>Ga0180074_1000047_pt1 | contig 23426 bp, 23 predicted proteins | sample EasRiv366_16_10D_FD_121773 | JGI IMG/M metagenome (GOLD analysis project Ga0180074, IMG submission 121773) | Soil microbial communities from meander-bound floodplain in the East River, Colorado, USA - East River metaG ERMLT366_16_10D | ecosystem: Environmental > Terrestrial > Soil > Floodplain ...
ATCATAAAACGCCTCTGCCCTCTGCATATTCTGTTTGTATTCCGCACGTGCGGAGATGATTGCTTGATTCAAGCCTGCGGCTTTGTTCCGCAGGTTTTTGTTTTCGATGGCATGGATGATTGCATCGGCGATGGATTCAGGATTATTTGAATCGAACAGCAAGCCATTCTCATTCGGCGTGATCCACTCGCGGATCGATTCCAAGTCACCGGCAACGGGGAAACAGCCACAGGCGATGCCTTCGAGCAGGGTGTTGGGCGTGCCGTCGTGAATACTGGGCGAAACAACAATTTGCGCGCGGCGAAACACATCTGCCATTTCAAAATGTGGAAGAGGGGCAAGCAGCTCCACAGCGTATCCAATGTTCAATTCGCGCAGCCATTGCTCGGCTTGTGCGTCTCCTTTCATCAAGGCACAGATAAATTTTGCCTTAGGATGTTTTGCCAACACCAAAGGAATAGCTTTGAAAAAAGAATCGTTACGGACATACGAACGAAATCCGCGCGGATTAATGATGACAGGTTCTTCAACAGGTTTTTCAGCAGGATAAAAAACGTCGCTGCGTATTCCACCGTTGCCGGGTGCCACCAAACTGGGTTTCTCTGCGCTTAGACCCCATTCGCGCGCAAGCTGTACATCACGTTCGCAGTCAGCATGGAGCGCATCTGCTACTTGCATCGTCCAGCGGGTGTAATGACTCATCATCGAAGTGGACGGCGCATGGAGTGTAAAGTCATTACCCCAAATGGACACGATCAACGGGATGCCGGTATACGCGTCCGCGGCAAGCATGCCTTCGTAGGGAATCCGCATGGCGTGGATGAGATCAGGCTGTACTTGCTCAATGAATCCACGCAGGCGTTGTGACGCGCGGCGAACCGTCAGCGGACCGAACCAGTGTCGGATGGCAGTACGCAGGCCCACGGTCCGGGCTGAGGCGGTGCCGGGGCGTTGGGAAGATTTTTTAACCGAGCTAAAGGCAACGGGGGTAAGCTCAAAGCTTTTAATGGGGAAATCCAATTCACATTGAAACGTGGATGCGATATGGATCTCGTTACCGTGCTTCGCAAAGTGACGGATCCAGTTGGTGGCGATGGGGGAACGGGCATCTACAACGTAAAGGATTTTCATGGCGCTGGAATTATACGTCATTGCCCGAACCGCTGAGACGGGGTATATTTAATCGATGAGCAAGGGCAGCATATTGATCGTTGAAGACAACATGGATAATTATGAACTTGTGCGCTTTGTACTGGAACGTGCTGGGTATGAAGTTTTTCTGGCTGTGAATGGCAGAGATGGTGTGGCTGCGGCGCGTTTTCAAAAACCTGATTTGATCCTGATGGATCTGGGTATGCCTGAGATGGATGGATGGGTGGCAGCTGAAAAAATAAAATTAGATCCAGTGACAAAATCAATTCCGCTATATGCCATTACTGCCCATACATTGCCGCGTGATCGGTATCGGGCTTTACAAGCGGGTTATGATGGATATATTTCGAAACCGATCCATGTGCAAAATTTTTTGAGTATGATCGATGAGGCTTTTGATAAGCTCAAAGGCAGATCGAAATAGTTTTTTCTGTTAACGAAGAGTCGGGTACAATTTACCCGGCTCATTTCTTATGGATAAACAAAACACTCCTCCCGTTTGTAATTACGAAGGCTCTGATTACCAGACCTCTTTTTGGGATAAGGGCGGACGCGCGTACGAAGACCGCACGGAAGCCATTGCCCTGCAGCGTTTGCTCCCGGAAAAAGGACGCATCATGCTTGAACTTGGGGCTGGTGCTGGACGAAATACGCCACGCTACCGTGGCTTTGACCGCATCGTCCTGCTCGATTATTCACGCACCCAATTGGAACAGGCGCAACAGCGACTCGGAACTTCGGAAAAATATGTCTTCGTCGCCGCGGATGCATATCGCCTCCCATTTATAGATGGATTCTTCGATGGCGTGACGATGATCCGCGTCTTACATCATATTGCCGATGTACCCCGGGCATTGTTACAGATAAAGAATGTGATGCGACCGGGTGGAACGTTCATCCTTGAATTTGCGAACAAGTTAAATCTCAAGGCAATCCTGCGCTATTGGCTTGGCAAACAGGAATGGAGCCCGTTCACGTTACAGCCGGTTGAGTTTGTGAAACTCAATTTTGACTTTCATCCGAAGGCTATCCGTTATTGGCTGGATCAACAGGATTTTACGATCCAAAAGACTTTGACCCTCTCTCACTTCCGTATAGGATGGCTGAAGCGAATCATTCCAACAGGGATTCTCGTCTTCCTTGACTCCATTCTCCAGTGGAGCGGTATGCTGTGGCAATTGACGCCTTCGGTATTTGTCAAAGCATTGCGCGGCAAACCGCACAGCATCCATGGTGAAGAGACTGCTCCAAGGATCACAAGTATCGGCTCATTCTTCAAATGCCCCGATTGTGGTTATTTGCCACTTGAGAACAGAAAGACATACTTGGAATGTTATGGTTGCAGGAAGAAGTGGGAAGTAAAAGATGGGATCTATGATTTTAGGGAACCCATGAAGTAACAAATAGGTCACGCTTGAAACGTGACCTATTTGTTTGAATCGGGCTGGTCAATGCTGAAGGGAGATAATTTCCAACTCATCGCATACGAGGCGGGCAGGATGGGTCTACCAATGGCAGCGCCATACACCAGCGCAAACTTTGCCCCGAAGAAAACAATCTGTGCTGAATATGATATCCAGATCATGATGACGACAAAAGATCCAGCGGCTCCCAACGCTGATTGCGCGCCTCCATAACCAAAGTATAAGCCCAGCAGGAAAGCACCGATATTGAACAAGATGGATGTCACGAGTGCTCCCACCCAGACCACGCGCCATGCAATTTTTACATCTGGCAGAAGTTTGAATGTGATGGCAAACAAAAAGGTTGTCAGCCCGAGGCCTGTGATGATGTTGCCGCCCTCCAACAAAAAGGAGGTGTTGGGCGTGATGAGCGTTTTCAACCAGCCATTTAGGGCAGTTAAACCTACGCTGAGTGCCAGGGTCGCCAATAGAATAATGCTTACAATGACCACCATGACAGCAGAGATGAATCTGTCCCAGGCGATCTCGAGAATACCGCCGAAAAAGTGTGCGCGGCGTTTGGGGCGGACGTTCCACAAGGTATTCAAGGCATCTCTAAGTTGACTGAAAAGATTGGTTGCGCCATAGATCAAGATGATGGCGCTAAGAAGGGTTGTAAATAAGCTAGCCCCGGTCTCATAGATGCCTGCCAGTAATTGCTCCACACCAAACGCCGCCTCAGGACCGATCTGGTCTGAGATGGCATGTACGATTTGTCCCTTTGCGGCGGCTTCACCATATACAAACCCCGCGATGGTGATCATAATGACAAATAATGGCGCAATGGAGAAGAGCGCATAATATGCGAGTGCGGCACCCAATCTCGCCGCGCGATCATGCGACCATTCGTTGTAGGCATCATAGATAAGACGGAAGATAAATTTGAGTGTGGTCATACGGATTATTTGTTTGCTCTACGTATTACACCAGATATGCGGTTATATAATTCTTGTAAATCGAATGGCGTTGTAACCCAGTCGTTATTTTTGTGTTGAGAATATAAATAATCTGGGTAACCTTCCCTTGGTTGTATAAGAGTAATAGTTGGAGGTAAATCTGATGGTGATGTCATAATGCCATTTTTGCCATCATCCCCTAACAAAGCTAACGATTTTGTCATAACGATTGCGTGAACCAGATTTTGAGACAATATTTTTCGCGCTTCAGCAACAGTTGACACAATCTCATAAGAGAAGGGGCATCCGTATTCTTGAAATGCATCCAACATGACTTGCTTCATATCATCAGGAAGTAGCATGAGTATGAAGTTTTTAGTTTCGATCATCCACTTTTTCCACGACCCAAAAATGTGATAAGCCGAAAATCTTCAATGGTGTCTTTTCCAGGAATTGTAATATGCCGCGTAGGATTTTTCCCACTGAACCAAAACGGGCAATGATATTGTCGTAAGCTCCAAAAACAATGGTTCGCTCAATAAGTTTTACGGGCAGACCTTCAAAGAGTTTACGCATATCGCTGATGGAGTATACGCGGACGTGTGGAGCAAGTTTGTCTCGTAAAGTGCGCGGTAGATAATTAACGAATAACTTGTTACCGAAATAATATTTGCCTTTCCGATAAATCCCGTGAGTCTCAAACGGATAGCCGCGGTTCGGGCAGAAGATGACGGCTCGTCCGCCAGATTTTCCCGAAACAGCGTCGGGACTTCGTAGGACGCGCACCATTTCTTGAATCGCGGAGCGGTCATTCTGTACGTGTTCGATCACTTCGTGGCTGAGGATCAGGTCAAATGTCGCAGAAGGAAGCGGAAGAGATTCACCGGCGGCGTTGAGGATGTGTGGAGAGTTGATCCGCGCTTCGGCGGCGCGCTCAAAGTCATATTCCAATCCAAGGACGGTTCCACCAAAAGGGGCGAGGTGCTCCACGTACATACCTACGCCACAGCCGTTTTCAAGGATATTCCCTTGGATGCGTTCCCCGGCGGCGCAGATGATCATTTCAAGGCGGCGTTGTTGTCCTGCCCGCCAGACATAAGATGGTTCACCGCGCAGGGCGGCTTTATCAAGGTTGCGCTCAGACATGGCAGTTATTATACTTGCATCTTTTTTTACCCCATGCTAAAATGAAAGGCGCACGAAGAACTGGATACCGAACGCATCGAGAAGTGGGCAACCCCCACTTTTCTGCTTGTAATAGACTTTGCGCGTAAGGGTGACCCTTCAAGACTGGTCAAGGAATCCTGATGGGCGAGCCGCCCTTACGAAATATAATTAGTAATATAAAACATACGGAGCAATAAGCATGTCAAAGAACGAATTCTCACTGGCTTTCAATGAAGTTTTGGAAGAGAAACAACTCTCCAAGGAAGTGATCATTGGAGCAATTGAGTCCGCGATGGTTTCTGCCTATCGACGGGCTGTTGGTGCATCCACGGCTCAACACGTAGAAGCCAAAATAGATCCCGATACGGGCAAGGTTTTCGTCTACGCCGAGAAGGAAGTGGTGGAAGACGTGATGGAACCCAAGACCGAAGTGCTTTTGGATGAAGCCCGCAAGGTGAACCCCGAAGCGCAGCTTGGCGATATGGTGGTTGTTGAAACCACGCCCGGTGACTTTGGTCGTGTGGCGGCGCAGACCGCACGGCAAGTAATTCAACAGCGTATCCGTGAAGCCGAACGTTCGAATCAGATGCAATACTTTGAACGTCAGGTGGGTGAGATCATCAGCGGTATTGTGCAAGCTACCAATGCACAGGGCACAACTGTTGGTTTGGATATGAAAGCCGAAGGTTCGTTACCGGCCAATCAACGCATTATGGGTGAGCGCTTCAAGGTGCACGACCGTGTGCGCGCCGTTGTGTTGGAAGTCAAAGATGGACCACGTGGTCCGCAGATCATTCTCTCGCGTGCGCATCGCAATTTCTTGCGCCGCCTGCTTGAAAATGAAGTTCCCGAAATTTATCATGGTGTGGTCGAGATCCGCGCGATCGCGCGTGAGCCCGGTGCGCGTGCCAAGGTCGCTGTTTCTGCGACGCAGGCGGGCGTTGATCCCGTGGGCGCATGTGTGGGTATCAAAGGCGTGCGCATTCAGGCTATTGTCAAAGAATTGCACGATGAAAAGATCGATATTATTCAATGGGATCAAGACCCCGTTGTTTACATTTCAAAGGCTATCAGCCCGGCGCGCGTTACTGGTGTATATGTTTCTGAAACCGATGGCAGCCGCACAGCGACCGTGGTCGTGAGTGAAGATCAATTGAGTCTCGCGATCGGTCGTGATGGACAGAATGCCCGTCTCGCTGCGAAGCTGACCGGTTGGCGCATCGATATCAAGTCACTTACCGAAGCGGCTGGCGATGCCATCGTAAAATTGCAGAAAGACGCTGCTTTGGCTGCGCTTCTGCCAAATGTGGTTGAATCCATTCCGCAGATCGAAGAAATCCTCACGAAGAAGGCTGAGAATCGGCCGGTCACTCCTGAAGAATATACTGCCCTCGGTCAGTTTGTGGATCGCGTTGAACGCCGCACCATTCAGATCAAGGAAGATGCTGTGCGCGCTGAAGAGGAAAAGGTCTCGGGCGCTCGCGCAGAAGTTCCAACAACTGCGTTTGGTATGCCCCTCGATCAGGCTGGTCTGAAGGAACACGTCCTCAATATTTTGGTTGAGGCGGGTATTGATAATGTTGGCGCGTTGATGATGACGCTGAAGATGGACCCGAACAAAGTGCTTGGACTTCCCGGCATCGGACCGAAAGCCATGCAGAACATTGACGAGGTCATCGCTGCGTTGACCTTCCCCGAGCCCACGCCTCCGGCCGAGCCCGAAGTTGCTCCTGTTGCTGAGACGGTTTCTGTGCCTGAAGCAGTATCCCCAGTGGTTGGTGAAACGGCTCCAGTAGTGGATGTGCCCGCTGGTGAGAAAACAGCTGCGGCTAAGAAAGATGCGAAGAAATCCGTCGAGAAAGAGGAAGACGATGAGCATGCCAAGGATGGCGTCTCACTCGATGATCTGTTCTCGATGAAGCCTGAGATCTTCCAGACCGCGCCTGCCGCCGATGATGCCGATGATAAGAAGAAGGGCAAAAAAGGCAAGAAGAAGAGCGTGGCGCTGGAGTTCGATGAAGAACGCGGCGAAGTGGTCGCGCGCAAGGTTCACAAGCGCGGCGGCGAAACCTGGGAAGAAGAATAATTTTAGTAATATCTGAACCAAGGAGTATGTCTAAGAAACCTGTTCAACGCGTAAAGCATGTGCCCCAGCGGACTTGTGTAGGTTGCCGAGAGGTTCTACCCAAACGCCGGATGATTCGAATCGTCCGTACAGCCGCGGGAGTGCAAGTGGACCCGACCAGCAAACTGGCTGGAAGGGGAGCCTATTTGCATGACCGGCGCGAGTGCTGGGAGCGAGGGCTGAAGGGTGCGCTTGCCAATGCTTTGAAGGCGACTTTGACTACAGATGATCGTGCGAAACTGGAAGAATTTATGAACACCCTGCCGCAAGATACGCAAGCTGCGGAGGGCGCGGGGATGCGCGAGTAACCATGTGAAGTTTGAACTCACGGGACCTCGCGCATAAACTGAGCAGAAATCCACAATGAACTTTGCTCACTGAATTTGTGAATTGTGGAGGAGGTCCTATGAGTAGTAATGGAAACAAGATCGAATTACCCGCCAGCATCGTGATCCGTGATCTGGCACAAATTGTTGGCAAAAGCCCTATTGACCTGATTAAAAAATTGATGTCCAACGGCGTGATGGCAACTATTAATCAGTCGGTGGATTTTGATACCGCCGCGATCGTGTTGGGCGAGTATGGCTTTGAGGCGATCCCTGAAGTTGTTGAAGAAGTGGTCGTTGAAACAGGCGAGGTGCCGCTTTGGCGCCGCCTGATCTCGGGGGAGGATGAAGCGAAGTTAAAATCCCGCCCACCGGTGGTGACGATTCTTGGACATGTAGATCACGGTAAGACCAGCTTACTCGATGCCATCCGTCTGACGGATGTAGCCGCGGGCGAGGCGGGTGGTATTACCCAGCATATTGGCGCTTATCAAGTTGAAAGGAAGGGACGTTTGATCACGTTCCTCGATACGCCCGGTCATGCCGCGTTCACGCAAATGCGCGCACGTGGTGCCCAGGGTGCAGATGTGGTTATCCTCGTCGTGGCGGCGGATGATGGTGTGATGCCGCAGACCCGTGAAGCGATTGCGCATGCCAAAGCTGCGCGTGTGCCGATTATCGTTGCGCTCAACAAGGTGGATAAAGCCAACTCCAATCCGGAGCTTGTCAAAAAACAACTTGCCGAACAGGAACTCGTCCCTGATGAATGGGGCGGCAATACCATGGTCATCCCGGTTTCTGCCAAACAAAAGCAGGGCATTGATGATCTGCTCGAAGGTGTTTTGCTCGTGGCAGATAATGCCGATATCCGTGCAAACCCGCAGGGCAAGGTGATCGGTACGGTCATCGAAGCTGAATTGGATAAATCCAAAGGTGTGATGGCTACCTTGCTTGTTCAAAACGGTACACTTGAATCTGGCAGTATCGTCGTAGCTGGCACATCGCATGGCAGATTGCGCGCGCTCAACGATTTCAAAGGCAAGCCGATCAAGAAGGCGGGCCCATCCACACCCGTGCTTGTGATGGGATTAAGTGATGTCCCCTCGGCTGGTGATGTGTTCCAGGTTGTGGAAACCGAAAAAGAAGCCCGAGCAATTGTCGCTGAAAGACTTGAAGCGGCAAAGACTCAGGCGCAATCCAGAAAGAAGATGACACTTGAGGACGTGTTCGCTAACGTCAAAGCGGGTGAAGCGCAGGCATTGAATCTCATCGTCAAAGCGGATGTACAAGGTTCGCTAGATCCGATCGTCACGGAATTGAACAAACTTGGCGAAGGCGAAATTGGCGTCAAGATCATTTATTCCGAAACAGGCAATATCGGCGAAAATGACATTATGCTGGCATCGGCATCTAAAGCCATCATCATTGGCTTCAACGTCCAGGCTGATGTTTCTGCCCGCCGGGTGGCTGAAAAAGAAGGCGTGGATATTCGGTTATATGAGATCATCTATCGCATGACCGAAGATATTGAAAAGGCACTCAATGGTATGCTCGAGCCCGTTGTGAAAGAAAAAGTTTTGGGCCGTGCTCAAGTGCTGGCGGTTTTCACTGCCTCCAAGTTTGGCAAGGTGGCTGGTTGTAAAGTTACCGAAGGTGAATTGCGCCGCAATGCCAAAGCTCGTCTCTTCCGTGGCACCGATATCGTTTATGAAGGCGATATGGGTTCCTTGCGCCATGAGAAGGAAGATGTGCGTGAAATCAAGCAGGGCTATGAATGCGGTGTTGGTTTCAAAAGCTTCAACGACATTCAACCTGGCGATCAATTGGTTTGTTATATTCTCGAAACGTCGTAAAATAAGTTATGCCATCTGGAACCCGTCTACAACGAATTGCGGATCGTATCCGCCAGGAACTCTCGGAGATGTTGATCCGCGAGATTAGTGACCCGCGTTTGAAACAAATCTATGTGACCGACGTAAAGATAGATAAGGAATTGGCTTTCGCGGATGTGTACGTTTCTGCGATCGAAGGTGTTTCACGCTCCAAAGACGTTCTTGCGGGACTTGAGTCTGCTTCTGGTTTCATCAAGCGGACTCTGGCCTCACGCATTGAATTACGCGCCTTTCCACGTGTCCGCTTTCACTGGGACATGACCCCTGAGAATGCCGATCATATTGAGAAACTGCTGGCTGATCTACGGAATAAAAAATAATTGCAACAGGTTAGAAAACGAACATGATTTCTTCACAAAGAATCAATGGTATGTGGTAGAAATAATGGAGAGATGATAAGGCATGGATAACGAAATCATAGGGGCTATCAAAGTACGTCTTGAGAATGCAAAAAATATTGTTGTCGCATCACACGTCCGCCCGGATGGTGATGCGATCGGTTCCCTGCTCGGTTTGGGATTGGCTCTGCAAAATGCCGGCAAAGCAGTGCAGATGGTTTTGGTGGATGGCGTTTCTTCATCCTTCAAACATCTTCAAGGCAGCGAATTGATCGTCAAGGAACCCAAAGGGGAGCACGATACTTTTATTACCGTGGATTGTGCAGATTTTAAACGTGTGGGAAAGTTCTTTGAGAATTTTGGTCATCCTGATATTAATATTGACCATCATAAGACCAATGAAAAGTTCGGTAAGTTAAATCTGATCGAAGCTGAGGAGGTAGCAACTGCCGCAATTCTGACCAATTATTTACCTGTGTGGGGATATGAGATCACCAAGCCCATTGCCTCCGCGTTATTAACTGGCATCATTACCGATACCCTGGGTTTTCGGACATCGAATACAACACCTGAAGCATTGCGCCAATGTGCCATATTAATGGAAACCGGTGCAGACATGCCAGACCTATATATGCGTTCGCTGGTGAAAAAGTCTTTTGTCGCCGCACGCTACTGGGGTGCGGGTCTTTCCAGCATGGAACAGAAGAACGGCATTGTCTGGAGTACATTGACGCTGGTGGACCGCAAAAAGACCGGCTATGGTGGTAATGACGATGCCGACCTGATCAACATGATCTCGGCCATTGATGGGAACAAGGTAGGTATGATTTTCGTCGAACAAAGCGACAGTAATGTGAAAATCTCATGGCGTGCATTGGAGGCTGGGATCGATGTTTCGAAAGTGGCAAAGCATTTCAACGGCGGCGGTCACGCTGCAGCGGCTGGAGCAGATATTCCGGGCACATTGAGCGATATTCAACCGCTAGTACTAAAGACTACACGTGAAATGTTGGGTCTTTAATACAAAATTCACCAAAGTATGTCATAATATATTTCCAACTCTGAGGAGGAAAAAATGAATAGCCAAGATCTAAAGAACGCTATCTCAGGGGTGTTAGTTGTAGATAAACCTGTTGGCATGACTTCACATGATGTTGTGCAAGCCATTCGCAATGGGACCGGACTTCGCCGCGCAGGCCATACTGGTACGTTGGACCCGCGCGCATCTGGTGTGCTCGTTATATTGGTAGGTCCCGCAGTTCGTCTAAGTGAGTATGTATCTGCATCCGACAAACGTTATCAAGCCATTATTCGCATGGGCGGCAAAACCGATACCTTCGATGCCGATGGCAAGATGACTCAGGCAAATCAGCCGGTGAACGTCACAGAAACTCAATTTGAAGAAGCTCTGAAGACTTTTGTTGGTGAGATCGAACAAACTCCGCCGCCATATTCGGCGGTTAAAGTGCAGGGGCGTAAAGCTTACGAAATGGCGCGTAAAGGGGAGGAAGTTGAACTGGAACCACGTAAGATCACAGTCCACCATCTGGAAGTTTTGGAATGGGCGCCACCTGAAGTGGTGATCGATGTGCATTGTTCGTCAGGCACGTATGTTCGTGCACTGGCAAATGACCTCGGTGAGAAGCTGGGTTGTGGCGCATATCTGGTTGGTTTACGCCGCACCAAGAGCGGACGTTTCTCATTACGCGATGCTACACCATTGCGCAAATTACAGGAAGCCTTCCATGCCGGTAACTGGTATCAGTATTTGATCCCCGCCGCTGAAGCATTGGGTGATTGGCCCGCGTTGGAACTCAGCCCCGATGATGTGGAAGGTGTGCGCCACGGACATCGTGTCAAGGCTGCTGCTGATACCCCGATCGGAGATCGCGCCCGCGGCGTCAGCACGCAGGGTGAACTGGTCTCATTGATGGAATGTGTCACAGGTGAAGATGGTACGCCTGCCTGGCAGCCCAAGAAAGTATTCTTTACCACAGAGTAATATCAGGACAATCTAAAAATATATACTGCTCAATCGAAGCTTTGGTCTCCGATTGAGCAGCATTGTTTATGACTATGCAGCATTATCGTTCCCTTGAAGGACTGACCTTGGAAAATACGTGGCTGACCGTTGGTGTTTTCGACGGTGTCCATCGCGGTCATCGGCAGGTCCTTAATAAACTGACAGCAGGTGCCCATGCCAATAGGGCGCTTGCTGTTGTTTTAACGTTCGATCCACACCCGGCAAAAGTGTTTGGGCGCGGGGACATTAAATTGCTGACGCTGCCAGGCGAACGTGCGAAACTGCTGGGCGAACTGGGCGTGGATGCGGTCATTACACATCCGTTCGATAGGAATGTTGCCAATATCACGGCGCTCGATTTTATGAAACAGCTCAAGGATCAGTTGGATGTGCGACATCTTGTGCTGGGATATGATTCCACGCTGGGAAAGAACCGCGAAGGGAATGCAACCCGACTGGCTGAGATCGGCTTGGAGTTGGGTTATACCGTCGAAACCGTATCAGCTTTGGGCGATGAAAGCGGCGTGATCTCGTCCACAGAGATCCGCAAATTGGTCACGGTGGGAAAAGTCTCAGAAGCGGCACGCTTGATGGGTCATCCGTATCGTTTGCAGGGATTGGTGGCGTATGGCGATCAGCGCGGACGTACGATCGGTTTCCCGACTGCGAACTTGAATTACGCACATGAGAAAGTTATTCCAGCGAGCGGGATCTATGCGTGTTGGGCGACTGTGCGGGGTGAGAGATATGCTGCGGCGGTGAATATTGGCACGAACCCAACCTTTACGCCTGATAAACAAACTCTGAGCGTGGAGGCTTATCTGTTAAATTTTGATCAGGATATTTATGATGAGACGGTAACGCTGGAATTTGTACAACGCCTGCGTGATGAGTTGAAATATGACTCGGTGACGGCATTGATCGAGCAGATCGGGCGCGATGTGGAACAGACCCGCGAGTTATTAGGAACGGCTTAGCCGTTCCTTTTTTGTTTATACAGGGTTGTATGAAATAACCAAAGGAGGTCTTATGCCGCAAAATGGAATTCATGCAATCATAGGGACGGCCGTTGCGCGCAAGTGGATGCCGAAAAAGGAATGGCTGGTGTTGGGGGTGGTGCTGGGCAATATGTTCCCTGATCTGGATAACCTGGTAGTGGCATACGCCACACTTGCCAAAATGCCCGAGCCTGAACATTTTCATCGCACGTTCACACATAGCGTCTTCACCATTCTCACAATGCTGATCTTGTTTTATGTCATTGCCGCGTTGACGAAAAATGAGAAGTGGAAGAACTTCGGCATTGGGTTTGGCGCTGGAATTCTGATGCATATTCTGGTTGATCTGGTGCTATGGTTCAATGGCGTTGCCCTGTTTTGGCCCTTCTCGTTTGAATTAAATTTCTGGAGTTGGTTTACCACGCCCGCATGGTTGACAATTCTGCTGGAGACAGCCGAGTTTCTGGCGTTTGGTTTATATTTCCTTCTACTTGTTTCACTTTCCCAACGCCATGGCGCGGATGTAGATCGACAACGTTTGACCAAAACCTGGGCATATATCGAGTTTCTGCTGTTCATTGTTTTCACTGCGCTGTTCTTCAGCATTGGCAGAGCAGGATTACATTACCAGGTCTATGGCGGTTTGTATCTGATTTCATTGATCGTCGGGATGGTGATGACGATACGAATGAAGCGAGCGCTCGAAGCCTTGTAATTTCGTGGCAAATTGAAAACCTCGCCAGGTTCTGGTTGACTTGTGAATTCTTTTGTTGTACAGTAAGTCAAAACCATATTAGCAAAGGGAGAATGCAATGAATCAACCTAATGAACCTGTTCCTCAACCTGCGCAAGTTCTCATGTCAGAACATGCGCTTGCAATGCAACGGACCCGGGCTGTGCTGGTTGAATTGACCAGTCGGATGAAAAGAGGGGCTAATAATTTCTATTGGATCGCGGCTCTCTCAGTGATCAATTCATTTATCCTGGAATTTGGCGGCAATTCCTATTTTGTAGTTGGTCTTGGCAGTACTCTGTTCGTCGACAGCATTTTTGTGGAGATTGCCAAATCCTTTTCCGATGGCGCCATCGTGGTGAAGATCATCGGGCTGGGCATCAGCCTGGTGATCGCAGGCATTGTTGCCTTGTTTGGCTTGTTTGCAAATCGCGGCAAAAAATGGGCATTCATTGTTGGTATGGTGCTATATGGATTGGATACCCTCATTATGCTTGCCTTCCAGGAATGGATGGGTTTGCTCTTCCATGCGCTCTTCCTGTATGGTTTATTTGGTGGTCTGCAGGCATTGAATGCGCTTAATAAATTCGTGAAACCTGCCCCAACAGATTTTCCGCAGAACATTGGCTCCTGAACATTTTCGGGCGACCCACGGGTCGCCCTTTTTATTGATATGTACCCGCTTTCAAAAACCACAACTTGTGAGGGTATAATCTGCCAGATTTTCCAAAGGAGACAACCATGCCCGAACGTGAAATATATTTATTATCGCCGCGTGCACTCAGCCCGGAAACCATCGCGGTAGCTTTTGCCAAAACATCGCGCGCGCCCGAATCTTTTCGTGCTATTGCCGCCGAATTGAGTGATGAATCCTCGGCGAAATTCCATGAGAAGTGGGTGGTGGGGTATGGTCACGCTTCGGTGGCGGAACATGCCGTTTTGCATATTGCCTTCGAAAATGTCTCGCGCATTGCCATTGAGAGCATTGAATCGAATCGACTGGCCTCCTACACTGAAAAATCCACACGCTATCAAAAATGGGGACCCGATGATTTTACTGTCCCGCCCGAATTGGATGGACATCCACTCCGCGACGAATTCGTGGATACGGTCCGCCTCCTTTTCAAAGCCTATGCTGATTCATTGGACCCGGTCCGGGTGCGTGTCTTCGAGCATTTCCCGCGCCGCGAAAACGAGAAGGATGAAGCCTGGGATCGCCGCGTCCGCTCGAAATATGTAGATGTGTGTCGCTTCCTATTGCCAGCCGCCGCGCTCGCCAATGTCGGTATGACTGCCAACGCGCGCGTTATTGAAAATGTGATCCGCAAGATGCTGTCGCATGAATTAGCGGAAGTGCGTGAGATCGGCGCACAAGTGAAAGATGTCTCCAAAGCCGAAACTCCCACACTTGTAAAATATGCTGATGCTGTTCCTTATCTTGTTGAAACCATCAAGGATCTTGAAAATCGTAAATCTGAAATCGTAAACCGTAAATCGGATGAGTGGTGTACACTCACGGATTATGACAAAGACGGTGAAGCGAAAGTCCTAGCCGCGGCATTGTATCGCTTCGGCGAAATGCCATATGCAGATGCGCTGGCATATGTCAAAACATTGCCTGCGAATGAATTGGAAGCTTTGGCTGAATCGCTTTTAGCACGTTTGGGTAAATTCGATGTTCCGCTCCGTGAACTGGAATATTGCACATACACCTTTGACTTGGTCATGGATCAAGGTGCTTATGCTGAGTTCAAACGTCACCGCATGATGACACAGACACCTCAGCGACTGACGACTCGGCTCGGGTATGCGACTCCGCTTTTGATCACAGAAGCAGGCTTTGGGTCCACATATGAAGCGGCGATGGGTGCGGCGAGCGCGATGTTTGAGAAGTTGTATGCGTTTAGTCCCGATGTGGCGCAATATGTTGTCCCCAACGGCTTCAATCGCCGTGTACTGGCTGAGTTCAATCTGCGGGAGGCATTCGCGTTTTGTCAATTGCGTTCCGCGGCGAATGCGCATTTCTCGATACGACGCGTTGCGCAGAAAATGTATGAAGAGATGGTGCGTGTGCATCCACTGTTGACGAAATATATGAAACTGCATGAAGAGACATGGCAGGGAGTTGAAGAAGGTTATTTTTCGGGGGTTTAAAAAATAAGCCACAGAGATCACCGAGATTTTGAGAAAAACTCAAAGAACTCTGTGTTCTCTGTGGCTAAAAATTTGGGGAATGTTATAGAACCAGTTTACTCACGATCGAAAGCAATATTCCACCCGCGATGACCGAACCTAATTGACCGGCAGTATTCGCGCCCATGGCATGCATGAGGATAAAGTTATGTGGGTCTTCATCGTTGGCGGTTTTTGCAGCGAGACGCCCTGCCATCGGAAAGGCAGAAATGCCCGCTGCACCGATGAGTGGATTGATCTTTCCGCCGGTTAAGACGCACATCAATTTGCCGAATAACAAGCCAGCCACAGTATCGAGCACAAAAGCGATCAGGCCCAAGACCATGATCTTGCCTGTGTCCAAATTCAAGAACGCGGCGGCGCTCATGGTTGCACCGATGGCAAGACCTAAAAATAATGTGGCGATGTTGATGATCTCATTTTGAGCGGCTTTACTTAATCGATCCACCACGCCGGAGACTTTGAGCAAGTTGCCGAGCATGAGCATGGAGATGAGTGGAGTTGCCTCAGGCACGAGCAAGCCCACGACCAAGGTCAACACGATGGGGAAGAGGGTGAGCGTTTTTTGTGAGATGGGTTTGGGTGCATAATCCATACGGATGAGGCGCTCTTTTTTCGTAGTGAGCAATCTCATCAACGGTGGTTGGATGATGGGGATCAGACTCATATAGGAATAAGCTGCCACGGCAATCGGCGCGAGTAATTCAGGAGCAAGCTTGGTCGCGACGAAGATCGAAGTGGGTCCGTCAATCGCGCCGATCACGCCGATCGATGCAGCTTGATTGAGCGGGAAGCCTAACGCAATCGCTAATAGTAATGTGCCGAAGATGCCGAATTGTCCCGCCGCGCCAAGCAATACCATGCGCGGTTGTGCGAGCAACGGACTGAAATCGATCATAGCGCCAACACCGATAAAAATCAGCAGTGGGAATAACTCTGTTTCAATGCCTGCTTTGTACAGCACGCCCATGATGCCTTCAGCGGCGGTCATGCCGGCCAGTGGAATATTCGCAAGCAGACATCCGAAACCAATGGGGAGCAGTAAAACAGGTTCGATCTCTTTGAAGACCGCCAGATAAACCAATATCAATGCGGCGGTGATCATGACCGCGTTCCCCAACGTGAAGTTTGCCAAGCCTTTCAACAACTCAGGGAGCAATTCAGCGATGTTCATTCGAATTTCACCAGAACCTGCTTGTGCGCCACGGTTTGATTAACGCTGGTGAGCACTTCGGCGATCTTCCCGGCACGCGTGGAGCGGATACTGTTCTTCATCTTCATCGCTTCAATGATGACGATGACCTGTCCCGCTTCGATGATGTCACCAGTTTTGACGAAGACTTCGATTACGGTCCCGGGCAGGGGCGCGGTCATTTCATTGCCATTCTGATTCGGGTCGTGTTTTCGCAAGTCAAAAGATATAACTTCCTTTGACTCTTTTTTCATCTTCGATGTATTTGCGGCAATCGGTTCAGGTCTGACTTCCGTCCCTATCGGGTTGATATCTGGAATGACCTCAAACCGTTGACCCTCCACATGCGCGATGACCGGGCGGGCGTTGATATCTTCAATTTCAACCACATAGGATTTATTTTTGATCGTTACGTTGTATTTCATGTTATCTGTGCCTTCCGCCTTTTTCGGTCATTTGCCGTGTGCGCATGCCAAGTTGCCAGGCTGAGACGATCGCCGTAGGCGGCTCAGGGAGTGGGTGGGCTGACGATAATCTTTGTTCTGCCATTGCCATCGCCACGCCAATTGCAGCAGCTTGAGCAAAGAGTTCGTTACTCGAAACAGAATCAGCCTTGGGTGAGTCAGATGCGGACTCTTTTTCCGCAGTCAGCGCAGTGAGGAGAATTATCATCAACCATAAAACGATGATCGCGCCGAAGACGAGTCCCATACCGACACCGGTGATTTGAAGAGCGAGAAGAAAGTTGCTGCTCATACAGGGATGTTCCCGTGTTTGCGCGGAGGTGCAGGCGCATACTTATCGCGGAGTGCCGAGAGCGACGCAATGATCTTGGGGCGTGATTCGCGCGGCTCAATGATGTCATCGACATAACCGGTGGACGCGGCATAATACGGATTGTTGAACTTGTCGCGATATTCTTTGGCAAGTTTCTTGCGCTCTGCCGCCGGGTCTTCCGCAGTTTCAATTTGTTTTTTGAACAAAATGTTGGCTGCGCCTTCCGCACCGAGTACGGCGATCTCAGCGCTGGGCCACGCGTAGGTGACATCGGTGCCAAGATACTTGCTGGACATGACCACATACGCGCCGCCATAGGCTTTGCGTGTGATGATGCAGATCTTTGGAACTGTCGCTTCGGAATAGGCGTAAAGAAGTTTTGCGCCGTGACGAATGATACCGCCGTGCTCCTGCGCGATACCAGGCAGGAAGCCAGGCGAATCGACGAAGGTCACGAGTGGAATGTTGAAACAATCACACATACGGACGAAGCGGGTCATCTTATCGGCTGCGTCGATATCGATCACGCCAGCCATGATCGCGGGTTCCTGCGCCACAATGCCCACGCTGTGACCACCGATACGCGCCAATCCCACGATTGCATTGCGCGCCCAATCAGGTTGGATCTCAAGGAATGTTCCCTGATCGATGATCTTCTCGATCACTTGATGCATGATGTAGGGTTCAGATGCATCGATCGGCACCATGCTGTTCAACGACTCATCCATACGGGCTGAGTCATCCTCCGGTTTTATAAAGGGCGGATTCTCGACATTGTTGGAAGGCATGTAGGAAAGAAAATGGCGCGCCATATCTAGTGCGGCTTTTTCAGTTGGTACTGAAAGATGTGCCACGCCGCTGACCGCCATGTGCACGCTCGAACCACCCAATGACTCGGCATCGATCACTTCACCGGTCACGGCTTTGATCACGTCGGGTCCGGTGAGGAACATGAAGGATTGTTTCTCGACCATGATGACTAGATCGGTCAGAGCGGGGGAGTAGGCTGCACCGCCGGCGCATGGTCCCAGCATGACACTAATCTGCGGCACCACGCCCGAATATTGCGCGTTGCGCCTGAACATTTCAGCGTAACCGCCCATTGAGCGCACGCCTTCCTGAATGCGCGCGCCGCCCGAGTCGATCAGCGCGATGAATGGGACGCCATTGCGTACTGCCAGATCCATCACGCGGCAGATCTTGTGCGATTGCATCTCGCTTAACGTGCCGCCATAAATTGTGAAATCTTGTGAATATAAGTAGACAGTCCGCCCGTTGATCTGTCCGTAGCCGGTGATGACGCCATCGCCGTAAAATTTATCTTTCAATAATTGCATCTCATCGCCTTGATGGGTGATGAACGGCTCGATCTCATTGAATGTGCCGGGGTCGAGCAACATTTCCACGCGTTCGCGTGCAGTGTTCTTGCCCTTGGCTTTTTGTTTGGCGTTGCGTTCCGCGCCGCCGCCTTCGAGCGATTTTGCGCGCATCTTGCGCAGTTCTAGGATTCTGGGATCTTCAGTTGTCATGGATTTACCTCACATTAATGAGTATAGTGAGACAACCCCAGACTAGCCAGTGATGGATGGCATACAGGCAAGGGGACAATCCGCATCATTCTCAAGCTGACAATTGCTACTGTTTTATGAGCTTTATATTCCCCGTAAATTTTCTGTGTTTACGTCTTTTTTGTCCGCCATACGTGGAATATGGACTTTACATCTGTAGTCCAAGTAGATAGCGTCAAAGTCAACAACCAGTTTTCGATGGAGCTGATCCAGCCAAGGATGATCGCTGCCCACCAAAAGATTCCATCGTAATTGAATAACATCACCGAGAAAATCGCAAAAAACAGACTGATGCCCCAGGCTTTGGCTATATAAGCGTGATACCCCGTGAGGCGACCAAATTTTATTCTGCCATACACCCATTCAGAGACTTGTAGGGTAATGAGAATGAGAAGTGGTGTCGCAAATTTTTGTATGGTATCAACATGTGTCATCCATACTGATACCATGACCCAAAAATAGAACCAAGTATCCACCCAACTGTCTGCTGTTCTGAGTGCTGGCGTGGATACACCCAAACGGCGGGCAATAATGCCGTCAAAAATATCCGTCAGGTATGCGACGATGAAGCCCACTAGGAACCACCACGGCGATATTTTGTTGTATACGATCCACCAGATGATTGGTCCTAGCGCAAAACGGACGCAAATCAGTAGAGCAGGGATAGTGCGTAATAGTTTTTGCATCGGCGGTTGATTTTACTCAGGAAGAATGACTCTGGAGTCGGGCGGCTTGCCGCCCGACTTTTCCATCAGCTTGCTGATGGATTCCAGAATGCTTATCCTTTGATCAAAATAATTTCTCTCTGTGGTTCGCCGATATATTCTGCGCCTTTTGCAGTGATCACTACATCTTCTTCCAAACCCAAATATCCATAACCTGGAATTGCCAAGCCAGGCTCGATGGTGAAGACTTGTCCCACTTCGAGTTTTTGATTGGGCGAATCACCATATTTCTCCCACAGCGGACCCAGCAATGCGCCGCCATCGTGAGCCACGCGTCCCAGTTGATGACCGAGCGCGTATGGATACTCAGGATAGCCCGAGTCAGTGACGATCTCGCGGGAGATGGTATCTATCGAGTTGCCAGCCACACCGGCCTTCATCGCTTCGCGCGATTTTTCAACAGCGGTGCGCAGAGTAATGAATCCACGTTGGATTTCTACTGGCGCTTCGGTCTCGCCTTCGCGTAATACATAGCATACATGTTGAATATCAGAGCAATAGTCTTCGTATTTCACACCAAAGTCAAAGTGGATGATGTGTCCGCGTTCGATCTTGATGTCAGTAGGACCGTTGTGCCCCACAGGAGAGTTGGGTCCTGAGTTCACAGCGGGACAATTTTCCGCGGGCCAGGCGAGACCTACACCATATTCATTCGCAAGTTTGTGCATGTATGCGCCCACTTCGATCTCGGTCATGCCGACTTTGATGAAGTCATAGGTTTTCTTGAAAATTTCGTCCGTGATCTCCACGGCTTTGCGGATACGCCCCAACTCGGCGGGAGTCTTGCGTCCGCGCAGGGAGTTGATGATCGGTTCGGCGCTGACGAGTCTCTCGGCATATGGCGTACCAGCCAGATATTCTTTGAGGAATTCGTACATGGCATGCGTCAGACCGTCAGCGTGGACGTTGTTTCGGGATGTGTTGACAGCTATTCGGTCGGGGTTGAGGCGCGTGATCGTCGTCCGTAAGAGTTCGCTGACAGCCGTGTCATATCCAAAAATTTCGTCGAATACATTGAGACGTTGTAACGCATCCTTTTCGAGATTGCCGATGATGGCGATCTTCTCACCTTTACGTGTGACGATGAGCGCAGATGGCCAGGTGAGATCATTGGCACCGATTAAGAGATCGAGCGCTGGGTCACGTACGCCGCTGGTTTCGCGGACGAAAGTAAGCCACATATCAGTACCTTGTTCTTTGAGGATCTCAATAGCTTGATCGACTTTTTCTTGAATGAGGGTCATGGGTTCTCCTGTTGTGGGACGAGATGCAGTGCTGCCTTGCGTGGGTCTTTGACGATGAACCAAAGGATCGCCATCATTACAACAGATAAGATGGCAGAGAGTGCAAAGGTTGGTTCAAAGCCTTGTGTATCTGCGATCCAGCCGCCGAGTAATGGTGCGATGATGGTGGCGGGTGCGGTCAACGTTTGTGCCAGCCCGATATAAAATGGGCGGTCCTTTTCTTCGCTGAAATCAACGGTCATGGTCATGCCGATAGTCCAAATGGAAACATTGGTGAGTCCTGAAAGAATAAAGATGGGATAGAACCATGCAAGTGAGGTGGCGAACCACGCGAGCAATGAACTCAACACAGCGGCGGCGGCGCCGATCACCAGCATGGTGCGATGACCGATGCGGTCACCGATCCAGCCCATGCCGATGTTGGCGATGGTTTGTGTGATGGTGAGCGCGGCAGTGAAATACCCCGCGGTGATGGCATCCATTTGAAAGCGGCGCAGAGCGTACACAATATAGAATGAAAATCCCATCGTTGCAAATTGCGAAAGGAAGCGCGCGCTGAGGAACCATCTGAAATTTTTATCACGTCGCAGGATGCGCAGCGCGCCTTCCCAAAATGGCGCTTGATGCTCCTCAATGATTTTTTCTGTGTCTTCAGGTTCACGCGTCATCGCCAGGGCGAACCAGGATATGGTGAAGAAAACGCTCGCGAGGAAGAAGCAGATTGCATAGTCGGTGGGTGAGTCGAGCCAATCCAGTAAATAGCCCGCGCCGACGGCGGCTCCGCTGATGAAGAGATTCGCAACCCCGGCTTGTAATCCAAAGAATGTGCCGCGTGTTTCAGGCGGGATGATCTTGGAGATCATGCTGGTCCACGGGTTGGCAGTGAAGCCACCACCGAGTCCCTGCCAGGTGAGCAGTAAAAATGAAATGATAAGACTCGTCTTGACGCCAATGACCGGAATAAGCAATGCGACAATGGCAAAGCCAAGAAATGGCACGCGTTCATGGATGGTCATCAACAGCACGGTGCGTTTATAGCGGCGCAGGCGCGAGGTGTGATTCGCAGTGAACAATTGCGGAAACAGCCAGCCTGCCGAATGAATCGCTGGGACCAAACCGATAAGCGTTGCTGAGTCAGTCATGGATGCGACGAAGAGCGGCAGGATCGTTCCAAAGGAGGCGAAGCCTAATGCAAGACCGAAGAAGCCGCCATCGAACAATCCGACGGTGACATTGAAGCGCAGGTCTTCGCGGATTTTCTTTTCGAGTATTGTGAAGGGGAGCATAATTTAATTCTACCATTTCGAAATTTGGGACTTGACAGAATTTATCCGAATAGGCTAAAATAAAAACGAACGTTCGTTCATTTTAAATTGGAGAGCCTGTGGAAAAAGAAAAAACCAAAAAAGGCGAAGTGACCCGCCTTGCCATTGAAGATGCTGCGATCAGTTTGTTTTTGGAGCAAGGCTATCATGCCACCTCCATGCGCCAGATCGCTGATAAGACCGGACTGGCATTGGGTGGGATCTACAATCACTTCACCAGCAAGGACGAGATCTTCGAGGGCATCATCATTGACAAGCATCCATACAAAAAACTTCTGCCTGCCATTCTCGCCGCTGAAGCGGATACGCTCGAAGAGTTTTTCAAGAATGCATTCCATATTGTCGTTACCGAGATGGGGGAGCGCCGCGAATTTGTCAACCTGATGTTGATCGAACTGGTTGAGTTCAAAGGGAAACATGGATCTGTGATGTTGAAGGAAATTGCCCCCAAGATGTTGCCTGTTTTTGAAAGAGTCATTAAATCGAGAAAGAACCTGCGCGTGACCAACCCCGCGATTTTGATGCGTTCTTTTGTGGGCGCAGTTGTTTCCTACCTCATCACTGAAATGGTGATCTCAAATTCCGTTATTAGTAAATTAATGCCAAAAAATACCGAAGATGTTTATGTGGATATTTTTCTGCATGGCATTCTCAAGGAGTCCGCATGACCTCAAGACTATTTTCCATTATTCGTAAGGAGTTCATTCAGATCATGCGTGACCCGCGCACGTTGATCCTGATCATCGTCATGCCCATGTTGCAATTGTTCCTGTTGGGCTACGCGGCAACTACCGATGTAAAGAACATCTCGCTGGCTGTCTGGGACCAGAGTCAATCCACGCAATCGCGTGCCTTGTTGGATGCCTTCCGCGCGGCGAATTACTTCAGCATCGATTATTCTGTTTACTCGGTGACGGAATACAAAGCTTTGATCGAGTCGGGCAAGATCCGTGCCGCGCTCATCATCCCACCAGATTACGAACAACGGCTGATCGAAGGTAAGGCACAGGTCTCACTTGTGTTGGATGGTTCTGATGCGACGGTGGGTGGGACGGCGCTCTCCACGGCGAAATTGATCGGTCAATCGTATGCGACCAAAGTATTGACAGAACAAGCCGCGCTGACAGGCAGGTCTTCCTCTTTTACTCCGCCACTCGATGTGCGTACCCAGGTTTGGTACAACCCCGATCTGATCGCAGCATATTTCAATGTGCCCGGCGTGATCGGTATGATCCTGTATTTCATTACCACATTGCTGACTGCCTCATCCATTGTGCGGGAGCGTGAGC
>Ga0180074_1000048_pt1 | contig 23236 bp, 20 predicted proteins | sample EasRiv366_16_10D_FD_121773 | JGI IMG/M metagenome (GOLD analysis project Ga0180074, IMG submission 121773) | Soil microbial communities from meander-bound floodplain in the East River, Colorado, USA - East River metaG ERMLT366_16_10D | ecosystem: Environmental > Terrestrial > Soil > Floodplain ...
AGGTGACTTTTGTAGATTTGTCACTTTAAAATGCTTTAGCTTTGCTTGTTTTTTCTCCCCCATGAATAACACACATTATTTCTTGCGTTTTACTTTGACACGTTTCTTTTTGGTGAACCGCAGATCCATGTGTTGGGTTTGAATTGCTGCTTCACTGGTTGCATGATCTGAAACGTAACCTAAACGGCGCATGGTGATGCGTCGCAACCAATTGAAAATATACTTGCGCATCAGGTCTTCTTCATAAGGGTGCGGGATGGTGGTGGCGTTCTGGAGGGAAGTCCTTAACTCTGCCGCAGTTGTTCCCTGAAATTCAGTTGTGCCTGTGCCGATCGCCCAATACACATGTGCATCACTCCCCGCAGTTTTTGCGAACGGCAAATAAGCAGACAGCCTTTGGACCTTTTCGTCGAAAGGCTGGGTGGTCATGTTATAAACTTCAATGCCACGCAGGACGTTCTTAAGCGCGGGTTTGTTCAACACGCTGATCACATGGTCCATGCTTAAACTGCCGGGCAATTGGTTGAATGGATGCGGAGCGACTGCAATACCGCCCAATCCGCCGATGTGTTTTAGAGTCTCATCTAATGATAAACCGCGCGGGGGAATCTTCTCGATGAACAACGCCAGCAAATGCCCGTCCCGCGTCGAAACTTCCACACCGGTGGCCACTTCCAGATTGTATTGTGACGCCAGTTCACGTGCATCGAACGCGCCGCGAATATCATCATGGTCGGTGACTGCGATGACACTCAAGCCAACGCTCGAGGCTTGCTTGAGCACGCCGCGCACTGTGGTGGTGGCGTCGTAACTATAGATCGTGTGAATATGAATATCTGCTAAGCCCATAATATGGTGTGCCTAAAAAAGCGGATGCAAAGTATAGTCGCTTGTTTGCAAGACGACAATTATATCGTTATAAAATTAAAGATTCTGTAAGTTTTATTAAAACCTTCAGCGCATGCGTTTGCCCCAATTCAACACAAAAACCCACGCGATTAGAATGACGATTGGCTTTAAGAATCTCCACAACAGGATCTGGAACCAGCGCCACTTGAGCGGATAAATAATATATGTGATGATCCAACGCGCGATCAAAGTTTGACCCAGTGCGCTTCCCACTACCCGACGCTTGTATTTGCGAAATGAGAATTCATTACGCTGAAGCGACTCGCTGATCTCACGGGCTGCAATTGCTCCGTATCCTAAAGCAATGCTGATGCCTTCACCAAAGATCGGGTCTGCACCTACAGCATCACCCACCAACAACACCCGTGGAGCCGACATTTGATTCTCAGGGCTGAACCAGCGGATGGGATGTCCCTTGATCTCGTAATCATCTAAATTGAAGCCGAGGCGGGACATTTCTTGCGCAAGTACTTCTTTTAACTGCGGACGTTTTTCACCGGCGAGCAGGTTCGTATCGTAAATGCCCCAACACCGCATGGCTTCACCTTTGATCTGTGTGGGGAAGTCCCACACATAGCCAGCGATATTATCTGGGACGGGAGAAAACTCAAAATAGGCGTGATCACTATTGTGCTTTGATCCAGCGGGGGCTGAGCCCCCGTTGAGCGGAGTGATAATTTCTAGAACTCGTGCGGTATTAACAGTCGCCTTGGGAAAGATCGTGCGGCGCGTGATGCCATTCGAGCCATCGGCACCAACCACAATTTGCGTATGGAATGTTCCATGATCTGTTTCAATGGTCACGCCATCTTGAGTGCGAATAATATTCTTTACTGAGATACCTTCTCTAATCTCTGCGCCTCTACTCTCTGCGTGTTTCGCCAGCCAGTGATCGAACTCATCGCGACGAATGACGCGCAGGACATGTTGTCCACGCATGCGGATGTTCAACCCCTTGCCTGCAAAATCAAAGTGAATGTTATCCGCTGTTACGTGTGGAACTTCGTTGACGTCCAAGCCCAGGCGTTTGAGCAGAATCTCGGCGTCGATGGTGAGCCCGCCAGCGCAAAGTTTGAAGCGTGGATAATGTTCCTTTTCGAGAATCAGGATGCGGGTGGCGAGATGCGAATTAATCCGCTGGAGATGCAGGGCAGTGGAGAGTCCGCTGGGTCCGCCGCCGATGATGATGACATCGTAGTCCATTTCCTGAAGTTAAGCGTAGGCGCCCGACCAAGTTTCAAAGTGGCGTTCGTCGTGCTCGTTCTCTGTATAAAAGGTGATATAGGTGAGGGCCTTATATGGAATGAACTTTTTCTCTTTGGGATCTTTTCTCGCCAGGTCGAAGTAGGTGTGCCATGTGCCTGAATTGAAGTAGATCTGGTTGCCGCCAATGTCATCGAAATCGAGCGGGATGGTCTCATGATGATGAGTGTGCCCATAGATAACGTAGCGTGCTGAGTTATCGAGGAATGCTGGTTCCTGCAAGGCGAATTCAGCAAACGAATGGTCGCCGCCCGATACGCCCCGGTTTTGTAAGCGGTAGATCAATTTATCGATGGTATTGAAGGAAACGATCTTTGAGATTTTTATCGCTGCCTGCATTTTGTCCACGATATCGATACCGAACTTATCCTTCGCTTTCACAAAATCCAGATGCAGGAAGTTCTCGGCGAGATCATCCCATATTTTTTTTAATTCTTTATCCCGCACACCCAGTAGTTTGTTTTCGTCGGAAAGTTTTCTGATCTGTCCGCTGATCCATAGCGGAGTTGCCAATGAAGGGCGGACGTTCGTGATATGCCGCAGGTTGTCCACGATCTCATTATTGATCTCGGGCCTGCGTTTGAGTTCTTCAGGATAACGGTTGCAGACCTCCATAGTGAAGACATCGCCCATGGTGGCAAAGTCGCGGCCCCTTTCGGCATCGAAGTTGAAACTGTCAAAAATATCGCCGTGACGACAAAAGACCTTGTACTGCGAGAATAGTCTTTCGATCTCAGGCGATTCATCCACCTGCCAGGGAGAAGCCGGGTCTATTTTGTGTAGGTCATAGGGGAATGGCGAGGGCGGATTGCTCAGCCCCATAGCGTCGATGACTTCCTGGCGGATCTGGTCGAATTCCGGACCTTTCAGATGGTAGTACCAATCATGATTGCCGACCATATAATGAAAGCGCACTTTGAGTGGCGTCTTGTTCAACCCGCTGGTGTCGCGATCGCCGCTGCCATCGACCGTGTCAAAATCAATGAATTCGCCGCTTGCCAGCTTGCGCATGACTTCAAGGGCATCTTCGTTCTTTTTGAGAATGGCACGCGTGACTTCCAGCAGTTTCGGCGCGAACTTGGGATCGTTCGTGTCGCTCCACGGGCGGATATAGTTCTTATCGTTCGGCTCTGTGATGCGGACGTGTTCCTGACTTTCAACGGTATCTTCCTGTCCTGTGAGAGGAAAAAACCATTTGATGGAATGCAGCGGATCGAGGATATCGCCCATGAGGATGACATCCAGTTCTTCGATCGGGTGATACTTCCCATTCCGCACGGAGGCGAAGTGCGCATCCTGGCGCAGACGTTTGGCGAACAAATAGAACGCACTGGCAGGTATGGACGCGGCGGTTGTGCCGTCGCCAAGATGAAGGTCACTAATAACAACGAGCATGGCATCTCTCCTCTGTGATCGATGGTTGCGTTGTGTTTATTATAGTCCACTTGGGCGAGGTATAATCTTTAACACGAAAAGGAAAGATTTATTATGGCTCGTAAAATTCTCGCATGGACATTGCTGGTATTAAGTTCGCTATTTCTCCTGTTGAGCATTGTAGGTATTGGCGCGGCGTGGATCTACAATGAGCCGTTGACCCAGAAAACAACCAGTCAGCTAAAGGAAATCGATAACGAACTGGCTTTGGCACAAACCACGCTCGCCTCTTCACGCGTGGAGCTTGAACGTGCCTTGCGCATCGTGGATGCAACCGAGAAGGTACTTGAAAAACTCGCGGAGCAATCCACCAGTGCTGAAAGCCTTCTAGATGGTATTCAGAATACCCTGGATGGCAAACTGCTCCCTGAATTGAAGGCGACGCGTGAACGTATCAATGCGGCACGCGATGCCTTGGAAAATCTGCAATCGGTCCTGGCTGGGATCGGCAGTTTTATCCCAGGTGTTGACCTGAGCGCACCCGACAAGATCGTGACAGACTTGATCACCTCCGCCAATTCATTAGACTCTGATATCGCGAATGCGGAGGCTATTGCCAAACAAGCCTCAACATTCGTGAGCGATACTTCCTATCTTTTGGGCGGCGACTTGACCGAAACCAGAAACAGCCTTGAAACTTTTCTCACAGCGATCAAAGCATATGAACACAAGGTGACAGATTGGCGCACACAAGTTGCGGATCTGATCGAAGCCTTGCCAACATGGATTGACCGTACAGCGCTCAGCTTGACGATCTTCCTGCTCTGGTTCGCTCTTTCACAGTTTGGTCTGTTCCTGCATGGACGCCTGCTCCTCCGCGGAGAAGATCCACTGGATGCGTTGCGCCAGCAAAAATATCACCAAGAGGAGTTTGATATTTCTTGACTTAGAACGTATGTTCTAATAAAATAGCCTTCCTGTTTCTCCTCACCCACTTCCAAAAGTGGATTTGACCGATCTTGGTTTTATAGCAGGATCAGGAATTGGCTTTGTGCATGAAAAAATCAATACAGCAGATCAATATATTTCTGGTTCACGCCCATAGTGACAAGGAAATTGTTCATAAACTTTATGCACACCTAATCAAAGACGGGGTCAACGCCTGGCTGGATGCGGAAAAACTCCAGCCGGGACAGGACTGGCAGCACGAGATCCGTAGGGCGATCCTCAAAAGTGACTTGGTGATCGTCTGCCTTTCGCGAAGCTTCAACCAACAGCAGGGCTACCGCCATGAGGAATTGAAGATCGCGCTCGAAAAAGCAAAATGGATTGTTGATGAAGTCTTCATTATCCCCGTGCGGCTTGAAAAATGTGACATGCCTGAATCCTTGTGTCACTTGCATCGCGTGGACTTATTTGAAACAGGCGGGTATAAAAAGTTGATTCGCGCGCTGCATGAACAGGCGGAATCAAGGAAAAAATAAAGTAGCGGCTTCCCGTTAGGTTTTCCGTTTTCTGCGTTGTTTATGAGCAAACATTGCTTCGTCTGCTTGAGAGAGAAACTCCTCCATGGTGATGGTTGAATTCGGGTCTATACGGATAGCCCCCAGGCTGAATGACAATGCCTGCAAACTTTCAGCTTGAAGATTATAGGCATCCACATTGCTTTGTAAGAACGCTTGCATGCCAGCGATATCGCTTTCGGTCGCGTCAATAAGCAGGGCTACAAATTCGTCACCACCCATACGACCGATCACATCTGAATCACGAAATGTATCTGTCAAAATGCGGGCAAAATGAGTTATCGCCATATCTCCGGCTGTATGGCCGAAAGTGTCGTTGATATATTTTAAGCTGTCCAGATCTACGTATATCAGACATGAGGAATAGCCAGCGCGCCGGGCAAATTTTAACAGCCCGGTGGCAAGGATCATAAAGCCGCGCCGGTTGTTCAAGCCGGTTAATCCATCAGTCAGCGATATGTTGCGTAGATGTTCATTGGCTTTCTCCAGCTCTGAGACTTTTTGGTAGAGTTTGTCGATCAGCAGTTGAAGGTGTGTCTGATGGAGTTGTCCAGTATTGGGCAGCCTAGAAGATGTAATGGGGTACTTGAGAGATTCATTCACTGCCCGTAATATCTCGTGCGGTTCGGCGGGTTTTCTGAGAATATATTGAACTCCACTGGCGCGTGCCAGCCTGTGTATTTCTGATTCGTCATAATTGGTGGTATGAAAAATGATAGGTACTCCCGCCAGGAGAGGTTCAGCTTGCAGTCCACGCACCAGTGTAAATCCATCCATATTTGGCATGGTAGTGTCGGTGATGATCAAATCGGGGAGTTCGCCTCGTGCCAGTTCCAATGCCTTGACGCCATCATCAGCTTCCAGCAGGCGATGACCGAAATTACTTAGCAAAGTAATGTACGAGCGGCGGTCGGTTGAGTTGACATCAACAATAAGGATGGTTGCCATTATGCTTCACCTTTACTGTGTTTATGAGCAAATGCACTTTTAGATAATAGCACAATTCTGTTGGTGCATGAGTTAAAAACAAACCGAAATGATCTTCAAAAAACCTGTCTGGGCTACTAAATCAAAACTCCTTTTCTGAATGAAAAGGAGTTTGTAGGATGAGATAATTGAATTAAAGTAGGAACTAATTACTCTGGAAACGGGAATTTCTCCAACAGGTCCCAGCGTTCGGTGCCTTTCTGTACGGTCCACTCAAGATATCTGACGGTAAAGGTGAGCCCATTGCCGACGCCAAAGGTCGGGTCTTTAATCTGTGTGGACGTGTTTTCTGGTAAATCAACGATTTTTATATGTGGCAGCCAATTCTGGGATTGATAGGGATAACTATTACAGCCCATTTCGCGGGCGATCTCGCCGAGGTCATTATAGATATTTTCCAGGTCTGGCGTTTTCTCTGCCAGCAGCCACAACCGGCCCTGTTGATTGTTGACATTCATGCGGGCAATACTTCTGACCTTGACATCAAAAGAGTGTAATTTCAGGGCATATTCCTCCAGCCGTTTTTTCAAAGCTGTAAAATCATCCACATCTCGAATTGCCTGCAGAGTTAAATGCAGATCAATAATCGGGGTCCCATTAACCACACGCGCTTTTTCTTCTGAAAGGTTATATAAGCTGGAATAATCATCGCTCTCGGGCCTGACAATGATAAAGGTGGATTTGCCGTTTAAAATTGACGCTTCCATGATTTCCGTTTCCTTTACTCTGTTCCTATACAGCTCAATATGGGCTTCGCCGTCATTCCTGCCCACACCATAATTCCATGCGAGCAGACCGCGATGTAGATCCTCTTGCCAAACCGTGCGAAGCCGATTTTCCAGTTCTGGTATGCTGTTTTTCGTTGACGTGATCTTGAACTCGTCTCCGGCGCGTTCGGACCGGAACACCAGGAACCCGTCATTTTTTGTGAAATGCCTAAAAAGCATGTTCGAAAACCGTTTGAGATCCTGGTCGATCGCGACGCTGCCATAACGCGCATTCCCTTCGTGCATATTCAGCATGTCTGTGAGCGCCACGCTTTGAATGGCTGTATTGTTGTTCAAGTACCAATTTGCGCCAAGTCCATTGAGTGTTCCGGTCAGGGGATCTTTGGTTACTATGTTTTCGACGATGCTTTTGGTGATTCGAACCTGCTCAATGGTTTGTTGCTCTAATGTGGCGGGCAATGCCAATGCACAAATTTTATCTATTAGTCTTTCATAAGGCGTATTAAACTCATGCCAACTTTGGTAGCTGCTATTTCCCTCGATGCGCCTGGGGATCTCCGAATGACTCTCCAGAATGGTTTGTCTAATGACCACGGGCCTGAAGGTCTTTCTCTGTTTTTGAAGCTCATTCTCAGTCTCAGTTTCTGTAAGACCCGTGCCAAAATCCCAGGTTAGTAAAGAGTCCAGTTCCTGGTTGCTGTACAGCTCTGACAACAGGTGCTTAATATCCTGAGGTGTTTTCGCAGTGGAAAATATCCTGAATTCATCACTGCCGGGAGACCTGCGGACAAAATCCCCCTCAGCCAGAGTGAACATGGACATCAATTGAAAAGCCAGTTTGTGCAACTCCGAATCGACCACCAGGGTGCCATACACTTTGTTGGCCTGCCGCAGGTCATAGATGTCGATCTTTGCCATGCCCTTAATAATATGCTCATCCGACACCAGCCACTTTCCAGCCCGCGCATTAAGCGCATGCGTGATGGAGTCATAGAGTGCCAGGTCATTGGCATTCTTCTGTATGCCGGAGAGAAAGTCTGCAAACCATTGCATCTGGGATCCAGTGATCGGCAGTGCTCGAAACAGATGCTCCAGTTCCTTAAATGCTTGCAGGAAGATCTTTAGCTCATTATCCATTTTCTAATTGCCCGGGTGTGATCGGCTGTGATTGCGCTTTCAGGATCTCAGCGTGAATGACCCGGCTTTTTTGTATTTCATACTGCATGCCCTGCTGTTGAAAACCCTCGATCGCCTCATTGACCAGCGTTAGTGCGGTCTTTATACCTATGCCGGTCTCGAGACATACGGAAGCCAGCCCAAGTTGCCCCTTGGCGAGTTCATCCACTCTGCCAAATTCCTCCGCAGACTGAATACCCTCCGTGAAAAAACGCCTGGCTTCGTCATAATTTTTTTCCTTGAGTGCCACGAAGCCCAATCCGTTCAACGCGTAACTGATATGCCGGACGGGATCTTTGCGCACCGGGTCCTGCCAGGTATCTAGAGCTCTCTGATACCACTGTTTGGCTGCCTGAATGTTGCCATGTTCATATTCAAGATCGCCCAGACCATACTCCGCGAAGCCTTTGCTGTATATGCCATAGTCATCGCTGATGAATTCCGCACTGGTTCTGAGGACATCCTTCAATAATTTTTCGGAGCGGTCAAAATGCCCCAAACGTAACTCCACAGTACCCAGCGATCTTTTCGCAGCTGCGATCAACAGTTCATCTTCTGTTTTGGTCGTAGCGGAAAGCGCCTCTTCAGCCCAGTGCAAAGCCCTCAAATAATCACCCTGATAGAAATAGATCCAGGATATATTTCTGGCAAAGGTGCTTACGGATTTCCAATCCACTAATAATTTGGCGGCGCTTAATGCTGCGTGCGCCAACGTCATGCGGTCGTACCAGTAGGCGCGCTGCCATAATACACTGCCGAACTGAATGCCGATCTGCACCAGGATCTCCGCGATGTTCGTGGTTTGTTTGGTCAATGAACCGGACCCGGGTTGTTTTCGTTGTATGGATTTGTAGCACCATTGTGCCACGCTCAGAATGTTATTGCGATCCAATAATAGATCGTCGTAGCCCCGCCATTCCTTGAAACTGCTTTTTTGCGAAAGAAACTTCACATAGTATTGGGCTGTCTTTAGTTCAGCCTGCTTGATGAACTTGCGATCGCCTGCGAATTGGGTGCGGATGAACCGGCGCGTCAGAGGCAGGATGCTAAAGTAATCCCGATCTGGTTCAGGTTCGATCAGGGTTAACTGTAAAAGGTCACTGATCGCGTTATCGAAGTAGTCGCTGTCTTCAATACCGGCAATTTCCCTGAGAGCATTTCTTGAGACGGACTCAGGCTGTAACGCCAGCAGGAACAGGATCTTTTTCTCATTATCGTGGCGCAACAGATTCCAGCTGTGATTGAAACAGTATTGCAGGATCGGAATGTTGGTATCCAGGCTCAACTTATCCAGAACCTGTGTCACCGAGTAGCCCAGTACCGCGATCTGGCCATGGACCCACAATAAAGCCAGCGGAAGTCCACCGGTTAGATCGACCAGATATTTATTCTGGTCTTTGGTAAGCTGGATGTTCTTTTGTTGGGCATCCCATTCCAACAAGGCCTGACTTTCATCGAAAGACAAACCCTGCAAGCGGATGATCTGGCCCTCAGCGACCCGCTCACGGGAGGTGATGACGGCTTTCAGCGTGGTGGGCGATCTGCGCAGGAAATCCAGAATATCGCGTTGTTCATTTTTTGACAGGGTTTCGAAGTTATCAAGGATAAGGAGTGTGATGCGCCTCGCCAGCAGCTGATAGGCGCTTTTGACCTGATCTTGAATCGCCAGGTTCCCAATAGTAGGATTCCCCAAATTGGCACCAATGGTGATCAAAATGTCTGCCAGGGTTTTGGCTTCTGCCATTACGGGTTCAATACCTTGCAGAGTTAGAACAGATTCCTTGGCTGTGATCCAGATCACGGCTTCGAAGAGATCGTTCTCAATGCATTGATAGCCGACTTCGATGGCCAGCGTCGATTTTCCGATGCCACCGACACCCTCAATGCCTACAATAAAGGTCCGGCTGTTTGGCTGCAAGGACTGCAAAATGGCATTGATCTCTGGCTGTCGCCCCACAAAATATGGTCGTCTGGGCAGGCTGGCCAGCAAGTTTGATTTTTCGATTTCTTTGGATGTACCCGTGAGGCTTTCTAATTGTTTGGTATATCTGGCGATCTCCTCCTTTACCATGGTAAGACTATTGATGAGATGCAGGGGCTGATCAGCGCCATAATTTGCCAGCATCTCCTCAAGGCTGTAGAGACTTTTTTTGCGTAAAGAAATCATCTTTTCCAGATGGGCAATTTCTTCTTGGTCCATAACACACCTTATGTTTTAACTGCCTGGGTTGATGTCTTTTTTGTAAACTTTCGACAAAACAATTTCAAGTTTCTTGATGGTCTCAGCCATGGAGTTTTCGGCATCCGTCATGTTGTGCATGATGATCGGCGGCACCAGTGCGCTTCCCCATTTTGCATATTGTTCACTAGCCAGGTGATAATTACGGGAATGGGTTTCCAATAACTTGACCAGATGTTGGACTTCTGCTTCGTGGTTTTGCCACAGGAGCTCATCGACCTTCGAGGTCAACAGATCCTGCTTGATCTCCGTTGTCTTTTCAGGCTCAGGGAGAGCTGGTTCTTTTACCGATTCCTGATCTGTGCTTTTGGCGGCAGTGTCGTTCGACTTTCTACGTTCGCGGCGTTCCTCCAGAATTTTACGTCCCTCTTCGAACACGAAGTCTATGGCTTTCATCAATATAGGTAACTGAACGGGATCGATCATAGTGTCCTCCAATTCTTAACGCGGAATTTAAGTATAGCACAAGCAGGCGCATGGATAGGTAAAACCACAGTGCTGGACTTTTTCTCTGTTGACTACGTGCATCGAACCTCTGCTTGCGATACATTAACGCAAACCTTATAGATCTTTGTTTTGCTGCTCTTTAGCATCCAATGTGAAACCTGGGAGTATGTGCCCATGACTTTACAAGGACAGACTGTACGCGCATAACAAATTGCAATTAACGAATTACGGGGCACAACGGAAACTGATTTATAATTTCCTCATCACGATAGGATAAAGATGACCGATCTTGCTGGGCAATATCTTGGACGCTATTATCTTGCAGAACGACTTGGCGAAGGGGGCATGGCAGTCGTTTACAAGGCGCATGATACGCGCCTGGAACGGGATGTTGCGATAAAAATTATTCGAAGCGGTGCCTTTCCCACGGATGCCATGGGTGAGGTCCTGAAGCGTTTTGAACGTGAAGCCAAAGCGTTGGCAAAACTCTCGCACCCCAACATTGTCAAAGTGCATGATTATGGCGAGCATGAAGGTTCGCCTTATCTGGTGATGGAGTACATGCCAGGTGGCACGCTGAGAAAAATACTGGGAAAGCCCATCCCCTGGCAGATTGCGCTGCGCCTGTTGCTGCCAGTGGCACGCGGAGTGGAATATGCTCACCAGCGCGGTATTGTGCATCGTGATATCAAGCCTGCCAACATCCTGATCACCGAAAGCGGGGACCCCATGCTCTCGGATTTTGGGATCGCCAAACTTTTCGAAGCGGACCAGACGACCAATCTGACCGGCACCGGGATGGCGGTCGGGACACCTGAATATATGGCTCCTGAGCAGTGGGACGGTAAACCCAACCCGCAATCGGATTTGTATTCGCTGGGAATCGTGTTGTACGAAATGGTGACTGGGCGTAAACCGTATATAGCCGATACACCGATGTCCCTCCTGATCAAGCAAGCCACGGAACCGCTGCCATCCCCGCACCAATTTGTAGCGGACCTGCCCGAAGCGCTGGAGTCCCTGTTGGTTAAGTCACTAGCCCGTGATCCGCGTGACCGCTTCGCAGACATGCAAACTCTCATTCGGGCAATGGAAGCTCTGCTGGCATCCGCGCCGACCGTCCAGTCGCCGCATCTTGACCCGGATGCCACCTACAAAGCAACTCTGGCCCCGCTTATTGACTCCCTCGCTACCCAGCTTGAACCACAAAATAACCGAAAAGCTGCCTCGCCCTCTGGAGCGCCTGCTGCTTCGCTGCCCAAGAGTGGTTCGATGCCTGCCAACAAAGGTCAGACCGGCTCAGTAAGGACCAATACGCAATCATCACGCCGCGCCTCACCAGTTGGACTGTTTGCCATCTTCGGAGGGGTTGGATTCTTTGCCATCCTTGGCATCGGTGTGGTCATTTTGATCCTGCTGCCGGGCATGTTGCGGAAGCCTGTTACACCTGTGCTCACACCCACACTTGCTCAGGTTTTACCAAGTGTGCTGCCTACTTCGACTCCCACTCGAACACCGAAACCTGAACTCGGCTTTACGCTCGTCGAACCGCAGGCTGCCTTGAAGCTGGCTCCCGATCTAAAAACTTTCACGGAGCTGGCTGTGGAGCAATATTCGGATGCAAGTTGGAATAAGCTCAATGTCAAATTGATTTTTACGGTCAACTCGCAGCCAGATGTGCCCATTGTTTGGTACTGGGGCTGGTGCGCTACCACCGACGAGATATTGCAACAAAACCTGAAACAGATTAAGGTCGTTTTTGATGCGGATGGTTATGTCATTCCGAAGGACCAACTGGCAAACGGAACCTATGAAGCTACTGATACAACATACAAGGGCTGGAAATGCCAGGATTATCTAACCATCTTGCGAGATTGGAAACCCGGGACATATAAACTGAAGCAAACGATTAACTTTTCTTCAACGATCAATGATGGCAAGGTTACTTTCGAGGCTGGGTCTATGTTCAGGGAATACAATGTGACCATCTCCCCTTGATCGGCCTGCAGCTTTTCAATTATACTTTTACCAGTCCTACATAGACCGACACATCAGCCCGTGTGCGACCTGGGTTAATTCACACTGTAGAATAGCTCCTCGAAACAGAATCAGCTTTCCCCGTTGTGTGAATCGCTTCCGGTAGTTTTAATCAACCCAGACCTCATCGTAATTCCCCGCAATGCCGATCTTTTCGGCGTGTATGTTGAGCCTGCGGGCGGTTTCCCTAAATTCCGCATCGGCAATGCTGCGCATATTATCAATCTCCTCGGAGAACTTTCTTTCCCAGAAGGCATCATTCACGAGCACGACCACATACCCAGCGCGCTGGCATGTTCACTTATTCATACTCTCTGGTTCAAGCAGATTTTCCCCTTCTGATTCATAGCCATTGGTCGCGAGTTGATCCCAATGTTCAGGATAGTCGGCCGCGACGCCAATTTTTTTGGCCCGCCTATTGAGCATGCGCACTGTTCTGCCAAACTCGGTCTCGGCCATCAGACGCCGTTTCTTCATCTCTCTGTCTTCTTTCAATGGGCTGCCATGGGTCATCATGATCAGATAAACCGCCCGCTTGTAAAGCTCGGTCAGCTCTGTGCGGACAGTTGCCTGCTCCACATCTTCACGGATTTTTCTAAAGGACTGTCTCAAATCCATTGGGTTTCCTTTAACATGCCTGGATGTAGTTGTCATCATTTGCTCCTTTTTGAAAGGATGACGGTCGTGCTTGAATACCAACATGATGTCGTGAATAGCCCTAAAAATCAATGGTGAATATCCCTATTTTGAACGAGGGAAGTGCCTACACATTTGTAGCCCGCCCCATTGCTTGAACAACAATGGGACTTTGACTCTTAGGCATTGATCCCGAATATCCATGACCCATTCCTGCATGGATGAGCGTTATAACATCAACATAGTTCGGGAGATAGACTATGTTTACTCATATTGCTTATAACAATTGAAGTTCTAAATGGCAAGCCATATGTTATTGGTACACGTCTCAGTGTTGAATTCATTCTCGAACTATTTTCCAGCGGCGCAACGAAAGACGATGTGATCAAAGCTTACCCGCAACTGACGGCTGAGGCGGTAGAAGAAACCTTGAAATATGCCGCGCAATCGGTCAAATAAGATTGATTTGTAGTTAAACAAAAACGCCCCGTCAAAGGGCGTTTTGCTTTTTTACTTCTTGCGTTTTTCCTGAAACTTTTTGATTTGCTTATACAGAGAAGAAACTGTTTCTTTCTGAAAGAGTTGTTCACGGATGGCAAGATAATCTCCCTCGCCAACCTGCCAGGAAGCCCAGAACCGTGTCGCTTTGGATGGACTCATATGTTGAATGAGAACTTGCGCGGCTTCTAAGTTGATTTGTCTTTCACTGAGAACATGTATTGTCATGATTGCTCTCCTAATTCCTGTTGAACGAAATCCACTGGGTTGATGGATTTCACTTTAAATTGTTTAACTTTTTTTAATAAACGGTCGTCGCACGCAACGAAAAAATCTGAATTTGCGGATTCGGCAGTTGCAATGTGCAAAGCGTCGATTGCTGAAATACCACGCTTTTCAAGTTCTTCTGCTCGCCTTTCAATTGCTTCGTCCACCTGCTGATATTCTGTTGCCAGACTCAAACAACGCTCCATCCACTCACGCCGCAGGGGAAACGGATTGCGGCTATTCTCGAACTCCAGCACAGACGAATTGACCAATGTCGCTTCACCTGATTCAACCAATTGCAGGATCAATCCCAACGCCAGCGTTTCCAGCCAGATACGCGGCTGGGTTTGATCATCAAAGGGACGGTTGTAGACGCTGGTATCAATGTAAATCTTCACGCTGTTATTTTACCCCATTGTCGCGCCGTTTGTTTTTGGTCGTGTCATTTCAAAGTCAAAAAAATCAATACCTTTGTGCCCCTTAGTGACCTTCATGTTTAAAGAATTTACGCCTTTACCATTCCCACATTCGCCGGCATCTCATCCCACATGCGACCTTCGAGTGTGCGACCCGCCCGCTTCTTCTGAGTCCCACCCTGTTGCTTGAACAAAAATGGGACTTTGACTCTCAGACACTGATCCCGAACATCCGTGACCCATGTCTGTATGATCGTAGCTCTCGAACCTTAACCAGACTCGCCGCCCACAATAGAACGGACTGAGTTGAATTGTGCAACGTGGCTGGCTTGATGCAGCATTTGTCTTTGGTTGTATAATTTTCATAGCCTTGTTTCTCATGATGGAAGAGGCAGGGAGATCGAGTGGGAGGCGTGTTATGTTACAGGAATTTTTCGAAGAACGCAAACGCATGCTGGAGCGGCAGCTCCGCGCTTATGGTATCAACGATATGCGCGTGCTCACCGCCTTTGAATCGATCCCGCGTCATCTCTTTGTGCCAGAGGAGTCGCGTAAGGGGGCTTACGATGATCGCCCGCACCCGATCGGATTCGGGCAAACGATCTCACAGCCATTTATCGTTGCATATATGACTCAATTGCTCAGGTTGACAGGGACCGAACGCGTGCTAGAAGTGGGAACAGGCTCTGGCTATCAGGCAGCGATTCTTTCCCGACTCGCGCGTGAGGTGCACACGCTCGAGTTGATCCCAGACCTGGCAGAGCGCGCCGCACAGACATTGACCGACCTTGGAATCACGAATGTCTTCATCCACATCGGGGATGGATCCCAAGGCTGGATCGAATCCGCGCCGTATGAGTCCATTATCGTCGCTGCGGCCGCGCCGCGTGTGCCGGAATCTCTGCTTGAACAACTCGTCGACCATGGACGCATGATCCTGCCCGTCGGTGAAGGCAGACCCCAGACACTGGAATTGTGGAGGCGCGTGGGAGCATCCTTCTCACACGAAACATTGCTTCCCGTCGCGTTCGTGCCGTTGCGAGGCAGGTATGGCGTGTGAAGTAACCAATAAGCCAGTCCGTGAATGGACTGGCTTTTCATTTACGCTCTCACCAAATTCATCCCCGCAGGCGATTCTACCTTCAAGAAAAATGGGGCTTGCGCCCTAAGCCATTGATCGCGAATATGGCAAAGCAGTTTGCATAGAATATCGTTTCCTTTCAGTTGTATAATTTCAATAACCCATCTCAGCGGGAAATACTATGCCCGAAGTCTCCGACAAACGCCCTCTCGAAGTATTCCTCTGCCTTATCATCCCCTTGTGGGACGCATCAGCGGACAAGCCTGTTGTGTATGAACACTATCAACGCCCGCCTCACAACACCACCTCCGCAGGTCGGTGCCGGGAAAGATCGCAAGGAATTCAATAATGAAAAAGATGATTATCATTTCATTCGTCTTTCTGGCTGCATGTGGCGTACCTGCTGTTGCTCCTATAGCCACCCCATTGCTGCCCACTGATATACCTATTCCATCGCCAACAATTACTCCCATCCCTAACGAGCTGAGCGATGAAAAAGGCGTATTGATGCATCTCGTGCCAGCAGGTGAGTTTACGATGGGCAGTGAACACGGTGCAGAAGATGAAAGACCCGTGCACCAGGTTTATCTGGATGCCTTTTACATAGACATCTACGAAGTGACAAACGCCGCATTTGCAGAGTGTGTGAAAGCTAAGGGTTGCTACCCGCCTCAAAATACGAGTTCTCACACGCGCCCGGACTATTACGGTAATCCAGAATTCGATAACTACCCTGTGATTTATATGAGTGGGTATAAAGCTGAAGAATATTGCGCGTGGCGCGGCGGGAGACTACCCACGGAAGCCGAATGGGAAAAAGCCGCCCGTGGAGTGAACGGGTTCACGTACCCCTGGGGGGATACACTGGATGGAACGAAACTAAATTTCTGCGATAAGAATTGCACGTTGAGTTGGTCCGATCAAAATGTGGATGATGGATATGCGGATACTGCCCCCGTTGGCTCTTACGAAAGCGGACGCAGTCCTTATGGGATGTACGACATGGCTGGCAATGTTTGGGAATGGGTGGCGGATTCGTATGATGCCGCGTATTATCAGACAGCCCCTTTATCAAATCCATTGGGACCTGATGCGGATGACCAGCGCGTGTTACGGGGTGGTTCGTGGAGCGACACCATGGATTCCACGCGCTCCACGACCCGGAATTCGTACTTTTATTACTACTACCCCGACTATGTCTACAGTCGCTTTGGCTTTCGTTGTGCCAGGGATGTGCCATAATTCCTTTATAAAATTCTGTGACATTAAAAAGCCAATCCATTGACGGACTGGCTTTTCATTACGCTCTTACTAAACTTTTCGGCATCTCATCCCACGTTCTGCCTTCGAGCGTGCGCCCTGCTCTTTTCTTCTGAACTCCTCCCCATTGCTTGAAGAAAAATGGGACATTGACTCTCAAGCATTGATCCCGAATATCCGTGACCCATGCCTGCATAACTGGTCTTGCGCCAGGACCAGACTCGCCACCTACGATCACCCAGTTGATTTTCTTGAGATTCAACTTCCCAAGCGGACCGATCAAAGGCTCAAGCGATAGGAACTTGATTTTTGCGCCTGTTTCCCGCAAATGGTCAATTCTATATTTGTATTTTTCAGTTTCAACACTGACGCCCATCCAGATGTTATCAGCCCACTCAAGGTAGGGACTAAGCTCTGCAACTCGTTCAGCGCGTTTGGTCAACACTTGGAATTGATGCCAGTGTGCGCGCTTCATCACATCAAAGACTCTTTCAATGAATTCAAAGGGGACATCTTTGTGGAAAAGGTCGCTCATAGAATTGACAAAGATAACCTGCGGCTTTTTCCATTCAAGCGGTTTTTCAAGGGCGTTTTCGTGCATAGTGAGTTTGAAGCCATTAACGTAATTCGCTTGCCCCATTGCTTGCAGACGTTTCGCCATTCGTTCAGCATAACAATGTTTACACCCCGGACTGATCTTTGTGCAGCCAGTCAAAGGATTCCAAGTGGATTCTGTCCACTCGATTCCTGAATGTTCAGCCATTCTTTCTCCTCGTTGGGTAATACCTTTAAGTACGCCAATCGTAGCACAAGCGTTCTGGAATGTCTATGATTTATTTTATTTTGAAACCAACACGCCTTTTTGAATTGTATTCAATATGATTTCCTCGAGCTGGTAATGCATCAGGGTAGAAGATTTCAACTATTTCTTCTTTCTTCCATTCTCTAAAAATCTGATTCGTATGTTTTGGCAAAAAGCCATTTTCTAAGCCGAATCTATATATTTCAGCATTCGTTCTATATTCTGCACTCGAAATAAAAGCTCTCAACTTTTGTAGATAGCCTTCCAGTTGAATTTCGCTGAATGACAGGGACTTGTCAATAGTATGACCTTTTCCTCTATTCTCATCCATGTCCCATTTTGTGGAGAGCATAGTTTCATATCCTTTGATATGACTTGTGAAGAAAAACAGGGAATATGTGTTGCCACCTCCTCGTTCAAGTGTAAACACATCAACAAAGATTCCCAATTCTCTTAGTAAAGCTCGAAAACTTCCTGTAATTTGTTCGATGAAATCATAAACGGATCGAAATATGGGAGGATTTTTCCCAAATAAAGCAAAAATGAAATCCCGTAACGGTTCACCCCCGCTAAAATTAGAGCGGGTTACTGTGTTTGCAAATCGATACATGAAAGAAGCTGGTAACCATAAAAGAACCTCGGTGTTGTTCCCCTCCAGCATACTGCGAATGTCCTCAGGTTTTATAGCCTTGTAGCCATAAGGATCAATGAAAAATAATCCTTTAGCTCTATATGTACTATTCACTAATTGAACAGCTTTTGGATAGAGGTTTTTATAATCATCTTGAAAAAACTCAACGTTGACATTTTGGGGACGATATATTTTCTCTCCAAATCTTTTCACTCTATCAATTTTCAAGACACCAGGCTCAATCTCTGATTGACCTATATCGTTAAACCAAACTGTCATGTTTGGGCAGGAAAGCTTGTTTGAATAGTAATGATCCTTGATAGTCTCTAATGCCATTATTGGGCTACCTTTTGCATTTTCTCTTAATATTCCCTCTCCACAAAGCAGGTCGAACAAAAATATTCTTTCAACATACGGATTTCTGGAAAGGATATTTATATACTTAGCCAAATACATATCGTATAGTTTCAGTTTGGCTTCGGAATGTTCAAGCTGATGGGTTTTAGAATCAAGTTGATTCATGGTCTGTCTCCCAGTTATTTAGCCTTTACTGTTTATGACTTAATGATTCTAATCCTAGAATCTAAAAATAGGAGATGTTGCTAGATTTCGGTTGTATAATTTCATTATCCATTTCATCGGGATAAACAAAATGTCCGCCTCTGACAAACGCCCTCTCAAAGTCTTCCTCTGCCATGCCCACGCGGACCGTGACACCGTGCGCGCACTCTACACTCGCCTGACCAAAGACGGCGTGGATGCATGGCTCGACAAAGAGAAACTCCTCCCAGGGCAGGATTGGGAACTGGAAATTCGCAAAGCCGTCCGCGAAGCGGATGTGGTGGTGGTTTGCCTTTCAAAACAATTCAATCAAGCGGGGTTTCGACAAAAGGAAGTACGCCTTGCTCTTGATACCGCCATGGAAAAACCTGAAGGTGAGATATTTATAATCCCTGCGCGTTTGGAAGAATGTGACAATCTCGAAAGCCTCCGAAAATGGAATTGGGTGGATTTATTTGAAGACGATGGGTATGAGAGACTCATGCGTGCTCTGCATGTGCGGGCGGAAAAGATAGGGGCAACACTCCAAATAAGAAAAAGGCGAGTAGTGAGGAAGAATTCGCGAGACGATAAGGCCAAAATATTTGCGCCTGAATCTAGTGCTCAATTAAGTAATGAGATCATTATTCCCCTCGCAAGCTCGCTTGAAGATTGTATTCTTTATTTGCGAAAATACTTTACTCAATATCCTCATGCCTTGTACTCTTCCCTAGGAGGTGTTACTTGGGAAGAAAGATTTAATCCTACTTCGCAAGAATGGCAAACTTTATTTTTTCGATTAAAGCCTGAAACAATGATTGTAGAAGGAAAAGAGGTGAAAGGCTATGGCGATATCGGAGAAAAAACAGGTGTTTTTTCTGTTTCAAAGTTAAGCCCTATTCGGTCAAAGTTGCAAATTACGCGCTCGGATCAGGGTGAAGAATTCGTTACGTTTATTCTTGAATTAATTCAGCAATTGCGTGATGACAACTTGATTGATGGCATTATCAGAGGGATAGACGATAAGAGTTCCAGAGCTTCAAAGCAAACCGAAAATGAAAAATCACCTATGAGTGGTTCGGTTATGGATGGTGATGTTTTAGACAGTGTGATAGCTACAGGTAGTGGCAATGTGATCAATGTTGGTAATCAGGAAAAAAACATAACTGAAGAGCCGCAACTAGAGAAATCAAAGTCACCACGAAAATTAGATATAGCAATCATTGTTGCCTTAATCAGCCTTGTAGGTACAATAGCTGCGGCGTTATTGAGTTCACCTTTGATTGATAGATTGTTTCCCACTGCAACTCCCCTGATTGGGACAGCTACGATGTCAATCGCGACAGGAACTAGCCCTGTGGTTACAACATCTCCCAGTTTGATGGCAATATCTACGCCCACAGTCTTAACAACAACTCACACAAGTTCTTCAATAAGTATTTCTCTTTTGGAAAGTTTTCCAGCTCCAGGTATAGAAGCAGAAGGACTTACGTGGGATGGAACATCATTATGGGTGTCTGATAATTCGGGCACGATTTTCAAGCTGGATGCTACTGGGAAACTGCTTGATAGTTTTGCTTCACCAGAAGTAACTCCTCAGGGTATGACTTGGGATGGCTCTTCTTTTTGGGTATTTACCACCAATTATTTTTTCATTTATCAGTTTCAAGTTGTTGATGGCAAGGCTCAAACGCTGAATTCTTTTCGATCCCCAGCGGAGGTTGCCGGTGGTGGTTTGACCCAGGATATGGCTTGGGATGGCGAGAGCCTGTGGTTTGCCAATCAATTCAAGGTCTTTAATCTGGATAAAGCTGGAAATGTTTTGAGTTCATTTACATTTTTAAAAAATGTTACCGGTCTGGATTGGGATGGATCGCATCTGTGGGTGGCGTTCAATGATTTTCCTAAGAATGCCAGTTGGAGCATTGTGGATACAGCAGGTGAAATTTTAGATACTAATCCAGCACTCGTCTATGAAGTCAATGGACTTGCCTGGGCAGGTGATTATGTATGGGTTCTTGGGCGTGACTCTCTTGGTGGAGACGCTATGATTTACAAGATTGGTGTAACAAGGAAATAGCTTCTAACCATGCCACCCACTGACAAACGCCCTCTCAAAGTCTTCCTCTGCCACGCCCACGCGGACCGTGACGCCGTGCGCGCACTCTACACCCGCCTCACCAAAGACGGCATGGACGTATGGTTGGACGAGGAGAAACTCCTCCCGGGGCAAGATTGGGAATTGGAAATCCGTAAAGCTGTCCGTGAAGCGGATGTGGTGGTGGTCTGCCTTTCAAAGCAATTCAACCAAGCAGGGTTTCGGCAAAAAGAAGTACGCCTTGCCCTCGGTACAGCTATGGAAAAACCCGAAGGCGAGATTTTCATTATCCCTGCTCGGTTGGAAGAGTGTGATACGCTCGAAAGCTTGAGGAAATGGCAGTGGTTGGATTTGTATGAAGAAGATGGATATGAGAAGCTCTTACGTGCTTTACGTGTACGAGCAGATACGATGGGTATGACTGTGCAATTGCAGTCTAAGGCAATTGGCTTGACGAAGCAAATTTGCGAGAATATTGTTTTTACTTATCAAGATATGCCATCAGTTTCGAGAAGCCATGGGCTTCGAATTACGGTAGAAAACAAGAATTTGCAGCCAATTGTTTGCAAGGCGTTTCTAATAAGTGCATTTTCACCAGACGAGTCAATCAAAAAATATCTTCTCAGTAATAATTTTTATTGGATTGACGATTCTTTGAGCCTTGTCATAGAGAGGAAGATAGACAGAAATAGAGTTGGAACTCTTCTTTTAGCAAATATTAAAAAATATGATGTATCACATGAATTCTTATATTTTGTCATGCAAGATAAAATAAATGAATTTGTAAAGATGTTTAGAAAGTTGGGGGAATATAAATTGAGTTTTGAAATTCAAGGAACAATGGGGAGTGCTGAGTTTACTTGCCCTGTAATTTCTTTCACCTTTGATGTTTCTTTAAATGGTATAAATCAACGTTTTATAAGAGTTACTGAAGCAAATATTCCTAAAGGTAGTTAGTAGAGTCAATACATCATTCTTAAAATAATACTCTTCTCATACCCGAACTGAAAAACCCTCTCAAAGTCTTTCTCTGCCATGCCCACGCGGACCGTGACGCCGTGCGCGCACTCTACGCCCGTCTGACCAAGGACGGCGTGGAGCATGGCTCGACAAAGAGAAACTCCTCCCAGGGCAGGATTGTGAATATGAAATCCGTAAGGCTGTGCGTGATGCGGACGTGGTGGTGGTTTGCCTTTCAAAGCAATTTAACCAAGCAGGGTTTCGATAAAAGGAAGCGCGCCTTGCCCTTGATACCGCCATGGAAAAACCCGAAGGCGAGATTTTTATCACCTAAACTTGCTCAACTATCCCTCGATTTTCTTCATCGAATCGGGAGATAGTTGCTTTTTATTTGAATGCACCAGCGTTTTCTCGACACCATTGTTCATAGGTTTGTGATTCATGTTTCCCTATATGTTCAACAGCATAAGTCACATATTCATATTCACTTTTCCGCAAGGCTCCCAGTGTGTGCATTAATCCATTGATGACATATAACGGTAGTCCAAACCGTATGAGACTTATCCCTGCTGCGAGAACAGGCACATCGGTATATTGAATATGTTTATTCAATGCCTTTGCAATGGTTTGAACCATATCAGTAATTGACAGCGCTTCTGGACCCGTTATTTCGTAGATTTTTCCCTCATGCCCCAACTCTGTGAGTACTGCACAGGCAACTCTTGCAACATCGCGCGGAGCTACAAGCGGAACTTTTCCTTTTCCGCCTGGAAAGTAAACGGCGTTTTGTAATTTGATGGTCTCTTTCCACCACTCGATTGTATTTACCATCATCATGGTTGGACGTAGAAACGTCCATTCAAAACCCATGGACTTGATCAACTCCTCCTGTTGGCGGTGCCATTTTCCTGGTCCAAGTGAACGACCTGCCCCGATTGTAGATTGTTTCACCACATGCCTTACCCCCGCTTGTTGAGCGGCTGTGAGAAGATTGGTTACTTGTTTTGGATCGGGAGTTACGAAATACAATTTTTCCACACCCTGCATGGCAGGGAGGAGAGTTTCTGGTTGATCCAAATCTCCAACGGCAATTTCGACCTGATTGCCCCAAGAGGCGGCTTTTTTAGGGTCACGAACCAGAACGCGAACTTTCGCGTTTTTATCGAGCAGGAGCCCGATAAGTTCCTTTCCTACACTTCCTGTTGCTCCACTGACTAGAATCATTTTTGTCTCCTAAATATTTTGACAATGTCAGATTAAGTTTGCACTTTAACATATTTGCGATGCCTGTGTCTGAGGCGACTGGCAGTTGAACGAGAACGGTTGACCAGATGCTTGACGACCTGTTCGCGAGCCTGCTCGGG
>Ga0180074_1000049_pt1 | contig 23207 bp, 37 predicted proteins | sample EasRiv366_16_10D_FD_121773 | JGI IMG/M metagenome (GOLD analysis project Ga0180074, IMG submission 121773) | Soil microbial communities from meander-bound floodplain in the East River, Colorado, USA - East River metaG ERMLT366_16_10D | ecosystem: Environmental > Terrestrial > Soil > Floodplain ...
TAACGTAACCGTAAAGGCCCACTGGAGACTTCCCGCAACCGAAACCATGGTTGATGGCGGCCTCAAAAGTCTGTTTTACGAAATGCAACAGAACAAGGATACTGAGGTTGCCATGCCGATGATTGGGTGTGGTCTCGGAGGTCTAGACTGGGATACCTGCGTTTTCCCAATTCTGAAGAAGTATTCAGACGAAAACCCTGGCATCACTGTCAACGTTTGCATTCCGAAGCAGACACCATAAAGAACGGCTTGGGTAGTGTCTGGATGTGAAGCTCAATATCCGGATTTCTAAGATATTCCCTAAAACTGTTGAAGACCTTAATGGCTAGGTCCGCCGGAACAAGAAGGCGTGACCCCTGGTTCTTTACAGCGTATTCCTCCTCAAGCCGAAACAGAGCGTTGCAGAGTTTGTCCCAATTGGTGCGGTCCTCTTCCCTGTCTTCGACAATGGGTAAATCCCACCATATCTTGACAAACTGTTTGGCTGTACGTGGGCTCATTTCTCAGTCATTCTAGCTAGGGTTACTCTAATGTCTTCTCCGCCAGAGACGGCATCTCCGATGGCATCCCAACCGGTTACGGTCTGACGAGCAAACATTTCCAGTTTGTCATTTCCCTGGCCTAGGCCCTTTTCAATCAACTGCCTAAACTTGGCAGGTTTGACACTGTGACCTGCCCTGGGTTCTAGGACAACCTGAGGTAGTGCAGAGTCAAGAAGACGAACGGGGCGACCAGTTCTTCTCGTTGTAGCAACAAGGAGAAGCTCAGTAGTAGGTTTACTGTATGTTGGCGGAATACCTTGTCCATGAATGATTTTTCCATCTTTCCGGGTTTTCACCCAAATGTGAGCAATGCCTCGGTAATGTAATTTCCAGGCCTTGATTGCCTCCAGGGCAATGCTGAGTCTAGGTCCGGTTGCCCAGACGAACACGTAGGCATCCTTCTTGAGAATTGACTTGATAGGTAGGTTCTTAATGTCGTCGTCTGACATTAGGGTATAGTGCTTTCCTGCGGCAGCCATCTTGTTGGGGTCACCATAGTGATTCCACGGGCAATCAATTAATGCCACATCATATTTTTTGCCCTTAAGGGGATGTGGAGGAAGAATAGTAGGAACAGGGGTTGCTAGTGGTTGAGTCATATCCTACATAATTTTAGGAAGAACTCCTTGAATTGGCTTTCAGAAACTCCAAGTCTTTCCAACCAAAGTTTGAAGTACCTGTCTAGGTAGCCTGACCTTGGGTGGGCGTCCTTGTGATACAGAATGAAGTCCTTGTAGTTCTGGATCTTATCAGCCACCAACATGTCGTTTACATCCGGGATGGAACTCAAACGAATCTCAGAGGCGCTGGTAACTGATTCCTTTGGTGAAAGATACTCATTGGCCACCGACCTATATTCCATGGCATAGGCTAGAGTTCTTGGATTGCAGCAGATCTCTGACAGAATATCCTCATTCGCAAATAGGTCATGGTCCTGTTGCACGGCCGGGTGAAGACAAAAGGCCCTCATGGCTGTATTTGAGGCACCAATTTGATTCAGAATCCACAGACCTTCATCAATATGGTTCATGTAGAAAATACCAGAACGTTCAGCCTTGGTATCTCCATAGAGAGTTTCAATGGCCTGATATTCTGTCCAGGCTGTATGAGTTCCGGCAAGGTGACAGGGAATTCCCATTTGTTTGAACCAGCGGTAAAGGCCGCATCCTGGACTCGTAACAAAGGACATATCCCAGGGTTGTCTAGCCTTAGCCCATCTGCCAAGAAGACCCTTACCTCGAAATGAGGAATACACATAGACGCTTTGATAGAGTTGATCACAGGGCCCTTGAAAGAATACTCTGGTTCCCCATCCTGCTCCCTCAAAGTTGTTGTCTATTCCATGAAGACAAAAACCGCCCATAGCAAGCTGCTTGGAGCGGTTCTCAAAATAATGGACAGCTTCTTCTTTAGTCTCAACGTTGAGATTGAATCTCTGTGGGAACGTCCTTATGGAAGTCATCACCGAAAACCTCTTCAAGGGTATAGAGCCAGTTCATCCTACCCTGGGCATCACCCACGGCAATGCTCCAGGCCTCTCCCCACGTACTGAACTCTGTAACGTGTACTCGGTCAGACCCAGAATTCCAAACCCAGGGACAAAACCTAAAGTAGACAGCCTTAAAGGGAATCAGGGCATACCAACGATATCTCCAAAGCTTGATATACCAGGGACTATCCTGGAATCTGACTTCTTCTAAGCCGGGAAGTTCAGGGAAATCTGATTTGCTACTAGAAATCATACCGGTTCTTTGCTTTGATTTTCATGCCAAAACATGGCATGTTTTTGAATGACACGCTTGATTATTATGTCAAAGGAATCCTGGGCTGCTGAGGCTACCAGCACGGCATGCGTTTCATCCTTGAGCGTTTCAACTATCTTCTTTTTGAAGGCAAGGTGAACTCCAGTGGGATTCACACAGTAGCCGGTCCATATGGCATTTACCATATTGGTTACTAACCATAGTTTCAGGGTTTTACGGTCGGCGTCAGGTATGTCTGGAGCAAATTGGTCAACCTCGGCTACAGTGGCAGCGATAAGACGACAAATTGTGTCAATCTTGCTCATGGTAAGTTCTTTTTTCGACATGGGTATTACACTGCTTCTTTTTTGAGGTTTTTAAACCAAAAATCGACCTTCAACCTAAAGGCCTTGAGAAGAATCTTTTCGGCTTGGTCATCCTTACCAGATTCCAGAAAACAGACGTGAAGCTCTTCCTTGAGGTCTTCAGCTAGAGCCTGACGAAAGGCCTTGTCTTCACCATATACCGACCAAATGGAGTCGATCAACTTGCCTTTTAGCCAGGCTTTCTTCCACTCTTTGTCAGGAACTTCGCCTACGTTGGTGTCAACGTCATTGATAAGTGAGGCAATCAACTGGGCCGTGAGGTCAACCTTGGCAAAAGCAATCTTGCTGGGTCTGGTCATGTGCCAACGTCTTCCTTCTTGGAGTTTTTGTACCAAAAGTCTACAGTCTCTAGAAAGGCCTTACGACGAATTTGACTGACGCAGGTTTCATCGCTGGCGGTCCTTGTTATTTGGTCAAGGCGGTCCTTGAGGGTGTCCAGCATTTCAAGCCTGAAATTATCCTTGGTGTACTGACTGCTGTCTCCATAGAGATTTCTCCAGGCTTGTTCTGCAAACTGCCTGATTAGGTCAGCCTCCCGGGCAAGACACGGCACGTCCTTGTCAAAGTCGTGGATTTCCTTTGCAAGGGCCACAACGAACTGGGCAATCATGTCAATCCTTGAAAGGGATACGGTTTCTCCGCCAGATTTGTCTGCTTTAGTCATTTATTTTCTCTGAATTTTTGGTCCAAAATTCAATTAGGTCATTGAAGGCCCAACGTTCAATATCTCTGGCAGTAGCCGTACCTGAATTTGGCTGATCTAGGTCCAATTCTTGGTGTCTCTTACAAATGTAGGGCTCGTGCTGTTGCAAAAACTGCGTACGCATTGCCTTCCATTCCCTGCTGAAACCCTTTGTTAACCAGAGTTCGTTGCTTAGTTCTCGGGCAAGATGGCATCTCAAGGTTCGGCCACCAGCCTTGGCAGCGTCGAGCACTATTGGAGGTGCAACCTTTTCTAACTCAATAGCCAACCCTGAGATGAGTTGACCAACCAGATTAAAGTCGACCTTGGAAGGCGTAGTGCCCTTTTTTGTCATCTCTTCGAGACCTTTAGTGAAAGGAGTTTTTCTGTTGGATCTAACAGGTTCTTGGGTTGGTCACGGTCGTGAAGCCACCAAACACTGTTTCTTACACCTTTAGTATACAGCTCAAAATGGAGCATTGAAACCCCATTCCCCTTGTCTTCCTGGAGAACAGCCACGACTTTTCCTAGAATGTCACCGGCCTTGATACTATGTCCAACCCTCAGATTTGAGTCTGGTTGCATTTCCCCATAAAGGACTACCCCGGATTCTCCCTCAATAAGAACAGCCATGCTTTCATTGTACCATGGAGACTCTGCCCTGGGGCCTGTAAACACCTCAATATTCACAATCGTACCATTTTCTACAGCATGCACAACTTCCCCTACGGGAGCATAAAGGTCTATTCCAGTGTGCACACTGTGACCTCTCTTGTAGCCGAATCCTCCAGGATGATACTTGCCAAGAGGCAGGCTCCAGGAGTGATCTGGCATGGGATTGGACCAGTTGCAAATACCGGGAAGGTGTTCAATGTCGTTTGAACGATAGACGCCAATCTTGGTAGACCGGGAAGGGGACCGACGAAAGGAGTGGTGTTTCATGTGTTAGTCGAGAGGTTTGGAAAGGTCGATGATCGCAAGTTCCTTCTTGTCTGAGGTATTCCATTCACCTAGGAGTCTAATCCCTGGTAGAATTTGAATGCGACCCAAACTAAGCAGAGCATCTATACCCCGGGCTGCGGCAGCCCTCAAAAAGACCTTGTATTCGGTCAGGGTTTGCATATCAAAGACGATGATAGCCCTTGTGTTGTTATCATTGAAGGTTGTAGCGTCTTTAACCAGGAGAAGATAGGGTTCACTGAATCCATCCTGGGCGAAACGATTGCCAGACCTAAGATAGACCTGGATTATCTCAAACGGCTTTAGTTCCAAAACGCTTCTCCATGACGGCAATAGCCTGAGGGTTTTGATCTATGAGTGTCACTTGTCGGTTATTTCTAAGGGCGGCATCCCCAAAGGAACCAGAGCCAGCGAAGAAATCCAGGAGGTTGTCTCCAGGATTGGAGTGAACCTTGACAATACGTGTCAGAATGCTAAGGGGCTTTTGTGTGGGATATCCCGTACGTTCCTTGCCGTTGGTTGGCACTATGGTACTCCACCAGGAATCGGTTGGAGTTTTTCCCCTGGCAGCCTTCACAGGGCCTACAAGACCCGGGGCCATGTAGGGGATTCTATCCATGGCACTAAAGTTGAAGGTGTAGTTCTTAGGGTCCTTGGCATACCAGAGAATGGTGTCATGCTTACATGACCACTTACTCCGAGAGCGACCCCCATAGTCGTAACTCCAGATTATCTCATTTATGAAGCAATTTCTACCGAATATCTTGTCTAGTTCAACCTTGACATAGTGCACCTCTCGGTAGTCCAGGTGAACAAAGAGACTACCTGATTTTGACAATATTCTCTTGGCCTCCTCAAGTCTAGGACGCAGGAAGGTGAGGTAGTCATCACCCAGGCTATCCTTGTAGGAGCCACCAGCAGCCTTTTGGGTTTTCATTGTGTTGAAAGGCGGGTCAATGTATATCAGGTGGTACTCCTCGTCCCCAAAGCCTTTTAAAATATTCAGATTGTCCCCTGCGAGAATATGTATATTGGGATTATTTGCTTGTGTTTCGGCCATATCCTTAATATTGCTTATCGGATATTGCATGTCTTAACTGCAAACTGGTTGGGTGCTGAATATTTAGAAAAGACCACTGCTAGGTATAAATAACACACACAGTAGGAGATTTACTATGGGTATCAGGAACAAGATTACAACTAAGGGTTTCTTTTCAGAGAAGATTGCAGGTTCTACCATTGAACTTGACAAAAGTACCGTTACAGAGACCACAACCCCTCTAAAGGGCATTGACGCAATTCAGACCGGCTCTACCTGGGTTTCCCAGAGTGCTCCTGTCGTACTTATGTACGGTGGTTCTGCCGCTGGTGGTGCTGCAACAGCATCCCTTCCTCCGATTACGGCCGCAACAGTTGGTAAACTGTTTTGGTTATTCGCAACATCCGGTACCCTTGCACAGGCTCCGTTCGTTACTTCAAGTAACCCAATTAATAACGGTGCTTGGACGAGAACCCTCTCTCCTGGTATGGCTTCTGGTTCCGCCCCAACGACCTCAGCTTTCCAGATTGTTACCTTCATTGCATACTCTTCTTCGATTGCTTTCGCAGCCGGTCTTGGTGGCGGAAACTTCGGTTGGGCAGCATCATCCGGTAGCGCACTATAATCCTACTCTAAAGCGGTGTGAAAGAAAAGGCGACGTACTTTATGTACGTCGCCTTTATCTCTTTAAGACTGAAGTCTTGGGGTTAGGTCTTTGGTGTAAGGGCCTTGCCAGTTGGAGCCCTAAACTCTGACTCTACCTTGATATCCACATGGAAAGAGGGGATGCCGACATGGTTGGCTAGGTTGTGCTTCATGCAGTCCTCTGCATCCAAAAACCAATCTGCATGCTTCTTCTGGTGGATCAAGTCAAGGAAGTAGTCTTCCTTTTGGCCACAATTCTTGGCAGCCAACTTCCAGACATTGTCATTCAGACGGTCAGCCTCGGCCACATTTGCCTTGATTTCTTCAACCTTGCCAAGAGTCATGCTGGCAACCTCGTGAATCATCACCGTGGCATGAGGAGCCACAAATCTGAAACCCTCTGCTCCCATTGAAAAGAGAATGGCTCCACAGGACATTGCCTTACCCTCAACAACGGTTGCAATCTTTACCTTACAGGCCTGAATCATGTCAATCATACTCATCATGGCGTAAACGTCGCCACCATAGGAGTCGATGATAATTGGAAGAATGGTTTGTTTTGACTTGATGCAGTGGTCCTCGGCTGACTCAAGCTCCTCACAGAACTTGGAGGCATTCGACTCATTTACGACGCCCGAAAACTTGATATAGGTTGGGACGTAGCAGGAGTTCTCTAGCTCTTTCAGGCGGATACGATCGTCTACGTTAATGGTATATCTCATGTAAAGCCCTTTACTATTTGCTGGTAGCTAGGTCAATCATCCTCTTGAACACCGCAAGTGTAAGTTCTGTGTCAACCTTAGCATCATGCATGGTATTCTGATCAACCGCCAATTTGAAGTGTGTCACAAGCTCGGACAGGGAGCAAACAATGTCTTTTGGAAGCTTCCCTGTGATTTGGAGAAATTGTGCCACACTAGCAGTATCGATATGACGGCGTGAAAAGTATTGATCCCACTCAGGAAGAAGGTTCCGTTTGGTAAACTCAACGTCCATTCTCACGTTGTGGCCTACGATTGTAAGGGGTCGAGGTGCTGGACCAAGGAGACCCCTGACGCCCGTGTGGCGACACACAAACTCACGAAACTCCGTGGAAGCCAGTTGCTTGGGGATGGCTGAGGAGGCATGATTGATGAGGTTGATCTTGTTGACTGCCAGTCCTCGACCTGGGTCTGCCCATACCTTGTAAATGCCGTTATCGGGATGAATCTTCAGGTCTATAGACTCAATCACCCTAAGGTTTTCGTCGAGAATCATGCCATAGAGAGTTAAAAGACTAAGGTCGGGGTCTAGACCACCGGTCTCTATGTCAAAAATGAAGTATTGATTTGGGGCGGACGCAGGTGTGGAGTTGGTTGTCATATAACTCACTCACGGTAACACAAGGTTACTTCTTCTTAAAATCGATTGTGCTCAGAGTCTATTTCCGGATAAGTGTAACACTACCAATTAAAGAAAGCATACTTACTAAGACGATGTCCAAGGACGTTCTCAAAGAACAGGTGGGTGGACCAAATTTCTATGGAGATCCAACATTTGGAGGTACAGGGAATTTTGGAAAAGGCGGCTACAAGCAACTAGCCACTGCCCTTGACCCTGCTACAGAGAAGATTCGTAAGCAGGAGGAATCCGAAATCGAACAAAACGTTAGCGACCAACAGTGGTCCCTTGGCAAGTTTGACCAAGGTAGGGTATCAGATGGAAATCCCCTTCCTCACTGGGACGGAAGAAATGGTTCTGTAGAAACTGTTGCAGAGCAGGCTCCCTATGATAATTCTACCTCTCGAATGAGAGACCTCCCGGGCTTTCCACAGATGAATGCCCTGGTCAATCCTAAAAGCTTTGTTCCTGCAAATGACCATCCCCGTAACGTTGACCTGATTTCTGGTAAGAAAGCCGAATATTTAGGTCCAACACTTAATGGCGTTCCACTTATGACTGACAACCACACAAAAGACCCGCAAGATGACCCCAATAAGGAGCTTGATGCCCTTCTTGGTGACTTGGCTCCACCTGAAGAGGAAGATGGCAGGGATCCGCACGAGGACGAAGACCTAATTCTTCATCAGTTCGTTGAGGCAGTCATTGAAGAGACCCTTGTCAAGCCAAATGGAAATTACCCCAACAGACAGGGATGGAAGAACAGCCAAATCAACTCCCTTGCCTGGAGGAAGAATCAAATGAACCCTGAGCAAGATCCGCCTGAAATGTGGCATAAAACCTTTGAAGACCCAAAGGACCACAACCCACCGGTTGACAACATACCTCCTCCAAGGGCTCCGGCAACACATACCCCATCCTATGGATTTGGCGCAATTGGGTTTCCAAAGCAGTTTGTCCCCAAGGACTATGAACAGGCTAACCCTGACTATGATGAGATTATCAAGGACCCCATTGGTCGCAGGCGTCTAACCCTTCCTCCAGATGAAACGGATGAAAGAGTTGGAGTAAATGCCAGTATCAGGGAAGTATTTACAACTACAACCAGTGAGGATATAAGCGAAATGGGATTTAGAAACAGAGAAGACTGGGATGAACATCCAAGTGAACACACTCCCAGACATGGAGAAACCACCGAACGGGATGGTGAAGTACGTATTTGGAGTGACACCCATGGTGTTTGGTTAACTCCGGAGGACTGGGAAGGTGCCCATGGAGAAGGTTCAGAGCCAGAAGAGGCTCCGTTTCCACCAGAAGGCGACCCTGAGATGGAGGAGCCAGATTTCCCTTTGTCTCTAGAGTACCCAGAGGAAGACATGCCCGAACCCTTTGACCCCTTTGGAGTGGATGAGTGATTTACCCGACCTCCAACAACAAGAAGGATGACATGACCGGGGACCTTTGGGCTGATGGCAAAGGACCTGAGGGCGGAGCCCTGGCTTTTGAGAAAAGCCGAGAGAAGGTTCTTGGAGATCTCAAAGAGGTCATTGCCTATCTTGTTCGTGAGGGTCTATTGGAACAGCAACAAACCGTTCCTCCGCCTCGTAGGAAAGGTCAAACCAATCCAAACCAGGCTCCGCTTGACCTTCCGGGCCTAAAGGCTCTTCTTGCCAAGGATATTCGTACCCTTGGTGTTGGTGAAAGAAACAGGGTAATCAACTTCCTGAGAGACATTACAGCAGAGCAACTGGGAGAACACTTCAAGCAAATGTCACCCCAGGAAGTTCAACAGATGGAATACGTCGTTAACTCCAGCGTGGGAGACAACAAAATTGGACCGTTTTTCAACAAGATTGAAATTGCTCATGGCATCTCCCATCTTGCTAACCTACAGAAGCAAAGACAACCACAACAAGGTCAACAACAGACCCAGCCTCCTGGCCAAAAGAAAGTATCAACCCAGAAGATGGCCCTCCCCAAACAGGAATTGAGTCAGGGATTCCAGGGCAAGGTACAACAATACTTCAACCAAATTAAGCAAGCACCAGGCTTGAATCCTCAACAGAGGGAAAAGCTCATTGCCCAACTTGGACGTATTCAGTTTGCTCCCGAGGGAAATGAACAGAGCAAACTTCGTCAGATTCAGGACTTTGTTAGATCTAATCTTGGCAAGGAGAGAGTTGACATTGGGGCTCAACCCCAACAGCAACAACAGGCTAGTTCTTGGGCTCCAAAGCCAGGTCAGCAGCACCAGCAAAAGTCAGGTGGTGGAGTTCTGGGTAAAGTTAAGGGAATGTTCGGTCTGAATGAAGACTTCAGAACACTTATGTTGGAGGATTTATAATGGAAGACTGGGAAAGGAAGTATTGGGAACAGAAGGCTCAACAGACACAAACCAGGCCAGCAGCTCCCCTGATTCCCCAGAGACCTCATAACTCAGAGGTTGATGCCTCTCAGATCATGATGCAACGTATGATGGGACAACATATGCAACCTGACTCCTCCGGGGGTAATCTTGTTTACCTCAGGGAGGGAGTCAACTACTATCGTCAGATTCCTAACCCAGACGGTTTTGGAACTACGATGCCACTAATTCGTTCCATGGGCCCCCTTACTCAGGTGACTGGAAAGCAGTTTGAGGTAAGGGGTGAAATTAGGGGTTATTGTATTGACAATCTTCCCCATGTAGATCTCTCAAAGGTCAATGAACAGCCCGAGAGAATGCTGGTTCTCGTCAAAGTTAAGGCTCCCTTTGTTGGAGATATTCTTGTACCCAAGGCCGCCGTCATTGAGGGCGCCCATTCTGGTGGTCAACAGCTTCTTAGGGGCTAAGTTACAACCCTAGTTCTAGAAACCTCTAGAATGCCGTTGTAGTCTACGGTATCAGTAATCGTTCTTATGACGTTATTCGAGCCATCGTAGAGTCTCAAAACAATGCTGGTTGGGATAACCTTGATTGAATTATTATAACTGTAGAGCTTTTCTACGAGCTTTACCGTCTTCGAAGAGTTACTATACCAGGCAATAGATACTGGTAGGGGTCTCACCGTTGAGGAATATGTGATTTCTTTGTATCGTCCTGCTGGGTGTTCTGTTTGTGTCAACAGGAACAAGTTTGAGATGTAGTCCATTGACGTGGTAACATTCGATACGTTAATTCCAAGCTTGACTTCAAGGGCCAATACAGCATCGTTCAAGTTTGCATGTTGAGTTGAGTGTTTGACATTTGCTGTCTTCAGCGTATCCGCATTCGTGGGGTTTACGAATACGTCAATGGAATTTGGGAAGTTCGATGCCATCTTAAATGGAGTTACTCTATTCTAGGAAAAGCGGAATTTTTTGTTTTGATTCAAATCCAGATTTTCCAGATTCCCGTTTTGGTAACCCGTCTGTCTACTTATGGGCATGCTAGATTCACCGCTTTCTATTCTGTATGACGACGCTGGTAATCCCCTAGCTGTAAGCTCCTCCCAAGCAGTTGGAGTAGCGCAGCCTGGAATTGTTTTTGTCGCCTCAGGTACAAACGGTACTTGGCAGCCCCTTAGACTCGCTTCCCCAACTAATGACCTGTTTGTAACGGGAACTGTTGCCCTTCAGGGTGGTAGCTCCGTTACTGTTTCTGGTACTCCAACGATTATTCAGGGCAATGCAGGCTCCAATCCCCAGGCGTGGTTTGTCAGAATTTCTGATGGCACCCAGGTGTTGGGCACGGGTTCTACTGCTCCCGTTTGGATTACTGGTTCAGTACAAACAGGCCCAGCTACGGTTAACTTCCCAGCAACCCAGTCAATTGACGTTGGTCGTTGGAGCAATGGTGTTACAGCCTCCATGAGAGAAGTTGGAGGTTCTACCAGCACCGTGTCAGCTACCCTGGCCTGGACCGGAAGCAATCAACTTTTGGCTCAGAATTCAAGCCGAATTGGAGCGCTTTTCTTCAAGGAGGGTAGCAACACTGCCTTCCTCAAATTCGGTACCTTGGCATCCACGTCTTCCTACTCCCTAAAAATTTCGAACAACGGTTACTATGAGTTGCCTTACAAGTACACCGGGCTCGTAACTGTGGCCTTTAGTGACAACACCTCCGGAAGCAACAAGATCCTTACAACTGAGATTATTCTCCCATAATATAGGGTGACATGCCACTAACAGAACCAGTCGTTATACTTGCTGGTCCTGGAATTATCGTCACTGATTCAGGGTCCAATGATTTTGAGGTATCAGCAAGTCTTATTGCTGGTCCGAACATTACCATTAATCAGGTTGGCAATGCTTATGCTATTACAGGAGCCGCAGGCGGAGGTGGAGGATCTGCCCAGTGGGTTGAAAGCTCTCCTGCCCCAAGGCTATCTACAACAGCCAGTGTGGCCTTTGGTAGTGACACAGCAGCCCAGACAAAGGGTGTTGACACAACCTTTTGGGTATCTGGAAGTACCACCACGGGTTCTGCCACAGATGGCATAAGTGCTTTTGCTGGAACGGTTGTCGTATCTGGCAACCTCAAAATTGGGTCTCTTCAAGGATCATCAACCAACAACTTCATTCAACTCTGGTCCACCGGAGATGTATCAGCTAGTGACTCAGGGTCTCTCAGACTCTATACTCGTTCCAGGGCTGGACGCCTGACGGTAGAACAAATAGGTCCATTTGGAATTGACACTCCGTTGCAACCAGGCCTGTTTTCCAATTCAGTTTTTATGTATTCTCCTGGCGTTCTTACAACTACAGGGTCATTGATTGGTTGGACCTTCAATGTTTCCGGTACAATCTCTCATCCTATCCTGACGGGTTCTGGAATGCAGCTTGGAACCATTTCCCGTACCAGGTTCGCAACCAACGCCGTTCTTGGCCATGGAGCTGGTATGTACGGTGCCCGAACTGTGTGTTTCAGGGGCGCCCATGCTGGTCAAGGAGGCTTTTTCTTCTTTGCAAGATTTGGGGCGAGTACCTTTAACAACGCTTCCAAATTTTTTGTTGGACTGGCAGTCAGTGCCTCTGCCTTGGTCACGGTCCTGACCGACATATCCACTTCTTTCGACTTCATAGGAGTGGGCTGGGATCGTACAGATCCGTCGACTGGCTCTTGGAGAATTATGTCCAGGGACCAATCTACATTTCAGAAAATCACTGTTTCTAATGTTCGTACTCGTAACGTTACCACAGGAAGCATTTTTGACCTAACAATGTTTTGCCCAACCAGGCCTGCCTCTACTGGTTCCTTCGTGGGAATACGTTTTGTGGAGCACGTGAGCGCCTCTAACGGCATTACCAAGAACGTTCTTGTAGATAACCTGATTCTGTCTACCAGCCTTCCAAGGGACGGTTTCCCACTCAGAGTCCATGCTGGTATTAATAATGCCCTATCAGCCTCCGTGAACGAAATACAAATTAATCGACTTTATCTCGAAACTGATTACTAAGATACCTAGCTACAAATAATAAACCCCTACTTATCTTCATGTAAGAGGGTTGTTTGCATGCCAAAAAAGAGGGCACTCGTTTTAAGCGGTGGTGGAAGCAAGGGATCATGGCAACTAGGGGCCTTAAAGGCCCTGGCATTAGCCGGTAGAAGTTGGAATTCGGTCCATGGAATATCAGTTGGGGCCCTCAATGGCAGTTGGATAGCCATGCATACCCCAGAGGAACAACCCGGGTGTGTTGACGGTCTCATAAAGGTGTGGGACAACGTCATGACCAGCAAAGACATATATGAACCCTGGGCACCCTGTGGCCTAAAGTACATTTGGTCCATGTGGAAGGGTTCTCTTAACACGGGGGCTCCCCTAAGGAAGCTCGTGAAGAGCTACTGGAATCCTGATAGGCTTGCAGGTAGCGGCGTGAAACTCACTGTTGGGTGTGCAAGTCTCACCAGCGGTCTTTATACGGCCATTGATGGGGAGAACACCAATATTATGGAATACGTCCTGGCTAGTTCCCACATGCCACTAATCTTCGAACCCCTTGTGGTTGATGGGCAACAATGGATTGATGGTGGTATTCGTCACCAAATTCCCATTCTTGAGGCTCTCAAGGAAAACCCGGATGAAATTGATGTAATTCTGACGTCACCCATCTCCGAAGAAAGAATCCGTAGGGATGTTGAAGTTAACTCAGCGCCTGGTGTGGCTCTTAGATTGTCTGAGATTGTTTCAGATCAAATTTATGTGAGCGACTTCTTCACTATGATGAGAGCTGCCAAGACGGTAGATGGTCTCAAGATCAATATCTTTGTCCCAAGTGTTAGTCCCAACAACGACAGCATGGACTTTGACCACTTTGACATTGAGGCTGGTATCCGAATGGGGTTTGAGGAAACCATGGCCAAGCTCAAATTGCTTGACGAAGAAGACACAAAGTAATGGCTGATCAAGAAATTGTCTTCTATGACGAGGATGTTGGTTATGATGACGACCTTTTCTATGATGGTACTTTAGACCCCGGTCTCTCAGGGCGTAGAAAAAGGGCTGGGGGCGCTGGGGCAGCCAGTGCAGGAGCCGCTGCGGCGGCGGTATCTGAGGAATACATTCTGGCCAACATTGAGTGTGGCGCCTATCTTCACCACGTTAATGGCAATGTACTTGAGGAAATTGCTGCTGGTGGGCAAACCCTCAGATTTAGAGGCAGGATCAAGAAGAAAAATGGCATCACTTCAGGTAGACCGGGCGTCTTACAACAGACTGCCGGGAAACTACTTAAGGTAACTGCTAGCCTCCAAGAGTCCAATGTTAGAGCCACAATCATCACCGCCAACAATAACCGAATTAAAGTTGGGTGAAGTAAACGAGCTTTGCTTTAAGGTTTCAATTCAGGGTACCATTTCAGAAAACCTGAGAAACTCCAAGGCAGACGTTTTCCGTTTTACCATTACGGACCCAGAGACGAGGATGGGTTACATTTTTCCCTGTGAGCGACAGGCCTTTGATACCATTCAAGTGGTCATTCCAAAAAACCACGGATTTTTTACTCCAAACAAGCACTACACTGGAAAGTTGGAAGTGGTTGTGGAATCCCTGTACTTCAATCCCGTTAACTTGATACTGGAGTTTGTCCCTGGTGTGCAAGTAGAGGGATCCCTGGTGTCAAATACCCAAAAGGGTATGGAGATGGATTATTCTCTGGTAAGCGAAACCGAGGAGGCAGAGGAAGCTTCCATGGTCGACCAGGTTATCGCTCCTGCTACCTCGGCGACCAAAAACGATAAAAGCCTTCAGGAGCCGACAGGAACCAAGTCCACAGCAAGCCCCAGAGAAAAGCTTCCAGGGCCTCCCGCAGCCCCACAGAGGCAGCAACAGGCACCCAAGGCCAAAGCGCCAGTAGCCCAACAACCTCTCCCACCCAATCCTCTAATCAATGAAGAAAAGAAAAAGGAGCTTCTGAAAAAGAAGCTCCTTGATATGATGAGAGAGGCCCTTGCTACTAACGACGGTCTCGGCCGGGGTGATAGTAGGGTGAAGTAAACCACCCAACAACCCTGCTGACTTCGGCGAGAATCCCGAGGGGCAGTGCAATAGTTGTAGCCCCGATGGCAAGACTAGCTCCAATAAGTTTTCTACTCAGCCTATTCACTTGATTTTCTTCCTGTTTCTCTTCTTTTTCTGAGAAGGCGCAGCCGCAACAGAGGGCACGGCGGCAACGGTTCCTACCGGAGCAAAGCCCATGCCGGCACCGGCAAATCCTGGAATCGTTGCGAAGGTCGCAACATTGGTGCTAACCGTGTTTGTTGCCTTGGCCCAGGAGTCCATGAAGGAAATAATGTTATCCCGCCCAACCGGATTCTGGGAATGAACGATATAGTTGGGTGGAAATTCTCCAACCCAATAGTCGTCAATGAGTCTTCGAAGGAAAACCATGGTTGTGTCATCCCCACCTAGGTCATGATCCAGGCTCATATAGGCTGGAAAGCCCCTGACAGCTATTTCTTTGAGGGCTTCTTCTGTGGACCGACAGACAACCCACTCATCCGTTCCGTAATTGATGTTGCCCATCTCTTCCTTGAAGGCAGCGCTATCAGGATTTCGGAGGTCATCCAGAAACAGATTCCATACAGGTTCGCCAAACATACCCTTATTATACCTCACAAGCTTGCAAATCTTTACTAAGAACTAGTCCCTAACGTCAACCTTACAGGATGCATCCAGGTCGCCCAGGGCTCCAACGTCAAAGTGAGGATTATAGACCTTACGGCCCTTGTAGGTGAAGAACTCCCCTAGACGATGTTCCAGGGAACACAGAACAGCCTTGTAGACAGTCCGGACAATCTCCGTTTCCGTCGAAAAGGCCGAAACATACCATTTCCGAGCGTGTTGAGGAACAGGACCCTCCTCGGGGTGTTCTACGTCAGCTTCCATGTAAACAAGCTGGAGAAGGTAACCGTCTCCCTTGCCCATTACACGAAATTGCGGTCGGTCATAGAGAACACCACCAATGGAAATCTTTTCTACCATTTCCCTTACCTCTTCAAGAGTAAGGGTTCTCTGCTTCTTAGTCTTCATTGGTCTTCTTCTTGTTCTTTCGGTCGTTTACCTTGATAAACTGAGCCTCTTCGGTCTCGGTCTTGATTCTGCTGAAGCACCAGGGTATGGGATAGGGTCCGAGCCGGGTAAACCACACGAACTTATCCTCGAAAAGAGCCTTGATGAAGTACAGACCGACGTTTCCGTACTTGGTCAACGGACTTACCGGAACAAACCAAGGAAGTTGGGTCTTGCCCCAGGATTTCTCATTGGTTTGTAGACACTTTTCCCCGGGTAGTAAAGTTTGGGATTGGCCAGAATACCAAATCGACCCATGATGGGCATACTGTTGATTATAGTACCAAAGGTTATTGCTGGTACACTTTTGCCCACGGTGAGATGCGGCCAATTCCTTGATCTGCTCTTCCGTAGCCGTCTCCAGGAAGGGATGATCCAGATAGAAGGCCAACATGTTGGCCTGAATAACATGAATCTTACCGAGAGCAATCGTCTGAGGAACACGAGCCATGGTGTGAAACGAGCCTCTGTTGTGGGTTATCGGCGATTTTCGGGGAACTTACATTCTCCGTAAGTCCAGTCGCCCCGTGCCCGAATGCATGCCAGTCTCTGTTCGTTGTCGAAGTATTGGCCAACGGCAATCGCAACGGCCACGACGGCTGCGAACACCACAAAGGATCCGTAGTACCACATGTTGTAGTTGTTTCTGTTACTCATAGTCTCTCTCCGAGATGTAGGTCGGGAATCTTGGAGTACCGCCGTTCGTAAGTTCCTGGTAACGGAAGGTAATCTTGGCGCCAATCTTCGGAGGGTTCCGGCGTTCGTCATCCGAGAATCCACTACCAACCTGGAATTCCTTACCCTTCCACTTCACCACGATGGCTCCAAGACGACCCTTGTGCTTTCCACGCCCCGGAAGGTGCTCAACCACCTTGCCCTCGTCATCGAAGAAGCTCTTGACCTTGAGGAGAGTCTTGGAACGACCATCCACGTAGTCACTTCCCGGTTCACGGAGCATGACACCCTCGCCACTCCAGCCTTCAACCTTCTTGAGCATTGCCCTGAGAACATCAGGATTCTTGCACTTCACCTGATCCAGGATGCAAACCTGGCCAACCCCAGAACCATTCCCAAGCCTGAGCACGGGAAAGAGACTCTTGAGGAATTCCATGCGATCCTCAAATGGACCCTTGTGATTGGGAGCATCGAAGATCACGTAGGTCACGTCCTGCCACTCGGTGTCCGTGGGAATCAACTTCCGAACTGTCGAGATGGTCTGCTGGAACTTGCCACGACCAATCCAAAGCTCGCCATCCAGGACGACACCCTTGGGCAAAAGGGCCTTAAACCACTCCGGGGCATGGTAGGTATTTCCGAGCCGAGAGATGAAGTTCTTTCCATCCCACCAGGCTCGCACACCATCCAGCTTTTCACTCATCCACCATCCTGAAATGTCTTCGTCTTCCCACTTGTGAGCCAGGAGACAGGGAGGGGCAGTGTCCTTGACAACCGCTCCACCAACCGCAGTAGAAATCTTCCCGGTCTTGGTAAGCTTCACGGCCTTTGTGGCGGGAGTCGTCACGGTCGTGGGACCACCACGAGCCTGAGGCAAAAGACACCCGGGGTCAATGGCCTTCTTAATGTGCTTGCAAACTCGAACGTCAATGGGACCACCTAGATTTCTCCAGGCAGGACAAGAGCAGGAAACCACTCCACCAACCTTTTTGATTTCGTAGGGCTTCTTTCCTGAACCCTGGAGGTAGGTAACGTCGCCTTCGTTGAGATATTGCATACTTTAATATACCATTAAACCGCGGTTATTTCAACCCAAATACAGCGTCTGACTTCTCGAAAAAGGGGTCACAATCCGGAGTCTTTTCAAGGGGTAAGAGGTGGGAAGGAAAGGACCAAGTCAGCCTTTCGTCCTCCCACAGAACCTGGTAAAGAACATTAAACCGCAATTCGACGTTATCCCTAGGATGATAGGACGTCACAGCCGGGAGTCCAACACACCCAGGAGTTGAGGGCGGGATCTTGTACTCAGCAACCACAACACCTTTATGGCCGGGTGCAATCTGAACGTGACCAGAAGTACCACCTCCCCAGGCCCAATCCTCAATCGTCTTCCAGGAATTCAGGGGAATGCCCCAACTAACTCGAACAAGCATTCCAACCCTGAGACCACACTCCCTAACGTTTTCATTTTGCTCGTTAGACATGGCTCTTCGTAAGCTTCCGGTACCATCGAGTGGACTTGTGAGGTGGGCCACCAAGAGGCTGTTCCAATACCCAACTACATGTCTCGGTCGTCCAAAGAATCTTGACCATATGCCAGGAAGACCCATCCGCCCCGTGCTCGATCTTCTGTCGGTCAACGATCATTCCAACAGATCTTTGTTCTACTGAGAAACATGGGTCAAAGGGTTTGGTCACGTACTTTTCGACCGATTCCCAGGCATATTCGAAATTGAGCGTTTCGATGAGACTTCCAATTCGAGGAAAGGTGATCATGTCAGACCGGCCAAATGAGGTCTTTGATGAAGAGAGATTTCCGAAACCAACCTGCTTTTTCGTCCCACAAGACCTGAACTAACTCTAGGTCCATGGAAATGAAAGTGATAATCCCAATGGTGCCACCCTTGATCTCCACCGAGGGAGAAGCTGTCTCAAGGTCGGACCAACCCTTTATCCGAAGATCTGGGTTGGTCCTTACCAGGACTCCGACCTTGAAACGTTCGTCAAACACGTCCTACCACCGGCGGAAGTAGGACCGAGCCCGAGCCTGCGAGGACCGACGTACCGGCCCGGTGTACTTCCGGGCGGCATAGGTGTCAACCGGAGTCTGAATCGCAGTAACGACGGTCATCACGGAGTCATAATACTTGGCAGCCATTCCCTGGACGGCCGTCAAGTGAGTCGACAGGAAACTCCAAGCCTTGGTGTTGGCATCGTAGCGCCGCTCCGAGGGCGGAAGGCTCTTAAGCTCCCCGAGAAAAGCCGACATGTTGCGGTCACGACGCCAGGGGAACGTCAGGGTGAAATCGGTGGAGCGCACCAAGATGTTGGCCACAATGCCCACCGGGACACTCGGGGCAGGGACGCTGGCGACAACAGTCGCCACGTAGGCCTCAGCCTGTTCCTGAACCTCGGAGGCATCACCCTCATACATCGGCCAGTGGTTCATCACAGCCGCCAGGAAGGTCTGGGCACAACGGGCCGGGGCACTGTAGGGAGCCCGGTCACCACGGTAGCGGGGAGTCACGATGCCATCGATCTGACGCATGGTGCGCCAACCGGAGGTGTTGCCGAGGCCTTCCATGTAAACACGACCCTCGGAAAACCAGATCTTCGCAGGACTGGTCGAGGCCTGGCCATCGATCACGCTCGCAAGGCCCACGTAACCCAGGGCACGAATCATGTCAATGCACATCCGGCGGACGCTGGTGTCGGGGTGCGAGAAAGAGCACAGGTAATCCAGGGTACGGATAACCTCACGAAGATCCTGACCACGGAGGTTCACGGCAGTCACATCCGTGTTTTCCTGCTGGGCCTTTTCCGCACGCTTGAGCAGAAGCTTCTGAGCCTTCTGCCAGGGCTTAACACACTCTGCCACGAGCATTTCGGGCTTGAGGCTGAGCGCCCGAATGGAGGCAATGGCGAAATTCGCGGGAATCACTTTGGCATAGAGATGGTTATCCTTGCGTCGGCAGACGGGACCCACGCCCGATTCACGGCTGGCAGGGTCGGTCAACTCGTCCCCACAGCGGGAACAGTGACGGGGAGTATTGTCGGTCAAAAGGCGGCTTCGTGCGGGCATCTCGGGTGCTCTCTTGTTTGGGTACTCTTATAGAATAGCACACCCCAGGGCATTAATAAACCCATATTCCTAAGGTATTGAAATCCTTAGAGTTTTTCTTGGAGGGCTTCTAGCTGGTGTCTACCCAGAATGTAGGTCTTTTCACCATGAAGGATGGCCACCAGGACAGGCTCATCCTGCAAACTTTGGTGATCGTGGTATTTGAAACCAACCACCATCACAAATTCCCTGTACAAGCCGTGGATTGTTGAAGTTACCATATGACTATCAACAAATCGCCAATTGCCATACTCATCCATCCATGCTGGGATGGCTATATCGGCCGTCTTAACACGGTATATCTTACCAATTTCTAGATCTACGTAAGGCACAGGAGTTACCGGAAACGGGTCACGCCCTTACGGCCAACCTTCCAGAGATACTGAGCGGAATCGGCCGGAATTAGAACACGAACTACGGGTTGCGACCTGGAGGTATTCATTTCTGGGATTTCAAAAATCCACACAACCTCGGAATCATCCAGGCCGATGCATTTCTCTCCGTAAAACTTGATAAACGTCCCATTCGGAATGCGGGTGACAGCATGAGTAGCTCCCATTTCAGGAATGCAGGGCATGTAGTTCACATTCGGAATATCACGAACCTGAACCTGACGTGTTTCTCCATAATGGAAGGGACAAACCGGTCGTTGGGTACCATTACTCATACTCCTAGGATATCACACGGGACACCAAGTGTAAATGAATATTCGAATATTCGGTAATTGCTAGTTAAATCGCTGGTGCTGGCATTCCTCCACCGACTGGTGGGGCACCCGGGGCTGAGGGAGGTGGAGCACTTGGAGGAGCCGGGGGCTGACTCTGCTGGGCTTCCTTGTTTGCTGGCTTATCTTGGTCGTTAACGTTGATAACGATTTTGCCAAGTTCAACCAGGAAATTTAAGAGAGCCTGTTTCTGATCAGGAACCAAACCCTTGAAGTAGGTAACAAGCTGGCCATAGACCTCAGGGTCTGTAAAGGAACGACCACCACGAATGACGTTAAGACGCTCAATCATGTCGTCAACAGTAAACTCGCCAACGTCTTGGTTTTGGTCTTCTGCTGGAGGAGGTTGATTTGGATCTGGCGGAGGAGCAGCGGGTGGGGCTGCTGGAGGCGGAGGGGTACCCATGGCATCCTGTTCCGCCAAAACGTTGATCACGGCTTCCTCGATTAGATTCTTAAGAAACCTTTGACGACGTTCAGTTTGAAGTGCTCTACGAATTTCACTCATTAGCTAGTTCTCCGGAACTTAATTATGTTCTTTGTCGGAGATCACCAACCATTGGGTGAAAATGAAATCGTTACAAGGGCGTTTTCAGCCTTGAGAAGACTGGTCTTCTTAATTTCCATACCACACATCTTGTAAACCGAGAATTTGCCCTTCTTGGTTCGCTTCATTCGAATTGTGTAAGTTTCAGGGGTTCGGTTATCGCTATAGATCGTCTTGATGTTGAGTCTCATGAGACGGACACCAAAGTCTGCGATCGTTCCCTTTACAGTGTCAACCGACTGGAAGAAAGCCTGGAGGCGAATCGCCTTAGACAGGGTCAAAATCATCTTATAGGTAAGACGGTTCTGAATGCACGTCATGTGACGAATCTCAGCCTCAAATCCAAACTTGCGGCCTCCCTTGGCCTCAAGAAGAAAGTCACCCTTGACTTTAGAGGTAACCTTGGGTGACTTGATTGCCCTAGGGGCAATATCAAGGAGTTCGTCCTGGTTGGCTTCTTGGTTCTCAGCGTCCCTGATCAGGGCATCAAGTTCCGACAGAGTATCAGAGACCTTGGAAATGGTATTTCCCAAAGACTGCTTCTTTTCGGAGCCATCCGTCAGACTCTCGGGATCAAACTCAATACCAGAGTCTTCGGAGGTGATTACGTTCTCTGGAATCATGGGCTGTAACATAGGGTTGAGATTTAGGGAAGACGTTTCAAAGGAATCCACAGAGGGAAGGGAATCTTCAATATTAATTGGGAGGTGCACCAAGGGAGGAATGCCATGGCCGGTACTTTCCACAGCAAAGCTAGCAGACCTGTTTCGTCTCTTTTTCACCTTCATGGCCCTGATTTGTTTTCGCAGGGCCTTGTTGAGGGATATTCCAGTCTTAGTGACGTGAGTCGTTCCGGTCTTCTTCTTGGCCATTGGTGTCGTTCAGGGTTGAATCAATGTTGGCAGCAATTTCTTGTGCTGTTTTGAGCATATCAGACTGACATTCGATTTTAACATCGATTCCGTGGCGGTCTGCCCTTTCAAATTTGGTAGCACTAACATGAATGTCTGTATTGTGACTTAGATTCAGAATGTGCACAATAAGTGAGACACACATAGTATGGTCTGAAAAAGAATAGGTCTTAATCAAGGAAAGGATGGAATCATTCTCTCTTGTTTGATTCCACCCCTTCAATTTACCCATGTTTGGCACGATTGATTTATCGTACCCTCCAAGAAGACGACTTAGTATACCATCGATGCTATTTGGCATATGGATTATTCCTGCTGGACAGGAGCAGGATTCTTGCGGGGTCGGCCACGCTTCCCGGCAGGGAAGAGTTTACGAGCCACAGCAGCCTGAAAGGACTTGATTCGGTTGTTGTCCTTGCGAATGTCTCCACGAAGGTACTCGGCAACCTGATTGGCTGGCTTGCCCATGAGATACATGAGCATCTCAATCTCCGGGGGATTCATGAGCTTCACATCATTGGGAGTCAGGATCTGCTTCTTGAGAAGGCCCTGGACGAATCCCTTGAGATTACCCTTGGAAGCCTTGAGGTCATTTGCAAACTCCAGGGAGGTGGACATACGAGCCTCGTCGACCTTCCGAAGAAGGTCATCAAGCTCTGTTTCATCCATGTCCATGGGGTTGTGTCCGCCCATGAGCTTCACGAACTTCTCCATTCCGGACTGTTCCAGCTTGTTGATCATGGCAGCCGTGAGACCGCCCATGCCCTGACCGATATCCTTGAGGGTAACGTCACCCGTGTTGTACACCGGTTCGTTCTTCTCATAGGCCTCAATCTCGTCATCCTTCATCTTGGTGATATCACCCTTGAGGGACTTCTTGATATTCCAGTCATCCAAGACTTCGTGGGCACTCAGAGGAAAATTGTTCTTGGGATTGCTGATAAAGGCCAGAACGTTCTGGGCATTCACCCTAGGGGAGAACCAGGGCTCATCCTTCTTCTTGGGAGTGAAGTAGTAACGCATAAGCCAGGCCGTGAGGTTTTCACGATCCTTATCCCTGAGCTTAAGAAAGCCCGGGTTTACACCCCTCTTGACTTCCTTCAACACAGTCTGGATTTCATCCCGAACCATGTTGGCAATCTCCGTACGAAGATGATCGACTGTCTTACCTGCTGTCATTGACGTTGCTCCCGTGTTGTCTTATTTTATCAGATTTTAAGCGCACTTTAAACCGTTATTTTTCCTCTGGTTTTTCAGGGTCTTCTGACTCGGTGGTGCCATCTGGCGGAGGCGGGGACACGGAGTTTGTTCCACTGCCTTTGACA
>Ga0180074_1000050_pt1 | contig 22870 bp, 16 predicted proteins | sample EasRiv366_16_10D_FD_121773 | JGI IMG/M metagenome (GOLD analysis project Ga0180074, IMG submission 121773) | Soil microbial communities from meander-bound floodplain in the East River, Colorado, USA - East River metaG ERMLT366_16_10D | ecosystem: Environmental > Terrestrial > Soil > Floodplain ...
AAGGTATCCACGAATTGCCCTGATGGTCTTTCGTCCCAGGAACACCATACGTGGTTTTCGCCCTTTCCCTTGACGGATCATCACCGCCCCGGTTGCCATGTCCACATCTTCCAGGTTGATATTCAGGAATTCTTTGGCGCGAGCACCGGTATCCAGCAATCCCAGCATCATCGCCTTGTCACGGGCCTCGGTGTAATTGCTTTGGCAGGTTTTCAGTAGTTGGTGGATCTCTTCGATTTGGACCGGTTCAAGGATCGGTTGGCAGCTTGGGTGCCTTGACCCTGCGGATCGGGTTCTTCCAGCCGGTAGGCATAATCTCTTCCTCCTCGATCCAATACAACATGGTTCGCAAAGGACGAAAGCAGGCATGCACACCGCCAGGATTATGTATTTCAGAAAGCTCAAGCAGATACCTGCGAATGAAATCCGAAGTGAGTTGCGATACCTGCGTCAGTGCTTGTCTCTCACAATACTTTTGAAAGTACTGTAACTTCTTGGTATAGAATTCAATGGTATTGGGAGATAGCCCTTGCGACCTGCGGTCGATCAGAAAAGACTCAACCAAAATGGGCAGATAATCCTGCTGGGAAAGTGTGATAAGCCCCTGGTCTTGCGTATTTAAAGCACACATGGTGATCTCCTTTATCTAGAGACCACCATATATATGAAGAGTGTTTCACTTGGAAACTGTGTGCCGAGGGGGAGATTTGGACTCCCGACCAAGGGCTTATGAGTCCTCTTGACAAAGATTTGAGCAAACTACCGTTAGATTAAGTAGAATACAGGTCTTTAAGTAATTTTGTATCTTTGGAAATTAAAAATATATCGAAAACCCGCATCTAGACAGAACTCATACTATTGAAATATTAATTGAAACGCGAATCGTCGTTATTCTATAAAACATCCCCAAGTGAATATTTTTGATGTGCTTTCTGTAAATCAGCATCTGCGAAGGTACCGTAGTATTCAGATGTTACTTTAACATCTGTGTGCCCAAGCAACTGAGAAACTATCCCCAAGTTCATTCCTCTTTCTGCCCATTTCCTTGCTCGCCAGTGACGCCATTGATGCGGTGACCATTTCCCCTTCGCTCCTGCTTTAATAGCGATTCTTCTAAATATTCTATAAACACCTGCTGTAGTTAACCCTCCCCCATGTTCACTTGCAAACACGAACTCATTTCCCACCTTATGATTAATAAACAGTTTTCGTAGTGCCATCAAAGTGTCACTCAGGAAATAAACCATCCTTCCCTTTCCATTTCCTCCGCGCCCTTTTTCAAAAACAGTTGCGCGTCCGCGGTTAATATCTACATCTCTCCACCTTAACCCAGCAATACCAGCAGCGCGGCAACCAGTATCTGCTGCAAACATTAACATTGCATAGTCACGGGGATTTTCCTGTGATTTTTCAAGCATTAGATGACGATCACTATCAGAGATACCTGCCTTTGGGCGCTTTTCCATTGGTGGCAATTCAAATCGTTTTGCAGGGTTGCTTGTCAAAATATTTTCCTCTGTCAACCATGAGAAAAAGCGCCGAACAGACCGCACGTAACCATGCAAAGTTTCTTTTGATAACCCACCTACCACTACACTTCGGGTAGGATGATTTTCATAGCGATTTTTGCGATCAACCAGTGATGCACGCCATTGGCGAAGATCGTTGACAGTAATCTTTTTGATTGATGTGTTTGCACCCAGAAAATCTTCAAGCGACTTTAACCTGCGCTTATACCATTTGGAAGTTGCCGGTGACTTAATCCCTTTCATTGAAGACAAAAAAGTAGCGATAGCATCAGCAAGTTTCAATGCATCCCCCTACCAGGAATAGATGATCTGCTCGTTGCCTTTGACAAATTATTGACGCCAAATGATAATCTTGAAAACAAGAACACCCCACGCGGCTGGAACCACGCGAGGTGTAAATAAGCTACGCGATTGCGCGCGTAGCGGCAAATAGATATTAGCACATTCATGCCGCTCGCGCAAATTATGCGAGCGGCTGTTGTTTTTAACAACGCTTGCGATAAACATTTCATTGGAAACATTAGATAACCAAAATTATTCAAATTCACTTCAACGAATGAGTTAATCGCTTGATGTGTACACCAAGAAACACAATAGTCGCACAAAAGAAACGACAGAGATGACAAAATGACAATCATGATCAGCAGAAAAAACTTCGGCGAATGGGTACAAGTAGAAAGACATCAGAGAGATTGGTCTCAAGCTGATCTGGCTCGTCATGCAGGGAAAAGCAGATCGATCATCAACAAGATCGAAAACGGAACCACTACAGCAAACCCTGATACTATCGTTGCGATCGCGCGTGCATTTAAGATCCCACTCACAATGGCTTTTCGTAAAGCTGGTTTGCTTCCACCCGAATTGCCCAATGCAGCCGAGCTCAATGACTGGAAAGAAATCCTTGCAAGCCTCTCTGAAAGGGATCGCATCGTACTCAAAAAGACTGCCGCAATCATGCTTGAACTTGACGAAAAGCAAAAGAAGCGTTCCGCGTAGCTTTTTTAAAAACATCTAATACTTCCTCCTCCGCTCGCTTGAGCAAGTGGATATATTGTTTCACATTCACCATTTTTCCCTGCACATCTCCTACATCCCAAGCGCGGATACCGCTTCCATCGTAGACATGTAAATATCTAATCTTCATCCCAGGTTGGACATTCTTTCCGTGCGCTTCAAGTTGACGCGCAGCTCGTGCGGTAGGACTTGAAACGCGATATGCATCCACAGGGCGGCTGAGGGTTTGAGTAACAATCAGGTCTTCGACGCGTATTCTGTCCTCCTTGAGCAAGTTGATTTGCTTTCTTATATATTCCTGAACTTCATTGTTTTTCTTGCGCGGATCAGCTGATGTAGCAAGGATTCTCAAGATACCCATTTGTGTGTCCGCTACATATTTTGGTGTGTCCTGCCTGCGCAAGGCGATGCCACGCGCTTTGATCTCGCCATTTTGAAAAGCCCCGAAATAGCGATTGGGCACAGGCACACGCGAGTCGCGTTTGGATGGAGGAAACACAAGCCACTTGTAAATCCCATCCAATGTAATGAACAATCCTGTTTGTTCAGCAATGTTCTCCAACAGATCAGTGAAATGACCTAGCTTCAGCGCACCGTTTTTCTGCACAAAGAGGCTGTCCACGTACATGTGTAACACTGTATAGCCCATATCTTCCGCGATCTCTTTGGCTTGCAACATCAATTCGCGGCTCATAGCTGTCACAGCTTCATACGATTCTATTTTTCCGAAACGGGCATTTTTATATCCAAGATATCCAAAGCAAACCACCAGCAACCACTTAAGAGCAGCAACACGCTTCTTCAGCAAATCCACGCGACAGTCGTTCGGATTGAGATCAACCAGGATATTCTTGAGCATCAAACGTTTTTCCAAAAGCGGGCGCAATGTTCGAGGGATCAAGCCTTCGAGTGCATTTTCTTTTCCAACAGTTTCAGGCGAGATATTGTGCTTGACCATGATTGCTGGATACATGGATGAAAAATCGATTTGCGCCACATTGGTATGCAGTCCGATGATTGGCTGATAGATCATCCCACCACGGTCCGCGCGGATGAGTTCCACCAGCGTCTTCGTATCTTCAGCCTGCCGTTTGTGCATCGGAACCAAAACATCGCTTCGCAATGCAGTCAGCATCTGCATGGCAGTGATTCCTGCACCCGGTGATTTACGCGCCATCTCCTGCACACCCAACCCTGTGACAAGCGCCTGTTCCATCGCTCCTTCCAATCCATATTCACCAAACGACATTGCGTTGCATCTGTCAATGTGCCAACGCCCAAACAAATGCGTCTGTGCGCCGCGATAGATCACCTGCCCGTATGCGAAGTAACTATCTGCGCGGTGCGTAAGAACTTCCTTTTTTTCATCACGGTTTGGATTCAATGAAATCCCATTTTCTTCTGACCAAATTTTCAACTGCGGGAACAGCCAGGTATCGCCGTAGTCGGTCAAGATCAGGTCTGGATCATAACGATTCAGGTCGGCGCGCAGCCCGAGTAAAAATGGGCGTGCAGGTTTCAATGGCATACTAAAATGATCTCTTCCACATTGGACTTTAAGATTTTGCGGCACACTAATTGCAGGATCGGTATCTGGACTGAGGGTCATAATACGTAAGGGAAGGGGAACGGGATCAATCTCCCAGGGTGAATTCAAAGGTTCGATTTGCCGAATCCATTCTTCATCCAAGTGGACGCGGCAACGTCCCAACAAATGAGTATTCGTGCGAGCGATAAAACGCAGGCTGATGGGAATATCTGCGTCGTAGTAATCCAGAGATGGAAAGCGTCGTGAGAGATCCATAAAAAGTCCTGACAGATGGGATGGATTGCCTATCGTTACACTCATCACGTCACATTCACCTGCGAAGAGATCGCGGCGCCGTGTCCTCTCCAACCTCACATCTTTTTCTTTCAAATAAGCCCAAGCCTGCCGCAACTTGTTGAATTCGCCTGTTGCATAGTATGTGACCGGAAAATTCATGCGCAAACGCAGGCGTTGGTCTTCATCTGTTAGCAACCATAGAACGATCCCGCCTTCCTCATCTGTATATACATCCAACAGCCAGCCAGTTTGTTCACTCATACCGTGACCTCAATTCTTCCAATTCCTGTTGCAAGACTGAAATATCCTTTGCCTGTTCGAGCAGTATTGCCAGTAAGGCGATCTGAAAAGGAAGAAGCGATTCCACTTCGCCAATGGCGGCGATATGGCGGCGCGCCGCGGCAAAGATCCCATCGAAGATATATTGGTCACTCCGGCGCAGGGTACGCCGAAAAGGGGCAAGCATAGCTTCAGTCTCATTCAATTGTTGTGTGATGGTGCTGACGGTTTTTCCCATACTGGATCTAGAACAATGCGGGCTGGGAAATCTGGGGTTCAACATCTTCGAATGTGAATACCTGATCGGCTTTTTCGCAGACTTCATCCGCCAGGAAAGCGCGCTCCTCAGTCAATGGGGGTGAAAGGGTAATGACCACGGGTGCCAATAGTTGCAGGCGATTGATTTGCCCCACACAAGATTTCAGGAGACGGCAAACCTCATAGACCGGGGTATGGTCATCATAGAATGTGTTCAACAAATCCAGGATCACATAAGGTTGATGAAGGTGTGGAGTAGTCCACAACAATGTGTTCATTTCGTAGCAGGTAAAGGCGCGCCGATTGAACAGGCGATTGGCGGCTGTCGTGATATCCACGGTTTTTCTTCCCAACAGAATTGCCACCTTATTCGGTTTGTAACGGTTGCCGCCATCTAGGATTGTGACCGGGCCGCGCAAGCCCAGTTCGGCAATCAGAGTCATACTTTCTTGGCAGGCAGCTTCAGGTCCGTAAATAACGATTAACTTGCCAGTGCGAAGGATAGGAAGAATGTTCATTCCATAAGATTAATATCTTTCCCAATAAACAAACAGCCCCCACCTGGGTATCAGATGGGGGTAGTTTGGGGGTACTACATCTACGGTTGAGCCTAACTTAATCCCCTATCCTTGGTCTTCCCACTCGCTAAAATTCCAGATTGACAATAGCAACCGCAACTCAGTACGCTTGTTGATATTGAATTTGCGGAAAACCGACTCCAGGCGATCTTTGACTGTTTCGGGAGAAATGCTCAGTCGTGCAGCAATTTGACGGTTAGTGTAGCCCAGGCAAACGAAGGCTGCCACGTCTCGTTCGCGTGGTGAAAGTGAATCCCATTTTTTCCAAATTCTTTCTTTGGAGGTATATTGGTCCAGGCCCGCGTTCAGGAGTTCAGGGATCAAATCGTGTTCAGGACGTCCTTCGTCTTGGGCAATTGTGGATAGAGTAACTTGAAGACTGTCGCTCACGTCCAAATGATAGGTACGAGGGCCGGGTGTCTGTCGCAAGCCTATCAGGTACATGAAACGATCCCAGATAGACATAAAGCGAATTATATCAGAACACTTGTTCTATGTAAAACCATCGAGGTGGGCTCGGTGTTCGATCTCAGGGCTTCGATGCGAGTTGTTGTGTTCAAGGTTTGGATGTCTCAGAAGAGGCAACAAAGTGACCTGATATGGAATGCCAACACATTATGTATAGAAATCCCTTACACTATCCTATTATCTACGATACCCCAACCTAGAAGCGGAGATTCAGCCGCATTTGGGGAGGGCCGTCTCATTCGACAGAATTGCTCATCTCGTCTAAAATTAATAAATAAGTCCCGCGAGAGTGGCATCCTACGAGGCTTTGAAATGGACTACGCGATGAAGGCGCGTAGCGGATAGGGTGATAATAGCATAATCCTACCGCCTGCGCAAATTGCGTGGGTGGTTTTTATTAAACTCAATAACAAAGCATGTCAATAAAAATAGGGCAAACCCGAGAATCAATGAGCACAGCCTATCACGCAAAATACTACGCACATGAACTCACCCGCCAAGGCGGCGCAGGCGTTGAGCGCTTATCGCGTTCATTGTTCGATGCGTGTGTGGATTTGAACCCGCATCAAATTGAGTCGGCATTATTTGCTGTGCGCTCGCCGCTTTCAAAAGGTGTTTTACTGGCGGATGAAGTTGGTCTGGGAAAGACTATCGAAGCGGGACTGGTGCTTTGCGAATACTGGGCGGAAAGAAAACGAAAATTGCTGGTGATTTGTCCTGCATCCATTCGTAAACAATGGGCGTTGGAATTGGGAGAAAAATTCAATGTTCCTACTGAAATCTTGGATGCCAATTCATACAAGGAAAAAAAACGGGCAGGCCATGCGATGCCCTTTGACTCAACATCAGTCGTGATCACATCCATGAATTATGCAAGCAAATGCGCGGAAGAAATTAAGGCAGTTCCGTGGGATTTGATTGTGATTGACGAGGCGCATAAATTACGCAACGCCTATCGGCAAAGCAATAAAATGGGGCAGCGCATTCGTTGGGCGCTTGAAGATCGTCGCAAGGTATTGCTTACGGCAACGCCCCTGCAAAACTCATTGGTCGAGTTGTATGGTTTGACCAGCTTGATTGATGAAAATATTTTTGGCGATTTACCATCTTTTCGCACCCAATACACCAATTCTGGCGGCGATCTGGCAGACCTGCGTGATCGCTTAAAGTTTTTTACCACTCGTACTTTGCGCCGCCAGGTGTTGGAATATATCCAATACACCGAACGTAAATTGATTACGCGTCCATTCAAGCCGACCGAGAACGAACAAAATCTTTATGAGGCTATTTCATCCTTTCTGCAAAGATCGGATACTTACGCTCTTCCGCAACGACAGCGTCACCTGACAACCTTGGTTGTTCGTAAACTTTTAGCATCATCATCTCAGGCGGTCGCAGGGACCTTGGAGGTCATGCGTGATCGTTTGATTGCCATGCGCGATAAAAAATCTTCTGATGCCGATATGGCTGAACAGATCATCTCAGATGAGGAAATGGACGAAGAACTGCTCGACAGCATCCTGGAAGGTGATGAAATACCCGAAGGTGACGCGGAAGCAGAATCGCATCAAGAACCCGAAACAAAAAAAGAGCCTGCATTTGATTTGAAAAAATTGAACGACGAGATTGACGAACTGGAACGTTATATGAATTGGGCGCGCAGTATCGGCGTGGATACCAAAGCCCGCTCGCTGCTCAAAGCGCTTGAAATTGGTTTTGCCAGAATGACCGAAATGGGTGCAGCGCAAAAAGCCGTCATCTTTACCGAGTCACGCCGTACGCAGACCTATCTGAAAGATTTCTTGGATGCCAATGGATATGCTGGCAAAGTTGTCACATTTAACGGCACCAACACAGATTCTGAAACAACCCAGATCTATGAAAATTGGGTAAAGAAAAATCAAGGCACAGGGCGTGTGGCTGGCTCGCGCGCAGTTAACATTCGTACCGCCATTATTGAGAATTTTCAGGATCAGGCAAGTATCATGATCGCCACTGAAGCCGCCGCGGAAGGCATCAACCTGCAATTCTGTTCATTGGTGGTTAATTTTGACCTGCCTTGGAATCCGCAAAGAGTAGAGCAGCGCATCGGGCGCTGTCATCGTTACGGGCAGAAGCATGATGTCGTGGTCATCAATTTTCTCAACGAAAGCAATGCCGCTGACCTGCGCGTGTATGAATTGCTCAATCAAAAATTCAGCCTCTTTGAAGGCGTCTTCGGCTCCTCAGATGATGTCTTGGGCAGTATCGAATCAGGTGTGGATTTCGAACGCCGCGTTCTGGATATCTACCAGCAATGCCGCACCGCTCAGGAAATTGAATTGGCGTTTCAGCGTTTGCAATCCGAATTAGATCAAACCATTCAAAGCCGCTTGCAGGATACGCGGCGGATTTTGCTGGAAAACTTTGATGAAGATGTACATGCCCGTTTGCGCACCAATCTGCTGGACACAAGAGAGCGGCTCGACTGGTTTTCGCAGATGTTTTGGCAGGTCACGCGTCAAATTTTAGAAAGCAAAGCCGAATTCAATGAACATGAATTATCCTTTGATCTCTCCGAACCTGGCTTGAACGATTTTCGCGCAGGGCGCTATCATCTCATCTCAAAAATTCAGCCAAACATTACTGGAGATTTTCTATATCGCTTGTCGCATCCGCTCGGCGAATATGTCATCCAAACTGCTAAAGAGCACGAAACGCCTTTGGCTGCTGTAAAATTTGATATCAGTGGACATCCAGTAAAGATAGCGGTGATCGAGAACTTGAAAGGAAAAACTGGCTGGCTGCACCTTCAAAAGTTAGTGATCGATTCCTTTGAGCGCGAGGAATACCTGCTTTTCTCGGCGATGGACGCAAAAGGAAATTCGCTCGATCAGGAAACTTGCGAGAAGTTATTCCACTGTGTTGGCATCATGCAAGGCGAAGCGATTCTCACAGATGCGCACCGCAAGCGCTTGGAAGACGAATCCCATCGTCACGCCAGGGCAACGGTCAGCCGTTCGTTGGAAGAAAATAATAAGTACTTCAACGAAGCGCGTGAACGTCTGGAGAAATGGGCAGAGGATATGGTCATCGCGTCAGAGAAGGAATTAAAGGATACCAAGCAGCAGATCAATGTCCTTAACCGTCAATCACGGTTGGCTGCCACAGTGGAAGAACAGCATACTTTGCAGGAAAAGATTCGCGATCTGGAAAAGAAAAAACGCAGTCAGCGCCAGCGCATCTTTGACATGGAAGATGAGATTGCACAGAAGCGCGATGATTTGATCAACACACTGGAAAAACGCATGACCCAGAAAACCAATCAAGAGCCCCTATTTACTATTCAATGGGCTGTCACTTAACCAGAGGAATTTATGTCTAAGAATTTTGAAAAACTGCAATCACTACTGAGCGAACTCTTCCAACTGGATCAAGCAGATCTGGATTTCGGTATTTACCGTATCATGAATCAAAAGCGTGATGAGATCACGCGCTTTTTAGAGAAAGACCTACTGCCACAGGTAAAGGGCTCCTTTGCTAAATATCAACCTGCCGATCGTTCTGTGATACAAAAGCAGCTCGATGAAGCCATTCAACAATTAACCAGCCTGAAAGTTCCTCAAGCCGCAATTGATCAGAATGAAACTGTTCAGGGACTGCGAAAAAATCTTGTTGAAGTTGCGGTTGATATTGAAGCGCTCGAAAACGACGTGTATTCCCATCTGTATAGTTTCTTCCGCCGCTATTATGACAGTGGTGACTTCATCTCCATGCGCCGTTACAAGGAAGGCGTCTATGCCATTCCCTATGAAGGCGAGGAAGTCAAACTGCATTGGGCAAATGCGGACCAGTACTACATCAAGACCGCCGAATACTTCCGCGATTACGCCTTCAAACTGCCTTCGGGACGTTCGGCGCATTTCAAGATCGTGGAAGCCGATACCGAGAAAGACAACGTCAAAACCGCAGAGGAAAAGGAACGTCGCTTCATTCTCGCGGTTGAGAATCCGCTGCTCGTCGAAGCGGACGCGCTCATCATGCGCTTTGAATACCGCGCCGACGCTGAAAAACGCAAACAGGATGCGATTAACAGCCAGACTGTGATCGATATTTTGGCAAACGCCCCAGCCGATTGGGCAGCGGATCTGCAAACGTTTGCGCCCTCCGAATCAAACCCGCGCCGCACCTTGTTGGAAAAACGCCTCAGCGATTACACCGCGCGAAATACCTTCGATTACTTCATTCACAAAGACCTGTACGGATTTTTGAATCGCGAACTGGATTTCTACATCAAGAACGAAGTCATGCGCCTCGATGACATTGAGAGCGAAACCGCTCCGCGCGTCGAACAGTATATGAGCAAGATCAAAGTACTGCGCGGCATTGCGCACAAGATTATCGAATTTTTGGCGCAAATCGAAGATTTTCAAAAGAAACTCTGGCTGAAAAAGAAGTTTGTGGTCGAGACCAATTACTGCATCACGCTCGATCGTGTGCCAGAAGAAATGTACCCAGAGATCGCCACCAACGACGCCCAGCGAGAAGAATGGGTGCGATTATTTGCTATTGATGAAATCAAAGGGGATTTAGTAATCCCAGGTTATAGCAAGCCACTCACACTTGAATTCCTAAACGCTAATCCACACTTGGTTCTGGATTCGCGTTTCTTTGACTCTATTTTTAAAGCTGCTTTGCTCTCCAGTTACGATGATTTGGATGCACAGACAGATGGTGCGCTTATCCATAGTGAGAACTTCCAAGCTCTAAACCTATTGAATGTCCGTTATAGTGGCCAAGTGTCTTGCATATACATTGATCCTCCATATAACACTGGACCATCCGAGATCATTTACAAAAATGAATACCTTAATTCATCTTGGTTATCGTTAATGAATGATCGGCTGAATATTTCTTTACCATTACTCCATACTAACGCTTGCTGCTCTATAGCTATCGATGATTTTGAATTAGCCCACCTGTGTGAGATTGCGGATTACATATTCTCTGGCTTTGATAGAAATATGGTGGTTGTTAATCATCATCCACAAGGTGGCATGAGTCACAACATCTCCCGTACACATGAATACATGTTAATAATGACCCCGGTAAACAAGGATATTCTCAAGGGAAAAAGTAAATCAGGAGAAATCGAATATCGAAGCTTCATGCTTAGTGGTCCAGGAGACAATAAGTCTCGCAAAGGACGTCCAAACAGCTTCTATGCATTGCTCATTGATGATGTCAACAATAAGATTGTAGGATTAGAGCCGTCCCCTAGATTGACGGAGACTTATCCTACATCAAAAACTACCGAGGGTTATTCACGGCGCTATCCAATAAGCCCTTCTGGAGACGAGAAAGTGTGGTGCAGATCCTACGAATCTGCAATCAATGGGCTAGCCAATGGCGAAATCGTTATTACTGAAAACGGTTCCATAAAACTTGCTGTGAATACAGAAGGTAAACGCGCCAATTTAATGAGCAATTGGACTGATAGCAAATACAACGCTGGTCCTTCTGGTACAGCCTTGGTTGCGGAAATTTTGGGGGATCGTGAAGCTTTTTCATACCCCAAGTCAATTTATACAGTGATGGATGCAGTTGAATCTATGACGCATCTTTACGATGAACCAATTATCTTGGATTATTTCGCTGGCTCTGGCACCACAGCACATGCCGTTATCAATCTCAACCGCGACGATGACGGCTTACGTAAATATGTCATGGTTGAAATGGGAAATTATTTTGACACTGTCTTAAAACCACGTATTCAGAAGGTTGTTTATTCAAAAGATTGGAAGGATGGCAAGCCAGTTTCACGCGAAGGCTCCAGTCACAGCTTCAAATATCTGCGTCTTGAATCCTATGAAGATACCCTCAACAATCTGGTCTTACAGCGCACTCAAGAGCAGCAATTGTCACTTGATCAATCCCCATCTTTCAATGAAAGTTACATGCTTTCCTACATGCTCGATTCCGAAAGCCAGCAGGCTTTGCTCAATGTCGCGGCATTCGCCCATCCATTTGCCTATCAGTTAAATATTGCCACTGGCACAGTCGGTGAAAGCAAACCAACCAATATCGATCTAGTCGAAACCTTTAATTACCTTATCGGCTTGCGCGTCCAAACCATGCAAAGCTTGCGCGGGTATAAGGTTATTACAGGTCTAACCCCCGAAGGCGAGCGTACTTTAATCATCTGGCGCGACCTGTCCGAGAAGAGCAATGCCGATCTCGAAGAATTTTTCCGCAAACAGGATTACAACCCGCGTGACATGGAATTTGACCTGATCTATGTCAACGGCGATAACAACCTTGAAAATCTGCGCCGTTCCGATGAAACCTGGAAGGTGCGCTTGATCGAAGAAGAATTCCTGCACCGCATGTTCGATACCGAAGGGCTGTAGGAGAATCATCATGCCGAGACCAGCCCGCCGCGCACCTGCCGTGCGTTCGCTTAAATTCGATCAAAAACTAATTCTCGCCCAGTGGATGTTCGACCTATTCGAAGTCCCTAATTTCACTGCGCTTGCCGATTGGCTGCGTGATCCCACATATGAGGGATTTGACGAAAATAATGTCAGTCACTATTATCACGTTTTAATAGGGCGGCTGATCCAACCCAAAGCGCTTCCTGCTGACTTATTGTTGACCTACGACCAGAACATCGTCCGCCATTGGAAGCGTATAACAGAAAAACGCAACCGTCAAGGCAATCACCTTTATCCAAAATATTTCCAGTATCTCTCGTTACTGTTTACTGAAATTTATCTTGATCGTTATTTCGGCGATCCCGAAAAACTGCTTGCCGATCTCAATGACAAGGTGGCTGCATTTAACGCTCAAAACGAAGAGCCCAATAAGGTCGAGTTATACAAAGCGGAAGAACTAAACAAATTGGCATATTGGATGGCAACTGGCAGTGGCAAGACCTTGTTGATGCACATCAATATTATGCAATACCAGCATTACGCGACTCTGCACGATCACCAACCAGAAATTAATCGAATCATCCTGCTCACCCCCAACGATGGACTCTCGCGCCAACATCTTGCCGAGTTTGAACTTTCAGGCATGCCCGCGGAATTATTTATCAAGGAAGGACGCTCGTTATTCGCGGGCAAGTCCATAGAGATCATTGATATTCACAAACTGCGTGAAGAAAGCGGTGAAAAGACCGTCGCAGTCGAATCATTTGAAGGCAACAATTTAGTATTAGTGGATGAAGGTCATCGCGGTGCAAGCGGCAAGGAAACGGGCGAATGGATGAAACGCCGCGAGCAACTCTGCGAGAACGGCTTCTCCTTCGAGTTTTCTGCCACCTTTGGTCAGGCAATGAAAGCCAGCGGCAATCGCGGCTTGGAACAAACCTATACTCACTGCATCCTCTTCGATTATTCCTATAAATATTTCTATGGTGATGGCTACGGCAAGGAATACCGTATTTTGAATCTGGAAGATGACCGTGAAGAAGCCCGCCGCAGACGTTACCTTACGGCTGGTTTGCTCGCCTTCTACCAGCAGCAAAAACTATTTACCGATAAACAAACTGATTACCGCCCCTACCTAATCGAAAAACCATTGTGGATTTTCGTAGGCGGCAGCGTCAAAGCCGTCCGCACTCAAAACAGCCGCAAAGTGTCCGACGTGGTGGATATTCTGCTTTTCCTTGCAGAGTTTGTGAATCCAAATCCATCTCAACGTGCCGAAGTGATTAGTTTTATTGACGCCTTTCTCAAAGGTCGCTCCGGCTTGCTCGATGCAAAGAATAATGATTTATTCGCTACCGCTTACACATATTTGGCAAAACTAGGCATGAACGCAGAACAAACCTACGCCGATATATTGCATGTTCTTTGCAATGCAGATTCACCCGCCGCTCTGCATGTCGTCAACTTAAAAGGCGCTGATGGTGAAATTGCCTTGCGCCTGGGCGACCATGAAGATTTTGGCTTGATCAACGTGGGCGATGCTTCTGATCTATGCAAACTATGTGAAGCACATTCGCAGTTGGTTGTCACCGAGCAGGAATTTTCTGGTTCCCTTTTTCAATCACTGAACAGCGCCCAATCCAATATCAATCTGTTGATCGGTTCAAAGAAATTTACCGAAGGCTGGAGCAGTTGGCGCGTCAGCACCATGGGCTTGATGAACATCGGGCGCAGTGAAGGCTCAGAGATCATCCAGTTGTTTGGTCGCGGCGTGCGTCTTAAGGGCAAAGATTTTTGCCTAAAACGCAGCCGCCGTATCGAAGGCAATACTGCCCCCGCTGATTTGGAACGGCTGGAAACGCTCAACATCTTCGGCATCCGTGCTGACTATATGCGTCAATTCAAAGAATACCTTGAAGAAGAAGGCTTGCCTTCGAATGAAGACCGCATTGACTTTGTCCTGCCAGTAATCAACGGCTTGGGAAATCTAAAGTTAAAGACCGTTCGCCTGCAAGATGGCGTCGATTTCAAACGCCAGGGACCGCGTCCCACCCTTGACCGACCTGACGACCTACTTAGGCGCCAAAAAGTAGCCTTGGATTGGTATCCTAAAATACAGTCAATGGCAAGCGCGCGCGGGCAAGGTCAATTATTGGAGGTGCAGCGCAATCTAGCTGTATTAACTACCGGGCATCTTGCTTTTCTGGATTGGGATTCCATCTATTTTGAAATGCAACGGTTCAAAAACGAACGTGCCTGGTTCAATCTCAATTTATCGCGTGAAAAGATCAAGGAATTGCTTTCATCGCCAGATTGGTACGAGTTGTACATTCCACAGGATATGCTGGAATTTCGTTCCTTCGATCAGGCACGCCAATGGCAGGAAATTGCAACTTCACTTCTCAAAAAATATTGCGACCGCTACTACAAGTATCACAAAGCCGCCTTTGAAAATGATTTTCTGGAATATCGCGAACTGACCCCCAATGATCCGAATTTCTTTGAGGAATATCACATCCTGGTTGAAAAATCACAGGAAGATATCATTGCCAAACTTGAAGAAATAAAAACACTAATTGAGACCAAAAAATTAAGAGACGTCGAATATCAGGGATTGATATCCATAATGTTTTCGCAACATCTCTACCAGCCCTTGCTTTATCTTGGCAGCAATTTGATCGAGATCAAGCCAGTCGCCCTGAACGACGGCGAACGTGATTTTGTTTTAGACTTAAGAACATTCTACGAAGCCAATAAGGACTTTTTCAAAGACAAAGAACTTTACCTTCTGCGCAACATGAGCAAGGGACGCGGCATCGGCTTCTTTGAAGCTGGTAACTTCTACCCAGACTTTATCCTCTGGCTGGTGATCGCTGGCGAGCAGCGCATCATCTTTGTAGACCCCAAAGGCATCCGCAACTTGGAAGGTCTCAATGATCCTAAGATTAAATTCCATGAGACCATTAAAGAATTGGAAGTCCGCCTGAATGATCCAACCGTCAAACTCGAATCCTTTATCCTCTCGAATACCCACTCTACTCAGGTGTTATGGTGGGATCAAGGCATCACAAAGGAACAGCTGGAAGCAAATCACGTGCTGTTCCAGATGGAAGATCGAGCTGTATATGTAAAAAGAATTTTGGATCAATCTACGAAATAGATATTAAGAGGAGTTTCTGTGTTTCTAAAAAGCGCTCGAATTTGCAATTACAGAAATTTCAAGGAAATCGATATTTCTTTTGAAATATTTTGCGCATTAGTAGGGCCAAACAATATCGGGAAATCTAGCATATTACAGGCTCTCGAATATATTTTTACGCCAGCCCATCCTAGAAGTGTTGTAATTAATAAAGCAGATTTTTCCGATCCCAGCAAAGAAATAGTTGTAGAGGTCGTTTTAGGTGATTTAGATGGGGATGACAAGGATGCTTTTTATCATGATGACGGTTTAATAAATCTAACGAGCAATACAGTTACTGTTAGGTTTGTTTCGTCTTGGAGTTCAGTTGACCAAGATGTTGAGAACGAGTGTTATTTCGTTAGAGACGACTTGCCAAGAGACCAGCAAAGAATTGCAGATTTTTCTAACCGATACAAGCAAGTATTGCCCTATTTTGTTATTTCTTCTGATCGATCAGCTTCATATGAAATGGGAATATCAAAAAACCGTGATTTAGGTAGAATTCTCAGAGTTTACTCTAGTGATTATTTGAAGCCTTTGCCGACTCTAATCGCTGAGATAAAAATCACTTTCGATGAAATTGAGCATGAAAAAGCCAATTGGACGAATTTTCCAACAAATGAGTTTCAGAAATCAAAAGCAGTTGCTGATGATGTGCTAAAAAAGATACTTCCAGATTTTGCCAAACAAATTGTCGGCAAAGACACTAACGAAGTTGACAAAATGTTAGATGAGCTTGATCAAGAATGGGAAATAGCCCAGATACCCCTCAAGGAATTTATTGAAAAAAATCCAGAAATAATTTTTCGTGATCATTTTTTGAAACTAATTGAGCGATTGCCGATATTAATAAAACGAGCAAAAATTCAAAACAGCCTCTATGAGTTAAGAAATGGTATGCTTGAAGAGCAGAAATTTGAAGATATGAATCTTGGTTTTAAAGAGATTTTTGACACAATGCTACCTGGGCAAAGCATAGGTGTCAGCCTATTTTCAATACAAGATGATGAGTTAATTTCGCAAATTTCAGTCAATTTGGATGATCAATCTGTACTCAATACGGGTAGTGGCTTTCAAAGTATGTTTGTAATTGGGTTAAAGCTTGTTAGAATGTTGGCTCAATTGCAGGTCTCAGAAAGTAAGTTCATAAGAAATTTTATCGTTGGCGTTGAAGAGCCAGAGAACCATCTTCATCCCCATATGCAACGTCATTTGATAAATTTTATTAGAAGGTTGCAACAACTGTGGAAGGAGAAGGGTTTCCAGCTTCAAATACTGACAACCACTCATTCCCCAAGTGTGGTTAGTCGATTTGAACCTGTAGAGATTATTTTGCTCCGAAAGAGTAATGGTAAAGCTATTGCTTCAAAGTGGGGGAGGACTCAATTTGAAGATTTAATACAGAAGCTAGAGCCTGATATTAAGAATCGGGGTAGAAAATCAAGTCAACTTCAAAAACTAATCGAAAACTTTTCTGATATTTACGCTGACGTGTTTTTTAGTTCGTTTGTGATAGTTGTTGAAGGTCAAACAGAGGAAGGTGCTATTCCTGTTTGGTCGGCGAAAATACAGCCCCCTATAGACTTTGATAGTAAAGGGATATGTGTAATTCAGGCTGACAATATGCGTTACACAGCATTGATTTTAGAGACATTTAACATGGATTATGCTGTTGTCTTTGATGCCGAAGACAATCACAATCTAGCAGATATTCCTGCTGAAAAGCTGCTTGGCACAAAAAAAGGAGAGTTTGAGGATAATTTAATGGCAGTTGCAAAGCCGATTAATCTACTCTCAGCATTAGTTGAAGCAGATGCCATATTGAAAAACCGAGATCGGGCAAAAGGTATATCTAGTCAGATAAATGAATTTAAGGATGTTGAATACCTGGATGATGTTGTTGAAATCCTAAGTGTCCATGAGATTTCCGCCGAGTCAGAAGCCGTACTAAAAAAGAACATAAAAAGCTGGCTTAATAATTCAAAGAGATTTGTTTTAGGAAAACTGATTGCAAGCCAAACTGGAATGGATGAAATTCCCCAGTACATTCTCGAAATGTTTGATTTTGTGCGAAAACATATTGACGTCGGAGAGGTTGAAAATGCTGGACAAAAATCAGCATAAAGCGGTTTTTCTGCCTTTTGCAGAATCTGCAATTGTTGAAGCCCCTCCCGGGCATGGCAAGACATTTGTCATGGCACGGAGGATTGAGTTCTTAATTGAATCTGGATACATTAAGCCTCCAAAGAAAATTTTAGGTTTAACCTTTACAAATGCAGCTGCAGGAGAAATGTTAGACGATATTAAATCAAGAATGAATGGGAAGCATCTTGATTTGATCAAGGTAATGACGTTTCACTCTTTTTGTTACAAAATCTTACGAGCCTATGGTAATTTGCTTGGTTTTGATCGAAACTTCCAAATAATAAGCGAAGTTGATCAGACTAGAAGTTTGCGAGGAGTCTCTGCGCGATTATCTTTACCGTTGGATGAAACTCAATATTCTGAGTGGCGTAAGGAAGTTCATCTAAAAAACAATCCCAATTACTCGAGTCAATATTCGAGTACTGCAAGCAGAATCTACCAGGAATATATAGGTGAATTGGGAAATACGAAAGTGGATTACGATAATTTATTATTAAAAACTATTGAGCTGTTTGAAAAATTCCCGACAGTTCTCGATACTTATCGGTCAATTTTCCAATATATTCTGGTTGATGAATTTCAAGACACAAACCCTTTGCAGCTCAGATTCCTATTATTGCTGGTTTTTGGTAACAAGTTGTCGAAAACTGACGGTGAGATGGCTGCACCTGTATTTATTTTAGCTGATGAGGCACAAGCCATTTACAGATTTCAAGCTGCCACTCCAGAAAACATCAAAACCGCTAAGGAATCATTTAATTGCACTGAGATTAAATTGGATATAAATCATCGAAGTAATTCGGAGAGCATAATAAATCTGACCGGCGCAATGCGGGATAATAAAATTCAAGCATCATCCGTAAAAGTAAATTTGTCAATTAGCGCTAACCCAGACGAAGAAGCGAATCTTGTTCTTGATAGGATCAAAGCATATAAAGGAAATTTGCACGATATTGGGATAATTGCGCAAAATCAGTTTATTTTAGGATCGGTTCGAGTTTCTCTTGAAAAACATCATATCCCCTACGTGTTTATTCCAGACTTTAGTGCAAAATCGATAGAAAAGAAGTATGAGGATGTTTTTGGCGAGATAAGTCTATTTCCAACTGACAAGAACTTCAATGGGAAAATATCAACTAGAATCCGCCAAGTTTATTCCAAAAATGGCCTGCGCGAAGATGACGATGATGTATTAAAAGCGCTGGCAATTCTTGCTTCAAATTTTGATACTCAAGCAAGAATGCTACCTTTTTCAGAAAGAGCGCTGCAATTTTATAACGATATATTTGTGCAACTAAATTGGGGCAATCTACTTCGCAAAACAGTGAAGAATAAGATCTTTCTTTCAACTATTCATGGTGTAAAAGGGCTTCAATTTGCTCATGTTCATATCTTAGGGTTGTCTTGTTTTGACCATATCTTTTATAAAGTTTGTCTGGAATGTAACTGGGGAAAAAATATTAAGAGTGTTAGTGAGCCGTTAAGCGATGCTCAGAAAACATTGTATGTTGGTTCAACTAGAGCCCAAGAGATACTTTATTTGTATTCAGCACAAAAAAGCGATAAAGATAAATTAAGGAAGGTGGTTTGTTTACTCGCTCCATATAAAGATTTTGTTGATGTCACAGGTAATGCGCTTTATTGTGGTGAATAATTCTGCAATTATTAATCAAATAATTAGTTTATGTATAAATACTCGCTCGCTATTTCCAAGACCGACTACAAAATCGCACGGGGTTGCCATACCAAGCTGTATTATCGCATGCTCAAATATCCATCCAACAGGGATGGGGACGAATATATGGAACTGCTGGCAGAAGGCGGCTATATGATTGGTGCCATTGCCAGCCTGCTCTTCCCCGAAGCCATCGCTATATACGAACCAAACCACGCCAAGGCGGTGCAGATCACGCAGGAACATTTGCAAAAAGAAAATGTCACTTTGCTTGAATCTGCCTTCGTGAGCGGGGGAAAATTCGCCCGCCCCGATATCCTCATCAAAACAGGCGGCCACCTTACCCTGATCGAAGTTAAAGCAAAATCCTTCGACTCTACCGAACCTATCCCCTTTCGCAATAAAAAAGGAACAATCGTCCCAAGTTGGCAGCCCTATCTCGAAGACCTTACCTTTCAAGCTCTTATCTTGCGCGAACTCTTCCCCGCATCCACTCTCACCTGTGAGTTAATGATGCCCGACAAATCGCGCACCACCTCGATCGACAATCTGCACTCACTCTTTGAACTCAACCAAATTGCCGAAGACGAAAGTGGTTATCCGCGCGCCCGCTTCACCTTCACGGGGGATGTGGAGCAGCTGCGCCAGAATCACTTCCTCACACGACTCAACGCGGACCTAGAAGTTAGCGAGTTAATTCCAGATGTATCTCTAGCAGCTAACGCTTTTCTCCAAAGCATGAACCCGCTGACGAAGATTTCCATTCCCATTTCATTCGCCTGCAAAGATTGCGAATATCGTGTCGCGCAGGATGAACAACAGAATGGTTTTCGCGAATGCTGGGGCACACTCGCAGATTCCAATCCTCACATCTTCGATCTATATTATGGAGGAGCAGTAAAGGAAGTAAATGATTTCATCGCGGCAGGAAAGACGAGCTTGTTCGATCTCCCAGAATCCGCCCTAACGAAAAAAGATGGTTCGGTCGGACCCAGGAACCAACGTCAGTTAATTCAGATGCGCAGTACCAGATCTAACACCGAATGGATCGATCCTGTGCTGGGCGGAATCCTTGAATGCTATTCCTATCCCTTGCACTTCATTGACTTTGAGACCTCCGCCCTGGCTGTGCCATATCATGCAGGAATGCGTCCTTTCGAGAATGTTGCGTTTCAATGGAGCTGCCATACTATCCCCGCGCCCGATGCCGAATCCGAACACACTGAATGGATCAACCTTGAAGAATCCTTCCCCAACTTCGCATTTGCTGAATCTTTGATGAATCAACTCGGTCGAGATGGAACGGTATTTATGTGGGCAACGCATGAGAACACCATTCTCAAGGATATCCTGCGGCAGATGGAAAGTCGATACAAGAATGAGGCTTTGAAAGATTGGTTGGAGTGGATCACCACATCACACATGGTGGATATGAACGCGCTGACATTGAACCATTACTTTCATCCGTTGATGAAAGGTAGGACTTCGATCAAGAAAGTGCTCGACGCCATCTGGCAGGCGAACCTGCCTCTGCGCAGCCGCTTCCCTGCATATGTGAAGGAAGAAAATGGCGAGCTACTTAGTCCGCACAAATCCCTGCCTCCGTTAGTGATCGAGGGAAGAGATGTCTTCGTCAACGAAGGCACTGGCGCTATCACCGCCTACCAATCCATGCTGTACGGTTCGCAGAAATCGAACATGGCTGCTCGCGAGCAATGGAAACGCCTGCTCCTGCAATACTGCGAATTGGATACACTGGCAATGGTAATGATCTTTTCCCACTGGAGAGAGAAATTGAAAGGGAAGTAAGTTGTATTAGGATAAACACGCTCCAGCTCTATGATCTCATTCGCGACGAACTGCGCTATATCTTGGATCCCACATGAGTCCACGAGGAGGATTTCCCTGGCGAGACGTTCTGTGTGCTGAAGGAGAAGGTAATTAAGCAGTTTGCGCAGGAACAATATTTCAAAGTAGCGGAATCAAAAAAGGGACTGCCTCGATTGAGACAGTCCCTTATCGGCATATTGCTTAGAATGGTAAAGCGTTGAGGTGCGGGCAGATTTTGTCCGCAAGGACCTCAACAACCTGCGCAAGTTCATTGGGCAGGTTGTTGAGTATTTCAATACTTCATCCACGCGCGCATCAGGTTGATCTTCGCGACGTGTACCGCAAAGTATGCATTCATCCATAAATGCGGGTTGGATGTAATCCTCCTCGCAATCACAATCCCAAAAGAGGGATGTGGTGTAGAAGGTGTCGCGCCCGATGTTGTGCGCCTCGATTAACGATCCATGTTGCACAATCCGCACAGCCACTTTCACAGGGAGGGTGATGGTAACAGTATCATCGCACATTGTATGCCTCTAAATTAGATATTCTTTCCTTGCATGGAGAGTTTCTGGCGCATTGATGTAATCCAGCCGCGATGTTGCCAGTAGTGGCTTGCGCCTCCTACGGAACACTGCCAACCTGCACCGCGGTTGCGGGAACTCAGCGAAGCATCGTAATACACCCGTGCACTGCATCCTTTGACGGGACATTTTGCTGGCTGAACGGGATAGAAGCCAAACGGTGGACGTTTCGCACGCTTGCCTCCGTCCGCGAGATACTTTCGCACCTCGTCCACGGCTGGACAGTTACGACCGAGAGCGCAGGTGCACTCCCCATTGATCGCAACGTGATGGCGACGAGGGCGGACAGGCTCACCCAGATCCACGATGTAGAAATAGCCGTTCACAAAAACTGATGATGCAGTAGTCTGAACGGACTCGACCACAAGGGTCTTTGTTTTTGTTGTCATTTGATACACCTCAAATAGAAAAATCGAGCGTAGTCTTGCGACTACGCTCGTAGTTACACATTCGCTTTGCTCAGTGCAAGCTTTGGTAGATAAATGTTAATGGGAATTCTCAGCGGCAGAAGATAGATTTCCATCAATCGCCTTACGTCATCCCATTCCAGACCACCCAAACCACATCCCAATGCAGGGACCGCAAGAGACTCAAGTCCTGTCACCTGAGGTTGCAGGTCCATCAATCCTTTTTCGATCCATTCCAATCGGGATGGGCGTTTCCAGTGTTCCTTTGTGGGAAACATGATCCAGCGGCTATCCCCGTGTATGATGATGTTGATCTCGCCAACTTTGACGAGACCCTTTTCGCAAAGAGATTTATATACGCCGGCCGCGTCAGGATCCTTCTTCGCCCAGGCTTTGGCAAGACCTGCGCCTGGCACACCTACTGTGTTGACGGGGATCACAATGGCTTCCGCTGGGTCCATCAGAATGTCGCCATCTATGTATATGATTGTCATAAGACTATCCTTGGCTAATAACTACTCGACCGCGGGCTGAACGTATTCGGGTCTTCCTTGATACCGTTCAAGTCATGCATGATCGTTTCAAGGATGTCAGCGTCACTCTCATCGTTTGCACGTGCCCAATCAAAGTACCGCAGGAGCGCGTCAATGTCATACATCCGTCCAAACGTAACAAGGTGATTCA
>Ga0180074_1000051_pt1 | contig 22853 bp, 25 predicted proteins | sample EasRiv366_16_10D_FD_121773 | JGI IMG/M metagenome (GOLD analysis project Ga0180074, IMG submission 121773) | Soil microbial communities from meander-bound floodplain in the East River, Colorado, USA - East River metaG ERMLT366_16_10D | ecosystem: Environmental > Terrestrial > Soil > Floodplain ...
CGTACCGCGTCCCTCGTGGATGTGTCCATGCAGACTCAACAACGGCTGAGATTTCTCGATCGCCGCCCGCAACGCTGTAGACCCAACGGGGATCATCGAATTGCCCGCCAACACGGGACGCAAGTCTTTATCCAACTCGGGCGCTTCATCCAAACCGGATTTGTACGGCGGCACATGGACGTTGAAGATGGCGTTCTTCGGGTCTTTGAGTTTGGAGATCATCGCTTCATACCTAGCCGCAAGCTGATCCTCGTCCTCTTCACGGTGCGTATCCCAGGGCGTTCGGTTGGACCACCCAGAGGCGATCATTTCGTGATGTGCATCCAGCTGAGTCACCTGCCCCTCGACGAGGAGCACGCGGCGGGACGCACGAACGATCTCGTCCACTTCATCCATATCATCGTTGCCGGGCGAGCAGAAGACTTTCATATCGGTGCCATCCAATTTTTTATCGGCGAGATCCATCCACTGCTGAACGACCCTTAACACTTCCTGCAAAAAGATCTTGTGAACCTGGTCAGGGTTCTTTTCGAGTTCGCTCATCTCATCAGGATTGGTCAAATACGGATAATATCCACGACTGCGCACCTTCTTGCGCATGTCGGTCATTTCATCATCGTTCGTGATTTGAAATTCCTGCTCAAGCAATGTGACCTTGTAATTACTCCCACCCTGATGAATGAAGGGAATCACCGCCTTGCCCGTCATATCGCCACCCAAGATCAGTTGATCGGCTTCATAAAACTTCCCCGCATTTAAGAACTTGCTCCAGCAAATATCTGAACCGTGAATATCCGTTGCAAAAAAAATTTTTGTCACGTGCAAGTCCTTTGACTAAGAATTAAGACGAGGATACCGCCTTATTGAAAATTATAACCCCCGACTCAACAACAAGCTTCTATTTTTTAATGGTCATGATCAACTCAAATATGCCCGCAGAAAGCAACGCGCTGGCTGGAATGGTGATCGCCCACGAGGTCAAGATATCGCCAACTACACCCCAACGGACTTTACCAAACCTTTCTGAGGCGCCGACCCCTACGATCGCAGAGCTGACCACCTGTGATGTGCTGACAGGTACACCGAACAATGAAGCACCCAGAATCACAAACGCTGAACTCAGTTGAGTGGAGAAACTATGTAATGGTCTGATCTTGTAAAACTTCCCACCCAGTGTGCGGATGAGGCGCCAGCCGCCAAACAGCGTCCCAATGGCAATGCCAGCCGCGCTGGCTACGATCACCCAGAAGGGAACTTGGAATGAAGGTAATATTCCGCCTACGACCAGGCTCAATGTAATGATACCCATCACCTTTTGTGAATCATTGGTGCCATGACTCAACGCCAGAGCCAGAGCAGTGAAAAACTGCCCATTACGAAAAACAGTGTTCACACGCGGCGTGGCATTGCGCACTAAAAAGTAAATGATACGCGTGATCAGGAAGCCGAAAGCAAAACCGATCAACGGTGAAGCAAGCAGCGCAAGCAAGACTTTATACAATCCGATCAATTTGACTGCGTCCAAACCAGCACCCGCCAGAACCACCCCAACCATGCCACCGATCAAGGCATGCGACGAACTGCCCGGAATTCCCAGAAACCACGTAAACAAACCCCACAGGATTGCACCGAGCAAACAAGCCGCAATCGCGGTTAAGGTCAACGCACTGGATTGCACAACCTGATCGCCGATGGTCTTTGCAACCACAACCCCAAACAGAAATGGACCGAAGAATTCAGCTACCGCCGTGATCCCCAAGGCGATATGCGGAGGAAAGGCACGTGACGAGATCATGGTCGCGACGATATTGCTTGAATCGCGCATCCCATTCAGGATATCAAACAATAACGCCAGCGCAATGACGACGATCAATTCTTGTGACATACAGGCTACATCTTCTTGACGACAACATCCGCGATGATGTTGGCAGCTTCATCCCCACGATCGGCAGCGTTCGAGAGGTGGCGATACACTTCACGAAGTTTCAGCATTTCCACCACATGATGCAGGTCTTCGGGTCCGCTGAACAGATCAGCCAGCGCCTCACGATAGACAGCTTCCACCCGATTCTCCAGAGCCTTGGCGCGTTGGGCATGGTCAATGGCAACGTTGGGATGTTTGTGCAAGCGCAAAACAGCCTGATAGATCTCATACGCCGCGTCTTTCAACAGTGTCGCCATCCTCAGCATATAGGGAGTCGATTGGACCTTAAGCGTCACCATCTCGCTGACGGTGCTATCAGCATAATCGATCACATCGTCCACGGAGCGGGAGAGGGAAAAGATATCTTCACGATCAAACGGCGTGACGAAGGACCGATTCAACTCGTCGATGAGGATGCGGCGTACTTCATCCGCCTCTTTTTCTTTGAGTGCCAATTGCTCGGCGATATCGGAATCTTGTGTCTCTAAATATTTAACCAACAGCCGTAAGCCTTCATAAGACAGAGAAGCCTGTTCTTCGATCAGTTTGTTGAATACTTCTTCACGGCGTTTGAAAAAACGGAACATAATCTACCTCAGCTTTGAACTGATAAACATATACGCAAATCATACCACCAGTATGAAGACGACATTTTCTTCAATAGGTTATATGCTATAAATAGGCGAAATCAACCGATGAGGTGGCTATGAAAGAACCGATATTGATCAGCATTTCAGGCATGGATAGACCCGGGATTACGGCTTCGATCACTGCGGTGCTGGCTGAATTTGATGTGAACGTACTGGATATTGGACAATCTGTGATCCATGATTCTTTATCGCTTGGCATGTTGGTGGAGATCCCTGAAGCGGCTGTCGATACACAAATCGTAAAAGACGCCATTCAAAAAACAATTGATGGATTGAACTTGACCGTCCGTTTTGTGGATATCAGCCATGAGAGTTATGCAAATTGGGTAAGACAACAAGGCAAGGCGCGGCATATCGTCACGTTATTATCACGACGCATCACTGCGCATCAGATCAGCCAGCTCGCCCGCGTCGTCGCGGACAATCGACTGAACATTGATAAGATCACGCGCTTGTCTGGCAGAGTCCCGTTGGAATCGATTGGCAGTAATGGACAAGCCTGTGTCGAATTTTCCCTCAGCGGACCCGTCGCGGATCTGCCAGCATTACGCCGTCAGATCATGGAACTCGCTGATGAAATTGACGTGGACATTGCCTATCAGGAAAACAATATCTACCGCCGTAATCGCCGCCTCGTGGCATTCGATATGGATTCGACTTTGATCCAAGCCGAAGTCATTGATGAACTCGCCAAACGCGCCGGGGTTGGCAAGCAAGTTTCAACGATCACCGAACGCGCCATGCGCGGCGAGATCGCTTTCAAGGAAAGCTTGACTCAAAGGGTTGCCTTACTCAAAGGGTTATCCGAATCCGCTTTGGCTGAGGTGGCAGCGACCCTAAAGCTCACCGATGGCGTAGAACGGTTGATGTCCACGTTGAAGCGACTCGGCTATAGGACTGCCATTCTCTCCGGTGGATTTACCTACTTCGGTCGCGCCCTGCAAAGAAGATTTGGCTTCGACTATGTTTTCTCGAACGACCTCGAGATCGAAAATGGACTCATCACCGGCAAACTTGCCTCTGAGATCGTGGACGGTGAACGCAAAGCAACTCTATTAGCCAGCATCGCGCAACACGAAGGCTTTTCACTGGAACAGACCATCGCCGTCGGTGATGGTGCCAACGACTTGCCGATGCTTAGCATCGCCGGGCTGGGCATTGCTTTTCAAGCCAAGCCGATCGTCAAGGAATCTGCCAAGCAATCGTTGAACACACATGGACTGGACGGTATCTTGTATTTGATGGGGCTTTCGGAACGGGAAACAAAATAGAACAACATCACGCCGGGCTGTTTCTTTTGAAGAAACAACCCAGCGCTTAATATTTACCATAGTTCAGCCTACGCAGAAATGTACTGCAAGACCTCGCCTGACATCTTATCGTCAACATTGATCGCCAGATCACCAAGAGAGATGACACCAGCCAGCTGCTTGGTGGTGCGATTTAAGATCACCAACCTGCGGATCTGATTATCGTGCATGAGGTCAATGGCATCATCCACACTCTGATCCTCAAAGCAATAGATCGCCGGCGAGGTGATCATTTCCCAACTGAGCATGGTGCGTGGGTCTGCGCCTTTTGCCATGGCTCGCACAACGATATCGCGGTCGGTCAAGACGCCGATCAACTCGCCGCCATTATAGACAGGCAGAAACCCAACATTGTGATTCCGCATTTTTTCAGCGGCGTTCTGCAGCGTATCGCTGGGATGGATAACCTCCACAGTACGTGTCATGATCTCCTTGATCTTCATGCCGGGGTCCTTTCCAAGTCAACACGGTCTTTCAAAATGTGAACGCCGTGCTCGCTGGCGCAGTGGGCACAACAGAAGAAGACACTGTCAACTTCCATGCCGTGACCAATGATCTGACACCCGCAGTGGACACACTTGGGCGCGAGCGCATGGATGGCACATTCAAAACTATCGAACACATGCGTATCGCCATGCATACGCACCTCAAAACACTTGTCATACTCGTTTCCGCATACTTCACATTTGCGGACGTGCCCATTGCCTCCAGATAGATTCGTGATCAAACTTTGCGCTGTTTCCATAACACAACTCCTTTGGGATCGTTCTGCACTTCATCAGCCCGCGATGGGCGTAGTATCCACATCCTGGACTGAAACTCTCTTCACCCGCAGATGGACCGTATCTTCACCAACTGTCATCACATGGTTAATCGGGATGAGTTTGCTCGCCTTCGTGAACAAACCCTGAGAGATCACCAGGTGCGTGACCTGAGCTACTGAAGGATCTGCCAGAACGCGTTCGACATTACCGACATGTTTTCCATCAGCAGAAATCACTTTGGCGCCTTCCTTCATGGCGACCGTTCCAGCAGGGATATTCTGTTCGATCTGAGTGACCAGTTGTTCCCCAGGCGCTGGCACAAGCATGGAACCAAATCCAGGCGAGCCGTAGACGACTGGAGGGACCTCATCCGGATTCTGCGGCGCATCCATACTCTCGCTGACAAGATGTCGTTCCTCGAAAGGCGGGAAAGCCCCCAGTTCACCAGCCTCATTACTCAATACGACCTGACTTTCAGTGGTCTCAACGACATACTCGACCGGTACAACTTTGTCGGCCTTGTTGAAGAGCGTTCCCGTTCTGACCACAATATCCGTAACCACCTTGTTCTCAGGATTCAAAACCACTCGCTCGAGGGTTCCGAACTGTTGACCGTTCGCGGTCAGGACGCTTGCGTCTTTTTGAAACTGAATCGTTCTTTCCATGTCATACTCCTTTCTACACTAAAAGAATAAATAGCCCGCTGTTTTCATTCTAAAGTGCGAACATGAAACGTGGAGTTAAATATCGCTAAGTACAACCTTAGAAATTTTTCTTAAAAGACTCACATTAGAAAAAATAAGCTTGAAACTTTGATTTTCTAATGTATATACGCGCACCTTCAAACCGAGTCAGCATCGAATACAGTGGAGACGAATCGAGTTTTATATTTGATGGGCCTCGATGAACACAAAGCAAAACCTGCATGACTTTTGATATGTAGCCAAGTGGTCATTTGGTTGTTGAATAAACGAATGGTATGGCGTAAACACAAGCAGACGAGCGCCTAGGCGCTCGTCTGCTCATAATCATCACTGAAACATCCTTTGCTTTTATATCTGTATACTCTGTGGCTAATCTGCGTAAGGTGAGTTATTTAGTTCTCTTCGTTCGAGCGGACTGGGCCTTTTTGATATTCTTCCGTCGCGCTCGCTGTTGAGCAGGCGTCGGCTTGGCGCTTTCAGGAACATTTCCACGCGGCCTGGCTTTGAACCGATCTCCGATCAAATGGACTGGCTGTGAGCCAAGTTGCTCAATGACATTCTTCGCATCCTTCGTGTCTGGGATCAGCTTCTTGTCCTGTATATGAGCATCCTCTTTGCCGATCAACCATTTGACGGTTGACCAATAACCGCTTGAGCGCCGGCCCGCCACCCTTTGAATATGTCCACGCTTACCTACATCCTGAGTTTGAAAGGTGACGAAATCCCCAACTGGCCGAACCTCAATATGGAAGTAAGCGCCTCTGCCGGTGCTGCCTGGTTTCTTACGTGTTACCTCCCGCTCTGAGGTCTTTTTAAGCATTCAACACCTCCTTCGGTGTTCGTTGAAGAGTTAGTTTATTCATCGTCAAGCGAGGCCTCTTCCACTCGAAGATGGATCTCATCCTCACTAATCGATTTCACCCATTTCATGGGGATGAGGCGCCTTTCTTTTGTGAACATCCCTTTGGAAATCTCCAGGTTGGTCACCTGCTCCACAGAGGAATCCGCGAGAACGCGTTCCAAATTACCCACATGCTTCCCATCAGCGGTGATAACCTTGGCACCTTCCTTCATAGCCACAGTTCCTTCCGGAATGTTCTGCTCGATTTGGGTGACAAACTGCTCACCCACGGGCGGCATAATCATGGGACCAAATGAAGGGTTTCCATAAATGGTTGGTGTTGCTGGTGGTATCGTACCCGTGTTTATGTCCGACTGGTCTGTTACTTCAGTCTCTTCGACGAGGTGTCGTTCTTCCAGAGGCGGAAAGGATTCCAAGTCTCCAGCCGTGTCACTCAGCTGAATTTGGTCCTCATTTGTCGCGACGATATACTCTATCGGCACCACCTTGGAAATTTTATTGAGCAGCGCACCCGTTCGGACCACAACATCCGTAACCAGCTTGCTTTCAGGGTTCAATACCACCCGTTCAAGGGACCCGACTTGTTGACCATCCGCACTGATAACATCAGCATCTTTTTGGAACAGGATTATTTTTCCATTGTCGTTCTCCTTTCATCGTTATGAGCGGATGCGAGGCTTATCATCACAGACTTGCTCAAGGCAAAGCACTACCTCGCTTTCGTAACTTCAAAGGGCGCCACGCTTTTAGCGATAAACTGTTCTATGTGCCCGCGTGTTACCCTCTCTATTTATTCTAAGTCTCAATTCTGAAATAGGAGATTAAATACCAGTGAGTAGAACCTTAGAAATCTTTCTTAAAATACTCATCTTGGAAAAATAGATGTGAAACCAGGATTTCCTGATTCAGATATACGCATCCAAGCTAACCATGAAGATCGTTTTCACCCTTCAAATCCATTCGGCTGATTGCAACGCAAGCTCGTAAACTGTACAATAAAAATTAAAACATTCTGCATCTATTTTCAGTAATCAAAATTTCATTAACTTTTATCTGTACAGAAAGGAGCATGTTATGCCGACGCAAAAATCTGATCAAGAGTTTGTAAAAGAAGGTGCCGAAAAAGTCACCGACAAGGATATTGAAAAGGTCGTCAATAAATCTGAAGAGATCAAAAAGAAATTCACTGGGCGCTCGCTGGGACGCTTCATCCAGGATGCGCAGCTGCTCATTTCCGTTGTCAAAGATTACTGGTCCGGAAAATATCGTCAGGTTCCCTACGGGACGATTGCCGCAATCGTCTTCACCCTGATTTACGTTTTCAATCCGCTTGATTTGGTTCCAGATGTCCTGCCGATCATCGGTCAGGTGGATGATGCCGCGGTGATGGCAGCCTGCCTCATCCTGGTCGAGCAGGATTTACACAAGTACAAGGACTGGAAACAAGCTCAATCGCAAAGCTAAAGGTCAATGCTGCTGTAGCAAATTTGAAGGAAGGAAGAATCGCTATGAGACGTCCCAAATCCATTTCCCGGTTCACACGCTTTGCAAAATGGGCTGCGCGTGCCACTGGTCAGCCTGTGACCTTCATGACCGCGGTGGGCATTATCGCGCTCTGGGCAGCGACGGGTCCCATCTTCCACTTTAGCGATACCTGGCAGCTGGTCATCAACACCAGCACCACGATCGTGACTTTCTTAATGGTGTTCCTGATCCAGAATACACAAAATCGTGATTCCGAGGTTATGCAGATCAAACTGGATGAGTTGATCAGGGCTATCGAAAATGCTCATAACGCGCTGCTCGACCTGGAAGAGTTGAGCGATGAGGAAATTGACCTCGTCCGCGCAGACTACGAGAAGCTGGCGCAGAAGGCGCGGACGGAACTGAAACGGCGCAGATCCTAGCCATCTCGTCTGGCACAACGCGATGACATTCATTTCCATGACATTTGTTACGTAAGCGTAGACCAGTTTGGTTGTAGAATTGCTCTGCCAAAAGCAATATCTTTTACTACCGATAAGGAAGCTACGTACTATGCAAAAATTGAACCAGGACGAATTACAGACTATGCTGCACGAGGCGGAAGATTCATTTCCGCATGGCATGGACTGCAATTTATGCGAATGTTTTCTGGGCTACGTTGCCCAACTCCACATTGACTCAGATACTGCGAACAAAGACTTATTCACTCCCTACAAAGTGGACCGCAAGGACATGCACCACTGCCTGGGTTGTGACCCCTGCCCGCCTGGGAATTTGTATGCGGAGCATATGCAAAAGAAACAAACGGCGACAACGAAGAGTCTTTCGTAGCAGCGATAGAAGTTGATATAGTTTGATAGTCCTTTGGCAGAATTTGCCATGAGATTCAAAGATACTTTCATCCATCGGTGAAAGTATCTTTTTATTCCTATGGAGGCTGACCATGAAAATTAAAATGATCCTGCCCGCTCTAACAGAAGCCAAAAGCCCGTTCTGGAGACCCATCAAATATTCTTTATTTCCACCACTCGGACTGGCGACGCTGGCATCGTATCTTGATGAAAGCGATGAGGTCACACTTCAAGATGAGCATGTCGAGACTTTAGATTTAAACGATGAACCTGATCTGGTTGTTATTCAGGTATACATCACTTCAGCATATCGGGCATATGCAATTGCAGATCACTACCGTGCGAAAGGCGCATACATCTGTCTCGGCGGTTTGCATGTCACTTCCCTGCCCGAGGAAGCCGCCGAACATGCGGATACGATATTCACAGGTCCGGGCGAAGATATCTGGCCCGAGTTTCTCACGGATTACGGGGACCGGCATCCACGCAAGCGCTACGATTCGACAATCCGAACGCTGACCGATCTTCCGCTTCCGCGCCGCGACCTGATCAAGCGCCATTTATATCTTGTCCCAAACTCCATCGTTGTCTCACGCGGATGCCCACACGTCTGCGACTTCTGCTATAAAGAGGCGTTCTTTGAGGGCGGAAAATCATTTTATACGCTGAACACAGATCGCGCACTGGCAGAGATTCAAAGCCTGCCGGGCAAACACCTCTATTTTCTAGATGACCACCTCTTTGGAAATCCACATTTTGCAGGAAGCCTGTTTGACGGCATGACCGCCATGGGACGTTTATGGCAAGCCGCAGGGACGGTTCAATCTGTGCTCAAATCTGGTCTGCTCGAAAAAGCCGTTGCCAGCGGATTGCGCAGTCTGTTCGTCGGCTTCGAGACGTTGAATCCCACAAACCTGGTGCAACAACACAAATATCAGAATCTCAACCGGGATTATTCCGCCGCGATCAAGCGACTCCACGATCTAGGCGTGATGGTGAACGCCAGCTTCGTCTTCGGCATGGACGACGATGACGAAAGCGTTTTTGATCGAACGGTGGAATGGGCGATTCAACAGGGCATCGAGACCGCGACCTTCCATATTCTGACTCCCTATCCATCCACCGCGTTATACAAACGGATCGTAGCAGAAGGACGCCTCACCTCCTCCAACTGGGACTTGTTCGACACGCGGCACACCGTCTTCCAACCGAAACGCCTGACTCCCGAAACACTCGAAAACGGATATTGGCATGCCTATCGCGAGTTCTATCGTTGGAAAAATATTCTCCAGGGCTCAAAGGCTCACGAAGGGATTACAAACCAACTCAGGCATATCGCCTATGCGGGTGGATGGAAAAAATTCGAGCCCATGTGGGATTGGGTCATCCGTGCAAAACGAGTCACCAACCTCTTACCCGTTCTAGAGGCGATACTCGCTGGATTCAAGTTAAGATTCTCAGAGGACGAAAAGATAAACATCCCGATCACGGATGAACAAAAGCAGATTGCATAAACGAAAACGGACTTGGAGCAGAAATTCCAAGTCCGTTTCTTTATTACTTCTTCTTATGAACTGTTGTAAAATCAAGTTATCATCGAATATCAGAAAACCGATCCGACTCCCATCTCCTGTAGGAGAGGGGCCGGGGTTGAGGTCTCATGAAAGTCTTTCTCAGTTCCACTTACAACGATCTGATCGAACATCGCAAGGCAGCACATGATGCACTTGAGAAACTGGGTTTACATGTAATCCGGATGGAAGCTTTCGGCGGCGTCCAGTGGAATCAATCAAAGCCTGTTTGGGTGAAGTTCAAGAAAATGATTTATTCGTTGGCATTTATGCACACTATTATAGATACGTCCCCGGTGGCTCAGGTATTTCCATGACCGAACAAGAATTTTTTTGTAAAAACACGGGCAAAGCTGATACGCGATAACCCGGCAGATTACTCATCACTTTTTTGTTATAATTTAGGAAAGCTAAGTGGAGGTGTTCCATGTCAACTTATGTCGAATATCAACTTGATGAAAATACCACAATTCTAATTGAAGCTCCTGACGATGAGGCTAGCGAAATCATAAAAGCTTCACGAGATCCTGGAGAAGTGGCTAGTGTCAAGGCGAAAAAGAGTTTTACAGAAGCTTTGGGCGGCATAAAAGCTCAAGCCAAATTTCTTTTGAAAGAAATCGAAGAGTTACATGTGGAAGAAGCTGAAATTAAGTTTGGCTTCAATACAGTAGGAGAGTTGGGCAATTTAGCCATTGGAAAAATTGGTGTAGGGGTAAATTATGAAGTTACATTGAAGTGGAAATTGCCAAAGGCTGAATAAAATCAATGAGATGGTTGCATTCAAGTATCCTGCGTGTTCTCAAAGGAGAGACAGTTGTTGGCGCTGCCTTTTTGGTTTCAAAGCGCCTAGCTGTTACCTGTGCACATGTTATTGAAACTGCTGGGCAAAAAAAAGGGGGGAAGGTAAAACTCAAATTTGATTCCGGCAATGAGGTGACGGCTACAGTTGTGGATGAATATTGGCGGGATAAAAACGCTGAGGATGTTGCGATTCTTAAATTGGAAACGGAACTGGAAGAGATACAACCTCTAGTACTAAGCGCTTCCGAAGGCACAGCAGACCATAAATTTTCAACCTACGGGTTTCCAAAACCAGCACAAGAATTATCTGGAAGGGGCGAAATCATTGGTCCAGCATTTATCGATAAAATTAAAGTTATTCAATTGCGCAGTCAAGAGGTCACACCGGGTTTTAGTGGTGCCCCTATTATAGACGAAAGTAATGAATATCTAAAACGTGTAATTGGGATGGTTGTATCAATCATTCCACCAGACAAATACCAACGTTTAGGCGCAACAGCATTTGCCGTCCCATCAGAAACTTTATGTCAGATTTGCTCAGAGCTTTCAGTTGAAGCTACCTTTGACGCTATGGCGGAAGAACTTCTAGCCTTGCCAGGTATGGATTTACTAAATATCTCCACAGTGCGAAATGTTTATAGCTTGTGTTTTGATGGCATCACCCTCCTTCAGCCACTAGCTGGAAATAAGGCAGGGTTGCGTGAAATGGTTTTGCACTTAAGCCAAGCTACTTCATTAGATGAGAGTTGGGCGCGGCCCCTAGCTTATTTTGCTGCAACATTGGCAGACCGTTTGAAACCTGCTCAACAAAATTTAGCCGATACAATTTTTGCGTGGCTGAAAAAACATGCAACTAAACTCATGGTTGAACTCGCAAACATAAGTGAACTTATTCGCGTTGACCCAATACAGGTTAATCCGCCCTGTTTACAAATCATATTGGAGCCTTATATTGATCAACCAAATGTTGATCCGAAAAATCAACATTTCATATTGAAAGGGCGAGATGCCCGAAATGACCGGTTGCTATGTTCAGATAAGATAGAGTTCATTAAATTAGCTCCTTACATTCGCATGAACGTTCTATATAAGATTTTGGATTCTCTGAGTTCCAATGAGGCTGAGAATTTTGAAAATTTATGGATTGAATTTTGTTTACGTACTCCTGATCTTTCACGTAGAGTAGAACAATGGATAGCTGACGAAGAAACCCATCAAACATTTGGCCAAGCTTTCAACGTTGTCGTTCGTTCTATATATAGGTGGGATAAACGCCTTGATTTGCGAAAGATTTGGCCAAACAAATGGAGCGCGTGTAAAGCAGCTATATCCAATAGGCTTAATACCATAAAGTTTGAAGTGTTTAGTAAAGACACATTATCTTCATTCCAAAAAGCAACTACGGAAGCCCAGGTTATTGGATTGCCTTTTGAGCTAAGGGATGACGAGCCAAATGGAAATTTCCTAACAACGCTACTTGACAGCGGTGTGCCGATAGCAATTTGGGTTCGCGGAGATGTGGACATTAAAATTGCTGAACAATGGCTTCAAAATAACATTGCTGGTGATTTCGATTTACCTCATTTAGCAGAGCAAGTAAGGTTGGAGAGACAATCTGGTAGTGCACTAGGAAAAGCTTTGGTCTTGTTATGGGACAACTATGATCATAAACTAGGTGAAGAAGACAGTTTTCAAATACCTATACTTTCAGATGAAGAATTGCCGTGGTAAGAAGGAGAACAGAACATGGATGCTAAAATTCCTACATGGTGGAAATATGAGGGTTCTGGCACACCTCACGATTTTGAATTACCACCGACACCTCCTTGGCGTACATTCCAAAAGCCAAGTGGGAAGGGAGGTATTTCTACTAAATCTGAAAACAAAATTGATTACTATGACCCGAAAATAAATGCTGATGATTCTTGGACAGGAGATGAAATCCACCGTGCTGTTACTTTTGAACCTACTAAACGCATGGTTGATCTAATTAACACGGCACTGTATTTACGACGTCCACTTCTTATAACTGGGAAACCGGGAACAGGAAAATCATCCCTAGCTTATGCAGTAGCTTACGAACTACAACTTGGACAGGTGCTGACGTGGCCAGTCACTTCGCGTTCCGCACTTCAAGATGCACTTTATCGCTATGATGCTCTTGGTCGCTTGCAGGATACAAATTTGGAGAGAGGCCAGGTACATAGTGGCATCCCGAACATAGAATCAAAAAAGAATAACTCTGATCAAAACGGATCAAGAACTAATAATATTGGTCAGTATATTCGACTTGGACCGTTGGGCACAGCCCTTTTGCCAACAAAACGTCCTCAGGTTTTGCTAATTGACGAAATCGATAAATCCAGTATTGATTTACCTAATGACTTGTTACATATTTTTGAAACTGGCAAATATGAAATTCCAGAACTTTCCCGACTGCAAGATGACTGGATAGATGTTTTACCTCAATTTGGTGAGAAAAAAGTGCGGGTATATCATGGAAAAGTGACGTGCAACGAATTTCCATTGGTGATTATGACAAGTAATGGAGAGCGTGATTTGCCACCACCTTTTCTTCGGCGTTGTGTTCGATTAGATATCAAAGAGCCGAATGATGAACAGTTGGCAAAAATTGTTGAGAAGAAGTTTCCTAATAGCGACTTAGGGTTGCGTGCTGAAGTAATAAATCTGTTTATAGAGAAACGGGAGAGTGGTGGCATCCTTGCTACTGACCAATTATTAAATGCGATCTTTCTTCGATTGCAACAAGTAGAGCTTCTAGCTGAAATTGATGAAGATGTTTCCGACACTGAAGATGCACAGGAAATAGTTAAGGAAAGATTGGTTGACACCATTTTGCGTAAGCTGAACGAACAGTGATTAATGAGTATGAGCCTTGTACGTTTGATTCGGGCAATGCGCGATTCTGGGTTTGCCCTAGAAGCTGATGAATTAGCCGACATCATATGGTTGGCCAACCAGTTGCCAGCGACTAAAAAGCGAAAGATCAAAGACACGCCTAAAGAAGACAACGGCATTCAACAGACCCAGCAGGATACTTCCCGCCCAGATACTAGTTTGTCTGATTACAATCCGAGTAAAACATACTTAGCCTCTGAAAATAATGCACAAACGTCTGTTACAAAAAGAGAAGCTCCAGCACGGGCTGGGGTGTATATTCCATTCGAATCAGGCGAATCTACAAGCGGTATATCCTTTAGCGCTAGAGGGGTTTCCGCATTACCAAATAAACTTGAATTTGCTCGTGCTTTGCGTCCTCTCCTCCGCCAAGTGTCATCGCGGCATCACTTTGAACTTGATGAAGACGCGACAGTTCATCGCATTGCTGATACTCAAATCTGGTTACCAGTTATGCGTCCAACCCCAACGCGTTGGTTGGATCTGGATGTAATTATAGATGAATGGCCTTCCATTGTCTTATGGCGAGAAAGTATTTCCGAATTGATCACTCTTCTTAGCAACTTGGGGGCATTCCGTTCCGTTCAAATCTGGAGCCTGTGGACAAGTAGTGATGGTAGTAAAGTTGAATTTCATGCTGGATGGGGTGCTGCTGCAGAAAAAGAACCCAGACGTCCATTGAAAGAGTTGGTTTCGGTTCGTGGAAATCGTCTAATTCTGGTACTGAGCGATACGGTTTCTCCTGCTTGGTATAACGGTTCCATCGCACAGGTTTTAAACCATTGGATTCAAAGCGAGATAGTAGCTCTCTTTCATTTGTTACCTTATCAATTTTGGAACCGTACAGGATTAGTGAATGCCATTCCGACCCATTTCCGAGCCACTACTCCCGCCCGCCCAAACTCTCAGCTCATTGCAATTTCCTCCTCAGAAGATAATAAGAAACTAGCTAAAAGCGGTTTCCTACCTCTTCCAACATTACCTTTCGACCCCCGCTTGATAGCATCCTGGGCACAGGCTGTTGCCGGACGAAATAACGTATGGATACCAGGTGTGATGCTGCCGCTCGATGATAAACGCGAACAACTGCGTCGAAAGCGCGTACAAGCCGAAAAGGAATTGAGTAGATCAGAAGCAATTTTTGATGAAACATCAACAGCATTAGCAGCAGTTAAGAGGTATCAGAAAAATGCAACTCCTGAAGCATGGAAAATTGCTGGTTACTTAAGTGCTGCGTGGCCGCTCAACCTACCATTGATGCGTTTAGTCCAGCAGGTAATGCTTCCTGAATCGAACCGGGAACATTTAGCAGAATTTTTTCTAAGCGGTCTAATCCAAGGGGTTGTGGGTTCAGATTTTTTGAGTGACAAAGGGGCTCGCTATGAATTTATCAGAGGTGTTCGACGAATATTACTAAGTAGTATTTCTCGTTTGGAAGCTGTTGATGTAATACGTCGCACAAGTCAATTTATCAGTCGAGAAAGCGGGAAATTGATTGATTTCGATACTTTAGTTGCTAATCCTGAACTTGCATCGCAAATAAACCCAGATGCAACACCTTTTGCCGAACTCTCACAAAGTGTACTTCGCAGTTTGGGTGGTGAGTATGCTACTTTAGCGGATGCTCTTGTAGGGCAAACCATAATTGAAGATGTAATGGAGAAAACATCTTTAGCTGATAATAATCTCCCTCCGGAAGCCTCTCCATTCACTGATCCAATCAATGTTGGGGGCCATAATAATATTATTCATACGGAGGAAATTTCGCCCTCTCCCGTTTCCACACTTCCACTTCAACCTTTGTTTGTCGGGCGCGAAAAAGAACTCGACATCATCAAGTCGGCCCTCTCCCCCGACTCGCGTACTTGGGGCGCACTGATTGACGGACCTGGCGGCATTGGCAAGACCGCCCTCGCCATCAAAGCCGCGCACGACGCGCCCACGGAACTCTTCGAACGTAAAATCTTCATCACCGCGAAGGTGCGCGAACTGACCGCTGAGGGCGAAATCAAACTGACTGATTTTACCCGCCCAACCTATCTCGCCATGTTGGACGAACTGGGTTGGGAACTGGGCGTAGACGGTCTCGAAAAACTCGCGCCCGATGAACGTCCCAACGAACTGCGCCTCGCTCTGGCGGGCAAAAAGGCGCTGATCATCTTCGACAACTTGGAAACCCTGCCAGAAAAAGAAAGAACGCGCCTGTTCCAATTCCTCTCGCGCCTGCCCGAAGGGAATAAAGCCATCGTCACCTCCCGTCGCCTCACTGACGTAGACGCGCGCATCGTACGCCTCGACCGCCTCGCCCGCGACGAAGCCCTACAACTCATCGCCGAACTTGCCGCCAAACATCCGCGCCTGGTCCGCACCACACAAAAAGAGCGCGAAGACCTTTACGAGATCACACAGGGCAACCCGCTCTTCATCCGCTGGATCGCAGGACAGTTGGGGCGTGAAGGCTCACATGCACGTACCATTGCCGAAGCAGCCGCTTTCATTGACAGCGCCCCCAAAGGCAACGACCCGCTCGAATATATCTTTGGCGACCTACTGGAGACCTTCACCGCCGACGAGACGAAAGTCCTCGCCGCGCTGACGTATTTCAGTCTGGCCGCCAAACTCAAGTGGATCGCGGACATGACTGACCTGCCCGAACGACGAGCCGAAACCGCACTAGAAGATTTAACCGATCGTTCGATCCTAATATCGAATCTCGAATCTCGTGCTTACTTTTTACCTCCGCTTACAGCGAATTTCATCCGCACCCGCCGCCCCGAAGCCGTGACCCAGACAGGCAATGCCCTCACCGACCGCGCCTATGCTCTCGCCATGCAATATGGCGGTGGAGGCAAAGACTACGAAAAATTCCCAATGCTGGACGCCGAATGGTCCTTCGTCTCCGCCGCCCTACCGCACTTGCTGACGGGCGATAATGACCGCCTGCAAACAGTCTGCGCCCAACTCGAAACATTCCTCAACTACACAGGTAGATGGGACGATCTATTGTGGCTTTCCGAACAAGCCGAAGCACGTGCCCTTGCCGCCGACGATAAAGAGAATGCTGGTTGGCGGGCATATATAGCAGGCTACACCTATTCCCTTCGCAACCAACCTGCCGAAGTACTGGCATGCGCCGCCCGTGCTACTGAACACTGGCAAGATAGTACACCACAGAAAAAAGCGACTACCATCCGCCTGAGCGGAATCGGCCACAGACTGAACAAAGATTACCTCGCTGCCATCGCCGCATATCAAAAATCATTGGAAATCTACCGCACCTTTGCCCCTGAAAGCAACGATGTCGCCATATCCTTGAGCAATCTGGCAGAAGTGGAACGCCTCAACAAAGATTATCCCGCCGCCGAGCGCGACTACCGCGAAGCCCTGCACATTGACAGGAAGAACCATCAACAAGAAGGGATTGCAATAGATTTAGGCAACCTGGCAGAACTCGCCCTCGACCGCGAGCAGTGGGCAGAAGCCGAGTCCCTCGCCCGCGAAGCCCTCGCGCTGGCTGAAAAAATCGGGCGACAGGAGTTGATTGCGGGTGATTGTCACCGCCTCGCCAAAGCCCTGATCAAACAAAAGGGCAAGTCGGATTGGCAATCCGACCTACAAGAAGCCTTATCCATGTCCCGTCGCGCCGTCGAGATTTATGCGCGCCTAAAATCGCCCGATGTGGAATGGGCGCAGGAAACGTTGGCGGAGATTGAGCGAGCAATGCAGAAGTCAGAATGATGAATGCAGAATATTCTGCATTCATCATTCCAAAATCCCAAAGAAACAATTACACGAACGGACGTAAAGTCCGTTTTTATTTACACCAAATTTCATGACATTTGTTACAGTACCGAATTAGGGGTTGGTTGTAGAATAAATCTGTCATTGGAGACCGAATGGCAACCAAGGGGCACACGCCAGGCTCGCTACCCAAGGTTTGACGCATACTCAAATTTAGGAGACCAAATGACTACTACCTATCCACCCGAACCGTTTCGTATTAAAGCTGTCGAATCGATCCGTCTCATTCCACGTGAAGAACGCGAAGCCAAACTCAAAGAGGCGGGCTACAATCTCTTCTCCCTTAAAGCCGAAGACATCTTCATTGACCTGCTCACCGACTCAGGCACCGGCGCGATGAGTGCCGAGCAATGGGCGGCGATCATGCGCGGCGACGAGTCCTACGCGGGCGCACGCTCGTATCAGCGCCTCAAATCCGCAGTGGATGATATTTTCGGTTTCAAATATTTTGTCCCCACGCATCAGGGCCGCGCCGCCGAAAATATTTTGTCCGCGTGTTTGGTCAAGCCGGGTCAATGGGTGCCGAGCAACATGCACTTTGACACCACCGATGCCAACATCCGCGCGCGCGGCGGACGCCCTGCAAATCTCGTCATTGACGAGGCGCATGATCCCGCGAGTCCGCATCCCTTCAAGGGCAACATGGATCTCGCCAAACTCAAAGCCTTCATCGCCAAGTATGGGTGTGAACAAATTCCCTTCGGGATGATCACCGTCACAAACAATGCCGGAGGCGGACAGCCCGTCTCGATGGAAAATCTCAAAGCCGTGGCGGACCTCTACCACGCAAACGGAATCTCGTTCTACATCGACGCGGCACGCTACGCCGAAAACTGCTACTTCATCAAACAGCGTGAACCTGGCTACGAGTCGAAATCTGTCAAAGACATCGCACACGAGATGTTCGCCCTCGCTGACGGTTTTTGCATGTCCGCCAAAAAGGACGCTATCGTCAACATCGGTGGCTTACTCGCCACGAACGACGAATCCGTGTTCAACAACATCCGCAATGAGCTGATCCTGCGCGAGGGCTTCCCCACCTATGGCGGTCTCGCCGGACGCGACCTCGATGCAATGGCAGTCGGCTTGTACGAAGGGCTTGACGAAGCCTATCTCGTTTATCGACTCGCACAAACAGCATATCTCGCCGCGCGTATCAATGAGGCTGGCATCCCCACCATCCAACCCGCGGGCGGACACGCTGTCTATGTGGTCGCGAATGAAATTCTGCCGCATATTCCCAATTATGAATTCCCTGCGCAATCCTTAGCCGTTGAACTTTATCGCGAAGGCACGATCCGTGGATGTGAGATTGGCTCGGTCATGTTTGCCTGTCTCGACCCTGAAGACAACACCTGGCATTACCCCGCGCTTGAGCTCCTGCGACTCGCCATCCCGCGCCGCACGTACACCCAAACGCACATGGACTATGTAGCCGATACGCTGGCGTGCATCAAATCCCGTGCGAGTCAATTGCGCGGCTATCAATTCACATACGCGCCTGAGATGCTGAGACATTTCACGGCGAGGTTTGAACCTCTATAATATTCGCGCTCCCGAAAACCATCGGGACGATGTGAGCGGAGTGAGACCGTGCAAGTCGGTCGAACGCAGACGAAGCGCACGCAATGACATAAATCAAAAGTGCCAGTCAATTTTGAATTGACTGGCACTTGCATTTTACAGTTACTCAGCGACCTTACGCAGTTCAATCCCGAAGGGATGAAAGGATTATAGAAAATAACATACGAGAGAGCAAAATCCCGAAGGTATGACATAAATTTACAATCTGTGACACCCCTTCAGGGTTAGGTTTTAACCACATCAAAATCTATAGTCATTTGACCCCTTCGGGGTCGGAAAGCGATTTTGCGTATGGTGAGTTACTCACTAATTTTTCTATTCACCCAAAAGAACGCGACCCAGAAGATGGTTGCCATTCCTCCAAAGACGAATGGCGCTTGAGCGCCGCGCGGTTCATCCCACAGAAATATATATGAAATGCCTACCATGATGGTCAGGATGACCGCCAAGGCTAAAAATAGGTTGTGCTGTACCATCATTTTCTTGACCTTCTTTAAAGCTTCCATTTCATTCTCCTTTTTGAGTGGCGCAGGGATATCCTGCAAATGTGGTGCTTGCTTCGCCTGTTCGGCGAGGGTTGCCAGTTGAGGGTCGGTCTTTAGATATTCTTCGATCAGGTTCCGGGTCTCTGCGCTGACTTCATCAGCCAGATAAAGGGGTAATAGATCAAGGATCACGTATTGCGGAATTTTTTCTTTCATTCGTTTTCTCCAATCTCTTGTGCGGCAAGTTTCAAACGCGCACGGTGGATTTTTACTTTGATGGTCGTTAAAGGTAGTTGCAAAATACGGGCGATCTCTTCATAGGGTAGTTCATATTGAACTCGCAATAAAAATGCGGCGCGGTCAACTTCAGGGAGTGTTTGCACCAGCGCCATGGCACGACTCACATCCAGCCGGGATTCGACTTGTTGTTCAGGAGCAGGCTGCGGGTCGGCGTGACGCGGACTTAAATCCGCTTGACGATTTGTTCGCCGAAGTCCCTTCAAATAGAAATTGCGCGCGATCGCAAACAAATAAGCCTTCACTGTCTCGGTGCGGATCTCTTCACGTCCCACCCAGGCGCGCGCGAAGGTTTCGGAGGTGATGTCGTCGGCATCGTCGGCGCTGCCCGAAAGCCAGTAGGCATAGCGATAAACATCTTTGGCGTGGCGCTCGTATATCTCGTGGAACGTGATCATGTGGTCTCTACGTACATTATCCATTCAAGCCTCAAAAGTTACAACGGGTTGGAGAATTGATTTTATTGGGCTGATTCTGCTATGTAAAGCACACTTGACAAAAAGTAAATGACGCTTTATACTGCAAAAAGTCAAGTTTCCTTTACACATAATAACAGGAGTTCACATGAAAAAAATTGATGCTGGAGTCACCATGTCGCTCGGAGCCGGAATAGGCGCCGCAATGGGTGTGGCATTCGACAATATTGCGATGGGCGTTGCGATCGGCGCGGCGATTGGAGCCATATTGGGCGGGATTATTTCGATGAGAAATAAAGACAACCCGAACGGGAAGTAAGTGAAGGAGCTGAATATGAATCAAAAACAAGTGATGCGGCGTTATTTGAGAGAGTTCTTTTTCGCGATGGGCATGTATGTCGTGGCGCTCATCGTCAGCGTAACCCTGCTCAAGAATTATGAATTTGCGAGAGTCTGGCAGATCGTCATCTCCATCGCCCCCACCCTGCCGGTCGTCTTTGTCATGATCGCTCTGATGCGCCTGCTCAAAGACAGCGACGAACTGCAACAACGTGTCAATTTGTTAGCCACCACATTCTCAGCCGTGTTGACGGGTCTGCTTACGTTCAGCTATGGCTTTCTCGAAAACATTGGCTTCCCAAAGCTCCCAACCTTCGCGGTCTTCCCGATGTTGTTTGTGCTATGGGGCATCGGTCTCAGTTATTTCACCAAGAGGTACGAATGAACACTATCTTTCAAATCCTGTCCAGTAAATGGATGGGTATCATCTCAGCCTCGACCTGGATCCTGACCTATTTCTTCGCCCGGGGAATACTGGAAAATGATCAATTATCGGAGGGATTGCGGCTTGTAGTTGCGTTGATTCCCATCATTCCTTTTGCCTTGTTTCTGATGTCGGTGCTGGCAGGCATTCGCGAATTGGATGAGCTTCAACGACGAGTCCATCTGGAGGCACTGGCAATTGCCTTCCCACTCACTATGCTGTTACTCATGTTGCTTGGATTGGTCGAACTGGTGATTCCATTATCACCCGACGACTGGAGCTACCGACACGTCTGGCAATTTCTTCCGATCTTTTATTTCCTGGGGTTGGCGTATACATGGAGGCGCTATCAATGAAAAACCGCCTGAAGGTTCTGCGCGCCGAAAGGGACTGGTCACAGGCTGAGTTGGCGGATCGGCTCAACGTCTCACGACAAACGATTAACGCCATCGAGACCGAAAAGTATGATCCCAGCCTGCCGCTGGCGTTCCAGATCGCGGAGTTGTTCGAGAAAAGGATCGAAGAGATCTTCTTGCCTGAGAAAAGAAAATAATCAAATCGACCTCCTGTGCACAGGAGGTCGATTTGATTATTGATATATTAAGATACGCTCTCGTTATTCCGTATACTGCGGCAACTTCGGCAGCGATTGCAAATGCATGAAGATCGCCTTCAACTCATCATCAGACATCAAACGATAATAATCCCACGGCATATGCTCGGGATTCAATTCATGCCCGCTGGGTGCAATACCCGTTCGGATGGTATTGATAAATTGCTCTTCCGTCCAGAAACCAGGTTCGCCGCCCGGGGTCAGGTTCGGTGAGATCAACATGATCGTTGGGTCAGGATATGGTCCACCGTTCAACTCAGGTCCATGACACAGGCGACAATCGTTGGTGTTTACCATATATTCCCCATACTCCGCACTCACGCCGCGCGCCGGGGCAGTTACGTGGATTTCATGGCTCACGATTTCGACAGGCATTTGAGGCAATACACCTGCGGTGTACAGGATCTTTGCCAGAGGCGTAAAGTTTTGTCCGTTCGTTTTATGATCCACTGCTGGAACAGATTTGATATAGGTAATGATCGCGCCTAGATCTTCGTCACTCAAATACGCCGTGGAAACAACAGCCGGCATAAAGATCGGCTTGCCTTCCGGGCTGATCCCGTGACGAATCGCTTTTACATAATCTTCATCCGAAGCCGCTTCACGTCCAAACCCGCCTTCGCCCGATGTCAGGTTTGCCGAATCGATCGTACCCAGCGGACCGCCATCAAACCAATTCTCGATCCCGCTCAAATCCTTGCCATGGCAACCCTGGCACAACGACTCTGCACGATGTCTGCCATATTCAATACTTGCCGCGTCTGTGGGAATAACAATGTTGGACGGCGGGAAATTATAGGATTTATTGAGTCTGGTATTACCGATCAAAAACAACACACCACCCACAACCAACAGCAAAACAACCAACGTACCCAAAACTATACCGATCCACCTAAAAACCTTTTTCATTCTTACTGCTCCTTTTATAAGACTGGACTTACGCAAGCGTCATCTGAACCGCAGGTGAACGAAGTTGTTGACGTAAATAATCTGAAAAGAGTTCGTGTTTGACTTGATAAATGGTTTGACTTGTCTCATAAGCGACTTGCTTCA
>Ga0180074_1000052_pt1 | contig 22668 bp, 16 predicted proteins | sample EasRiv366_16_10D_FD_121773 | JGI IMG/M metagenome (GOLD analysis project Ga0180074, IMG submission 121773) | Soil microbial communities from meander-bound floodplain in the East River, Colorado, USA - East River metaG ERMLT366_16_10D | ecosystem: Environmental > Terrestrial > Soil > Floodplain ...
ATATAGGCATATTCCTTCTGGATACCGCCAAGGAATATGCGGTTCTCAGCGCTGCCAATAGTGCAGGCGGGCAAAAAATGCTCGAACGCAGTCACCGCCTAAAAGTTGGTGAAACGGGCATGGTAGGTTTTGTTACGAGTACAGGCAAGCCGCGCATCGCCTTAAACACAGGAGCAGATGCGGTATTCTTCAATAACCCTGATCTTCCCGATACCCGTTCTGAAATTGCCCTGCCGCTGCGTGTTGGCGAAGAGATCATCGGCGCATTGGATGTACAAAGCACGGAGCCCAACGCCTTTAACCAGGAAGATATCAACATACTTTCCTCACTTGCCGATCAGGTAAGCATCGCCATTCAAAATGCCCGACAATTTGAAGAAACACGCAAGGCGCTGGCTGAATCGAGTTTGCTTTCGAAGCAATTCATTCAAACGGGCTGGAGCCGATTTACACGTACAAATAGACTTGAAGGCATTCGACATACAGGCGTGAAATCCACGCTGCTATATAGGAAAAGCGGCAAGGGTAAAGATGAAGACGACTCAGACGGGTCCCAACTCAAGGCGAAGGGCCGAGGCGCGGTGTTGTCGTTGCCGGTAAAGTTACGTGGTGAAGTAATCGGCTCGGTGGATATCCGCTCACCGGAGAATCGTCGTTGGGACCAGGATGAACTGGACATTGTAACTGCCATTATTGAGCGCTCCGCGATCGCCATGGAAAATGCCAGGCTCCTCGCCGATAGCCAAAAGCTCGCGGCAAAGGAACGCACGATCGGAGAGATCTCTACCAAGATCAGTGCGCAAAGCGATGTGGATGAACTGCTCAAAACCGCCGCCCAGGAACTCGGACGCACTATGCCGGGCATGGAAATCTCGGTCCAACTCAAGAAGGAAGAAGCTGAATGATCAGGAAATTCTTAAGTCCACCATATTTTGAAGACCCGGAGCAAAATTTCCGCTCAAAATTTGTGAACGGGTTTTCCTGGATAGCAATGGGCCTAGTTACCTTCATTGCCATTATCATTGCAGTCACAGGCTTCACGGATTATACGTTGTACGTCTTAATCGGGCTTGCATTGGTTTTTGCCCTGACGATCATATTGCTTCGATATAAACTGTTAGACCTCAGTGCAGCGACTTTGGTAGTACTTACCTGGACTGGGATCTACATTCAGGCCTATACAGCCGATGGCGTGCATGATGTGATCGTGATCGGTTTTATCGCAACAGCGTTATTTGCAAGCGTGCTAATCGGCTGGTGGGCCGGAGGAGTTACCATACTCGCCAGTATCATTGCGGCGTGGGTGCTCGCAGGCCTGGAAACAAATCAATTGATTACGCCCACTGTCTCTCAGCCCAATATCTTCGCCCGTGACCTGACATTCGTACTTTTGATCATATCTGCTCTTATCTATTTCAGCACTGGGAACCTCCAGAACGCGATCAATCGCGCAAAGGAAAGCGAACTCAAGGCACGTAAAAGCAATGATGACTTACAAAGATTGAACACCTCACTCGGGGACCGCATCGCAGAGAGCACTGCAGAACTTGTAGCCACCAACCAACGCAACGAACGCCGCGCCAGACAATTTGAGGCCATCGCACAAGTGGCGCGTGCAACCGCAACCAATCAAAATCTTGAAACACTCCTGCCTAAACTGGTTGAACTTATCAGTAAACAGTTTGACTTCTATCACATTGGCATCTTTCTTCTGGATGAAAACAAGGAATTCGCAGAGTTACGAGCCGCAAACAGTGAGGGCGGAAAACGGATGCTTGAGCATCAGCATAAACTTGGAATCGGACAAAGTGGCATAGTCGGCTTCGTTTCAGCAACAGGGAAGCCACGCATCGCCCTGGACGTGGGAGCTGATGCGGCTTTCTTCAACAATCCCGATCTCCCAAGCACTCGCTCCGAAATGGCACTGCCCCTCCGGGTTGCCGATCAGATCATCGGTGTATTGGATGTACAAAGCATCGTCTCCAATGCATTCCAGGAGGAGGATATCGCTGTGCTCTCCACACTCGCAGATCAGGTATCCATCGCGATCCAAAACGCCCGTTCCTACGAGATATCACAGGAGCTATTAGCGGAGGCACAGAAAACCTCGGGCGCATTCCTGCGCGAATCCTGGAGAGTTTTGCAAACCCAGGAGGAAAGCCTTGGATATCAAATCACTGACAATAAGCTCAAACCTTTAAGCAAACCGGTATCCTCTGCCCAGATCAAAAAAGCGATGACAACCAAAGCCACTGTGACGGAAAGCGGCGAAAATGCAACCTTATCCATCCCCATCCGCCTACGCAATACAGTGATCGGCGTGCTAGATATCCGCGTGCCCGATGAGCATGAATGGGATACTGATGAAGTCGATGTTGCCGAAGCTGTAGCAGAACGTTTATCGCTGGCGCTCGAGGCATCTCTCCTGCTTAAATCCACTCAGCGTCAGGCAGAGATCGAACGCATTACAGCCGATATTTCCACCAAGATCGGCGCCACCACCCAGTTCGATTCCATTCTACGGACCGCCGCCGAGGAACTCAGCCGCGTGCTGGGTGGTTCAGAAGTACTTGTACAACTTCAATCATCTGAAGCACCGAATGAGCGCAATTAGTAAAGTGACAACTCGAACAATACGATTAGGAAACATAGATAATCATGTTTAAGCAAAGGTATACAGCACTCTCAAACACAGAAAAACGGGTTTTGTGGCTGATTCTAGCCATCGCCGTAATTCTTGGTGCGTTTTCCAGCACCTTGATTGACACTTTACTTGGAGCGCCGAATTTCCAATACGCGGCTGTTAACGCGGTACCTTTTATCATCTTTGCTTTATCTGTGATTAGCGCAGCGCTGCTCTTTAACAGAAAGGTAGAAGCAGCATCCTGGACCCTGCTCATTGGCACCTTGATCGGGTTTTTGATCACAGCCTCCCAGGCAGAAGGATTCGGACTCCCGTCCGCATTTATGCTATTAGCAATCACCTTGTTTGTTCCGCTCCAGTTGCTCAAAGGCAGGTCTGCCAGTGTAGCAATGTGGACAGGAATTACAGGGACAGCACTGATCATTCTGGTTGACGCACTCTGGCCAAGCGGGCGTGTTCCGGCACTACAACAAGATGTCGTCACCGCACAAATTGCGTCGGTTGTTTTGGGCCTAATACTTGTTGTAGCTATAGCACTACAGTATCAAAATTTTGCATTTAGAACAAAATTAATCATCCTTTTTGTTGCAGTTTCCGTTGTAGCAGTGAGTGTGGTATCGGTAGTCACAAATTACTTAACAAAAATCGAAATAACCCAGCAAGTGGGGCGAAACCAGCAAATACTTGCCGAAAGACTCGCCTTCGAAACCGGTCAGGAGTTGGAAGCCCAAATTGAAAACCTTCAATCTGTCGGGTCGCAGTTTGGTGAGATCGCCGAAAACGCCAACGCCAGCTTTGTCGGAACAAATAGCGGTATTAATAGCCAGATCCTCGTGATCGATAAAAGATGGCAAAGCGCGCCAGATAACGACATCGTAATTATTGGGATATTAAATAATGACACTGCCAGTAAATTACGCGACTTTCAATCAAAATTCCCCAATCACGTTGAAATATTTCTAACGAATAAATACGGGGCAAACGTTGCTGCAACCAACCGAACATCCGATTACTACCAGGCAGATGAAGATTGGTGGAAAGTGGCATATAGTTTTGGAAAAGGCAAAGTGTATATTGGTCAGCCTGAATTTGACGAAAGCAGTCAAACCTTCTCCATTAACCTGGCTGTGCCTATTTCCTACCAGGGGAAAGTTGCAGGCATTTTGAGGAGCACATTTGATGTTACAGCCCTCGTGGAAAATTTTCAGCAAGGTGCAATAAGCGCCACGACAAATATCGATTTACGTGTTCAAAACGATACATTGCTGAGTGGCGAGATACTTACCCAGGATGAACTCCCCGGGTTGAGCGAGGCAATGGATTCATATAAGGAGATCACCTACCAGGGCGCTTCAAGTCTGGTCAGCCAGCAACGAGTATTTTCATCCGCGAACAGCAGCGCTCAAGAAGCAGTCTCTAAATTGGGCTGGAGTATTATCGTACACCAGGATGTAGCTGAAGCCCTTCAACCTGTACAACAACAAACTCGCGCCATTACACTAGTGGCAGTACTCATCACTATTCTGGTTGGGTTCCTGGGCTTCTTCGTATCACAAAGACTGGCTGCGCCGATTCTTGAACTTACTGAGATCACAAACAAAGTAGCGGAAGGCAATCTCGCAATTCGAGCTCAAATCCAAACCCAGGATGAAATTGGCGTTCTTGCCAATACCTTCAACCGTATGACCAGTCAGCTTCAGGATACGCTGGGCGGGCTGGAAAGACGTATCGCAGAGCGCACCGCCGATGTGGAATTGGCCCGGTTACTCAGTGAACGCCGCGCACAGGATCTACAGGCAATCAGTGAAGTTTCTCGAACTGTCTCCACAGAACAGAGGCTTGAAATCCTATTGCCACTTGTGACCCGCCTTGTAAGCGAACGCTTTGACTTTTATCATGTTGGTATCTTTTTCGTGGATGCGACCAAACAATTCGCCGTTCTTCAAGCCGCCAATAGTGAAGGCGGAAAACGGATGCTGGCGCGTGGTCACCAACTCGAAGTGGGGTTGACCGGCATCGTTGGTACCGTCGCACAAACTGGCAAACCGCGCATCGCCCTGGACGTTGGAGCTGATGCCACATTCTTCGAGAATCCAGACCTCCCCGAAACCCGTTCGGAAATGGCGCTTCCTCTCAACTTCCGCGGAGAGACCATTGGTGTATTGGATGTACAAAGTGTGAAGCCTGGTGCATTTACTGAAAGCGATTCAAACACTCTGACCATTCTGGCAGATCAGGTTGCCATCGCGATCGAGAACGCCCGTCTCTTCGGTCAAACGCAACAAGCCCGTGATGAAGCTGAGGCGCTCTATGATCAATTCCAGCGCACTGAATGGAAAACTTTCTCACAGCAGGAAACGACAATTGGATATAGCCAATCCACAATTGGCGGCAAACCCATTGTTACACCAGTTGAATCGGCAGAGATCCGTGAAGCACTTCAAAAAGGCCAGGTCGTTGTATTTGATGACAAAACCCATAAGACCCAATCATCTATTGCCATGCCTGTTAAATTACGCGGTCAAACCATAGGCGTACTCAATATCAAGGCGCCCACCAAAAATCGTAAATGGAACCAGGACGAGATCAACCTCGCTCAGGCTGTCTCAGACCGTCTTGCCCTTGCGCTGGACAACGCCCGACTTCTTCAAGAGTCTCAACGGCGCGCTTCAAAAGAGGCGAAGATCGGCGAAGTGACCGCCAAGATCGGCGCATCTATCAACATGCGCAACGTATTGCAAACCGCTGTGGAAGAGTTGGGTCGCGCCCTACCCGGCTCGGAAGTTGTGATACAGTTCCAACAAGAAGATGGAAAGGGCTAAACTGAGGTTTTCCTATGCTATCAAACTTCTTTCACCGAATTCTTACTGCTCCAGCAGTAGACGAACAAGAACAAAAGTCCGTGGTCCGAACGCTTCAAACGATTGTTATCGTTTCCATGCTCGGCGCATTAATGTCATTCCTGGCGGCATTTTCCTCAGCAGCCTCGGCTCAAGCGGCCCTTGTCATGGCTGGACTGTTCCTGCTACTTGCAATCAGCCTATTTCTTCTACGCAGGGGCATCTTGTTGCCCGCTCAATTTCTGACACCGACTGCACTCTTTGCCACAGTCACTTATCTGGTGGTTTCGGGGAATGGGTTACATGATGCCGCTTTCTTAGGTTATGCCGGTGTGATCATTGTGGCAAGTTTAACCTTAGGACAAAGTGCAGCGTTTCTTTTTGCGGGAATAATAACTCTGGTAACCTGGGTAATTGGGATTGCAGAAATAAACGGCTCGCTGGTCAGCCCTGGCAGTGACCTTACGAATTCATCCACTCCTGTGTTCACAACAATTCTTATACTGGCAATTACATTCACACAGCGAACACTTATCAATAGGATGAACGAAAACCTGCAACGCGCCCGCCTGAACGAACAAAAACAGATCGAGGCAAACAAAGAACTCATCGAATTACAAGGTACGCTTGAAAAGCGCGTGGACGAACGCACAGCCGAACTTAGCCAACGTAGCACGGAACTCGTAGCTGCCAATCAGCAAATCCAGCGCCGTGCCACTCAATTCGAAGCTATTACACAGGCGACGCAAACCATCACGGCCATTCGCGATCTTCAGGCACTTTTACCGCGTATCACCACAGTCATTAGCGAAAAATTTGGTTTTTATCATGTGGGCATTTTCCTGCTGGATGAAATCAATCAATATGCCATTCTGAGCGCTGCGAATAGTGAGGGTGGTAAAAAAATGCTCGAGCGAAAACACCGCTTGCGAGTCGGTGAAGAGGGCATTGTAGGGTATGCCGCCGCCACTGGCAAACCACGCATTGCCATGGATGTAGGTGCAGACGCGGTCTTCTTCAACAACCCTGAGCTCCCCGATACACATTCTGAAATGGCGTTGCCGCTCATCAGCAAAAATATCATTGTTGGAGCATTGGATGTGCAGAGTACAACAGTTGGCGCGTTCACGAGTGAAGATATTCAAATGCTCAGTTTGCTTGCCGATCAGGTAAGCCTGGCAATTGAGAATGCCCGCATCTTTGAAGATGCCCGCAAGGCACTGGCAGAATCTGAACTCGTCAGCCGTAGAGCCACCCGTGATGCCTGGCACCGGCTTCCAGAGCAACAAAAACTGCTGGGCTATCGCTATAACGTAACGGGTGCAACGCCACTGAAAGAATTTGTCACGATCACAGAATCAGGTTCAGGCAAAAATAAAAGCAACCAAGCAGAAACAATTCAGGCTGTAGTCCCGATCGCATTACGCGGCGAGACTATTGGAACTCTGGTTGTGCAATCCCCTTCCGGAAATCAGTGGAGCGCTGATCAACTCGATCTCATCCGGGCTGTTGCTGAACGCGTAGCGCTTTCGGCAGAAAATGCGCGCCTCTTCGAAGAGACCACGGCACGTGCTGAACGTGAAAAATTGGTATCAGATATCACAAGCAAAATCCGCAGCCATACTGATCCACAGTCCATGATCCAAACGGCGATCGACGAACTCCGTAGTGCCTTGGGAGCCAGTCGCGTGGAAGTTATTCCACAATCAATCAAAGGCGCCGAAAGAAACGAAGCGTGAGGTGAAATATGACATACACAATAGCCATGTCGAATGAAAAAGGCGGCGTCGCCAAGACAACCTCCACGTTGTCATTGGGCGCAGCGCTGGCTGAATTAAATTATCGCGTTTTACTAATTGATCTAGACCCACAAGCTAATCTGTCACTGGCGCTTGGTTTGGAGACTGGTGAATCAAACGTCACTTCTGCGAACATACTCATTGAAAATGCATCTGTGCGCAGCGCCATTCGCAAAACGGATATAAAGAATCTCGAACTTGTACCATCCAGTTTTCGGATCGAAACCGCTGAACAATTCCTGCCCATGCGGACCCATTATCTAAGCACGCTGCATGACGCACTGAAAGCTGATACGCTGCCTTATGACTATATCCTGTTCGATTGTCCGCCTGCCCTCGGCGCGATCACGCTCAATGCGCTTGTCGCTGCAAACCTGCTTATTATCCCAACCCAGGCGGAATATTTCTCTGCTTATGCACTGCGCAACATGATGGGCACGATCCGTCGTATCCGACAGGATGAAAACCCCAATCTGGCGTACCGTATTCTGGTCACATTATTAGATCGTCGTAATCGCACCCATCGAAATATCTTTGAACAACTGCAAAACACATTTGGGCAGGGTGTTTTCACCACAGTCATCGAAGTGGACACGAAACTGCGTGAAAGCCCCATTGCAGGTGTTCCCATTACACATTACAGACCAAACAGCCGCGGATCACAACAATATCGCGTTCTAGCTCAGGAGTTGATTGAATATGCCAAAGAAGAAGCCAATCGCCAAGCGGCTTGACAAGCTGTTTGACGATATCAAACACGAAGAGCCGAGCGCAGAAGCAAAACCCCGCCCTCAAAAGCGCTCAACACCTGAACAGGCACAACCTCCTGCCCCAGAGATTAAGCCTGTAGTAAAACGCGCCCACTCTAATGAGGCGCGACAATCGGTCGTGACCCAAACAGATACAACCCTGTCGCTTGCCTTTCAGGCTGGGCAAAACAATTGGGCAACCTTGCAGGTGATGGATGAAGAAACCATCAACCGTAAGTGGAGTGAGGACGAACAACTGCTTGTCAAACAAGTGACTGATCAATTGTCGCTCGCTCTTGAAAACGCCCGGCTCTTTCAGGAAACACAACGCCGTGCTCAGGAAATGACAGCGCTTGCTGAAGTAGGACGTGAAATTTCCGCCACCTTGGATCTTCAAACAGTACTTGAGCGTATCACGATCTATGCTTCTGATCTATTGAATGCTACTTCGGCGGCAGCCTACCTTCCAAACAGACAAGGCGAAACGTGGAGCGCGATTGCAGCCGTTGGCTTGGATGCCAAAGAAATCATGAGCGATATCATTAACAGGGGTGAGGGCATCCTTGGAAAGATCGTGATGCAGCAAAACGGCGCGATCATGAACAATGTTGATCAAATCCCTGAGGGTATCAATATCGCTGGTACAAGCCGGGTGGATGCCCATGAGCACCTGATGGGGACACCTGTACTTTCCGGTACTCAAGTCACCGGCTTGCTGGCGATCTGGCGCACAGGTGAAGGGCGTGAGTTCACAAAATCAGAGTTGGAGTTTCTAACCAACCTCTCGCGCCAAACTGCCATCGCGATTCAAAACGCCCAGCTGTATCAACAGGAACAATACCGACGTCAAATCGCAGATACACTTTCAGAATTGGCGCGTATTGCGAGTTCATCTTTAAACCTGAACGATGTGGTGCAAAAACTGCTTGAACAGTTGCCCCGTCTCATTTCATTCCGCACAGCCTCCATTCAACTTCTCGAACCCAACGGACAACGCAAGCAAGTCGGCGGTCTCAGCAAGGATGAAGACCGCATGCACACGCTCGAAATTCCATCCGATTATTTCTTGCGCCCAGTGGAAGATGATGCGCTGATGTCCACGATCGTTCAGACACAAGACATTGTTATCATAAGTGACACATACAATGACCCACGTTGGGAGGTCCTGCCTGAGACAGATTCCATTCGCTCCTGGTTGGGCGCTCCTCTCCTAGTCGGTTCAGTCGTGGTCGGTATTCTCATTTTGGATGATAATTTCCCCAATGCCTATACTCAGGAGTCTGCGGAACTCGCCCGCGCTTTCACGCCACAGGCTGCGATTGCCATTCAAAACGCACGTTTATTTCAAAATATCCAATATAGCGCCGCCATCGATAGTTTGATCAGTCAAATCTCATCCGGTTTCGTGAATGTGGGCGCCGATGAAGTGGATACGCAGATTAACATCGCCCTGCAAAAAATTGGCGAGTTCTCACATATCGATCGGGCATATCTCTTTCAATTCTCGCCTGATGGCATAACCATGGATAACACCCATGAATGGGCAGGCGAAGGTATTGCATCATATATCAACGACTTCAGGAATGTACCAATCAACGTATTACCTTATATGATGAGTCAAATTCAAAAATTACAGATCTTCCATGCTCCGAGCGTGAAAGATCTGCCAGAAGAAGCAGCTGTGGATAAAGCAGAGCTGCTCAAGGAAAAAAACCAATCTGTCATCTGTGTCCCCATCATTATGCGTGGTACAACTCAGGGGTTTATTGGTTTTGATTCCGTTAAAGAACCCAAAAAGTGGAACGAACAGGACATCAACATGCTGCGCCTCGTGGGCGAAATTCTGACAGGTGCCCTGCAACGCCAAAAAGCTGAAATTGAAAACCGTAGACTTTTCCAGGATGTAACAGAAAGTCAGGGACAGCTCTCAGAAGCTCTGCGCATTGCCCGCATTGGTTATTTCGAAGTTGATCTTCAGACGCAAGCCATCACATTTACGGAAGAATTATTGTCTTTGTTAAATACGTCGGCGGAACGCGAAGGTGGTTATCAATTTCCATTAGAGCAGGCGCTCCAAAAATTTGTACTTTCAGATGATATCGCAGTTGCTACAAAAGCTGTTCAAGATGCCATTCAGGGTCAAAATACCCGGACCGATGTGACATCTGAAGTTCGCTACAAAACAACGGACGGCAGAATTATCTGGGTCAGTTCGATATACAAAGTGGAATATGATTCCAAAGGTCAGCCGCTCAAGGTGGCCGGCTCTTCACAGGATATCACCGAACGTAAGACAAATGAATTGACCCAGGCTGCGGTCACCCAAATCTCCGAAAGTGCACTCACCTCGAAAACCCTCGAGGACTTGATTCGATCGGTACACGAGTCCATTAGAGCGATTCTGCCCGCCAAGAACTTCTATGTCGCGCTATATGATCAGACCACAAACCTGATCAGCTTCCCTTATTTCGCTGATGAAGTTGACGACAACTGGTCGCCTCGCAGGCTTGGCAGAGGGCTAACCAGCTACATCATCCGGACTGGTAAAGCACTGCGTACTACGCCTGAAATATTCGCCGACCTTGAAGCTTCCGGCGAAATCATCAGTGATGGCGCCCTCAGTGTGGATTGGCTGGGTGTACCGCTGCGCTCAAAGCAGGTCGTTAACGGTGTCATTGCCATCCAAACATACGAACCTTCGATCCGCATCACAGAAAGACACAAGGAAATCCTTTCTGTGATCGCTCCCCAGGTCGCATCTGCCATCGAACGCTTTCTGGCTGAGCGTGAGATCCAAAAATTCAAACTGGGCATTGACCGTTCTGAAAACGCAGTCTTCATCACGCACACAGACGGAACGATCCAATATGCCAACCCAGCCTTCGAAAAAGTATATGGTTACCCACCGGAAGAGGCGATCGGAAAGACACCCCGTATCCTCAAATCCGGCGTGATCCCTGATGAGCAATATAAAAACTTTTGGGGCACACTGCTTTCAGGTGGTACAGTTTCGGGCGAGCTCATTAATAAGAAAAAAGACGGCACGCTTATCCCCATCGCGGGCACGAACAGTCCCATCCTGGACGAAACCGGCAAGATCATCGGCTTCCTCGCCGTACATCAGGATATTACTGAACGCAAATTATCAGAACAGGCGCTTCAAAGACGGAACACCTACCTTGCCGCCTCCTCCGAAATTGGACGTCTCGTTACATCCACCCTGGATTTGAACACGATCTTTACACGGACCGTAAGCCTGATCAGCGACCGTTTCGGTTTTTACTTTGCCGCCATCTACATCCTGGACGAAACCGGCTTCCGCGCCATTTTGCGCGAAGCAAAAGGCGAAGCCGGCGAAAAAATGAAGGCTCAAAGATACACAATTTCTGTAGGCTCGCAAACCATCGTCGGTAGAGTTGCAGACACCGGCGAATCTAAACTTGCGAATAATATTTCCGTTGAACCTTTATATCAGCCTAATCCGCTATTGCTGGATACGCAATCGGAAGTTGCGATCCCGCTCCGCGTAGGTGAACGCACGGTGGGCGTGATTGATATTCAATCCAAAGATCTGGATGCGTTTTCTCAAGACGATCTTTCTGTGTTGCAATCCCTGGCAGATCAAATTGCCATCGCCATCGACAACGCCGCGTCATACCAACGCTCGCAGGAACTTATCAAAGAACTGCAGGAAGTGGATCAATTAAAGAGCCAGTTCCTTGCGAACATGAGTCATGAACTGCGCACACCCTTGAACTCCATCATCGGTTTCTCGCGCGTTATCCTCAAAGGCATTGACGGACCTGTGACCGAAATGCAGCATCAGGATCTGACCGCCATCTACAACTCCGGTCAACACCTACTCGGTTTGATCAATGACATCCTCGACCTCGCCCGTATCGAAGCCGGCAAGATGGAACTCAACTTCGAAGAAGTAAAACTCTCCGAAATGGTCAACAGTGTACTCTCTACTGCTAAAGGGTTGGTCAAAGAGAAATCGATCCAGTTGGTCGCAAAGATCCCAGCCGATATGCCCACCGTACGCGGCGACACTATGCGCGTCCGTCAGGTCTTGATCAACCTGCTCTCCAATGCATCCAAGTTTACTGATGAAGGCACAATCACGGTTGAAGCGCTGGTCCAAAAGGGACCCAACGGCAAGCCCGAAGCCATCATCAACGTCATTGACACAGGACCTGGCATTTCCCAGGAAGGTCAGGAAAAACTCTTCAAAGCCTTCTCGCAAGTGGATGGTTCCGCCACGCGTAAAAGTGGTGGTTCTGGCTTGGGCTTATCGATCTGCGCCAACCTCGTTCAACTTCATAACGGGCGTATCAGCGTACATAGCACTGAAGGCAAAGGCTCGACCTTCTGGTTCACACTCCCGCTCTTCCATCAACCTGTGGAAGAAATACCCGCAGACAAAAAAGTGATCCTGGCGATCGACGACGATCCCCAGGTGACCAGCCTCTACGAACGTTATCTCAACCCACAGGGTTACCACGTTGTGCCGCTCACTGATCCATCGCAGGCTAAGGCAAAGATATTGGAACTCAAACCTTACGCGGTGACACTTGATATCATGATGCCCAACATAGATGGCTGGACGGTCCTCACCTCGCTCAAAACTGATCCTGAAACCAGGCATTATCCTGTCGTCATCTGCTCCATCATGGAACAGACCGACAAGGGTTTCAACCTTGGAGCGTCAGACTATTTGGTCAAGCCGATCCTCGAAGAGGAAATTGTCAACTCCATAAACAAGTTAAACAAGGACGGTAATATTCGTGAAGTGATGGTCATAGATGACGACCTCAACGACCTGCGCCTGATTGAAAAGATCCTTACTAATCACGGACAATATAAAGCGATCCTGGTGGAAGGCGGGCGCAAAGGTTGGGAAGCGCTTAATATCAACCCACCTGATGCCATCATCCTCGATATCTTTATGCCTGAGATGGATGGGTTTACAATACTGGAGAAATTGCGTGAGAATCCAGCGCTGAGAGAGATTCCCGTTCTGGTAGTAAGCGGTGGCGGCTTGACGAACGAACAACATCAACAACTCGCCGATTATGGTCAACGGCTGATCACCAAAGGCTCACTCAAGGAAGACGAACTGATCGCGAGTATTGAAAGTGCATTAAAGCGTATCGGGTGATCGAACCTGATCTGCCGAATAAAAACTGTAAGAGGGATCCTTTTATGTCTTTTGTTATCAAATGTTTGGATTGCGGTCATGCCGCGCCATTTATACCCAGCTCCATGCATTGTCCGCAATGCAATAGTCAATGGCGTGAAGCGCAATATGATATGGCAGAGGTCGCGAAAACGTTTCCATCGGAGTTCAAAGACCGTCAATTTGATCTCTGGCGCTATCGCGAGCTATTGCCCATTCGCAACCCCAACCCTACGCTTCGCCTCGGCGAAGGAGGGACACCTCTTATTCAAGCCGCCAATTTGGGAATGATGCTGGGCCTGCCAAACTTGTTCATCAAGGATGAACGCCAGGGACCCACCTCCTCCTTCAAAGATCGGCAGGCAGCTGTCACGATTGCAGCGCTCAAAGAGGGCGGTGTCACGGAAATGGTTGCCGCTTCCACAGGGAATGTGGCAATTGCGCTTTCTGCGTACGCGGCGCGGGCTGGGATCAAACTTTGGGCTTTCGTCACCAGCCTCGTCCCCGGCGTCAAGATGCGTGAGATCGCGCTGTACGGAAGCCAGGTGGTGAAGATCACAGGCTCCTACGATCAAGCAAAGCAAGTCGCCGCAGAGTTTGCACGTCAACGCGGTTTGTATCAGGATATGGGCGCACGCACCGTCACTGCTGTAGAGGCCATGAAGACGATCGCCTATGAGATCGCCGAGCAATTGACGTTGCAACTGGGACCACCTCCCGGCTCCACCAAGGAAAATCCAAAATGGCGCACACCCGATTGGTACATCCAAGCGATCAGCGGCGGCATGGGCCCGCTTGGCGTTTACAAAGGCTTTCATGAATTAAAAGAACTTGGGTTGATCGACCGCATTCCCGCGATCGGACCCATTCAAGCCGAAGGGTGTGCGCCCATGGTGTTGAGTTGGAAAAAAGGTTTGGAAAAAGCTGAGCCTGTGCTTTCGCCCAAGACACGCATTGAAACACTTGCCACCGGTGACCCTGGCAGAACCTATGTTATGTTACGCAGCCAGGTTAACGAAACAGGCGGCGTATTTGAAAGTGTGAGTGATGAGGATGCCTTCCGCGCGATGCATGTGCTCGCAAAAATGGAGGGCATCTCAGCCGAGCCTGCTTCAGGTGTGGCATTCGCAGGTTTGTTCAAGCTGGTGCGTGCTGGAATTATTAAACCCACCGATACCGTGGTCGTGAACTGCACAGGTCATACCCTGCCTGCTGAATCCTTCCTTTTTGGTGAAGGCTGGACACGCGATGTGGATCTACGTCCCAAAGAGGAGCCGGCAGAAACGCCCCAGGAGGGTCTGCTCTCCGCGTTGAACAATGTGACGCCAAACCGCTTCTCACGTGTCGCGATCGTTGACGACACCCCGGAAGCGCGTCGCCTCATCCGACGCATTCTTCAGTCACAAGGTGATTTTGAGATCTTTGAAGCCACCAATGGCCGTGAAGCCATCGAACTGGTAACGAAGGAACATCCTGACCTTGTGATCCTTGATCTGATGATGCCCGAAGTGGATGGTTTTGCCGTATTAGATGCATTACGCAGTAACCCTGACACTGCCAACATCCCTGTGATCGTTGCCACCGCCAAGGAACTGACCGTGGATGAGAAAAGCCGCTTACAGGGCCAGATCCAATCGCTGATGACGAAAGGTGATTTTCTTAACGATGAGTTCCTCGATGAAGTGCGCTCGTTAATTCGATAGTATACTTGGAGAGCTAATTCAAAAACACATTGCACTCAGTACTTAAGTTCAATTGGACACGGATAAAACACGAGAGGGCGAGGAATCCGTTTGAGATAACGGAACCAGCCCTATCGTGCGCATGTTGCGCCGTGTCCAAATTTTTTTAAGGCAAATTTCCAAATGCACAAAGGTCGGATTACAGGGATCAACGCTGCGCTCGTATCCGCGTTCTTCCTGGGGCTGGCGCCCGTTTTCGGGAAGGCAGCCATGGGACCGGATAAATTCTCCCCTTTAGCGGTGGTAGCTTTGCGCACGGGCATGGCGGCTTTATTATTATTCCTGATCATGGTTATCTTCAGACGCAATTTTATTTACATTTATCCTGCAGGTATGCTGGGTTGCGCGCTGGCTGGCGGAATTAACGGACTGGGTTCGATTTTTTATTACATCGGGTTAAGCAGGTTGAATGCCAGTGTGGCACAGATGCTTTATGCACTTTACCCTTTCTTTGTTGCCATCTGGCTGGGGTTGGATAAACAAACGCCAACACGGCTCACCGTGATTCGGATCATCCTCGCCATTATTTCAGCCGTCCTGTTGGCCTGGGCGGGTACTGGCACAATTGACCTGATGGGCGTGGCGTTCATGGTGATTTCCGCTGCGCTGTATGCATTTCACATTCCGATCAATCAACGCGTCCTGCTTGATGTGCCAGCGCCCACGGTAACGCTTTATACCTTGGTGGCAATGAGTGTGGTTGTTATCCCAACTTATTTAATTTTCGATCGCAGCTTCCCGACAGCAAACATACCGTGGTTCCCTGTGCTGGGACTCACAGCAGTCACTTTTTTCTCACGCTTATTATTATTCACAGGGGTGAAACATATTGGTGGCATGCAAACTGCCTTACTGGGTTTGGGCGAACTTTTGATCGCAATCTTATTCAGTCATATTTATCTAAAAGAGACGCTCACCAGCATTCAATGGATCGGAATGGCTGGTTTGGGTACAAGCTTGTTGCTGGTATGGTTCGAGAAACCTGTTGCGCACTTAACTCATACTCATGGCTTGTTAAGTTTTCTGCAGCCACCCGATTTTCCCGAAGATTTTTATAAACACTAAACACATCATAAAAATACAAAGCCAAACGGCGCCAAGGTCCTGGCGCCGTTTTATATCTCAACTAAAACCGATTTAGGCTATCTATATTTCCGAATCGCCAACACTGCATTGTGACCACCGAACCCGAACGCATTGCTGAGCGCCAGCGTGATCTTCTTCTCGCGTGCTTTGTTCGGGATGTAATCCAGATCACATTCAGGGTCAGGAGTTTCGTAATGGATGGTTGGCGGCAGAACACCATCACGCACCGCCTGCACACAAAAGATCGCTTCCAAAGCGCCGGTCGCACCCATCATATGCCCCGTCATCGACTTGGTGGATGAGATCGGGATCTTATAAGCTTGCTCGCCAAACGCAGCTTTGACCGCTCGGGTCTCAGATTGATCATTCAAGGATGTGCCAGTGCCATGGGCATTGATGTAACCCAACTCATCTACATTTGCCTGGGCAGATTCAAGCGCCATCTTCATCGCGGCAGCACCTCCAGCCCCATGTTCATGCGGAGCTGTCACATGATAAGCATCGGCAGTTGCACCGTAACCAGCCAACTCTGCCAGAATATTCGCGCCACGTTTCTTCGCATGTGTCTCAGTTTCAAGCACCAGAATTCCAGCGCCTTCGCCCATTACCAAACCATCACGATTCTTATCGAACGGTTGCGGTGTCATCGAATAATCATCATTGCGGCGGGACATCGCCCCCACGCGATCAAATGCCGCAACACCTACTGAACAAATCGTCATCTCCGTCGCGCCTGCCACTGCGGCATCGATCATACCTGCCTTCAACATCAAGAGCGCCGTACCGATCCCGTCACAACCCGAAGCACATGCTGAAGCCACAGAAAAACACGGTCCTTTGATTTGATGGTCAATAGCGATCATCCCAGCCGCACCATTCGGCATCAACATGGGAATCAAAAACGGACTCACCCGCCGCGGTCCCTCAGTAAAGTTAGTGATCACAGCATCGCTCAATGATTTGATGCCGCCGATCGCCGATGAAACCAACACCCCAATACGCCCAGCGTTCGCCTCTGTAATCTCCAACCCCGAATTGGCAATCGCATTCTTTGCCGCAGCGGTACCCAATTGCTCAAAGCGGTCGCGTCGCCGCGCTTCCTTCGTATCCATATAATTATCAGGATCAAAACCCTTCACTTCCGCTGCAAAATGCACATTCAAAGGAGCAGAATCGAACAACGTGATCGGACCCACGCCCGAAACACCTTTGATCGCATTCTGCCAACTCTCTTCCACAGTCAGCCCCAATGGGTTCACCGTGCCCATGCCAGTAATCACTACTCTTTCCATGTATTCCTCACATTCATAAAATAAGACCTTCGCATTACTAAAACCCCGCATACGTCCGTACGTCACGCCCCAAATGGACTAGCTCCGCCTCTTTTCAAGCCGGAACCTGCTTCTGTTTCAAGAGCTTTTGCGCCACTCCCGCGCCAACATGGCATAGTGATATTCACTTCCATATCGCCCTTTAAAATAAACATTCTCCACCAAATGCGCCTCGCGACGAAAGCCAAGCTTTTCCAACAATTTCCACGAAGCAACATTATCCACGTCACATTCAGCAATCACACGATGCAAGTCACGTTCTTCAAATAAATATCCAAGCAGGGTACTCACAGCTTCAAATGCACAGCCTTGATGCCAATACGGACGCGCCAGACTATAGCCAATGAGTGCTTGCCGTTCATCAGAGATCAGCGTACAGAATGCCACGTCCCCGATCATCTCCCGTGTGGACTTGAGTTCAACAGCCACTTGATACCACTCACCCTGACTTACAGGGTTGGTCATCTGTATGAGATTAACAAATTGAACACCGCTCTCACGCGGATACGGCACACTCCAACTCTGATACCTCGCCACTTCCGGGTCGTTTCGGTAAGTAAGAAAACTCTCTAGATCAGAATCCTGAAAGGGACGCAGAATGAGGCGGGAAGATTCGAGAGGCAAAGACATATCCGTCTTATCATTCCCCCGGCTTCGGAGTGTAATCACCCTCCACCCAAAACTGACCATCTGGACTGACTTCTTTTTTCCAGATCGGTACGATCTCCTTCAAACGATCGATGCCATAACGCGCAGCTTCAAATACGCCCGTATCACGGTGCGCAGCCGTGCATGCGATCAACACCGTTGGCGTCTTCGGATACAGCTTGCCAATGCGCTGAACAACGGCAATCCCCTCGATCACAGACCACTTCGCACGAATCTCGTCAGCGACCTGTTTCATCTTCGCCTCAGCCATCGGGATGTAGGCTTCATATTCCAGATAATCGGTGTCATGCGCTTCACCACGCCTAGTTTCACCGCGCACCATGCCTGTAAAGATCGCCGCCGCCCCCGTGGACGCGAGCGTGATCTTCGCAAGCAGATCGTTCAAATCTATTTCATCTTCAGTGATGGAAAAGATGGTTGGGAATTCCATATCAGCCTCCGCTCACAGGCGGGAACATCCCGATCTCTGCATCCGCAGGGATGATCGCTTCATCGAACGCATATTCGCGATTGATCGTGATCAATACACTTTTCATGGAATCTTTCAACGTCGGAATATCACTTGCAAGCTTATCCTTTAATCCCTGTATCGTCAGATCAACAGGGATATCCAACTCGAGAGATTTTGTTCCTGCACGATCACGTATAGTGGCAAAAAACAATAACTTTATGTGATTCATAATCCTCTAAATCCAAACATCATTGGGAGCTGTTTTATCATCAACGACATCACCTGTATTCACCGTACCTGCGGGTTCGATCAATAAGATATGGCATTCAATTTCAGCGACAGGTTTATGCTCGATACCTTTGGGCACCACATACATTTCGCCTTCGCCTAAAGAAACTTTTCCATCGCGGAAATGAATATCCAATTTTCCTTTAACCACGAGAAACACTTCATCGGTTTCAGGATGGTCGTGCCAGACGAATTCGCCCTGAACTTTTGCGAGTTTGATATGGTAATCGTTCATCTGCGCAATGATCTTAGGCGACCAATGCTCGGAAAACCCTGTCAGTTTCTCTTGAAGGCTTATAGGTTGATAAGTCATTCTGATTATTCCATTCTCAAGGTATCCATATAGGGTATCTGTCTTGCACAGTATTGTTCGTTAATTTTGATTGATTTTTTCCTTCAGTATCAACAATATAAATTTCGTCATCGCCATCTCGACTTGAAACATACACGATCCAGAGACCGTCGGGAGACCAACTTGGAGCCCAGTCTGACGATGAATTTTCGGTTATCGCCTTCACATTTCCACCATCAGTATCCATGGTAAATATCTCCCAATCACCATCACGATCTGAATTAAACAATATTCGATCACCATTTGGAGACCAACGCGGATTGCCATCCAAAGAGCTATTATCTGTTAGTTTAGTAATTTTGCCATCGTCTACATTAACAGTATAGATTTCCCAATCGCCGTCTGAATTGGATGCATACACTATCTTTTTCTCGTCCTTAGACCAGGAAGGATCCCAACTCATACCTGAAGCTTTAGTAAGCTGGCGTTCTTCGGTGGCATCCAATTTGGCTAAATACAAATCCGAATTCTTATCGTTGGATTGAACAACATATGCCACCTGCAATCCACCTGGCGATACGCTTGCACTACCAAAAATGCGTGGGTCATTCTTTTTCCATGCTGTTTCATCAGAACCAGTCAGGCTCATCGTATAAAGTTGATATTTCCCGCCTTTATCCGAAAGAAATCCAATTTGAAGAGCAGATGGAATGTAATAAGGGCTAGTTTCGTCCGATGTATTATTGGTCAATCGTATAGGCTCTGAACCTTTAATATAAAGATGATAAATTTCAAAATTACCACTTTCATCGGAAGTGTGTATGATACTACCCGAAGGAACAGATGTATCGTTTTTAGAAGGTATTGATATACATGCCATCATTATTACGAGAACCAAAAGACCAATAGCAAAGTAAAACCCTCGGCTATTTTTAATTTGCATATTTGCCTCCTAATAGTTATGAACATCACCAGATTGCCCGCCATGCTTTTCGAGCAGACGAATATTCTGGATGCGCATGGTCTTCTCAGCGGCTTTCGCCATATCGTAGACAGTTAATGCCGCCACTGAGACTGCTGTGAGGGCTTCCATTTCCACGCCGGTTTTACCGATGGTCTTAGCTGTGGCGGTGATAACCACACCGGGAAGCGAATCATCCAACGTGATGTCCACATCCACTTTGGTGAGAGGCAAAGGATGACATAACGGAATCAAGTCCGAGGTCCGTTTTGAGGCGGTGATACCTGCGATCTGTGCGATGGTGAGGACGTCGCCCTTTTTAATTTGTCCAGCGCGGATCAGATCCAGAGTCGCCTTCAGCATGTGGACTTCGCCACGCGCGATCGCGATCCGTTCAGTATCAGGCTTATGACCTACATCCACCATACGGGCGCGGCCGTGTTCATCAAGATGAGTGAGTTCATTTGGCATGGAAAGATTATAGTATATAATTCACGCTCTATGGATAACCTGCTGGGACGTCAGCTAAACTATACCGTTCACACACCTGTCTACGATGGACCGCTCGACCTATTGCTCAACCTGATCGAGCACGCCGAGTTGGATATTACCTCGGTGTCGCTGGCGATGGTGACCGATCAATATTTGGCATATATCAACGGACTGGAACAGATCAACGCCGATGAAATTTCGGCATTTATTGTGATCGCGGCAAAATTATTGCAGATCAAATCTGAAGCGCTGTTACCAAGACCGCCCGTGCGTGAAGCTGGCGACGAGGATGCTGGCCAATCACTGGTCGACCAGTTGAAACTGTACAAACGCTATAAAGAGATCGGGGCGTGGATTTTTACCCGGCAACAAGCCAACTTAAGAACATATCTGCGCATCGCTCCCCCGCCAAAGGTGGAAGCCAAGCTTGATCTTTCAAATATCACGCTTGAGAAGCTCGTTGCAGCGGCGGAAGCGGCATTCCAAAAGGAAGCTGAGAAAAAACCGCTGGGCGATGTGATCGCCGCACCGCGTGTGACGATCCGCGAGAAGATCGACCAGATCGCTAAGCTGATGAAAGAGGTCGAGAGATCCACCTTCAGTGCGTTGATCGCCGATGGTGCTTCGCGCATTGAGATCGTGGTGACTTTCCTTGCCATGCTAGAGTTGATCAAGCGTTATCGCATCCACGCCCACCAGGAAGACCTATTCGGCGATATCTCGATCGACCGCATGGAAGAATTCAAGGAAGACGACGAGATCGAATTGGAGTTTGAGTAGGGTTAGCTTTTAGCGGTTAGCAATTAGCTTTAAACGATCAAGCATTATTGTTTGGTCGTTTTTTGTTTATTGATATAGACATTGGTTGACCATAATGAGAGCAAGGCGCCGAGGTTATCAAAGACCAGTACATCCCATACTGATGGGCTTCGAAACGGCACGAACGATTGATGGTATTCATCCGTTATCGCATAGAGGATGGCTAATAACCAGGCAAGCCAGCGTCTGTCATTCTGAAACCCCAAGGCATACCAATACCAGAAAACCAGCAAGGCATACCCGATCATATGTCCCGATTTCTTCACGATCTTATCTGCCCAACTAAAAACCGGCAATTCCTCGCCAGATTGCGCCGAGAACCAAAAGATCACCCCCATAACCACCAACGCTGGTACCCAATTCAAAATCTGTACTTTTTTCATTTTCACCCGATTCAAAGTAAAAGCCATCGCCCAAAAAGACGATGGCTTTTACTTTACATTAAGAACCTATACATCTTCAAGGCGAATCGCAACCGTGCTACTGCCGTCACCCAGATCCACACTCTGGATCACGACCGCCTTGCCACTCGGGTCACCATCGAAGACTATGCTGAAAACACCATCTGAAATCGTGGTCAACAACTCACGTTCTGTGTAGCGACGGGATGCATATTCATCGCGATAAAATTTCAGCACATCATCCTGCGACATCTTAGTGTAGTACAAAATACTCCCATCGCCAACATCGATCAAATTGAACGCATCATCCGTCACGGGGAAATCCGTGCTTACAGTGTTATCTTTACTTCCGTTGTCATTGGACGGTATTTCCGCTGCGGTTGGTTGAGCCACCTGATTATCAGAAGATGACTCCGGAGGTCTTGTGGAATTATCCTCACCGCCACCTGAAAGAGCATTACACGCCAACGATGCAAGCATAAGCATTGTAATTGCAAGAAAGATCCGGTAATGTTTCATGTCTATTCTCCTTTTTAAAAGATTTCGTCAATTTTATCATTACCCATGTTGAAGGATAATCAACCAAAAGGGTACAATGTGAGCCATTGACACATGGATACCTTTATCAATACAAACGAAGTCCTATTGAAAGACAATGGAGTGTGGCTACACTTCACTAATCCCCAACGCGTGATTCAAGTGAACACACTCACAGATATTCTCCCGGCGCTGCGCGAGATCGAAGACTTGATCAAATTGAACGGTTGGCACGCTGCGGGATTTCTCAGCTATGAAGCCGCACCGGCATTCGACAAGGCACATGAGACTCGACCTAACCCTGACTTTCCACTGCTCTGGTTCGGACTCTACCCCACGCCTCGCCTCGTAACCTTGCCCGAGCCTGATTCAGCGAAACCAGCCTTAA
>Ga0180074_1000053_pt1 | contig 22574 bp, 22 predicted proteins | sample EasRiv366_16_10D_FD_121773 | JGI IMG/M metagenome (GOLD analysis project Ga0180074, IMG submission 121773) | Soil microbial communities from meander-bound floodplain in the East River, Colorado, USA - East River metaG ERMLT366_16_10D | ecosystem: Environmental > Terrestrial > Soil > Floodplain ...
ATATCAAATAACCCCCGCTCCTTTGGGGGCTGAGCCCCCAAAGGAGCATAACGAAAAAGAGACGTAAAGTTCTACGTCTCTTTTTCGTTATGGATGTGTTCTAGGTTCAGTAAGTAATTTCACTGGAGGACTTATGTCAAAAGCAAAAAAATATCTGAAACGCGGGGGACTCGGTCTACTCATTCTCGTCATACTACTGGGCAGCGGCGGCGGATTCTATTTCAAAAGCTATCTACCCAACACTGTCGCTCCTAAATCATTCCCGCAAACGGACGGTGAGATTCAATTGGAAGGTCTGGATGGAACCGTGGACATCTACCGTGACCAGATGGGCATTCCGCATATCTATGCATCCACCCAACACGACCTATTCTTCGCGCAAGGCTACATCCACGCGCAGGACCGTTTCTGGCAAATGGACTTTTGGCGGCACATTGGCGCAGGGCGCATCGCTGAAATGTTCGCCTCCGAAGCTGATACCGATATGTTCCTCCGCACCCTCGGCTGGACCGAGATTACGCAAAAAGAATATGAGGCGCTTGAGCCTCAATACAAAGCCATGGTGAATTCCTACACCGCGGGCGTGAATGCCTATCTCAAAGATCATGATAAAGAAGCGTTGAGCCTTGAATATTCCATCCTTGGCTTGCTCAACGACGATTACAAGATCGAGCCATGGACTCCCTCTCACACCCTCACCTGGGGCAAAATGCTCGCCTACGATCTCCGCGGCAACATGGACGAAGAGATCAAGCGCGCAATATTATTAAAGACTCTCACACCCGCACAAGTGGACGAACTCTTCCCGCCCTATCCTGCTGATCATCCTGTCATCGTCAACAAGATCGGTGAAGGAACATCTGCACGTACAACGCCAACCGCTCTCGCCGCCGAAATTCCCACTGCAACCCTCGATGTGCTCTATCGCAATATCACCCTTCTTGATGAGCTCATCGAACCGTTTGATAACGGCACTGGCTCCAACTCATGGGTCATCGCAGGTTCGCGTACAAACACAGGCATGCCGCTCCTTGCCAACGATCCGCACCTGGCGATTCAAATGCCTTCGATCTGGTATCAGATCGGCTTGCACTGCAAGCCTAAAAACGACGCGTGCCCGTACGATGTGGCTGGCTTCTCGATGGCTGGTGTTCCTGCCGTCATCATCGGTCACAATGACAAGATCGCCTGGGGCTTTACCAATCTCGGTCCAGATGTACAAGACCTGTACATCGAAAAGGTCAATCCTGAAAATCCCAACCAATACGAAGTCAATGGCAAATGGGTTAATTTTGAGATCCGCAAGGAAATTATTAAAGTTGCGGGCGGCGATCCCATTGAAATGGATGTCCGCATCTCACGTCATGGACCCGTCATTTCTGAAGTTTTCGGCGTGCTCAAAAATGAAGGCGACCCTGAAGATGAAAAATTCATCCCCTTCAAAGATAATGTCGGCATCGAACTCCCTGCCCAATACGCCATCGCGCTCAAATGGACAGCCTTCACAGTGTCCAGTTCTTTTGTCTCACCCTGGAAACTCAACACCGCCCAAAACTTTGAAGACTTTAGAGCTGCCGCCCGCCTGGGCAGGGTCCCATCGCAAAACATTGTGTACGCCGATATCGAAGGCAATATCGGCTATCAAGCGCCCGGCGATATTCCCATCCGCAAGAACGGCGATGGCACGCTCCCCGTTCCCGGCTGGACGGACGATTACGAATGGACTGGATATATTCCATTTAATGAATTGCCCTACGCCCTTAACCCCGCTGATGGCTATGTTGCCACCGCCAATAATCAAGTGGAACCGCGCGATTACCCCTATCTCATTTCCACTGATTACGATCATGGCTATCGCGCCAATCGCATCGTGGATATGATCGAAAACGCTCCCGGCAAGATCGACATTGCTTATATACAACAGATGCACGGCGACAATTACGATGGTGGTGCGCCATACATTCTGCCCACACTTTTGGGGATGAAGTTCGACGCCTCGAATCTGACCGATGGGCTTGCCACACTAAAGAATTGGGACTACCAAGCCTCAGTCTCTTCCACGCCCGCCGCCATCTACGAAGTTTTCTGGAAGAACCTGCTGGCTGACACCTATAACGACGATGTACCCGAACGCTATTTCCCCAATGGTGGCGATGTTTGGTTTGAAGTCACGCGTAAGATCGTCAACGAACCGAACAGTTTCTGGTGGGACGACAAAACCACGGTAGACAAAGTGGAAACACGCGATGACATCTTCGCTCGTTCCTATGAAAAAGCCATCACCGAACTGGAAGATACTCTCGGCAAAGACCCAGCCAAGTGGACATGGGGCGACCTGCACATCTCCACCTTCAAAAATGGCACACTAGGTGAATCTGGTGTTTTCCTGATCGAAGACCTCTTCAATCGTGGACCTTTCCCCACCAGTGGCGGCTCAGATATGGTCAACGCCACCAGCTGGCGCGCATCACAAAGCTACGAAGTCACCAACGTTCCCTCCATGCGCATGATCGTGGATATGAACAACCTGAACAACTCGGTTACCGTCCACACCACCGGACAATCTGGTCATGCTTATCATCCGCATTATATTGATATGGCTGAACTATGGACGGGTATCAAGTATTACCCCATGTGGTGGAACGAAGATGCAGTGGTCAATGACGCCGAAGGGCATTTGGTGTTGACACCGAAATAAAAAACGTAATGCGACATTCATATCGCTATGCATTTTGGTAGGACGAGATTGATCTCGTCCTACTTTTTATTTATTGCTATCCACGAAAAGAAGATCACACCCAGATAACTGAACGCGAGATCAACCAGGTCGAATGTGCGTTTGGCGAAGAACTGTTGTGAGTATTCTTCGAGTCCAATGAGCAGGCTGAGGATCAAGGCAATTCGGAGGACGATCAATTTCCGGCTTGGATGTGGAAGCGCACGGGTGAGCGTCAGATCGAGGAGCAGAGTCAAAATCCCGTAGAGAACGAAGTGTCCGATTTTGTCGGCGAAGGGAATCTGATTAAGAATTTTTAAAAATCCAAGCTCTCCGAGATCAGCAAGGATGATGATAAGAACAATAAAGAGGGTGAAGAGAATGGTGAGATATTTCATGATCGAAAAACGGGCAGGTCTGAGACCTGCCCGTGGCATTTGTGTCTTATTGCAAACGCTGGAATAGTTCGACGATGGAGAAGCCGCCGCCCGCGATCAGGAAACCGAAGTAGATGAGGGTGACGACGTTGGAGAGATATCCAAGCAGGATCGCGCCACCGTCCCTATCCATCATGCCGAGGGCGAGGAAGATCAGCGCGAGGGCGGGCAGAGTGTTGCTAAACGGAATGAAACCGAACGGCGCCATGAGCAGGAGCGCCGCGAGGATGAACGATAAGTTGTTGATCAGGTTCGTTACGAAGCCGGTCGTCATTCGGGGCAGACGATGCGGGCGGCTGACACGCTCGAGACGATGGATCCAGTTCAGCGCGCGTCCGAAGCCTTCACGCAGTTTTTCAGTGGAGAGTTTGCGATGGGCGATAAAGCCGGGAAGCCACAATTTGCGCGCGAGCAGATGGGTAATACCGATGAGCAGGATACCTGTACCGAACACGGTGCTGACCCCGGGAATCGACACCGGTATGAGGAAGATCAACGATAGAAAGATAGTGAGGAGCATCAGACTATCAACACCGACGATGTCCATGATCTCATTGAGGGTCACTTCATGCGGCGGGAGTTTTTTGATGATCAGTTCAACCTTTTCGCCCAGCGATTCGGCTTCGAGGTCTGCTTCTTCTGTTTTAGTAAGGTTAAGATGTTCTGCCATTAAACTTGTTGTACTTTTTCATTGAAAATTTAATACGGATAAAAATGAGGGCTGCTGATTATTTTGCGTGCGCATCCCGCCGCGCCTTCCACCATTCCACAAACATCGGGACGACCGAGATCAGGATGATGGCAACGATCACAAATTCAAAATTCTTTTTAACAAATGGAATATTGCCGAAGAAGTATCCAAGCAGAGTGAAGAGCATGACCCAGGTGATACCACCGACAATGTTATACGTGGCGAAATAGGCATAGGACATTTTACCGATGCCCGCGACAAACGGCGCAAAGGTGCGGACGATGGGGACAAAACGCGCAAGGAAGATCGCCTTGCCGCCATGCTTCTCAAAAAAGGCATGGGTTTTTTCGAGATACTCTTTCTTGATCCATTTGATGTTATAGGCGCGTTCGCCGAGATAATGACCAATGGAATAATTAACCGCGTCGCCGCCTACAGCAGCAACGGCCAACAGACCGATCAAACCCCAGACATTGAATGAACCAAGGGCGGCAAATGTACCTGCGGCAAATAACAGCGAATCTCCGGGCAGAATAGGCATGACCACCAAACCGGTCTCCACGAAGATCACGGCGAACAGGATGCCGTATGTCCAGGCACCATAATTGGTGATGATAGTTGCAAGATATTCATCAAGGTGCAGGAACAGGTCAAGCAGACTTCTTAATAACTCCATTTTTGTTTTTACTCTCTTTCAAATTATTGAAAGTGACTGTCAACTCCAGGTTGACAGTCACTTTTTTTTATCGGACGCAGATTATACCGTGCTTTGCGGCTTGGACTCGATACGGCTTAACCAATCCCCGCCGACAAGAAAGATTAGGCTACCGATCGAAGAAAGCCCAAGATTGAGCGACCCAAGCGGGATAATGAACCATCCCTGCCAAAGACCAACCAAGTGTCCCACGCCAAATCCAATCACACTCAAGCCAAGGCAGTAAATCAAACGCCAAAACCCTCCATCGCGGAAGAAGTGATACAGCGTACCGTAAAGCGACGCAACGATGAGAGCGAAGAAGATGGATGGGATTGTCATATTTCCACCTACGCTCTTGCGGGGGCTAAGCTCCCGCAAGAGCAGAATAAGCATTACGGATTCAAATGTTTCGCGAAGAAATCGGTTATAGCGTTATAGCACGAGACTCGATTCTCGTACTTAAGCACATCGTGACCTTCATCTTCGAAGACCAGCAATTCCATGTCCTTGCCCTTGGATTTCAACTCACGCACCAGGTCTTCAGACTCAGCCGCCACCACGCGCGGATCATTGCGTCCCTGGATCACCAGCATCGGCGCGGACATATTCTCCAAATGCGTTTTCGGTGAACGATCCACGAGGAAAGCGCGTTCGTTCGCTTTTTCGGGATCGCCCAAGGCAATTTTGAAATAAGGCTTCCATGTGGCAGGGATGCGTTCGGAGAACGTCAGCAAGTCATATGGACCGAACATATCGCAGGATGCCGCCCACAGATCAGGATGCATGCCCGCTTGCATGAGAGTCATATAGCCACCATACGAGCGACCGACAACCGCAGAGCGTTTTACATCCAAGCGTTTATCTTTGGGTAAAACTTCTTTCATCGCGTGGACGTGGTCGAGGCGATCCTGCCCGCCCCAATCGCGGTCAACGTGTTTGGTATAGGAAAGTCCGTAGCCTGTGGAGCCGCGGACGTTCGGCACAAAGACCGCAAATCCGCGCAGGGTGAGGTATTGGATCAGAGGCATCGAGAACCACGCAAAGTCTGGGCGTTCCTGTCCTTGCGGTCCACCATGGATGTAATACACGACCGGGCGCGGACCTTTAAAGCCGAGTCCGCTGGAGGGGAGATACAGCCGGGCGGAGACGCGCAGACCATCGTGAGAAAGGAACGAAACGTCCTCTCCTTTGGAAAGCGTCGCGTCAGAAATCCCCAGAATCTTTTCATCGGTATGGCGCGTTACCTTGTTGCGCTTCTTGCCACCCACTGTATAAATTTGGGTCGGTGAAATCGCAGTGGAGAATGAGAATGTGAACAGGTCTTCCTTGCTGTCGTAATGTACCCGTTCGAGCATGCCGCTATCCAGAGGTTTGGCGCCCACGATCGGGTATGCGAGAGTCATCAAGCGTTTCTTTTCATTAAAGACACCCTCATAGACCCATGAACAGCCATCGATATTGAAGGTAACAAGATAATGATCTTTGAAAAGGTGCACAACACTTTCCATCTCACCAGCGCCTTTGTGCTTCACGCCTTTGAGCTCAACTTTTTCAAACCTGCCAGGTTTTGCAAGATCAAGATAACCAAGGCTGTAATTGTCATCAAAAACGGACGAAGTAACCAGCACACCTTTTTCGCTGGGTGAGAACACTGTTGAGCCCAATCCGTTCAATTGGACTTTTTCACCCTCGGCGCGGTCTTCCAACGGTTTACCATATAAAAGTTTGCGTTTGCCATTCTGCCAAAGATATAAAACCGAATCGCCAACTGTATAGCCAGTGCCCAGTAATAATTTTTTGTGATCCGCACTGTGCGCGGCAACACCCAAGCCAAATTCGTGCTCAGCGATCTTGGTCAGCTTGCCGGTTTTCAGATCGCCGCGATACGTTTCGATCACAGGCTTATCGCGCCGCTCAGCGCCTAAATAGACTACCCCACTTTTGCCATCGCACTCGCCGAGATGCACGCGATATTCAGCAAAGAAATTTTTGAAAGCGGGTTCAGGGAAACCGCCATCCATCGAAATGGTCATCGGCTGGTAATTTTCATCGCCATCCTTATCGATCATCACCAGGATCTGATCGAGTTTGGGGAACACATAAAAAGACAAGCCACCGATCAAATGTGGGTTCTGTAAAGCGATATGCGGCGGGAGCAATGGCACGGGCACGCTGCCGCCAAACGCCATCGAATACAAACTCAAATGCCCGGATAAGTTGCTGAGAAAGTAAACCCGCTTGCCAGCATATTGCGGCACCACAAACAAACGAGCCGACATGAGTGATTCAACACGATACGTCATGATAAATCTCCTTTTTGATTTTGGAAAATTTTTTCCGCTATGCTTTGCGAATGTCTGAAAAATATTTCAAGATACATAACACACAAGGACGTGCCTACGCGCAGACTCTAAATAATGATTCCGCCGCCAAGCATGAGATCACCTTGATAGAAGACCGCCGCCTGACCAGCGGTAATGTCACGTTGCGGCGCATCAAACTGGACTTGAGCCTGATTCTCACCAAGCGGTATGACCAGTGCCTCAGCCTCTTTCGCTGTGTAGCGGATCTTTACTTCCGCACGAAACGGCGCATTAGGCATCTCACTTGCCAGCCAATTGACATTGCGCGCGGTCAACTCACGCGAACCAAGTTCTTCTTTGGTTCCAACGATCACAGTATTATTGTCGGCGTTCTTCCCCAGCACATATAACGGAACTGGCGAAGCCACACCTAACCCCTTGCGTTGACCGATAGTGTAATTCGCGAGTCCATTATGCTGACCGATCGATTCGCCGTCACGCGTGACAAGTTCACCCGGCTTGAGCATCTCTGCCGCGTTGCGCTGTAGAAAAGTGCGATAATCTTCACCAGCGAGAAAACATAGATCCTGTGAATCTTTGCGGGAGGCGGTTGGCAAGCCATACTTCTCTGCGATCGCTCGAATCTCAGGTTTGGGATAATCACCCACTGGGAACAACGCGTGTTTCAATTTTTCCTGATTCAAAACATGCAAGACATAAGACTGGTCTTTGTTACGATCCACGGCGCGTAACAACTGCATTCTGCCTTCTGCATTCTGAATTCTAACGTAGTGTCCCGTCGCCATATATTCTGCACCTAATGCCAGCGCATGATCCAGCAGGAACGTCCAGCGGATCTTTTGATTACAGACCAAGCATGGATTCGGCGTCTCGCCACGAGCATATCCATTCAAAAAATATTCAACGACAGTTTCGCGGAACACATCTTTCGCATCAACAACATAAAACGGAATCTCAAGCAACGCTGCCACCCGGCGTGCCTGCGCCATCGAGTCGGGCGTACAGCAGCGGTTCGAATCTTCCTTGCCTGGTTCGCTCCACAAACGGAGCATCATGCCCAGCACCTCATAGCCCTGCTCTTTGAGTAAGGCGGCGGCAACTGAGGAGTCCACTCCTCCAGACATGGCAACAACAACTTTAGTCATAACAATAAATCTTCCGGGTAACGCTCATGCTTACCCCTGTTGGTCTCTCCAGATCTTATAGTTATTCATGATCTGTTCAATATGCCCGGGAATATGCGCTGAATAGATGTTCAACCAATTCTCAAATGTATATGGCTCATTGTATTCAGGATGCATGACGATATGCTCAAAAATTTCGTCGGGTTGTTTCTTCAACAATGCATAGGTTGTTTTTCTTGCAAGCCTTACAACCTCAAGGGCGTCTTCTAAATCATGTTCATGATAATTCAACGTGTCCACCCATTGATCCTGATCATAGCCCATCACTGTACCACCCGGCTCGACAATCAACATGCGCGCCCGCAACGCCGCATTAGATTCAGAGTCCGCCAGATGGACAATCACTTCATGGATACTCCATTCATTAGGTGCAGGTTTGAACTGCCACATTTCGCTCGGAACATCCTGGAGCACATGCACCAGCATGTCAAAACCTTTGCCATATAATTCGATCTTCTCGTTTCGTTCAGCGCTATTCATAAAGCTTCCTTCTATTCCAATTCGATTGCCATGGCAACAGCTTCGCCACCGCCTAAACACAGCGATGCAATACCGCGTTTCAAACCGCGGTCTTGCAAAGCATACAATAAAGTTGTTAGCACACGTGCGCCACTCGCGCCCAGCGGATGTCCCAACGCGATCGCACCACCATTCACGTTAACCTTGTTCCAGTCCCAGCCTTGATCGGCGAGGGCATATCCGTCCGCAAGCACTTGCGCGGCAAAGGCTTCATTGAGTTCGATCAGATCCACATCGTTCAACGTCCAGCCAATTTTTTTCAGGAGCTTGGGAATCGCATACGCGGGTGCGGCAAACAAATATTTTGGCTCAAGGGCAGCCTGGGAATATCCGACGATCTTCGCGATCGGCTTCAAATCATTTTTTTCAGCATAAGCACGCGAAGCGATCACAACTGCCGCCGCGCCATCGTTCATGGACGAGGCGTTACCAGCGGTCACCTTGCCATCGGCTTTGAACGCCGGTTTGAGTTTTGCCAAAGACTCGATGGACGAATCTTTTCTGGGACCTTCGTCTGTATCGAACATCGTGACCTCACCTTTACGTCCCGGAATTTGGACGGGAACGATCTCAGCTTTGAAACGACCTGCTTCTTGAGCCGATACGGCTTTCTGGTGCGATTGAAACGCGAATTGATCCATCGCTTCACGCGTGACTTCGTATTCGTCCGCGATAAATTCAGCTGCGTTGCCCATTCCCCAATTTTCAAATGGATCCCATAAACCGTCGTTGAGCAGGGCGTCGGTCATTTGCGTGTTGCCAAATTTCAACTCACCCATACGCCCACTGACGAGATACGGAGCGCGGCTCATGGACTCAAATCCGCCTGCTACAAATAAATCAGCATCACCTGCGCGGATGGCTTGCGCGGACATCATCGCAGCTTTAAGACCCGAGCCGCAAACTTTGTTGATCGTCATCGCGCTGACTGTTGCGGGAATTCCAGCGTGGATGCCTGATTGACGCGCAGGCGCCTGTCCTTCGCCAGCCTGCACGACATTCCCCATGATCACTTCTTCGATCTCGGCCGGGTTGATGCCCGCGCGTTCCACCGCCGCCTGAACAGCAATGGCGCCGAGTTTAGTGGCGGCTACAGCGCTCAACGCGCCTTGAAATTTTCCGATCGGGGTGCGTGCGGCGGATAAGATGACAGCTTCTGTTTCTTTGGTCATGACATCTCCTGTATAGATATTGACTTGCTAATTATAAAGCCGATAACCTAGAAGCGTCCCAGTTCTGCTGGAGTCTTACTTGGATGATCTGGTTGAGTCTATTACGGTCAGAAAGACCAGATCGTATAAGGCATCGTGCTCATCCTTATTACTGATCATCAGAACCATCAATGTATCATTGTTCGATTTTGCAAACGCAATCTCAACCGGAAAGCCATACGCCTCTGACCTATAGATGGACCACTTCAAACCGTTTGCCAACCGCTCGCCATATTTGACCGGAACTTGATCTAGACCTTGGTTGCCTCTGAAATTGGTGGAAAGCCAGGTAGCCCATTGCGATTCTGATACTACGGCACGTTGAATACCTACCTGCGTGATATCGCCATACGCTCCATTACGGTTATAAAACCCGAAATCTGCTGCAGTCCATTTCGCGGGGATACGAGTGGCGATTTGGTACTGAGCAATTGTAGTCGACTCAAAAGCCAGCGGAATTTTTGGATCAGCGGGAACGACAAAGCCTGTTGCTCCGGTTTCAGTAATACAGGCAAGATCAAGCGGAGTATTTGGATCATTCAAAAAGGCTAAAATGAGTTTGGTTGGGCAATCGGATGTTCCAGACGATGAAGGAGCATGTCCCTGATTTGGTATTACCACCAACTGACTGCGCCCAAGATGCCCGGCAAGTTGATCTGCAAAGGAAACTGGCGTAACCGAATCATATTTGCCTGCAAATATCAATGTTGGAATTTCGGAGTTTACGGGATCATTTTCTCCCTGCAATGGTTGTTTCACCTGCCAGAGTTGGCACAAGTCATGAATAGTTTTGTCCAGTTTCTCGGCTGACATCGCAAACACCTGGTCATGACAATTCACTGAAATATAGCTGCCCATCGAGATCGTATCGAGGGTATAGATGGGCAGAGCATTTGCAAGAGTCAGTAAGGCAAGATCACCGTTATGGGTTTGATAGATCATCTGCGGAATCACGGTTATGGTTTGTGGATCTCTGAGCATCCATATCAACACATTGCGAAAAGCCAGACCATCAACAGTCATATCAAGCGCTCTGTTTTGATCAACAATCGAGTGTATTTTGACAGGCTGGGTATTGAGTTGGCTGATCACATCTCCATAGACTGCCTCTAAATCCGGGTAGGCTGCGGAACACGTGGGCTCAGCTTCACAATCCTTGAACAAAGCTTGCAGCACCTGATCTTGTACAGTAACTTCCTGATCGAGTAATTTGGTCTCAATAGGCACAACGGAGTCGAGGATAGCAGTGTGAACCACCTCGGGATAATCTCGCATCAAAAATTGAGCCACCCGGGTGCCATATGAAATGCCATATAAATCAGCTTGTTGATAACCCAACGCCACAAGTGTATCTCGTGCATCCGTCGCCATTTCGACAGAAGTATAAGCAGATGGGTTTGCTCCTGAGTTGGCGAAAGCATTTTTACAAGCCAAAAGGGCGCCCTCATAGTAAGAAGCTCGCTGGTCCGCAGTAATTCTCCCTTGAATATCGCTCAGGTAGGTATTCTTGATTTCGTTACAATCCAGACTGGGCTTGGAATATCCAACACCACGCGGATCAAGCACCACAAAATCTCGATCAACAATTAGTGGCACAATCACGGATTGATATACACTGACACTCCAGTCAATTGCCGTCCCACCGGGGCCACCCTGCAAATAAAGAATCGGGGCCGCTTTCGGCGGATTGTTTGTGCTGTGATATATTGCCACAGCCAGTTTGATCGTGTCCTTCACATCTCCGCCGCGATCCTCAGGGACGATAACGAATCCACACGTGACATTGGCTTGATCCGGAACTTTGAAATTACATGCGCCGGGTTCGAAAACCGGTGAATAACTTGGCTTTGACTCGAGCGTTACATTAACCGATGTTGTAGGAATAGAGACTGCCGGATTAACACTATTTTTCAGATTAGATATTCTTCCGCGCAAAGCAAATCCCGTTATGGCTACACAAACCAGTAGGGTTATACCAACACTAATCGATATAAATAAAGTATCTGCTTTCTTATCAGGCTTTTGTGGACTATTGGGTGACTCAGGTTCCTGATTGACAGAAGAATTATTCATAAGTACACCTATTCATTAAGCGAAATCTGACAACTCCCCACATAACGACCTCCTAGTTTTAACCATCGTCTCTCTGGGTGGATTTAAACAGGGCAATTATAAAGCCGATGCGGATGGGAATGGAACCGGCTTTGGGATCCGAATCCTGGATTACAATTTGCCAATGACAAATCCAGAATTATCACTTTACGAGTTGATCGGTGGTGAGACAAGCTTGCGGGCCTTGGTCGAGCGTTTTTATGACGTGATGGACTCAGCCCCGGAGGCGGCACAGATCCGCGCCCTGCACCCGAAAATCTTGAAACAATCGCGCGAGAAATTGTTCATGTTCCTTTCCGGCTGGTCGGGCGGACCGTCGTTATACATCGAAAAATATGGGCACCCGCGCTTGAGGCAACGCCACATGCCATTTCCCATTGGCAAAGCTGAGCGGGATCAATGGTTGTGGTGCATGGACAAGGCGCTTGCTGAGAGTCCATTTGATGCGCAGTTGATCGAATATCTCAAGGGACGCTTCACCGAAATCGCCAATTCCATGCAAAATAGAGTTGACATCGATCTGTAATTACAGTTTCCATTGATGATGCTTACTCAACTCCCATAACGTTTGTTCATGATTTGATTCGCTCATGACTGCTCCTGTCTCTTTTTATTCCAAATGCTTCATGGCTTCACGCCGACTTAGCGGATTCAACTCCTTGGTCGTATTCACGAATTTCTGTACGGCTTTGGGGTCAATACGCGCGTATTGCCGCAGTGACCAGCCGATAGCTTTATTGATGAAGAATTCCTTTGACCCCAAATTCTCGCGGATGATGTCACATAACAAACCAAAGTCTGTTTCTTGTTTATAGCCCAGTTGAAACAGAATCGTAGTGCGCCGTAGCCAGAAGTTTTCAGAGGCGCGCCATTTCACGAGATATTTTTCGCACACTTCGGGGAAACGTTTGAAATGAACACCGACAATACCGCCCGCAATGCTATCCACGGTATCCCACCAGGCTTTGGTAACGATCAAATATTCGATGGTCTTGATGAACTTCGCAGGAATCTGCTTGTCGCATCTCCCCAATAAGCCCACGGCTACATATTGAAATTCACGCTGCGGAAGTGACCAAAGGTCGCGCAGGATCGGGTCAAGGTCAGTGATCTCCGGCAAGCCGTGTTTGGCATAGAATTCTTTTTGTAAGGTCTTGCTTTTTGGGGTCTGGATTCCCAAATATTCAAACTGATCGCGCATGTATTTCTTCATCGGCGTGGCTTGGGAAGGGTCGGCGTTCTTCTCGAACACATTTTTGAGCGGAATAATATAGGGATGCATATAACCTCAAATCTAAAAATGCGCTTCGACTTCATTCGGGCAAAGAACATGCCCTCACTCCGCTCAGCGCGAAGTTTATTTTGCGCCGGGCGGCTGGCTGAATTGAAGGTACCACTCGCCTGCTGATGTTTCGGTGACAGTAGTGAAAGGCGTCACGACCGTAACCCATGTGTGACCCGGTTTGAGCGGGAATAAAGTTGTTTCATCGGGATAATAAAATTGGATCGGCTTGCGAATGCCGCTGTTGACCTCGGCTTCCGTGGCGCGTGTACTCCAACGGATCTTATACTGCTGTCCATCGCGGAACAACAACGCATCACCCACCCAATCCTGCTCCAAATGAATATCGAGATTTGTCGGCGAGATCACATCATGCACAGCAAATAATACGATCACATTTTCAAATTGCAGTTGACGGTTGTTCAAGCGATCCACTTCGGGGTGCAGGATGCCAACATTTTCGACCGTCGAGTCGTCCACGTAACGCCACCAGGTTTGTGAAGCCGCATCGTACTCCCAGCTCGATTGATTGAGCCAGGCAAAATTTACATGCAATTGCGAAGCAGGCACACCACCTTCAGGCGGCACCGCTGAAAAGATATTACTGACGTAACGCTCTGGCGTGAACACATCCATACGCTCATTTGCAAGTTCTTTCATCTTATCAACTTCGAGCATGTATCCGCCGCCCTGCAGAATGTGATCCACGAACGCGCATTGCGGCAATTCCACCAACACTTCTGAAGAGGCATACGCAAAGATCAAACATGAACCCATAAAGAAATTCGCGATATCAGCGTAGACTAATCTTCCAGAGCGCACGGGTCCAACATAAGGCGGAGCAAGATTGGACGTTGGCAACGGTTCATTGAGCAGGACCAAGCCCACATCCAGATCAAGAAGCGTGGACGTTAAATCCACCGCGTCGCTCCGACCCGTCGCCTGATCCACATCACTATCTTGAGTCTCATCCCCAACATCCTTCTGATCAAATTCCATGCCTTCAGGCTTGACCACTTCGATAACATATTTCCCAGCCGGGACATTGAAGCCGTAATAGCCATTGCTATCCGTCGTGGACTCTTGAAGCAGGTTATTGTTCGCATCATAGAGATTGACGCACACACCACCCACTCCGCGTTCCCAGGCATCTTGTGTGTGATTCTGATTCGCGTCCAACCAAATGCGGTTACCCAGGATATTCTCTGTTTGAACGAAAGGCTCTTTTCGCACCGTGCAATTTCCCATAACAGGTGACTCTGGCTGAGGAAACTCGCCATAGAACGTTGCCAGAAAACGTGTGCCACCGGCGGTGATATAGATCTCGAACACATACGGCGCAAACGACAACCCGGACTGCGGTCGTGCATTCGCTGGAAAGTTCGCGATCGAAACCAAGACAGTCGGCAGGTTAAGTAAGGTTGGGTCTTGTACGGTCAACCCCGTAAGCGGATTGACCGTAATGACCGGTCGTGTGGGTTCAATGACAGGCAGTGTCGCTGTATCGGTAGGTTGCGAGGTGGGAGAGATCGGGACAATATCCGTCGGCATGACCAGTGGATTTTGGGTCACGTTAATCTGCGGCGCACAACTGCCAACCAGCAAAGATAATATACAAATGATCGAGAATAGTTTTAGGGAACGAATCATTTCAACTCCAACAGAACGCTTTTGGCGGCGTCCCCGCCGCCGTCCCAAAGGGATGCTTTGCAAAGGACGGCGGCTGGAGCAGTTAGTTAGACGCTGAACGTCAAACGCCGAATTCTGCTTTGACTCTTTTATACGTATCTTCCAACGCTTCTGGCAGGACGCGAGTTCCACCCACAGACGACATAAAATTCGTATCACCCTTCCAACGTGGGACGATGTGGATATGAACATGCCCAGCCACACCCGCACCCGCCGCTTCACCGATGTTCACGCCCACATTGAAGCCCTGCGGATTGTAGATGTTTTTCAGCACAGTCGTACAATGACTGGTAAGTTCCATCATCTCGGCGCGCGTTGCGGGATCAAGTTCTTCAAGATTCGGCTTATGCTCAAAAGGGATGACCATCAAATGTCCGCTCGTGTAGGGGTAGCGATTGAGGATCACAAATGAATGCTCGCCGCGAAACGTGATGAGATTTTCCGCGCCATCGGTCTTGGTTTGTGCGTTGCAAAACACACAACCCTCTTCTTTATGATTATTTTCGATATATTCCATACGCCACGGGGACCAGAGTTGATTCATAGGTGCTTGAATTTTAGCAGAGAAGTGAGCTATTCGTGCCGACTGTTCAACTTAAACTCCAAAGACCGTTTCACCGCGGGCCACTCCAAGTTGATAATGGAAAAAACCACCGTATCGCGATAAATCCCATCGGCGGACTTCTGATGATTTCGCAGCACGCCATCCTGCTTGGCGCCTAATCGCGCAATCGCCGCGCGGGATTTGTGGTTATGCCAATGCGTGCGGAATTCCACGGCAATGGCATCCAGTTTTTCAAATGCATGAGTCAAGAGCAGATATTTACATTCCGTGTTGACTGATGTGCGTTGAACGCTTTCCGAATACCAGGTATAACCGATCTCCAAGCGGTGATTGACTTCGTCAACATTGAAGTAGCGTGTACACCCGACGATCTTATTCGATTCCTTGTCGCGGACAATAAAAGGCATTGCGCCAAGATTCTCCCGCCAATTCAAGGCGGTTTGGATATAGTCATCCACTTTTTCAGGTGAGGGAATAGACGTAAACCACAACTTCCAAAGTTCCCCATCTTTGACAGCTTCTCGCATGCCGCCCGCATGTTCAAGCGCAAGTGGCTCCAAAATAACTTTTGAACTTATAAGGGTAACTGGCTCGATCCATCTCTTTTTCATGTTGTATCCTCTAGCATGTCATCCTGAGGAAGCGTACCCGCGACCGAAGGATCACTACTTTGACCATAAGTATTTTCGCCCGTAGCCTCTTTACCATCCACAAACCATTCTTCGCTCAAATCCTTCCAGGCAGGGTTCATTGAATCGATCAGTGTGATTTTCTTTGCTCTTAACCAGCCTTTGATTTGCTTTTCACGCGCAATTGCGGAATGTATGTCTGAGCCTGCCTCATAATAGACAAGGAAATGAATGTTGTACTTGCTGGTAAAGCCTGCGACGAGTTTATTTTTGTGTTCGTAAACACGCCGTATTAAGTTATTGGTGACGCCTGTGTACAGTGTGCGTGATTTGTTTGTCATGATGTAGACGTAATATTCTTTGCTCATGGTATGCCTCTCAGACATGTTACTCTGAGGGAGCGTGCTTTTCGCGACCGAAGAGTCTCTGATGATGTTGGTAGAGATGCTTCGCCGCTAACGCGGCTCAGCATGACAGGACTAAAAATCTTCCTCAATTATAGGCGAGATTATCTTTCCTCATTCATCATTCATCCTTCCTAATTCATCATTTTTAAGTTATCCTCCAAACAATGCAGCCCTCACTTTTCCCCGAACCTGTCCCACAGACCTTTACTGTTTCCAAGCTCACGTTCCACATCCGCAAACTGCTGGAGGAGAATGAAGTCCTTCAGGATGTGTGGGTGCAGGGCGAGATCTCGAATCTTTCGCGCCCGGCTTCTGGTCATATTTATTTCACTCTCAAGGATGCCAATGCTTCGCTCAAGTGTGTAATGTGGAAGACCAGCGCGGCACGGCTCAACCTGCCATTACGCGATGGCATGGCACTGGAAGTGCATGGCAAGATCGGGGTGTATGAACCGGCGGGACAATATCAACTCTACGCCGATCAGATCCGCGGTGTGGGTGAAGGCGCACTCTACCAAGAATTCATGCGGCTCAAAGCCATGCTCGAAGCCGAAGGTCTGTTTGACTCAGATCGTAAAAAAAACATTCCTGAACTCCCGCACAGAATCGGCATTGTCACATCCGCCACTGGCGCGGCATTACGCGATATGCTCAACACCCTGCGCCGTCGTCTCCCGCTCGTGGAAGTGATCCTTGCGCCGTCGCCAGTTCAAGGCACCGAAGCTCCACCCGCATTGGTCAAAGCCATCAATACACTTGACGATCAACAACTCGATGTCATCATCCTCGCACGCGGCGGCGGTTCCATCGAAGACCTGTGGGCATTCAACAATGAACGTGTTGTTCGTACTGTTGCCGATACCATGACCCCGATCATCTGCGGCGTCGGTCACGAAACGGATTTCACGCTCTGTGACTTCGCTGCTGACCTCCGTGCCCCGACTCCCACTGCAGCCGCGGAACTTGCGACTCAGATCACAGTATTGGATCTGCAAGGCGAAGTGCAGACGTATAAAGCGCGCCTCGCTTCTGCGACAGTCAATCTGCTCGCTGAACAAAAAGCCTCGCTCGCCTCCCTGACCGCGCAACTACGATACCTCTCCCCTGCCCGTCTTATCCAATCTGAACGTCAACGCGTGGACGAGTTATCACGCCGCGCATTTATGTCCGTAGCGTATCGTGTTAACTTGCAGAAGAATCATTTCGAAGGAACCCAAAAGCGACTCGAGGCGTTAAGTCCACTGGCGGTGTTGGCGCGCGGTTATGCCGTAGTGACACGAAAAGCCGATGGCGGTGTTGTATCCCGCGTTGCGCAAGCCAGCGACGAAATGAAGGTCAGAGTCAGTGATGGAGAGTTTGAAGTAAAACATTCGCCCTGAGCGGAGACACCGAATGCACGTAGAGGTGTCGCAGTCGAAGGGCGTTCACATGCAAATATTTAGTTAGCAAGACACTGCGCTTCGTCTGCGGGACGAACGAACACCGTCCCTCCGCTCAGCGCGAAGGATATAGGAGCCATTATGCCAAAGTCATCAACCAAAAAAATAGAAAAGAATGTGGAAGATTTATCGTATGAAGAAGCTTTAGCCGAGCTGGAGCAGGTCGTTTCCGCGCTGGAGAATGAGCAGAGTCAACTTGAGGATGCGATCCGGCTTTTCGAGCGGGGGCAGGCTCTAGCTGCGCGTTGCGGCGTGCTGCTCGAAGCGGCAGAACTCAAAGTAAAGCAGGTAGTTGGTGAGGATGTGGTGGCTTTCGAGGAAGAGTCTGAATGAATCTTGGTGCACTCTTTCAAAACAAAGTTCTGATCGCGGGCCTGATCGCCTGGCTGATGGCACAGGTCATCAAGATGCCACTCAATTATTTTTACACCCGCAAATGGAATTGGGCATTACTGCTCACCACCGGCGGCATGCCAAGCTCCCACTCATCCCTGATGACCGGCACCGTGTTTGCCATCGGGCTGTATCACGGATTCGATAACCCGCTGTTTGCTTTGGGCGTGGCGATCACCATGATCGTGACCTACGATGCAGGCGGCGTGCGGCGACAGGCTGGCATCCATGCGCAACGCATCAATGTGTTGTTTGGCGAATTGCTAAGCGGACATCCCGTCAGTGAAAAGGATTTGCGCGAAGTGTTGGGTCACACCCCGCTCGAAGTGATGGGCGGTATTCTGCTCGGACTCGTTATCGCAACGGGGCAATGGTTAATTTGGAAGTAAGATATTCAAAAGGAGATTTCAAAATGGATGAATTAGTTGCTCTCGTCATGAAGAAGACTGGCTTGCCGAAAGAACAAGCCACTGCAGCCGTGAAGACCGTGATCGATTTTCTCAAAAAGAAATTGCCAGCGCCAGTGGGCGCAGCGATCGATGGTTTCCTCAGTGGCAAAGGTCAGCTGGCAGGCGCTGCGGATATGCTCGGCGGCTTGCTGGGCGCGACCAAGAAGAAGAAATAAGCAACGTAAAGTGACAGTCACTTCAAAAGTGACTGTCACTTTTTTAACCTGCGACTCACCGCACTCGTCAACATTTTTATTTCGGGGACTTTGAGAATTACCACACCTATCAAATACAGGACGCCGCCCACTGCAACGCCACCCAACGCGACAAGCCAGCGATTCAAACTACCCGTAGCCTGAATCCAAATCAACAAGCCCATCGCCATCCCAAGCCCAGCCAACCCAACCCGCCACGCCCCATCTGCAATGGATTTGCCTTCGATACCGTTCAAACGCTTCCGCATGAAGATGAATAGCGCAATCGCTTCGAGCGCAGTTGCAAATGAATTTGCCAAAGCCAAACCGCCCAGCGGAAGCCAGCCGATCTGTGCAAAGAGTTGTGAGAACCAAATGCTGAACACAACATTGAGTCCCATCGCGATCGCGCCAATGATGACTGGCGTCTTCGTATCCTGTTGGGCATAGAACGCACGTGTGAGCACTTCCATCACCGAGTGACCGACCAGTCCCGCCGCGTACCAGACCAACGCCCAAGCGGTCATTTCCGCAGTGGACGCGGTGAACTTCCCACGCTCGAACAACATCGAGACGATCGGTCTCGCCAGCAAAATCAAGCCCACACTGGCAGGCAGCGAAAGCAGGAAAATCCCGCGCAAAGCGGATGCGAGCGACGAACGCATCTCATCCAGTTTACCCAACGCATGTTGCGCAGAAAAAGTTGGCATCGCGGCAATCGCCACGGATTGCGCGATCGCGGCTTGTGCCATGAACATCAATGCGAAACCATAACCAATGCTTTGAATACTGCCTTTTGCCATATTGGAAGCCAGATTATTGTTGACCCAAAAATTCAATTGGACGATCGCCGCGCCGAACACGCGCGGTCCCATCAATTGAAAGACTCGCATCACATCTGGATTTCCCAACCCCAACGAAAATGAAAATTCACCTTTGAGCTTAAACAGCGACGGTAATTGCACCAACAAAAACAACGCCGCGCCGATCACCACGCCCCACGCCAGTCCGTAGATTCCCATCCAGCGCGAAAGTATCAACACGCCGAAGATTTGTCCAATTTGAAACATCGCGGCTGTGATCTGTGGAATAAAAAAGACTTGATGCGCGTTAAGAATGCTGATGACCAATCCGCCGATACCGAACAAAACCGCCGAGACGGATTGAATGCGCAACAGTTCGACTGTGAGTTTAAATATCTCAGGGTCACGTGAGAGTCCCGGTGCCAGTAAATAACGGACGATCTGCGGCGCAAAGATGGCAGCCAGCAACGCGGCAAGACTAAGAATCAGCGTAACGAGATTGATCAGCGACGAAGCCAGTTTCCACGCGGAAGTCTTTTCATCCTTCACCAGCAAGCCAGTGAAAGTGGGCAGAAACGCCGACCCTAATGCTCCCGCTGCAATGAGCGTGAAAAGCGTCTCACTGACACGGTTCGCAGAAAAGAACGCATCCACTTGCACATCAGGGAAAGCGTTCGCTACCAGAATCCGATTCGCAAGGCTGGCAAGTTGACCGAAAAGGATCGCGATCATCACCGTCCCAGCGGCACGGGCGATCTGGCGATTGGCAGTTGAAGAGTTGGACATAGGAGATGATTATAAGCGACCCAACCCCCTCCGCCTTCGGCACCTCCCCCAAATTCCACAAGAGAAATTGGAATAATTATTCAAGTGTCACGTGCGGAATTTGGGGGAGGCTGGGTGGGGGTCGGGAGTATAATCACGACAAACCATGTCCACAATCACACAACACGGATTTTTGGTTATCGCCGATATTTCGGGCTACACATCGTTCGTCGCCAAGACGGAACTCGAACATTCGCACGAGATTCTTGCAGAATTGCTCGAACTGCTTGTGGATCGCTTTCAGCCCTTGATGACCATCTCGAAACTCGAAGGCGATGCGGTCTTTGCGTATGCAACGGGAAGTGTGTTCGCACGCGGTACAACTTTGATCGATTTTATCGAAGCGACCTATGTGGCGTTCCGCGATAAACAGGTTTCGATGAAACGCAAGACCACCTGCACTTGCAACGCCTGCCGCAACATCCCCACGCTGGATTTGAAATTTTTTCTCCACTGCGGCGACTTTATTCAACAAAAAGTGGCAAACATCCGCGAACTCGTCGGCTCGGATGTGAACCTGATTCATCGCCTCACGAAGAATCACGTCAGCGAGGCTGTGGGCTGGCGTGCCTATATAATGCTGACCGAGCAATGCTGTAACGATATTCAGGTCAATCTCGAAGACGCCCACATTCAGATGGAAGAGTACGAGCATTTGGGGGAGATCAAAACCTATAACATCAACCTGCATCAACGCTACAAGGAAATCACCGACCAGCGACGCATTGTGCTCGAAGAAAAGGATGCTGATCTGATCCTACGTACAGATTTCCCCACGCCGCCCACTGTGACCTGGGATTGGATCCAGGACCCCGACAAACGCAATCAATGGAGCGGCGGACACATCCACTGGTCGTTGGGTGATAGACCCAAGGGCCGCGCAGGTGTGGGCGCGAGTAACCACTGCGCGCATGGGAAATCCCTCAGCACCGAAGTCGTTGTGGATTGGCGCCCATTTGAATATGTAACCACGAATTCATTTGAGAATAACAAACTCACTTTTACCGAAACCGTCCGTTTCGAGCTGCTTCCCAACGGGGGCACACGCGTGCATGATGTGATGAAAATGCACATGCCCATGCCGCAGTTTCTCCGCCGCCTGGGCGCGAAGTTTATCTTGATCTACCAGCACCATATGGACGAGCGCATGCAGGACGCCGCGCGCATGGCGGGGGAAGAGTTTGCCGGGTCTAAAGGCGAACAAGCGTGACCGACACCCAGCACGGGCATCTGCTCCTCGCCGACATCACGGGGTACACCTCATACGTTGCGACCACCGAATTGACTCACTCGCAAGAGATTCTTACCGAACTGCTTGAAACCATTATTGTTCAATTCAAACCAACCTTCACGATCTCCAAACTCGAAGGTGACGCTGTCTTTGCGTACGCTTCAGAGAATTCCATTCCGCGCAGTGAAGCCATTCTGCAATTGATCGACTCTACCTACAGCGCCTTTCGTTCCCGACAGGAGGCGGCGCATCGCCGCACCACGTGTACCTGCAACGCCTGCCGAAACATCCCCAACCTTGATCTAAAGTTCTTCTCACATCACGGCGAATACTTCGTACAAAATATTTCGGGGACAAAAGAACTTGTGGGATCGGACATAAACCTGATCCATCGCCTGACCAAAAACCACCTCAGCGAAAAAACAGGCTGGAAGGCATACGCCATGTTCACCGAGCAGGGACTCGCCCACTTTGCGGCTCCGCTAGAAGGTTTGATTGAACAACCCGAGTCCTACGAACATCTGGGCGAAGTCCGCACCTTCAGTATGGATCTGCGCGCCCGTTACAACGAATTGATGGACGCCCGCCGCATCTTCATCACACCCGAAACTGCCCATTCCATCTACGAAGCGGACTACGACGCTCCGCCGAGTCTCGTCTGGGAATGGTTCAACGATCCACATAAACGTGGTCAATGGATGACGAGTGAAATTGTCCCAGTGTTGAAAATTGGCGGTCGTAGTGGTGTCAGCGGTGCTCGCAATCACTGTGTCCACG
>Ga0180074_1000054_pt1 | contig 22406 bp, 20 predicted proteins | sample EasRiv366_16_10D_FD_121773 | JGI IMG/M metagenome (GOLD analysis project Ga0180074, IMG submission 121773) | Soil microbial communities from meander-bound floodplain in the East River, Colorado, USA - East River metaG ERMLT366_16_10D | ecosystem: Environmental > Terrestrial > Soil > Floodplain ...
CAACCTGCTCAAACAAGAGAAATCTGCCAAAGGTGGCATCCATGCCAAACAACTCCAAGCTGCTTGGAAAGAAGAATACCTCCTTAAAATTCTTTCTGCTGGCGTTTAGATGCGATTACCCTAACCTCTCGCTTGACACGTTTCTCCATAAGAGTATAATCACGCTCAATAGACAGCGCGAAGACAAGTAACTGTTTACTCATCACAGAGAGCCGTCAGTCAGTGTGAGACGGTTGAGCAGACAGTGAAATCCACTTCGCCACGTCATTCTCGCAGAAGTAGTTCACTACTATAAGGGAATCGGGAACCGCCCGTTACAGCGAACTTAAGACCCCCACCCTCCTCCCCCAAATTCGACACTAGAATTTGGGTTGGCATAAACTCCTCCTGTTGAATTTGGGGGAGGTGCCGAAGGCGGAGGGGGTAAAAGCAGGTGGCACCACGAGACGCCCCTCGTCCTGCAAGGACCGGGGCGTATTCTTTTAATCTGGAGTCAATCAACTCATGTGCCCGATAGGGTATGCTGATTGTATGGAGCAAGCTCCATGACTCCAAATAGCACACGGAGGTGCAACCATGTTAGATATAAACCTGATCCGCGAAAAACCAGATGTCGTCCGTACGGCGCTCAAGAACCGCCAGATGGATTCGTCTTCTGTAGACGAAATTCTTCGGCTGGATGAAAAGCGCCGCGTCCTGCTTACTGAAGTGGAGAAGTTCAAAGCCGAACGGAACACTGTGTCAAAAGAGATCAGCAAGATGAAAGATGCGGCTGAACGCGAAACGAAGATCGCCGCAATGCGCGAAGTGGGCGATAAGATCGCCGCACTCGATAAAGAAGTGACAGACGTCGAGGCAGAATTAACTTCCTTAACCAGTGCCCTGCCCAACATCCCGGATGAACGCACGCCATTAGGCGTATCCGAAGATGACAACATTGTCCTACGTACCGAAGGTCAACTCCCTGAATTTGATTTTGAACCCAAAGCCCACTGGGATCTGGGTCCTGCACTGGGTGTTATTGACTTTGAACGTGGCACCAAGATCACGGGCTCACGTTTCTATGTCTTGAGTGGTGCAGGAGCGCGCTTGCAACGGGCTTTGATCGCCTTCATGCTTGACCTGCATATTCGCCAGGGCTACACTGAAAAATATCTGCCGTTCATGGTGAAGTACGATACAGTCTATGGCGCTGGGCAACTGCCCAAGTTTGCAGATAATTTGTATAAAGACCACGAAGAGGATCTGTATTTCGTGCCGACTGCTGAAGTCCCACTGACTGGTCTGCATATGGGTGAAATTCTGGATGAAGCCCAATTGCCGTTGCTCTACACTGGCTATACGCCATGCTTCCGCCGCGAAAAAATGAGTGCGGGACGCGACGTGCGCGGTATCAAACGTGGACATCAATTCGACAAGGTCGAAATGTATATGTATGCCAAGCCTGAAGAGTCAGATGCTCTGCTCGAAAAGATGCGCGAAGATTCGGAAGCCACCTGTGCTAAATTAGGGCTCACCTACCGCGTCAAACAGCTCTGCACAGCCGATATTGGTTTTGGTTCAGCCATCACCTACGATATTGAAGTTTGGGCGGCCGGCTGCAATGAGTGGCTGGAAGTGTCATCAGTCTCAAATGTTCGCGACTTTCAGGCGCGGCGTGCGAATATAAAGTATCGCCCTGCTGATGGCGGCAAAGCCCGTTTCCTCCACACCTTGAATGGTTCAGGGTTGGGATTGCCCCGTACGTTGATCGCGGTGATCGAGAATAATCAGCAGGAAGATGGTTCGATCATTATCCCCGAAGTACTGCGCCCCTGGATGGGCGGCGTGGATGTGATCAGACCATAACCAAAAGTAGAGCGAGACACAATCTCACTCTACAAAAGGACATAGATATGCCAACCTGGCTTCCAGCCCTCTTGCAAATTGCCCTCGAAACCTTTACGCTCTTTGTTTTATTGGTAGGTTTGTTCGGTTTGATCATGCCAGTCTTTCCGGGTCTCGTCATTATGTGGCTCGGCACGTTGGTCTATGCCATCGTCCAAAGTTCGGCAGGTCAAATGACGGGCTGGGATTGGTTCGCATTTGCGCTCATCACTGTCCTCATGGTCGTTGGTAACATCGCGGATAACATCATCATCGCGCGAAAAATGCGCGACCAATACATACCGTGGAGTTCCATTTTGATCGCTTTCGCAGCGGGCATCGTCGCCAGCATTTTCTTCACGCCCCTGATCGGTTTAGTTGCCGCGCCGCTGGGTTTATTTCTGGCAGAGCTTAGAAGATTAAAGAATCGCGACGAGGCGATCAAATCTACAAAAGCATATATGATTGGCTGGGGTTGGGCTTTCGGCGCACGCTTCACCATTGGTATCGCGATCACCGTTCTATGGATGTTATGGGCTTGGATCTAAATCATTTCAATTTAAAATAAAAACAGAAGCCCAGCGATTTTGCTGGGCTTCTGTTTTTATCTCTTCGCATCTTGCACAACTCTAATCACCGTCTCTTTAAATTTAATCGCAGCGCTGCCTTCATCCAATCCAATAAAAGCTGAACCATTCTCAGACACATCTGTAAATCTACCACTAACTTGAATGCCAGAGTCAGGCATCATTTTTGCAAATTGCGTTTGAGCGTAATCCTGCACCACCACATCACTTAACTGCGCCGATAGAACCGCAGACTGCATTTTCGTGCCACTCACTGCCCATAACAACCAACGCGCTGTGATCACGACTCCCATGTACACGATCTCGGCACCGCCAAACAAGGGCTTCTTGATCTTTTCAGAGTCAGTTTGAATGCACATCAACGTATTAGCCAGAATCGCGCCAAGATTGTATTGTTCGATATGGTTCTTGAACGCTTCAACGATTTCAGGACGCAGACTCTCAAACGGGACTTCCTTCGTCATCCTTTTCCAATCAGACATTCTTTTACCTTCTCACGATTATTTGACCTGCTCCATTGCGCTTCCCACTACGCTTTCGATCTGATCACCATTCAATACACGAATCAGCGCCTGATTCATGATCGGACCCAAAACCAAAAGCACATCGTTCGAAGGAATCACATGTGCCGAGTCCAGGATGGCGTTCAACTCAGAATCTGAAGACAACCGTGTGGGCAAATAACCGGTTTCATTCAACCAATTACTGGTAAATTCATCAGTAATTAAAAATTCTGCGAGTTCAGTTGCCACTTGTTGATTCTCAGGATCAGAACCCGCCAATGCCCAAATCCAGCCAGTTGCAAAGGTATAGGGTGCGCTGTTCGGACTTGGGATCGTTTGCATGATCCCATCATCAGCCTGATGGCTCGCAGCCCATGCGATGGCAATATTTGCACGCCCATCACGATACGCTTGCATTGATTGTGTATCTGTCCCATAGTTTGCCATCGCGGGCAAAAACGCCTGCTCGATAAGGAGTCCATTTTGGATCATGAGCAATGTTTGGGTAAGTTGGTCCTCATCAAGAGTCGGCAGACCTTGTTCATTGACAATCCTGCCGCCCGCAGAAATATAAAGCGACAACGCGACGAACGCTTGTGGATCGCTGGCAGGGAAAACAAGCACATCTTCACTGGCAAGAATATTCTCCCAGGTAGTGATCTCAAGTTCCGGGCGATGGATCATGACCAAGGCATCTCCAGCAAACGGTAGACCATAGCCGATATTTTGGACGTGCCCCAACTCACGGGCATAGGGATACCAATTCGGGTTGTCCAAAACAGTGGACAGTCCATCCACGGGATGCAGGAGTCCTTTTAGGGCAGCGGCTTCAAGATCAGGGCGCGATAAAGCAATGAGGTCAGGTAACGCTGTGGGAGCAGCGCTGTTTGTGACGGATAACGAGTTAAGCAGACCCGTCTCCCCCGTTTCTGCCTTGATGCGGATTTCGATCTCCAATCCGGGGTGGGCTGCTTCAAAGTCAATGAGGCGTTGTTCCAGCAGATTGGCAGATATGGTAGTCGCACGCGGGTCAAAGCGCGGCGGTAGCCAGACACGCAAAACGCGCACTTCAGTTGTGGGCAGCGCGGTTTGGGTGGGATCGGTAAAAGGCTGAGGTGTTGGTGTGGCTTGCTCGAGGGGTGCAGAAACAGGTGTCGGCTGGGAAAGAAGCGATTCAATATTTGCACAGCCCGCTAATGCCGCAAATATTAAAAGATATGCAATTCGTAAAACTTTGGAAATCATCCTATAGATCGATGGGCGTACGCAGGATCGCGGTCAACAACTTGACCGAGTTCTGCACGTCGGTGAAATCAACCATTTCGGAGGGCGAGTGCACATAGCGCGTGGCAATGGAGAGACAACCCGCAGGCACACCGGCGCGCGTCAACTGGATGGCATGCGCATCGGTGCCGCCAAACAACAAAACTTCACGTTGATAGGGAATCTTATTCTTTTCGGCAGTCCGGATCATCCATTGCACCACGCGCGGATCGGAGAGTGCGCCGCTATCACGAATCTTGACGCATGGTCCCTTGCCCAGCACCATTTCCATTTTCATGGCATTTGGCGTATCAGCGGAGGAGGTGACATCAATGGCAATGCCTACATCAGGGTCAACGCCAAAGGCAGAAGTACCCGCGCCGCGCGTGCCAACTTCTTCCTGTGTAGTGAAGACAAAATAAACATCATGCGGGGTGGATTTCAGCGCGCGCAACGTTTCGATGGCAACCAGAACGCCGACACGATCATCCATGGACTTGGCGACAAGGCGGTTACCCATTTCAACGAAAGGACGATCGAAGGCGGCAACATCACCGACCTTGACCGGACAATCTTTTTTGCTGGTGGCGCCAACATCGATATAGATCTTGTCAAAGGACGGGACTTCGTGGACTTTATCAAAGCGGTCATAACCGATCACACCCTGCACCCCATTCAAGAAGCGCACGCGTCCACCCAACACATATTTACCGAACACGCCGCCAATCGATGAGAAGCGCACGAACCCATTTTCATCCACATGGCTGACCATCAGCCCGATCTCATCCATGTGCGCAGCGATCATGATCTTTTTGGTATCTTTGGTCACCTTGTTGGGACGTTTGCGGGCAATGAGGTTACCGAGCGCATCCACTTTGATCTCATCGGCAAGCGGTTTCACTTCCGCCAGCACCAGCTTGCGGATATTATCTTCGTAGCCTGAGGGACCAAAGGCTTCGGTAAGTTGTTGGAGGAGTTTTTTCATTGATGTAGTTTCCTAGTCTTATAGTTTGCGGTCAATTCAACAAGAGCGTCTGACCACTTTCGTATGTTTGACTGCCTTCGTGCGTGAACACATGTACTTTACTTTGTCCAAGCACTTTCCATTCGCCGCCAAGCTGACCCACGAGAGCGGTTTCTTCATCCACGCCGATCATGCGCTCACGTTCTTTGAGTTGGGTCTTCAAAGCAAATACAACCGGCTTGATCATAGTTGGAAAGGCATCGAAATGCGGAATGATGAATTCCGCCGGCACGATCCCAAAGCCATCGCTCATGCCTGCCAGGCGAAAGCTTGGAATTCTTTTGGAAAGGATCATGGCGCCCGCCGAGCAACCCGCGTAGACCGCACCATTGCTCCACGCCTTTTGCATCGCGAACCAGGCAAGCGAGCCGTTCATGGTCTCATATAGATATGATGGGTTACCGCCTGAAAAATAGATCAAGTCTGCGCTTTCGAGCAGGGGCACATATTGTTCGTCATTGGCAGAGGCTTTGTCAATGATGGGCAGTGCATTAACTTCTGCACCTAGCTTTGTAAAATGTTCCACACCCATCCGTGACCAGCGCCCGACACTTTCATCACCTTCCTGCCCGGCAGCGGTGGGTAAACACACCACGCGCGGGATCTTGACGTTCAAACTCGTCAGCAGGTAATGATCAACTTCGTTCATTACTGCCAGGTATTCGCCGGAGCCGACAAGAGCGATTAATCCATTCATGGGTTACCTATAGACAAAGTAAACACGAAAACAAGTAGAGGCTAACGCGTTGCTATTAAAGCCGGAGTGATTCTCTTTAATGATGCGTGCAAAAGGTTAAGCGTGTTCTTCCAATCATCTACGCGTGAGATGCTAACCGGTGAATGAGTATAACGATGCGGCACAGAGACTGAAACCGTGGGAATACCCGCTAACGCTTTTTGGATCGCACCCGAATCCGTGCCGCCGCCACCGGGTTGCCGAAATTGATACGAAATATTTTCAGCGTCACCAACTTCACTTAGAAAGCGCACCAGCCGCGGGTCATGCAGAGTCGAACCGTCCGCAATGTAGATCGCAGGACCAAACCCAAGCTTGGTGTTATACGATATATTTTCATTGCCTTCATGCGACGGAAGATCATTGGCAGGTGTTGAATCAATTGCAATCGCCATATCAGGGTTGAAATATTGCGCCGCCACTTTTGCGCCGCGCAGACCGATCTCTTCCTGCACGGTGAACGCCGCGCAGATATCCACATTCACGGGAGCATGCTTCAGCAACTCAATGAGCGTCGCGACACCGATACGATCATCAATGGACTTTGACAAAATGGACGGGCCCACGCGTCGAAACTTGGTCGCAAAACTGCCGCGGTCACCAACCTTCGCCTTGCCGGTCAACCCCAGGTCGATTCGTAATCCATCCACTGGAACTTTGCGCAAGCGCTCGCCCGAATCCATCAAATGGATCGGCTTGCCACCGATCACGCCGGGCGTGCGCTCTTTGCCAACATACACTTGCTTGCCAAGCAAATGTCGCGCATCGATCCCACCGACCGTTTCAAAACGATAGACGCCTTCGCCATCATCCGCCACGATCATAAAGCCGACTTCATCCATGTGCGCATCGAGCATGATACGCGTACGCTTCTTTCCACGCCCTTGCTTGATCGCCAGCACATTACCTAACGCATCCACCTTGACTTCGTCCGCGTAAGGCTTGATCTCTTCGAGTACGATCTTGCGCACTTCGCCTTCATCACCCGATACCGCGATGACGTTACAAAGTTTTTCTAATAATTTTAGTTGTGCATTTCCAAAAGTTGGCATAAGGTTCCTGTGTTAATTCTGGAGTCGGACAGCTTGCTGTCCATTTCTTGGCGAACATGTCCAACGGCAAGCCGTTGGACTCCAGAGGTTATTCCCAAATAATCTTCTCAACAAAATCCGGTTCGAGTGAAGCGATGAATTCAGCCAGCAAACGTCCAGCGCGTTGAATATCTTTCACCGAAACCATTTCAACGGGAGTGTGCATGTAACGAAGCGGGTACTCCACCAACGCAGTTGGAATTCCCTCCACACTGACTTGCATTGGGTAAGCATCAGTTCCCGAAGCTGCGGTGGTCACATCCAGAAACCAGGGGATCTCCAATTTGTCGGCAAGCTCGGTCAGCTTCTTATGAACGAACGGATGTATGTTCGGTCCCATACACAAACCGATCCCCTTCCCCATGTTGTGTGTCTGCCAGCCATTCGCACCGGGACCCTTGGCAAATGTGCCATCCACCGCAATCGCAATTTGTGGACGCAGGTCAAATGCAGAGGTATACGCCCCGAGATAACTCGTCTCTTCCTGGACCGTGGCAACTGCCCATACATCCCAAACATGACTCTTGCCTTGCAGCTCTTCCAGGCAAACCGTCAACGCCGCAACGGACGCACGGTTATCCAGCGTATGACCTGAGATGATTTCACCAGCGAGTTCCATCGGCTCGTTCGCAAATGAGACCAGATCCCCCACGCGCGCTTTCTTTTCCACTTCACGCGGCGTCAAACCAGTATCTACCAAAAGGTAATTAATATCAAGCACTTCGCCAGCAGTCAACGATTCAGGCAATAACTTTGCCGAGGGCATGGCAATGACACCGGGCAATTCCTCGCCACTATTTGCATGGACAGTCACCTGCGCGCCGGGCAGTACACGCACATCAATACCGCCAACGTTTGTGATGTGCAGAAATCCATCTTCGACCTTGGAGACCATCACGCCGATGGCATCCATGTGGGTCGCGATCATGATGGATGGTCGCTTGCCATTACCAGAACCTTTTTTGAGTCCATGCAGGGAACCGACACGGCTGGTGGTTACTTCATCCACCAGCGGGCGCCACTTCTCAGCGATGAGTTTGGCAACGGGAGCTTCATGTCCTGAAACTCCTGAAATAGAGATAATCGATTTTAAGAAAGGGAGGATGTCTGTCATGTTATGGGACCGCAGTGGTTGGGAAGGGTGTGATCGATGGTGTAAACGTGAACGTCGGTTGGGGCGTGAACGAAGGCGTAAACGTGATCGTCGGCAAATTGGTGCTGGAAGGAGTCCACGTTGGTGACGCTGTATAGGTCGGTGTAAACGTGTTTGTGGGCGGCAGGAAGAAGGTCGCCGTTAGAGTGACAGTCGCAGTGGAGGTGGGTGTATTCGTCGGTGTAGGCGTACTGGTGATGGTTTGAGTAACGATCAACGGCGTCCCAGTGATGGTGGGAGATGCAAGCGTACCCGTTGGTGTGACGGTTGGAGTCCACGTTTCCGTTGGGGTAGGTGTTAGTTGATTTGGGTCAGGCGCCAACGCCAGGGCAACCCAGCCGATGCAGTAACAGGGAATCGTTGCGAGTGTAATGACAATCAATGTCAAGCGACGCCTGGCGCGCACATCTGAAGATTCGGTCATGATGGGTAGATTATAATCCATCAAACAATATGATACCTCTGCATCTCCGCATCGCTGGTTTTCTATCGTATCGCGACTCCGTTGAACTTGACTTCAATGGTTTTGACCTTGCCTGTATCTCAGGGCATAACGGCGCAGGCAAATCGTCCCTGCTGGATGCCTTCACATGGTCTCTATTCGGTGAGGCACGCGGTAAAAGCAATGATGTGATCAATCTCCATCAGGATATCAAAGCTGCGGAAGTTGCCTTCACCTTTTCGCATGAACAAAACACCTACCGCGTCCAGCGGACACTGCCGCGCAACAAAAGCACCATGCTTGAGTTTCAGATCAAGAATGGCGATGCGTGGCGCCCGCTCACCGAAAAGACCACACGTGATACTCAGGCGCGCATCGAACAAACCCTGCGGCTCGATTACGAAACTTTCGTCAACGCGTCCTTCTTTTTGCAGGGCAAGGCTGATGAGTTCACTCAACAGAACGCCACCAAACGCAAAGAAGTGCTGAGCAACATTCTGGGTCTTGAGATCTGGGATGAATATAAAAATCGCACGGCCGAAAAACGCAAAGCCATCGAACGCGAAGTGGACGAGATCGACGGGCGCGTTGCGGAGATCGACGCGGAACTCGCCGAGGAAGAGATCAGAAAGAATCGGCTGGAAGAACTTCAAAGGACGCTGAAGCAGTTATCGGCGACGCGTGAAGCGCAAGAGTCCGCGTTGGAAAATATCAAGAAGAGCGCTGCATTGGTGGCTCAGCAGCGGAAATTAACATCCACGCTGTCAGCATCACTCGAACGTTCGCGCACAGCGTTGACTGGGATCGAAGCGCGTCTCGCTGCGAAACAAGCGGATGGTACTGCGTATGCGGACCTCGTCAGCCGCGCCAAAGAAATCGAATCGACATACAAAGCCTGGCAGAAGGCTCGCAAGGAATTAGAAGAGTGGGATAAGGTGGCGTTGGAGTTTCGTGACCACGAAAGGGAACGCGCGCCTTTATTAGAAAAGATCGCTGTAGAAAAAGCGCGCCTGGAAGAGGAGCGACGCTCATTACTGGCAGAAGCAGAGGAAGTCAGTCAGCAGTTGTCAGAGAACAGCGATGTAAAAAATGAAATTAACCAGGCACAAGAACTTTTAAAGGCAGCGGAAGAAAAAATCAAAGAGCGGATTGAAGTAGAGAGCAAACGGAACGAAGCGCGTGAACGCCAAGCCGCGTTGAAAGTGGAAAACGAGACGCTCAAAGCAGATATGAATCAACTTAAAGAGCGGATCGAATCGCTCAAATCAGCTGAAGGTGCGACCTGCCCCTTGTGCGGACAAGAGTTGAGTGAGGCGCATCGCAAGTCCACGCTGAAGCAATTGGAAAGCGAAGGCAAGGAAAAAGGTGATCTGTTCCGCGCCAATCAAAAAGAGACTACTGACCTTGCCAAACAAATTACCGATTACGAAGCACACATAATGAAGTTGAACTCTGCTGAAAATGAGCGTGTGAAATATGTCAGTGAGGTCTCGCAACTCACCGAGCGCATGGAGAGACTCCAGGCGCTTGCCAAAGATTGGGATGCGACTGGCAAGAAACGTTTGAAGGAAGTGGAAAAGATATTAGAAACTGGCAAGTATGCAGTGGATGAACAAAAGCAACTTGCCAAGCTCGACAAAGAACTTGCGAAACTTGGCTACGATACATCCGCGCATGATGAAGCGCGTCAACAGGAAAGTGAATTGCGCAGCGTGGAGGAAGAGCACAGCAATCTCAAATCTGCCAAAGAAGTAAGCAAACAGATCAAGAGTGAGATCGAAAATCTGGAAGAAGAACGCGAAAAGCGTATGACGGAAGTTGCTGAACAACAGCAAGAATACGATACGGTGTCACTGGCATTGCAGGAAGCGGAATCCAGTGCACCCAATCTTGATATGGCTGAACGCGAGTTATATCGTCTGCGTGAAGAGGAGAATAGAGCCCGCAGTGAATTGGGCGGCGCGCAACAACGCGTGGATATTCTCAAAACTCAGCGCGCCCGCAAAGCTGATTTTGAAAAAGAACGCGAAGCTTTGCAAAAGCAAATTGCTCAACATAAAACGCTTGAACGTGCCTTCGGCAAAGATGGCGTCCCGGCATTGCTGATCGAACAGGCATTGCCGCAGATCGAATCAAAAGCCAACGAACTGCTTGATCGCTTGAGCGATGGGCAAATGTCCATGGAATTTATCACGCAAGAATCTTATAAGGATGACAAGCGCAAAGACTTGAAGGAAACGCTTGATATCAAAATCAAAGACAGCGCGGGCGCGCGCGATTACGAAATGTATTCGGGCGGCGAAGCCTTCCGCGTCAACTTTGCGATTCGGTTGGCGCTTTCTGAGATCCTTGCGCAACGCAAAGGCGCGCGCCTGCAAACGCTGGTCATTGATGAAGGCTTCGGCTCACAGGATGTGCAAGGACGACAACGTCTCATCGAAGCGATCAATCTTGTAAAAAATGATTTCGCCAAGATCCTTGTCATTACGCATCTTGAAGAACTCAAAGACGCCTTCCCCACGCGCATTGAAATCGAAAAGACCGAACGGGGTTCCACCATTCGCGTCATCTAACATGCCGTATCTCATCGCATCCACCGCGTTTTTGATCGGCGGCATATTTATTGTTTACTGGCTTCACAACCAATATCAAATGGATATTGTCGTTGAGCCAGCGCCGCCTCCGACCAACGCGCCGCTCATTTCGGTTTGCATTCCCGCACGTAATGAGGAAAGAAACATTCGTGCTTGTGTTGAGGCTGTGCTAGCACAGGATTATCCCAACCTTGAAGTCATTGTTTTGGATGATCGCTCCACCGATGCGACTCCTGAGATTCTTCGCAAATTGACTCTGGAGTCCGACAGCTTGCTGTCGAGACAAACACGGGAGCAAGCTCCCGTACTCCAGATTATCAGCGGTTCGGACCTACTGAAAGGCTGGGCAGGTAAGCCCCATGCCTTATTCCAAGCCTCAGCCTCTGCCCAGGCCGCAAAGGACGCGTGGCTTTGCTTTGTGGATGCTGATACCTTCCTCTCCCCCACGACTCTTTCCTCATGTTACTCCAAAGCTCTCGAAACCAAAGCGGATATGTTTACCATCATGACCTTTCAGATCCTTGGTTCGTTCTGGGAAAAAGTTGTGATGCCGCTAATAATGACCGCGCTTTCGGTTGGTTTCTCACCGCGCAAAGTGAATGATCCAACTACAAAAGATGCCATCGCGAATGGACAATTTATTCTGATCAAGCGCTCGGTCTACGATGCTATTGGCGGACATGAAAGCGTCAAAGATAACATCGTGGAAGATAAAGCCATCTCGGAACAAGTGAAATGGAATGGCTATCGCCTGATCGTAGCAGATGGTATGAAATTAGTACGCACACGCATGTACACGTCCCTGCCTGAGATATGGGAAGGCTGGACGAAGAATATCTATCTCGGCTTGCGCGATCAATCATCCCTGATGGCATTGGGCGTTTTTGGCGCATTCCTAACTTTGCTGGTTTCGATCTTTCTACCAGCCTGGCCCCTGCTTGGAGTCTATTGGCATTTGAAAGGTGGAGGTTGGATGGCAACTGCAATCATCAGCGAATCACTTTTGCTGTGGGCATATGTAATTTATGTGCGGGTGATCATTGCCAGAAAAATAGAGATCTCGCCCTGGTACGCGTTCACGACTCCGCTTGGAGCTGGAGTATTTGGCGCGATGATGTTCACATCTGCGTGGAAGGTGATCTCGCGGAAAGGCGTCACTTGGAAGGGGCGCGTATACGCGTCAGAATAACGGGAGCAGGTTCGGGGGTAAGCTGGAAGCGGGGTCATATCTAAAAGATGATTTCTGTCACTTTGTCGAGAGGATAAATTAGAGTAAATTAGTCACCTTGTGAAATTTAATCTGTCTCTTATTTTGTGATATAAATCACATAGTATTCTTCTAACATCAGGTATAGTTGCCAACGTCAATCTTAACCAAAAGGATGAGCATGTCAAAATACCCACTCATTATTGCAATTGCGGCGGCGGTTATCGCACTTACATTTTTTGTATTCGTAACCGACGCTCCGGCGTATGGTGGCAGTGCGCCCGAGACGTGCGCCAACTGCCACGTGATGGATTCGCAATACGAAAACTGGTATCACGCGCCCCACGAAAAATGGACCGAATGCGTGGACTGTCACCTGCCTCACGATAACGTTGTTGTTTATTATCTTGAAAAAGGGCGGCAAGGCGCGAAGGATGTGTACGCTTTCACCACCGGGAATATTCCAGTTGCCATTCGTGCTAGCGAACAAACCAAGGGCATCATTCAGGATAATTGCATCCGCTGCCATGCAGCAAAAGTGGAAAGCATTGTCATGGGCGCCCAGCCATTTGACCGCTATTGCTGGGAATGTCATCGCAATGTGGCGCACGGACCGCGCGGCGCCTCGGCTGTTCCATTTCAAGATTCGACCCTCTACCCCGTCAAATAAATCCCATTCAAGGAGATGCACTCATGAAGAAATACACTACTGTGATTTTGGTCGGCATTATCGTTGTGCTGGCTGCTGTGTTGGTTGGCGTGCTAACGTTCATGAAGAACCAACCACCCCAGGAACGTGCTTTTCAGCCGCTGGCTGAGATCAAAGCGATGGAACCTGATTCAGAGCTTTGGGGTCGGAATTTTCCCAATCAATATACAACGTTCCAGAAGACTGCCACCAACAATATTGATACAACGTACGCTGGCTCTTCTCAATTCTCGTGGCTCGAAAAAGATCCGCGCCAGGTGATCCTGTTTGCGGGCTACCCCTTCAGCAAGGACTACAACGATGACCGCGGTCACGCCAACGCATTGGATGACGTGCGCGCCACGAAGCGCTTGAACTTGGATGATACGAATCCCAAGCACACGCCCGCGACATGCTATTCCTGTAAGTCGTCGAACAACCCCGGCTTGTGGGATGAGATGGGCATGGAAGCTTACGACAAGATGACGTTCAATGAGATGACGCCCAACATCAAAGAATCGATCGGCTGCTCCAACTGTCATGAGGCTGGGACGATGCGTTTGATCGTCACCAACCCGGCGTTGGAGGAAGCTCTCGAAGCCCAGGGCAAGGATTGGACAACCTTCACCCGTCAGGAAATGCGGACGGTTGTTTGTGCCAACTGCCATGTGGAGTATTACTTCAAAGGCGATGGCAAATATCTCACCTTCCCGTGGGCAAAAGGTACTGAAATCCACCAGATCATTGAATACTATGAAGAATCTGGTTTCAAGGATTGGGAATATCCCGATGCCAAGACTCCGATGCTCAAGGCACAACACCCCGAATTTGAATTCTTCACTGCCGATAGCACCCACTACAAAGCCGGTGTCTCCTGCGCAGATTGTCACATGCCGTACGTGAGCGAAGGCGCATCGAAATACTCCACGCATGATGTTCACAGCCCATTGCTGAATCCTGAACAGGCTTGCGGACAATGTCACACAGATAGTGAATATGTTGTAGGACGTGTAAACTCGATCCAGAAACAGGTTGCCGATACCAAGGTCGCGACCGAAGATGCGATCGTGGATGCCATCAATGCCATCAAACTTGCAGCAGCCAACCCCAACGCCGATGCGACACTGCTCGACCAGGCACGCAACCTGCACCGCAAGGCACAATTCATGTGGGACTTCGTCTCTGCTGAGAACAGCACAGGCTTCCACAATCCTGAATATGCGCTCAATATCTTAGCCGAGTCCACTAACCTGGCACGCCAGGCACAAATGTTAGCGGCACAATCTGTGAATGATATGTCTCTATTGACGACGGGAACGTATTACCAACCAACCCCAGCCCCGTAATCACAGAACAACAACAGCTTAGCAACAAAGAAACGCCGTCCAGCCGACGGCGTTTCTTTGTTGGATATATAATTCAAAGCGAGGAGAATACTCATGAAAAGAATTATCGTATCTATCATGGTAGCAGCCGCCGTGCTAAGTGCCTGCAGTGCGCCGGGAGACATGGAAGTCCATCAGGCTTGGGTAAGACCAACCGCACAAGGTGAAACCGCCGCTGTTTACCTAACCATCCATAATCATTCCGCCAGCGATGATGAGCTGGTCGGTGCAAGCACCCCCGTGGCTGATGCAGTAGAGATCCACCAAAGCAAAATGGAAAACGATATCATGCAAATGAGTATGCTCACATCCGTGCCGATCGCCGCCGATGAAGAGATCATTTTTACCCCAGGTGGGTACCACATTATGTTGGTCAACATTAAAGAGGAACTGGTACTCGGTGAACATATCGGGCTTATCCTACACTTCAAAAATCATGAGGATATCGTGGTTGAAGTCAATGTTGCAGACTCCATGCCAGAAGAGGAGCACGAGGCGAGTCAAGATCATTAAACACGCCGTGACAGGGAACATTTTCGTGTCTTCAACGTCTATTCGGGTAAGGAGTTAAAATGAAAAAGATCATTCTTATCACACTTATTGTTATGCTTGCCGCATGTTCTGCGGGCGGCAGCGAGCTTTCACGCAACCAGCAAAAATGGCAGGATGCCAATATTACACATTACCGATTTGAGTTGAGCATTGGCTGTTTCTGCGCATTCCGGGATCAGATGCCATTGACCGTTGAAGTACGGGATGAACAGATCGTTCATATGGCTACAGTGGATGGCACCCTGGTGCTTGATACCGACCAGAATTATGAATTCTATGCGCCCCACGCGACCATTGATCTGCTGTTCGCAGAAATAGAGGCAGCGGTCAAAGAAGGCGCGGATTCGGTCACAGTGACTTACGATCCTACATATGGGTTCCCCACCGAGATCGCCATTGACTACAGTCAGGAAATCGCCGACGAAGAAATGTACTACAGCATTTCAGGTTTCGAAGCGCTTCCATAAGTAGAAACAAACAATAACAAAAAGCCCCAAAGGTTTTCGAAACCTTTGGGGCTTTGCATTTTAATTATACGGTTGTGTCCATTGTTGCAGGACTTCTTGATCTGCAATTTGTATCCGGCGATCTTCAATGCGGATGGCACCGCTCTTTTCCAGTTCTTTCAACGAACGCGCCACCACTTCACGTACGGTCCCCAACCGCGCCGCAAGTTGTTCCTGCGTCCAATGCGGGCGGGATTCCTCGACCGGTAGTTCAGTGATGAGCCGCGCCAGACGATTCGTGACCTGATAAAAAGCCATCTCGCTCACCTTGCGGACCAGGTTACGCAGGTTTTGACCAAACTTATTCAAGATCTTCAAGGCAAACTCAGGGTTGGAGATAACCAGCTTGCGCAGTATGGCTGAATCAGTTACCCAGACACGTGAAGTTTCAAGCGCCTCCACATTGACAGGATTTGTACCCCCATCAAACGCAGGGACTTCGTTACAGGTTGCGCCTTCGGTCAATACACTGATAATGTATTGGCGACCCTGAGGTGAGATGCGATAGAGTTTTACACTTCCGCTTTCAATGATATGCAAACCGGCGCACGGGTCACCCTCCCAAAACAATACATCACCGCGCTCATATTCGCGTAATTGAGTATGCGCTGCGATATCGTTGGTAACGACCTCGGGAAGCTCATCAAAGTATGGATTGCTTCGAAGTGTTTTGAGCTTTGCGGCTTGGGTGACATCGACCAATTTCATGAATTAGACTTCACCAAGCAACACTTGATCGGTACCGCGGTCAACTTCCCAGGGGTAGACGATATACGCATCCGTGATCGCGGCATAATAATCAGGGCGGACATGCCCAAACAGATTACGATACGGATTGAAATGCAGGACACATGTTTCAGGGAATCCGCCTGCAGCCGAAACTCGATTTTTTACAGCGGTGATCGTACGCCCACCGCCCCACACATCATCAACGATCAGCGTAGGACGTCCGCGCAATTTATCCTCAGCCGGGAATTGAATGAACTCGGGCCACATCATTAACTTCGCCTGCTCCACCCGCATTTGTTCAGCGGGGAAATCAACGGCAGCGGTCAGGACATGCGTAATATCCATGGCATCTGCAAGTAGTCCCCCAGGGACGATGCCGCCGCGTGTGATGATCACCATTGCGGTGAATTCGCGTTTGAATTGCGGGACAAGGTGATCGATCAAACGATCTACTTCATCCCATGTGATCATTTCACGGCGTGGTTGATTTTGAGGTTGCATAGTTTGGTTTTCCTTCGCCCTGAGCGGAGGGAGCCCACACTTGCACCGCACGCAAGTGCAGGTGTAGGCGAGCGCAGACGAAGGGCGATTCAATTAAATTTTCAATAACAAGACAGTTGTGCTTCGTCTTCGTTCGACCAAAAGCATGGTCTCACTCCGCTTAGCACGATCATATTAGCCCAACACTGCAGCCAGAGGCGCTGGCGCGGCAACTCGAACTTGCATGGGCTCACCAACAACCTGTGCTTTTTCCACTTCACGTGCCCAGATATATAAGCAGGTGTGATAAGCCGTGGAGGTGTATGAGCTGATGACACTGGCGATCATAACAAAGGTGAAGAAGATCAACGCTCCGAATGCAATACCAATCACCGAGACCGCCGTGTTGCCGCCAGAAAGATAAGCGGCTCCACCGCCAACGGCGATGGCAATGACCAAACCACCAAAACCTAATACAAAGCCGATCAACCCGGTCACCCAGCGGACACCTACGGTGCTGATACCGATCAGGAGCAAATTCTGTTTGGTGATATTCAAGATGCGTCCCATACCATCTTTGAGATTCAGATCATCAATGACCATGGCAGGCAAAATAAGATAGGATGCTTCCGTCCATAATGCCGAAAGCAGGTTCGTCGCACCACGCGCGATGCCAGAAACGATGCTGCCGCGTCCGCGATTGCGGTTGGCGGCATTCTTAATCAAGTTGACCGCTGTAGATGCCGCAGCGAGCATGAGAATATCGAAGAAGTCACGGCGCACCACCGCCCAGGCTTTATCCATGCGCCCATCACCTTCAGCCAGATAGCCGTAGATCAGGTACACAGTCATTGCTGAAAACACATACGACACAACGAATTGCACAAAGATCATGATCGCGCCCATCAAGCCCATGATGATGTTTCCGAACCGCGAATCGCCGAACAGAAATGCCGCGCCAATGATCGGGATGATACCGATCACAGAAACGATCATCCCGGCGATCAGGGCATACAGAGACGGTTTCAACAGGTCCTTGTCTTTGAATGCCATCTGCCAGGCTTGTTTTAGAAATGACCAACCACGGGAAAAGGATTGCATTGTTGCTCCTATGTAAGAATGATGGGGCGATTATAGCAAAGGATTGACCACTGCTATAGACCAGAATATCTACGTTTCCTAACAGCAACCACGATCAAAACCAGCGGGATGAACAGGACCGACCCGCAGAGTGGATTCTTTGCAGTGGTCGGCGTGGATGTAGGAATCGCCTCTTTCTCAGGGACAGCTGTCGCTGTGGCAGGAAGCGGAGTCGTCGCTTGAGGTATAGAGGTCGGTTCCAAGGTTGCCAGAGTCGGCATGGGAAGTTCTGGCGTTGCGGTCAGCCAATGAAAGATGTATCCATTATCCGTTTGTTCCACAGATTCAATAAACAAGTAATAGATTTTTTCAGCGATCTCTTTGACCTTGGGATCGTTCGGCGCAAGTTCCAGTGCGCGATTAATTTCCTGCATCGCACGCAACTTATCAAGAGTAGCCTCAGCATAAGCAAAATCTTCATAATACGCATGGACTGCCAGCAGGTCAGCCAAGCCTGCATGCCAGAGCGCATCGTCAGGTTTGAGCGTAAGCGCTTTTTCATATGCGTCGATGCTAAGTTGATAGAGTTCATCGCCGCTTGCACCAGCGCGAAATCCACGGCGATAGAATTGAATCTCTTTATAGATCTTTCCCAAGCGTCCCCAGGCTTCCCCATCGTTCGGATTTTTTTGGACGTTGGCTTGCTCATCCAACACCTTCTGCCACGCCGTAGGCATCACCAATGAAAGTTGAAAATCATTGCTCTGCTCAGGTTCGAAGTCTTCAAAATGCCAGCGTACTTCCCTACCATCGATCACACCACCGGGCGTCGTGCTCGACCAACCGATCTGATCCTCGAAAATCACATTGTGTGGATTAGCTTCATACGGCAAACGCACGATCAAGTCCGCACTGCCGATCGTCCCCTGCCAGCCTGCGCCGGTATGAAAGATATAAAAGAAAGCCACATACGGATACTCGCCCATCCCTTCGAGTGTGTATGTCACGCGGATATTCACATCCTCATTCGGCGGAAAATTCACCTTGAACTCAGCCCACGGCACCGCGTCAGAACCCCACATTGGATCAACTTCTGAAATTCGGCGAGTTGCTACAGATTGGTTATTTACAAAAACTTGCAGGTCTTTGATCTCGGGATATTCCCCAAAGCCATTATTAGAACTGATCGGAAAACGCACACCCATACTTTCAACTGCACTTCCCAGATTATGCATCGTGAAATCAGCTGTGACTTTTGCCCGCCCCAGACTCCCAGATAGTGTGTTTCCCAAAACATCGATCACGACCGTTTCAGCCATCATGCGGACTTGTGTGCCCTCTGTTTCGGGTCCGGGATTGGAACCCGGCGGAAAACTCGGAGGCGCAATATCAGCACGCACCGCAGATGGAGCCATTAGCATCCCCACCACCAAAATTAGAGCCAACCATCGAATGTGTTTCATGATGCTCCCTTACAGCAAACTGATCGGATCCACTTCCACCCGCCAGCCATCCAACCTCACGCCGCGCAACAACTCTTGCGGATTGGCTCCCCGCAAAATAATTTGCCAGCGATATTCATTATTCACCTTCGCAAAAAAACATGGGACGGGGCCGATGACAGTCGATAGTGGATAGTGAGAAGTGGAAAGTTTCTCAGCGACTCGCCGCGCCTCATTCTCAGCCGAGGCTTGATCCTGATCTCGAAATTCGAGTCTCACCAAGCGGCTGAACGGTGGATAGCCCAGACGTTTGCGTTGTTCCAATTCGTATTGATAAAAACCATTGACATCATGCTGTGCCGCAAATTGAATCACTTGATGTGCAGGGTCGAAGGATTGCAAAACCACTTTCCCACCGCGTTCACTGCGACCCGCACGCCCTGCCACTTGAGTCAATGTTTGAAAAACACGCTCACTGGTAAATGGGTCGGGCAGATTCAAACCGACATCCGCCAACACAATGCCAACCAGAGTCACTAGCGGAAGGTCGAGTCCCTTGGCGAGCATTTGTGTGCCGATCAATACATCCGCTTGATGATTGGCGAAATGCGTCAGGATCATTTCGTGCGCATCTTTGGTGCGCGTGGTATCCCAATCCCAACGCAAAGTCCGCGCCTTTGGAAATAAGGTATTGATTTCCTCTTCCACTTTTTCACTGCCGAGCCCATATTCACGGATTTGCTTACTGCCACATTGCGGACAACTTTTCGGTTTGCCGCGTTCATATCCGCAGTGATGACAAAGCAAGCGTTCTTTATTTTCGGTATGCAGAGTAAGCGGCGTTTCGCAATTGGGACACTTCAACACGTAGCCGCAATCACGACAGAAGATGTACGTTGCTGTGCCGCGCCGATTCAAGAACAAGATGGCTTGCTCACCCCGCTTCAGTGTGGACTCAAGCTCCTTAAGCAGAAGCCTGCTAAAGATCCCGCGCTGACCCGCTTTCAATTCATCCCGCATATCCACCACGTGGACGGGCGGCATTTCGGCTTGGACGATCCGTTTGGGTAAATCCAATTGTTGAATTTGTTTTGTCTCGGCTTGATACAGTTGCTCAATGGTCGGCGTGGCGGAGCCCAGCACACACACCGCGCCGCACAGACGTGCATATACCCGCGCCGCATTGACCGCATGATAGAACGGCGGCTCAGCCTGGTGAAACGACGCGTCGTGACATTCATCCGCAACAATGAGACCGATATTTGGTAGCGGCGCAAACAAGGCACTGCGTGCGCCGATGATCACTTTGAGTTTGCCCGAACGCGCACGCCGCCAGGTATCGTAACGCTCCCCCTCCGAAAGTTTTGAGTGGACCAAGCCAACTTGCCCTGGAAAGCGATTTAAAAAACGCCGCACCGTTTGCGGCGTGAGCGCAATTTCAGGGACAAGAATAATTGCCTGTTTGCCGCGCTTGATCACTTCATCCGCTGCACGCAAATAAATTTCTGTTTTGCCAGAACCGGTCACACCTTGGAGTAAGAATGGGAGTCGGGAGTTGGGAGTCGTAATAGCTGTGTTGATTTTTTTCAACGCGAAAGATTGTTCAGGGGTTAACTCAAGCGACTGTTTACTTGTTTTCGTCTCTACCTGTTTACCTGCCCTTTCCAATGGGTCGCGAAATATTTCACTCTCAAACAAACGGATCAAGCCGCGTTCTTCAAGTTCCTGCAGGTCAGCGAGATTGCATCCGCTTTGGGCGTAGACCCACGCGAGGTTGACCGCATCGGGCTGTTGGATCAAAAACCGCAATGCGGACTGTCTGCGTGCCAACGTTTGCTTTGTGCCCAGATTGGGCATTTCACTTTCCGCTTCTTCCGGCGGGACTGCAAGTTGCGCGACACGAATGAACTTTGATCTTACCCGGGGCGGCGGCAGAATACTCCGCGATGTAAGCACACCTTTCCGCACGAGGAAGCCTGCTGTTTTACGCCAATCCACTCTGGCAAAGTGCGTGTCAATTTGACGTCCGCGCAACGGACCACGCATCTTCAACAGACTCAATATGCGGTCTTCGATCGTCTGTCTTTGAGTCTGCGGACTGAGAGTCTTTGAACTTACTATTCCTCTATTCTCTATTCCCTGTTCTCTTATCTCGTAAATTGTATCCACTTGTTGACTCAACCCCACAGGCAAAAATAATCCAACGACCGCCGCTAACGGCAACAGCGTAGATAAAGCCAATTCTTCAGCGAGAGCAATTTGAGGCTGAGTCAGAACCGGTTCTTCATCCACCAGTTCTAGAATTTCTTTCACAGCTTGAACAGATGGTTGGTCAATGAAACGAAAGACCACGCCCTGCGCAGTCTGCTTCCCAAACGGGACGATGACGAGATGCCCGACACCGATCCTCCCCGCGAGGGATTCGGGAACGACATAATCAAAAATCCCCGCGACGGAGGGAACGTTTACAACGATTTGAACGAAGGAGGTCATTACGGTGATTGTATCGTGAAAGGCTTTGAGTGTGGATTGCCATTGAGGGTAAAATAGAAACAAGCAAGTTTGCAGGAAGATTTACACTTTCCACAAACTTGCTATACGGTAACTATATAAATACCGGTATGACCTCTTAAAGAAGCTGTGAGCATAATTTAGATGGTGATGTATGAAAAATGCAAATGAAACAAGCGCGAGTGTTCAAGAAAAGTCTCTGGAGCTAATCTATGCTTTGAATAATATCGCGACCGAGTTGCAGAATTCCATTCAGAGCGAAGAGAATGTTTACGCCGTATTTCAGAAGCAGGTCATAACCCTTGGGTTGCGGGGTGGATTCAGCCTGCTGGATGAGCAGGGCAAGAACCTAAATTTCAAGGCAGTCGCCTTTACCAACTCATTTAAAAAAGCCATCGATCGTTATAACACCAAACACAATTTACCTGTGGATGGGTATTCCATACCAATAGAGAGCGTGGATATCTATCAAAAAGTGACGCGTGAGGGTCAGTCCATTTTTGTAGCTGATACGAGTATAGTAACCGCACAGGTTGTGCCCACACAAATCAAGGCTTTTATCAAACC
>Ga0180074_1000055_pt1 | contig 22300 bp, 24 predicted proteins | sample EasRiv366_16_10D_FD_121773 | JGI IMG/M metagenome (GOLD analysis project Ga0180074, IMG submission 121773) | Soil microbial communities from meander-bound floodplain in the East River, Colorado, USA - East River metaG ERMLT366_16_10D | ecosystem: Environmental > Terrestrial > Soil > Floodplain ...
CATGGGGATGACAGGCTTCGACGGGAGAGGCTGGTTCCGGAATGCGAGCCGAGCGGCGCCGAACTCGTAAAATCCGCGCAAAAAATCAAGTGCTAATAACACTTCCTACGCTGCTATGCCTCTCGCCGCTTAATGCGTTGAGATCATAACAGTCAACATCCATAGTTGATGTTGCGTCCGCCGGACCCGTCCTCCACCCGGTGACGGATCGGGCGAAACAATGGTGAGAGTGCCGCACATGATTCTGCTAAATGTGTGAAAGACCAGCAGATGGTCACAGAGTTACCTGCCCGCCGAGATCTCTGTGATGACTACCTTCGGCAGGCTACGCTCGTAGATTTCCGTGGGTCGAGTCTTTCGGACCCGGGTTCAATTCCCGGCATCTCCACTAACGCAAGTGCCTGGCAATAACTGCCAGGCACTTGCGTTTTATAACCTTCCGAACCCTCCTCTTGACAATTATGTCCGTAACGGACATAATGGACGCATGACCACGACAAACCCCATCCAACCTCTTACACCAGCCGTCTTCTACATCCTTCTGGCACTCTCCAGTAGCGAGCGGCACGGCTATGGCATCATGAAACAAGTTGAACAGGACTCACAAGGAAAGGTAAGCATGGGCAACGGCACGCTCTATGGCTCGCTCAAGCGTATGCTCGATGCAGGTCTGGTGGAAGAGAGTGAGAGGCGTGTCGATCCGGAAATGGACGATGAGCGGCGCATCTATTATCAAATCACAGGCATTGGCGCGAAAGCCCTCACGGCGGAACTTGAACGCTATAAGCGGATTGTTACTTTAGCTCAAGAGCGCAAGCTTTACCCGAAAACTGTTTCCCTATTAAGAATAGGATGATATACAGATGACCAGGCACATTGCTCAAATAAGCGCGCTAACAATAGTGGTCATTGTCCTCATCTTTTATCTGTTCATCCCCGGAACATATGATGGTGCCGCATCAGGTTTATCCACTGTGGTCCAGTTGTTTGAAGCAGTTGGACTCCTTTTGGTTCCACTGGAGCTTGCATGGATATTCTATGAAGTGCAAAAGCACGCGCGCAGAAAGAAAAACCTGCCAAATAAAAGCAGAGGCTATCGATTTGCGTTGAGCGCGTTGATCATCGCCTCGATTCTGTTGACGCCTATTTCTTTGCTTATTCTTTTTGGCATCGGCGTTTCTTTTGGTGTTCTGACATTGGCATTCTGGCTTTCCACCATCCTTCGATTGAGACCCGGGCTGAGAGCATTGAAAGAGACGGAAGGTGATGGTTTCAACTCCGCGCCTGTGTATCTCATTGTCATTCCTTTGATTGTGCTTGTGGCTCAAATCCTGCTGGCAAGACCGGCCACCGAGTTCAGCCGGAATCATGTGATTGCCAACGGTGCAGAATTGATCGAGGATATTGAGCAATATCATGCTACCTATGGACGGTATCCCGAAGCATTGTTAGCAGTCTGGAAGGATTACTACCCGGATATTGTCGGCATCGAAAAATTCCATTATGTGCCGCATGAGGGAGCCTACAATTTATATTTTGAACAGCCGCGCTTGTTTTTCGATATCTTCGGCACGCGCGAGTTTGTAGTCTATAACCCAGCGGACGAACATCTCATGCTCAGTCATACAAGCTGGTTCATGCTGTTGACGCCGGAGCAACTGGAAGAGACCCAGGGCTGGTACGAAGTCAATGATGCCTCCAGCCCGCATTGGAAATATTTCTGGTTCGATTAACTCGCGGCCATGTTGAAACCAATATGAAAAAACAAAAGACGATTCATACACTTTACAGGAAACTAATCAATCTTTATCCCGAAAACTTTAAATCACAATTGGGCGAGTCCATGAAGCAAACGTTCAGCGATCTCTGTAACGAAAAGAGACGACAGGCAAAACACAAATGGTTCGGCTTCGTTCTATGGACATTCGTCGAGACAGCTATCGGAATCGTCAGGGAACATGCTTTATTAATCAAGGAGATAAACCCCATGAAAAATATTCTCACAAACCTTAGATCATCGACGATCATCAGCTTTCTCCTCTTAATTCCATTCATGATCCTCGAATGGGCAACCAGGTCAGATGCCCCTAGGACCAATGCCTCCATGATGTTATGGGTCATTCTGTGGCTCCTGTCAACGATGTTCCTCGTCATCCTGATACCAATCGTGCGAAACGTACGAGCGGGAAACATCCTCATGGCGAATTCTGTTTCTCTTTTGCCCAGAGTCTTTTTTTTAGTCGTACTTGCATGGATGTGGGTTGCGCTCATTATTGACCAAATGCCTTGTTTCCTTGGCGGTAGTGGTTGTTAAGTAAGCGGCGACCAAAGATGACTTATGACCATAACATGGTTCATACTCTCTACAGGAAGCTCCTAAACTTCTATCCACAAGCATTTAGGGAGCGACTTGGAGAGTCCATGGCGCAGACTTTCAAGGATCTCTACAAAGAAAGACAGACAGAGAGTGGATGGTTTGGCTTTGTGCTCTGGACGTTCGTCGAAACAGCCATCGGAATCGTCTGGGAACATATCTTACTAATCAAGGAGATGAACCCCATGAAGAATACCCTCACAAACCTCGGTTCAGCGGGCGTTATCAGCTTTCTCATATTGCTCCCGTTCCTGATCATGGAGTTGGTGAACAGGCAGAGTTTCCGTGCTTCAGGCAAAGAAGAATTTCCCATCCCTTTGTTTGTCTTCTTGTTTGTCTGGGGGATGGTCTTCATCCTCATCTTGATGCCGATTGTGCGAAGCCTGCGAGCGCGGGGAGCGAGTTTCAGAGGTGAAGCAGGAAACATCACGACAAAGGATCTAGCCAACCCAAGATCATCGGAAGTAATGGTGTTGGTCGTTGCTCTGCCATTCCTGGCGATCAGTGCGCTGCGAATTCTCAACATAGAGCCGTCCTTTGCGCAGGCGTTCAACCAGCCGGACCCTGACAAGCCAAATTTTTACAACACGGTTATCCCCCTTGGCGCATTCCTTCTCGCCGTAGTAGCCTCTCTCATCGCCCGTATGTCCATTGTGCGGACTCTGCAAGCGCGAGGAAGGCTGCTTGCTCACCCCATCAGTCTGATCCTTGTCCTTTTGATGTTGGTCATTCTCGCCTGGAGTTGGGGAAGCTTTGTTATCGACCAGATGCCCTGCTTTGTAGGTGTCCCTGGTTGTGATTAGGAAAATCTTTCCCATGGTGAATGCTCAAAGGACAATTCACACCTTTTATAAGAAACTCCTCCACCTTTATCCACGCGCGTTCAGAGAGCGGCTGGAAGAGTCGATGGAGCAGACATTCAATGATCTCTACAAGGAACGAGAGACAAAGCCGGGCTACTTTAGCTTTGTTCTCTGGATGTTCGTCGAGACAACCATGGGAATCGTGAGCGAACATGTACGGTCAATTACAGAAGGAGCCTTGATGAAAGACATATCCACAAACCTTAGATACGCTGCGCTAATTAGTTCCATCCTATTGGCAGTGACATTTATCACTGCACCGCTTATCTACCTGGTTGGGAATTGGCGAGATGCCATGGGACCGTTTGCTTATAACGTGGCTGATTTCCTCTATGGACCGGTGTGGGCTGTCAGTCTGGTCAGTCTGGTTCTCGTGCTCCGTGAGCGGATCGGAGAGCAGGCGCCGCGCCGCATGTCACTGGCGTTGTTAGCCGCTGTCCTCGCGGCAGGGACAATGATCGTCATCGCTTGTATCCGGTCTGCCAATCGTCAGTATCATTTGCATCACCCTGAACTGCATCTGGAGAACTCGTCGGACGTTCTCGTAGTGTGGACCACCCTTGTGGCGGGTCTGACGGGCGCAGGCTGGCACTTCCTAGGGTGGGCACTGGTGCTGATCGGTTCAGCAGGTTGGACATCGCGTCGCCTACCCCGTCTATTGAGCGTACTGTATTTAGCAGCAGGAATTAATGCGCTGTTCGTATACCAGTTTCTAGGTACCGAAGGGAATGCCGTAGCGTTGAGCGTGATCGTAAGTATCTGGCAGGGAATCCTGCTTTGGAAAGCGGAACCGGAAAAAACGCAGGCACCTGAAACAACCCCAAATGGCTGATAACCAGGCTATGCTTCATAGTCTCTATAAGAAACTCCTCAAGTTCTACCCACAGGAATTCCGGGAGCAACTTGCTGAGTCCATGGAGCAGACGTTCAACGACCGTTACATTGAAATGCGAAATGCCCAACAAGCCTTATTCAGTTTCACGACATGGACATTCGCTGAAACGACCGTTGGAATTTTTAGAGAGCACCTATTGCTTATTTCTTCAGGAGATATTATGCAAACCATGCTTAAGACTATCGGATCACCAGCGCTCCTTAGCTTGCTCCTCATCCTGCCATTCATGCTTATGGAAGTGGTCAACCGACGAAATTTTAATGAAGATTTTCCTTTCGTGCTGTTTTTTGCCATGTGGCTCAACCTATTCGCCGTCAGCTCGATTCTGCTGCCAATTGTGCGAGGCAAGTGGATAACTAACCCTGACATGGCGAATCCGGTTCCTGTGCAAAAAAACACCCTCCTCACAAACCCCAAGTCGACCGCGATAATTGGTGTTGCTCTAATCCTAGCCCCCGGTATACTTCCGTTGCTGGATTCCCTTGGTTGGCTGTCACTGGATCGTCTGGTCAACGGCCCGAACCCTGAAGTGGAATATCTCCCCGGTCTGTTCATTACTGTCAGTCTCATCTTGTTCCCAATAGCGGCAGGGATCATTTCCGGACGACCAATCGTCAGTACCCTGCGGGCTGGAGGTGGTCTGTTTGCGCATCCCACCAATCTGATCATCGTCGTTTTTATTTCCTCCACTTTTGCCATAGGGTTTGCCAGCTTCATCATTGACCAATGGCCCTGTTTTATAGGTGTTCCAGTCTGCGATTAAACTAAAAGCCATTCAATCAGAATCATCCACAATTGTCCGGAACAAAGAGCCGGACAATTGTGTTATATAAGGCATTATGAAAAAACTTCTTTTATTTGGATTTCTCCTCCTCACCTCTGCCTGCCAATCAGTTACTCCTACTCCCGTGCCTTCCCTCTTCCCAACTTCAACGCTGCCTCCCACGCCGATACCTGCCACAGCTTCCCCTGAACCTTCATCTACGCCTGAGCCTTCCCCCACTCCGTTCCCACGCCTCTTCACCGAAGAATTTGATGGTTCTCTTGCAGGCTGGGTCATCCTCCAGGCGGGTAATGATGGTGTCCCTAATATCAAGACTGAGAACAGCCGCCTCATCCTTCAAATGGATTTTCCCTACATCTGGCTTTACGCCCTCTACGGTCCACAGGATTACGCCAACATCCGCATTGATGCCCAATTCGAAAACCGTGCCCTAACGCCCTCTTCCGCTGGCTTGCTGTGCCGTTACTCCGAAGAGTCTGGCTGGTTTGAATACAACGTCTCCGCAGATGGCACCTACAATGTTCTTTATGGCAGATGGTTAAGTGTTGGTGTTGCTGAATACCTCCCCATCACCGATGGCACCTCGAGGAAAATCCAACCTAGTGGCGCAACCCAAAAGATCGGGCTGACCTGTTCCGATTCAACGCTCTGGCTTTACGTCAACGAGACCCTCATCCGCCAGGTGGATGTGAGTAGCTATGAGCTGACTGAGGGCAAGGTTGGTCTCGCCGCGTCTTCCTTTGAAAACACTCCTATTGTGATCGGCTTCGATTCAATTACCATCAGCGAGCCATAGTTTTATCGCGTTGGGCAAAGCGGGCGGTCAAATTATTTTTTTATACAGCGTTAACGGTTTTCTTGCATTCAACGGTTAAGATGTGAGCATTCAAAATTCTTAAACCTGTCATTGTGAGTATCAACGTACCGCGAGATTCTTGTCCTGAGTTTATCGAAGGGTATCTCGCAGAACAAAAGCGACGTCGCGAAGCGTGTCGCGGTACAGAATCCGCAATGACAAATGCAAGGAGTATTCCTATGGGAAAAATCATTGGTATCGACCTCGGTACGACCAACTCAGTTGTCGCTGTCATGGAAGGCGGCACGCCAACCGTGATCTCGACCGCGGAGGGGGGCAGACTCTGCCCTTCGGTGGTAGCGTTCAATAAAAACGGCGAACGACTCGTCGGTCAAACTGCGAAGCGGCAGGCAGTCGTCAACTCAGAAAATACAATCTATTCCATCAAACGTTTTATCGGACGTCACTTTGAAGAGACTGACGTTGAACGCAAGATGGTTTCCTATAATGTTGTGCAGGGACCATCTGATGATGTGCGTGTCAAGGTGCCAATCACGAATCGCGAATACTCTCCGCAGGAGATCAGCGCGATGGTGTTGGGCAAACTGAAGTCCGATGCTGAAGCGTATTTGGGTCAGGCTGTTACACAGGCAGTGATCACTGTTCCTGCGTATTTCAATGACAGCCAGCGTCAGGCTACAAAAGATGCGGGCAAGATCGCCGGACTCGAAGTGATGCGTATCATCAACGAGCCAACATCCTCGGCTTTGGCTTATGGCCTTGATAAAAAGAAAGATGAAACGATATTGGTCTTTGACCTTGGCGGTGGTACGTTTGACGTATCCATCCTTGAAGTAGGCGAAGGCGTGATCGAAGTAAAATCCACGAATGGCGATACTCATCTCGGCGGCGATGACTGGGATCAGAAAATCGTCAATTGGGCGGCAGATGAGTTCAAAAAAGATCAAGGCATTGACTTGCGCAGTGATCGCCCAGCTCTACAACGTTTGCGCGAAGCTGCTGAAAAGGCCAAGATCGAACTCTCGACCATGATGGAAACCGAGATCAACCTGCCTTACATCACAGCCGATGCCAGTGGTCCCAAACATCTGCAGTTGAAATTAAGCCGCGCCAAATTTGAGCAAATGACAGAAGACCTGGTCATGCGTTGCCGTAAACCGTTCGAAGCCGCACTCAAAGATGCGAACATAGATGCCAGCAAACTTAATGAAGTAGTTCTCGTCGGTGGTTCATCGCGTATGCCGATGGTTCAAGATCTAGTCCGCAAGTTGACCAATGGCAAAGAGCCGAACAAAGGCGTCAATCCTGATGAAGTGGTTGCGATCGGTGCGGCGATTCAAGGCGGCGTGCTCGGCGGCGAAGTCAAGGATATTCTTCTGCTCGATGTGACCCCGCTTTCATTGGGCGTTGAAACGATGGGCAGTGTCATGACCAAAATGATCGAACGCAACACCACCATCCCGGTGCGCAAGACCGAAACCTATTCCACCGCCGCAGACAATCAGACCGCTGTGGACATTCACGTCCTGCAAGGTGAACGACCAATGGCTGGCGACAACATGTCGCTTGGACGCTTCCGTCTCGATGGCATCCCACCTGCACCGCGTGGCATCCCGCAAGTGGAAGTGACATTCGATATTGATGCGAATGGTATATTGCATGTGACCGCGAAAGACAAAGCCTCTGGAAAAGAACAGAAGGTTACGATCACTGCCTCCACGAATTTGAACAAGAACGACATTGACCGCATGGTGCAAGAATCGCGCGCGCATGAAGCGGAAGATAAGAAACGTCGCGAGTTGATCGATGCCAAGAACACCGCTGATAGTCTCGTCTATCAAACAGAGAAGGCGTTGCGCGATCTGGGCGATAAAGTCCCATCTGCCGAGCGTGGCGAGATCGAAACCAAGATCAATGATCTCAAATCCGCCGCACAAAGTGAGGATGTCAACCGTATTCAGAAATCCTCTGAATCATTGCAGCAGGCATTCCACGCCTTGAGCCAGCAACTCTACGCTCAGGGACAGCCTCAACCCGAAGCGCCCGGCGGACCATCCACACCGCCATCCAATGATGGTGATGTGATCGATGGCGAAGTAAAAGAGTAATTAGCTTTTACAAACTGTGTAACAAAAAACGGACAATTACCTAAACGTAATTGTCCGTTTTTACTGAGTGGAACTAATGGTGCGCCATCAACGTTATTTTGTTATACAACCCACTAAGACAGGCAGTATAATCTTCCCATGCAAAAACGTTTTAGACCTATCTGGTTACTCCCTATTTTAATTTTATTGGGCGTTGGTATCTTCTTTCTGCCGCCCGTGTACAGCCGTGCCATGCCGCGGCTTGATGGCTGGATCGCAAGCATCAAATATCTCATCAACCCGCCCGATGAAGCAGTCTTTCAACCTGCACAACAAACTCCGATCAGCGCGACTAAGACTCCTCAAGCGCCTTCCCCTACCTCCGTACAGTCGCTCACTCCTACAGCTGGTCCTACACTGGCGCCAACGATCACTTCTACACCTCTGCCTGCTACTGTCAAACTGACAGATTTTCGCTACGAAGACCAAAAGAACCGTTGGAACTACTGTGGACCTGCCAATCTAAGTATGGCGTTGAACTTCTGGAAGTGGGATGGCAATCGCGATACAGTTGCCAAAGCCATCAAGCCGGGTATTCAGGATCCCAAGCTGGATTTCATTCAACAAGGTCGTTCTGATGTTAACGTCATGCCTTATGAAATGGTGGACTTTGTCAACGAACAGACCGAGTTCCGCGCGTTGAGCCGCTTGGGTGGCGATATTGAATTAGCTAAAAAACTGCTTGCCGCAGGTTTTCCGTTCATCGCTGAAAAAGGCTATTACGAAAAAGATTACGCTGGCAAAGTCGCCTGGCTTGGACATTATCAATTCGTCACCGGATATGATGATTCCAAGGGCGTGCTGATAGTTCAAGATACCTGGAACGATGGTCCCAACTTCCCCATTCCCTATGAAGAGTTCATGGCAGACGAAGCCTGGCTTTCGTTTGACAACCTTTTTATCGTGGTCTACCCGCCTGAACGTGAACGGGAAGTGCTGGACGTGTTGGGTCCTTATGCCGATGACCCCTGGGCGGCGCGTCATGCCTTGAGCGTTGCCGAGGAACATATCAGCACCACCAGCGGCATCGACCTGTTCTTCGCCTGGTTCGCCAAAGGGACCAGTCATGTTGAGCTATTTGAATATGTAGATGCGGCAACCGCTTATGATCAGGCATTCGCTGTGTATAATGAAATTGGGAAGGATGATAAACAACGTCCATATCGCATGATGTGGTACCAGACCGGACCCTACAAGGCTTACTTCTATGCGGGTCGTTATCAGGATGTCATTACGCTGGCGAACATCACCCTGACCGATACCATCTCCAAACCCACCATCGAAGAAAGTATCTACTGGCGCGGACGCGCCAAGTACATGGTCGGTGATACGCCCGGTGCGGTTGAAGACTTCCGTGAAACGCTGCGTCTACATCCCAATTGGGGACCTGCCATTCAAGGCTTGCAGGACCTGGGACTACAGCCATAGCAAGTATAATGCTCTTGCATGAAAAAACGATTTAACCTCTGGTTAGCTCCTGCCTTCATTATTCTCCTCATCGGTATTTACTATATCCCTCCTATACACAACCGCCTCGCGTGGCGGCTTGAATCAGCTCGGACGCAGATCAAATATCTGATCAATCCGCCTGACGAAGCCATCTTTTTGCCTGCTCAACAGATTGTAGCCGAATCATTACGGACGAGCTCTACACCTAAAGTAACGGTGACTCCCAAGCCTGGTTCTACATCGATACCAACGATCACTTCAACGCCGTTGCCTGTCACCTTTGCTCTTGAGGGAATCAATTATGAAGACCAGCACGGGCGACAAAACTATTGTGGACCGGCGAATTTCTCGATGGCGCTTACCTTTTGGGGCTGGGATGGAAATCGCGACACAATCGGTAAAGTCGTCCAACCTGTTGACAAAGACAAAAACGTGATGCCATATGAATTGCAAGATTACATCGCCGAGAATGTACCCGGCATGGCCTCAGTGGTACGCAATGGCGGCGATATTGAATTGCTCAAACGTTTGGTCTCTCAGGGTTTTCCTGTTGTTGCTGAAAAAGGCATTTATGAAGTTGATCTCAACGGCAAATATAGTTGGATGGGACATTATGCTTTTGTCACTGGATATGATGAAGCGAACGAGTTGCTCATCTATCAAGATAGTTATCAACCTGCTCCGCAAGAGAATCCTGGCCCGAACCGCAAAATGGATTATGAAACATTTATGCATGGCTGGCGTGCATTTAATTATGTGTTCGTGGTTGTATACCCTGTTGAAAAACAAGCCGAAGTGCTATCCGTCATCGGTCCGTGGGCTGATGAGGAATATGCAAACCGCCACGCACTGGATATTGCGAGGAGCGAATCACAGTCCCTTGTGGGTATTGACCGTTTCTTCGCCTGGTTCAATGCGGGAACCAGCCATACTGCCTTGTTCGAATATGCCGATGCTGCCATTGCTTATGATTACGCTTTTAATTTATATGCCGACCTCGATGCAAATGACTCTGTCCGTCCGTACCGTATGATGTGGTATCAAACCGGACCCTACAAAGCCTACTACTACACCAATCGCTTTGCCGATGTGATCAGCCTGGCGGATACGACCTTGAACGATACGATCGCTGAACCTGTGCTTGAAGAGTCTCTCTACTGGCGCGGACAAGCCTATTACATGGCGGGCAAAACCGACCTCGCTGTGAAGGATTATCGCGCCGCACTGAAAAATCATCCCAACTGGCTTCCTGCCACACAAGCGCTGCAAGACCTTGGAATGCAACCGTAACAAAATTAATCATCGGGTATCATTAAGACTATGAAAATATTACATTTCGCCGACGCACACATAGACATGGCAAACTATGGACGCCATGACCCCGAAACGGGACTGCCTCTACGCGTCTTGGATTTCCTCAAGTCATTGGATACCATCGTCGATACGGCGATCTCTGAAAAAGTGGATATGGTCATCTTTGCGGGTGACGCTTACAAGGATCGTTCGCCTGCACCGACCTTTCAACGCGAGTGGGGTAAACGCATCATGCGTTTGTCACAAGCGCAGATTCCCACATTGCTTCTGATCGGCAACCACGATATTTCCCCCTCCATTGGACGTGCCCATGCGATTCAAGAATTCAAAACCCTGCAAGTCCCGTTTGTGCGCGTATTGGATGAGCCGCGTTTTTTGAAGTCTGAAGATTTATGGGGTTTGCCAATACAAATTATCGCGATGCCATGGATCACGCGTTCAGGTTTGATGGCTGTAACTGGTGAACCAAACTCGACCGAAGCGTTCTCCCGCATAGAGGCGAATATCGGTGAGTTGATCGAAAGCTGGCTTGAAGAAGCTGACCTGGCTCTGCCTGTAATCCTTGCTGCTCACGCCTCCATTGAAGGTGCGAAGTTTGGTGGCGAACGACTGGTGATGCTGGGAAATGACCTCGTGTTATCAGGTAGTTTGGTAAAGAATCCAAAGTTTAGTTATGTAGCAATGGGACATATCCACAAGCCGCAGGATGTGAATGAAGGATATCAACCGCCTGTGGTTTATCCCGGCTCCATTGAACGCGTGGATTTTGGCGAGGCGAAGGAAGAAAGATATTTTGTCATTGCGCACATTGAAAAAGGCCAAGACACACAGGTTGATTGGGTGGAGCTCACAGGGACGCGTCCGTTCATTGAGCGCCGGGCAGTTCTCGGGTCCAGTGAGAATGTGACCGAGATTCTTAAGTCTGCATTGCCCAATGACATGTCTGGTGCGATCGTCAAACTCGTAGTGGAATATCCAAGAGAGTGGGATATATTGATCGACGAATCCGCTTTGCGAAAACACGCTGAAAATGCCTTCGAGTTCCATCTGGTAAAGAAACCAAAGGTCGAGTCGCGGGTTCGTATTCCTGAAGGGCAGGTCGTTAGTAGTATGAGTCCGCTGGACCTGTTGGCACAATATTTTGATGTTTCAAAAGCGGACGACAAGGAAGGCTTGCAAAAGCTTGCGCAGGAAATAATTTCGGAAGATATGTCTGAAACATAAATCAAATTCGTAAGCCTACAGAGGTCGTCATGTCTCAGGAACACTCGCGTTACCGCTGGTTTGTCGTTGCCGTATTTTTCTTCTTCATGCTTTTACACCAAACTGACAAATTGATGATCGGTTCCTTGCAAGTGCAGATCAGCGATGATTTTCAGTTAAATAATACACAGTGGGGGACGATCAATTCGTTGGCATTGGCTGTTGCCACCATCCTCTACCCACTCTGGGGCTATTTATTTGATCGTTTCGCCCGCACCAAACTGATCGCTTTTGCTTCGTTCGTGTGGGGCGCGACCACCTGGTTGAATGCCATCGTGCGTACCTATGGCGGTTTTCTGGTTACGCGTGCTTCGACGGGCATTGATGATTCATCGTATCCCGGTATTTTTACATTGATCGCTGATTATTTCGGACCGAACTTACGCGGTAAAGTGTATGGTATTTTGCAACTGGCACAACCGCTTGGTTATTTGATCGGTATGATCCTGGCATTGATCGTCGCACCCATGATCGGCGGCTGGCGTTCGGTGTTCTACATCACCGGCTCATTAGGATTGGTGCTTGCGGTGATCATCTACTTTGGCGTCAAAGAAATGCCGCGGGGTCAGGCTGAACCCGAATTTGAGAACATGCCTGAAATGCAATCGTTCAAATTTTCATGGGCTGAAGCCAAAGAGATCTTCAACAAGAAGACCATGTGGTTCGTCTTTTTGCAGGGCTTTGCGGGTGTCTTCCCATGGAACGTGATCACGTTCTTCTTTTTCGGTTATCTTGAAAAAGAACGCGGTTATGATGGTAACAGCATTCTCTTCACCATGGCACCGGTCATTTTGATTCTGGCAGCGGGCTATTTCATCGGCGGCGCGCTTGGCGATATGGCATTCAAACATACTAATAAGGGACGCATCATTGTTTCCAGCACAGGCGTTTTGCTCGGCGCAGTCTTTATGTATTTCGCGCTCAACACCCCTATTGAAGCCCGCAATCAATTCTTTGTGCTAATGTGCCTCACGGCACTCTTCATGCCGCTTTCCTCTGCGAACGTCATCGCCACGGTGTATGACGTTACTGTGCCTGAGGTCCGCTCGACAGCGCAGGCGGTGGAATATTTCATCGAGAACGCAGGCGCGATCACAGCGCCGCTGCTCACCGGTATCATCGCCGACGCCTTCGATCTACAGACTGCGATCCTGCTTATTTGCACGATCGCCTGGGGCTTGTGCTTCATCTTCTATCTCGGCGCGATCTTCACGATCGATAAGGATACACTTCATCTCCGCAGCCAAATGGCGGAACGCGCAAAAACGATGTAAGGCGGAATTAATTCTGCCCTACAATTTTATGCACATCATACAAGTTGACCTCCATAACAAAAAGCAAGTAGATGATTTCCTCCGTTTGCCGTTTTCTGTTTACAAAGACATTCCTCAATGGGTGCCACCCCTGCAAATGGACGAACGCCTCCGACTCAGCCCGCAGCGGTTCCCGTTCTATAAACATTCCCAAGCCTCATTCTTTCTCGCTTGCGAATCCGAGACGCATCCGATAGGTCGCCTCGCTGTTCTCAATAATCAGCGTTACAACGAATACAACAAAACCAAGACCGCTTTCTTCTATTTATTCGAATGTGAAAATGATCCAGCAGCCGCAACTGCATTATTCAACGCTGGCTTTGATTGGGCGCGTTCACATGGACTCGATAAAGTCAGCGGTCCAAAAGGCTTCACGCCCCTTGATGGATTTGGCTTGTTGGTGAAAGGCTTCGAGCATCGCCCCGCTTTTGGCTTACCCTACAATCCTGCTTATTACGTTGACCTCATCGAAGCGCAGGGCTTTATCAAAGACGGCGAATCGGTTTCGGGTTATCTCGGTACGAAACTTCAATTTCCGCCGCGTATCCACGACATTGCGGATAAGATCGCCCAGCGCCGCGGGCTGCGCATCTTGCGGTGCTCCACCCGTAATGATTTACGCGCGCTCGTCAAACACCTCAAGGAACTTTACAACAATTCCCTAGGTGGCACCGCCGGAACAGTCCCGCTTACCGATGATGAAGTGGATACAATGGCGAATCAGCTCATCTGGTTGGCGGACCCGAAGCTGGTCAAATTGGTCATGAAAGACAATAAAGCGGTTGGCTTCTTGCTCGCATATCCTGATATTTCTGCCGCGCTCCAAAAAACACGCGGACGCCTTTTCCCTTTTGGTTGGTTAACCCTGCTCATCGAACTCCGCCGCACAGACTGGATCAACATCAATGGCGCAGGTTTGCTTCCCGAATATCGCGGCTCCGGTGGCACAGCGATTCTTTATAGCGAGATGTTCAAGTCGGTAAGCGAGAATTCACGGTACAAACATGCTGAGGTGGTACAGATCGGCGTTGAGAACGAGAACATGCAGCGTGAAATGGAAAACTTCGGGGTTGATTTTTATAAGATGCATCGAACGTATAAACGAGATTTGTAACTCCTAACTCCGAAGGAGGGAAATAATTATAGGGAATTGCAGGCTGCATAAGGTAAGTTTGTAATACAAATTTGGGTTCTTTTGACAGTTATCTTCTCCAGATGGGCCGGCTACAATGAAAATTGGAGATTACCATGACTATCATTGTCGCTGACACCACTTGCGGTCTACCGCATGAAATCCTTGAAGAACGCGGGATTCCCGTAATTCCACAGATCGTGATGTTTGGAGAAGAGTCGTATCATGATGACAAGAACTTTGATACCACTGTCTTTTTGCAAAAACTAAAAGCCTCGGCAACTTTGCCTAAAACTGCCGCGCCTGAGCCTGCGTTATATTTCCCGATCTTTGAAGCAGCGCAAAAGAAGCGCGCAAGTGTGGTGGTCGTTGCACCGACGAGTAAAGCGAGTGGAACTGTCCGTTCGGCGCAGACAGCCGCAATGGAATTTCCAGGGTTGGACGTCCGCGTGGTGGATACGCTGACGGTTTCCTGTAATCTTGGTTCGCTCGTGCTTATAGCGGATGATATGGCAAAAGCAGGTAAATCGGCAGATGAGATCGTGGCGAAACTCAATGATATGATTCCCCGCGGGCGGTTGTATTTTGTGGTGGATACGCTCGAATATCTCGCCAAAGGCGGTCGTATTGGCGGGGCGAAGAAATTACTGGCTGAATTATTGGAAATCAAACCGATCTTGCAAGTCAAAAATGGACAGGTCGAATCGTTTGAACAACAACGGACAAAGCGGCGGGCGCTAGCCCGTCTCGTGGAAGTGGTAGGGGAACAATGCCCAAGCGGCGCCGAAGCTCATTTGTGTGTGCTACAGGTTGCGGCTGAGGAAGAAGCGGCGGCGCTTGTCCAGGAATTGAAATCCAAGGTGGATGTTTCCGATATTCCAATTTATCGATTGCCACCTGCCATCGTTGTGCATGCCGGACCCCGGGCGATGGGCATGGGTTTTTTTGTGTAATCTACCCGCTTCTTCGGGGCTTAGCCCCGAAGAGAGCTTTATGTTTGAAATGGTATAATTCGTGCGTTATTTGCAACATTTCGCACAAGGTGCTTTATTTCGAAGGAGAACGACATGTCAGGTCATTCAAAATGGTCAACCATTAAACGCAAAAAAGGCGTAGCAGATGCCAAACGCGGCGCCGTTTTTACACGCCTTGCGCGTGAACTCGTCATTGCTGCGCGCGAAGGTGGCAGCGATATCGATTCGAATTTCCGTTTGCGGCTGGCGGTGGATAAAGCCCGCGCCGAGAACATGCCCAAGGATAATATTGAGCGCGCCATCAAACGCGGTGCCGGTGAAGATAAAGACGGCACCATATTTGAAGAAGTGACCTTTGAGGGTTATGGTCCGCATGGCTCGGCGCTGATGGTCACCTGTGTCACCGATAATCGCAACCGGACTGTGCCAGATATGCGGCACGCTTTTAGTAAATACGGCGGCAACATGGCGGAGCCGGGCGCAGTCGGCTGGCAGTTTGATCGCAAATCTTATTTTGCTTTCCCCTCCAATGAAATGTCTTTCGATAAAGCGTTCGAGCTTGGCATCGAAGCCGGTGCCGATGATGTAGTGGATGGCGAGGAGACCATTGAAATTTATGGTCCTGTTGAACAGTTCAAAACCATCGCAGATGCCCTTCATAAGGCGAAAGTCCACACGCAGGAAGCTGGCTTGCGCATGGCCCCTAAACAGGAAATCGAACTGGATGTGGAATCAACCTTGAAGTTCATGAAGATGGTGGAGGCCATTGAAGAACTTGACGATGTGCAGGATGTCTTCCACAACGTCAAAGTTTCAGATGAGGCGCTAGCCACGCTCGAAGCGGCATAACATATTGGGACACGGCGTCGCCGTGTCCTTACTTTTTAATGACCCTCGCTTTAGGAATTGACCCCGGCACTGCTACTACTGGCTATGGACTCGTGCGCCTCATGCGTGACGGGGAACTGGTCGCTGTTTCCTATGGCATTATCGCCACTCCAAAAGATGCGACCGCCTCCGCGCGGCTGGAAATGCTGTTTGACCAACTCAATAACCTGATCAAAGAACATAAACCAGATACTGCTGCTGTCGAAAAATTATTTTTTCAAAGCAATGTCAAAACTGCCCTCGCCGTGGGACAAGCCCGTGGGGTGGTGATGTTGTGTCTGCAAAAAGCACGCGTTGAAACTTTTGAATATACTCCCAATGAAGTGAAGCAAGCTGTTGCTGGCTATGGCGGCGCGGATAAACGTCAGGTGCAGGATATGGTCCGCGCGTTGTTACAGCTTGAGTCCATCCCCAAACCCGATGATGCCGCCGATGCGCTGGCAATCGCGATCACGCATTTGAATACGAAACGTTATGATTAATTATCGAATTTGATTCTGGAGTCAACCAGCTTGCTGGTTGATATCACAGGCGGCAAGCCGCCCGACTCCAGGTTTTAATAAAAACCTCTGTGTACTTCATGTCCTTTGTGGTTAAAGGGGTTAAAATAGAACCATGATAGCAACCCTCCGTGGAGAGATCTCCCAAATTGAAGATAATGCCCTCATCATCGAAATCGGTGGTGTGGGCATGCGCGTCTTTGCTCCCGCACCCTTGCGGACCAAACTCAAGGTGGGTGAAGTCGCGTTTTTGTTCACGCACCTTGTCGTGCGTGAAGATGCGTTAACACTATACGGTTTTGAATCGCAAGCCGACCGGGATCTATTTAACATGCTGCTGGGCGTGGACGGAGTGGGTCCCAAAGTTGCCTTATCCGTTCTATCCACGATGACCTTGGATTCTATTCGAAATGCAGTCTTCTCAGATGAACCCGATATCTTGAGTCGCGTACCTGGAGTTGGCAAAAAGACCGCGCAAAAAATGGCACTGCATCTCAAAGACAAACTCAAACCGGGTGACGGGCTCTCCAAACTTGCTGCGATATCGGATACGGATAACGAAGTCCTTGCCGCGTTAACTTCCTTGGGCTATTCAGTGGTGGAGGCGCAAGCGGCGATCCAGTCCATTCCCAAAGACGCGCCGCAAGATGTGGAAGAACGCCTCAGGCTTACATTGCAGTATTTTCAAGGATAGTATGCCGCTGCCCAGTTTCGTTGCCAACCCAATATTCCATCTGATCTACACTTTCATGCGTCGTAAGGAAGGCGCCACAACGCCGCCCATTCGCCGCAAAGTAATGCCAGTGGGTGAAACACGTAAAGAGATATTTGATCTTTTATTGGATCGTGCATTGATCGGGAATCCGCGCCTGCCGATCAGCTATAACCTCCCATATCCAAAATCTGAATTCCTAAATTACGTTTGTGATTGGCGCGGATTTGTCGTACATGGTTCGCCATTGCCCGATCTGGTGACTCTACAGCCCATTCGCAAAAGTTCAGATAAAAGTGAATTTGGGAATCGCCAACAGATCTTTGCCTCGCCCGATGCGATGTGGGCGATGTGGTTCGCGATCCTTGATAAAGCTAAACTTAACCTAACTCGCAACGGTAGTGTGCGGATCGGGCGCGGTAAGCACCGTGTGAAGTATTATCATTTTGAATTGCCAAAGGAAAATAAAGAGGACAGTCCCTTTGCTGAAGGGATGCTCTATATCACCCGCGCGCAGGACTTTCCTGATAAACGTCCCTATCCCGTTTTAGATTGGTTCGACGCTGAGATCGAAGAATGGGGCAGTACCCAGCCTGTTACACCGTTGGCAAAGATCCGCGTTTCTCCGCGGGATTTTCCTTATTTGGCTAAAGTACAGTTTTCGCTTTAATCACTTGCGAAGTTGCCAGTATCCTGTATACTATTCTTTATAGATGATCTTATCGCCTCATAGGAGTTGTGATGGATAATTCTTCAATCAAATTGTTGATGTTGGCTGTAGTCCAGGAGCAGGACCAGGATACAGCAACGCAGGCGCTTGCGAAACTGAATCTACCGGTGGTGTTCCTTTCCAGTGCGGGGGGCTTTCTGGGCAGACGCAATGCCACCTTGTTGATCGGGTTGCGCGAGGGCAAAGAGGATAGCGCCCTCAAAGCGTTGGAAGAGTCCTGCCGACAGCGTATCGAATACCTGACACTGCCATTGGAAGGTTCGCCTCTACCCATGCCGACGCCTGTCCCAGTGACCGTGGGCGGCGCGACCGTTTTTGCTTTGCCTGTTGAACGTTTCGAAGAAATCTAACGAGGAGTGTGCCTCATGAAAATGATCATTTTAATTGCCAAAGACAATGATGCCGATGTGATCACCCAAACGCTGACCACCGCTGAATATCGTGTGACCCGGGTTGCCTCCACCGGCGGATTTTTGCGTAGCGGCGTTGTGACCCTGCTGTTGGGTGTGGATGATGACCGCGTCGACCATGCCATCGGATTGGTCAAGTCGAAACTGGGTTCATCTGCCTCTGGAGAAAAACGTGCCACGCTCTTCGTTGTCCCTGTGGAGCGGTTCGAGCAGATCTGATCGGGAACCAAATCGTTATAACAAATGTCTTACACGGAGACACCGAGAGATTCTCTCAGTGTCTCCGTGTGCTGTACTATGATTGGATGAGAGGAAAATATGAAAAAGAATTTTTATCCCCTGATAGCATTATTGGTTTTGATGGCAACTGCACTGGCCTGTGCTTCTCCGCTGGGAGGCGAGCAACCATCTTCGCCCGATCAGGTTGCGACCGTTGTCGCAGCCACGCTTCAAGCGCTTACACCTGTATCATCAGGTAGCGAAACTTCCGCGCCTACAGCTACCTCGGCTGGACTCCTTCCGTATTCCCTGTATTTTGTAAATAACGATAGTGCTGGCATTGCGCAGGTTTTCCGTCTCGAAACAGATGGCGAAACTGTAACCCAGCTTACCTTTGAACCTTCAACAGTTGGTTCCTATGACGTTTCGATGGCGGACGGTAGCATCGTCTATGTAGTGAACAACCAACTGCTGCTCATCAATGCTGATGGTTCTGGTCGTCGCATGTTGGTGGATGGTGGACCTGTTGACCCAAATGATCAGTTTACAACCAGCCTCAGTAGTCCTGTGTTTTCGCCCAATGGCGCGACCATAGCTTATAGCAACAGGGGTTTGGTCTTGTATGTTGTTGCAACGGGTGTTTCTAATACCGTATTGGAACAAATCGAGACTGACCCAACTACCGGAGTCCCTGTGATCCGCGAAATGTACATTCCGCAAAAATATTCCCCAGATGGGACAAAGATCTTACTCACGGCTGCTATTCCCAACAGTGACGGTATATCTTCGGGTATCTATTCTATAGCGACCAACGCCCTCGTCCGTTTGAGCGGCGGGGATGGCGCGCGCATTTGTTGCAGTGAACAAGCCTGGACTTCGGATAGTTCCGCGTTATATGTTGGTATTCCCATTATGGGCATCTTTGGTCCCGGCTTATGGCGTGTAGATGCCTCAACTGGCAACTTAACTACTCTCCTGCCCGCCGAAGTGGGTGACGGAAATTTCAACTTCGCGAATGAACCGTATCTTGCACCTGATGGTCAACTGTATTTCTTCTTCGCCAGTCGACCCGCTCCGGATGGCTTTGCTGATAATGTGCCATTGCAACTTGTTCGCTCTGCGCCCGATGGCGTGACTGGCAGAGCGGTCCTTCGCCCTGAAACTTTTGAAGCGCTAAATGAAGCTTTATGGGCATCGGATGCCAGTTTCGTCATTGTTGCGAAGGCGCCTGCCGAGACGGTCTACGCAGGTGGCGTACTTGAACTATATTACACCGATGGCTCCAGCATGCTTCCGCTTCTGCCATTTGGTCAACAATTGAAGTGGGGACCCTAAGACCAAGCTTGTTCGGGGGCTTAGCCCCCGAACAAGCTTTTATGGAAGTACAAAATTATCGATCAGCCTTGTTTTCCCGAAGAATACAGCCATGGAGAGCAAGGTTTTTCCTTTTATCGCTTCAAGTTCTTCCAAGGTGTCATAGTCAGCACACGAGACATACTGCATCTCTGCCAACGGCTCTGAAGCAAGTAAGTTCTTCATGATCTGTCTCAGCTTTTCGGCACCACGCTCACCTTGTTCGTAAGCGTCCTTTGCTGCGCTCAGCGAGCGGAATAGCACCGTCGCGGCTTTGCGCTGTTCGGGGTCAAGATACACATTACGGCTCGACATTGCCAAGCCATCCGCTTCACGTATGATCGGGCAAACCACGACCTTAGTGGGAAAGTTCAGATCCCGCACCATCTGCCGGATGACCGCCACCTGTTGCGCATCCTTTTGACCGAAGTACGCCTTCTGCGGCTGGACGCCATTGAAGAGCTTGGCGACGATCGTTGTGACGCCCTTGAAGTGACCGGGACGCATCGCGCCTTCGAGCGGACGCGTTACCGCTTCTACCTCCACCCAGGTCTGATACCCTTGCGGGTACATTGCCTCAGCTGAGGGCGTCCACACCAGGTCTGTGTATGGTTCGATCAAGAGTAAATCTCTCTCAAGGTCACGCGGATACTTTGAGAGATCCTCGTTTGCGCCGAACTGGGTCGGGTTGACGAAGATAGAGACAACCACGTGCTCACATTCCTCTCTTGCACGGCGGATCAGGGCGAGATGTCCCTCGTGTAGATAACCCATCGTAGGCACGAATCCAACCGTCCCTGAGAAGGGGAGGCGGGCGGAACGCAAATCCGCAAGAGAAGAAACCGTTCGCATATACGAAACTCCTGTTGTTGACAGTTATAGAAAATCTGTGCTAAACTTATGGTCTAACCAACTTTATAAGGAGAAAAAATGGCTTACGCACACACAAATTCCAAAGGCGCTACCTATTACCTGCATTCCAACGGCAAGATGTTCTACTTCTCAAAGGAAGTTAAGGCAACAGGCGCGCTCGACGCTGTGCCCGCTGGGTACAACGTGGTAGAGATGAAAACGGGCATGCTCGTATTGAAGAGAACTGAACCGAAGGCTGCCGCCGAAAAGCCTGCTGAAGGTCAATCATAAACAAAGTATAACCCTATTCGAAACCTACATAATCTTTTAGATAAAAAAAGGAGACTAATTATGACACGTAACATTGCATCTAAAAGCCCTGAACAAGAACAAAAGGAAGTGAGGGAATCATGCCAGCACTAAATCGCGTACAACTGATCGGACGATTGGGCAAAGACCCTGAAAGCAAGTTCACGCCCACCGGCAAGAAGGTTGCTCATTTCAGCCTGGCTGTATCGCAGCGCTGGAAGACCGGCGGTGAGAGCAAGGAATATACCGAATGGGTCAACATCGAAGCTTGGGGTCGACTCGGAGAGGTCTGCCAGGAATACCTCAAGAAGGGCAGCCTGGTTTATCTCGAAGGACGGCTCAAGACGGAGAAGTATGAGGATAAAGGTGGCGAGACCAAGTACTATACCAAGGTCGTTGCCCTAACCCTGCAATTCCTCGATAAGCGGGACAAGGATGAACCCATCATGACGGTAGACGAAGAAGCCGCAGATTACGAAGCATAAAGCAAGGGCGACCCGCCCAGTGAGAATAAAGTAATTTCATCAGCATTGATGGGTCACCCCTACAACAAAAAATTGAATAAAAGGCGTAATGCACCCCTTTTCGGGCTAAGCATTACGCCTTTATGTTTAAATCGCAAACAGCACGATCGCCACGAAAGCCAGCCCGATGCCGAGCGCCTGGATGCGCGTGATCCGTTCCTTGAGCAGAATCGCTGCTAGAAACACAGTGGAGGCTGGGTAGAGCGCGCCGAGCACGGCGGCAACATCCATGCGACCTGACTGGGCAGAGAGCACGTAGAAGGCATTTCCGGCAATATCGATGACCCCGTTGATGATCGAGTAGCCCCAGAGATCACGCGGCGGCAAAGCCGGTTGACGTGTGACAAGTGCGAATAAGCCCAGAGCGAGAAAACCGGCAAGGCGCGCAGCGACTAATACCCAGTAGAAGGCATTGAGTGTGGCTTGATGAAGAAGGACAAAGTAAAAACCAAAGAAAATGCCTGAGAGCAGAGGCAGG
>Ga0180074_1000057_pt1 | contig 22175 bp, 21 predicted proteins | sample EasRiv366_16_10D_FD_121773 | JGI IMG/M metagenome (GOLD analysis project Ga0180074, IMG submission 121773) | Soil microbial communities from meander-bound floodplain in the East River, Colorado, USA - East River metaG ERMLT366_16_10D | ecosystem: Environmental > Terrestrial > Soil > Floodplain ...
GTATTTGATCGGATGCGGCACGAGTTATCACGCGGCGGCGGTGGGCTCGGTGTACATCGCGCAACTGGCCGGGCTGACAGCCATCCCCGTGCTTGCGCCGCAGTTCATCGCGCAATACGCGCCTGCGGTCGGGTATGAAGACGTGGGGATCTTCGTCAGCCAATCCGGCGAGACCAAGGATGTGCTCAACGCGTTGGAAGCCGCCGAGAAGCGCGGCATGGCTTGTTTTGGATTGGCGAACGTGGTGGGCTCTACGTTGACGAAGGCGACTTCGTTCTGCCTACCCTTGTGCTGCGGATACGAAATCAGCGTGCCAGCCACGAAGACATTTACCAACCAGGTCGTGACGTTCCTGTATCTGGCGTACAGACTCGCGGGCAAAGACCCTTCGACTTCGCTCGACGGTCACTCGCTCCGCTCAGGGCGAATGATTGACCGCATCCCTGAATTGATGGAGCAGACCATTGAGATGGTTGGTCCGCAGATCGAAGCGATCGCGAAAGACATCAACGAGTGGAACGATATGTACTGTCTCGGCTACGGCGCGACCTATCCGATCGCTTTGGAAGGCGCGTTGAAATTGAAAGAAATTACGTATGCCCATTGCGAAGGGATGCTCTCGACCGAGTTCAAACACGGACCGCTCTCTGCGGTGAGCAAGGGATTCCCGATTGTGTTTGTCGCGGGACCGAACGATGTACCGCTCATCATCAGCGGCATCAACGAAGTGAAAGTCCGCGGCGCACGCACGATCACCATCGCCGAAGAGGACGCCCGCCTGCGTGCCAACGGTGATGATTTGGTTGTGATTCCCAAGTCGGATGCGCAGATCAGCGCGTTGCTGGGAGTCCTGCCGTTGCAGTTGCTTTCGTATCACATGAGTGTGTTGCGCGGGTTTGATCCTGATTTTCCGAGGAATTTGAGTAAGACTTTGACGGTAGATTAATCACGTAGGTCACGTTTGAAACGTGACCTTTTTGTTTTCGGAGAAAATATCACGTCGTTGACGTGACCTACTCACCCCAATTCATATTATTTGGCTCATCCCAACCAAAAGCAGGTGGATATAATCCGCGCTTTTCCCATTCAATATAACTGCTGTCTTGCCAGTCACGCGGATCTTTTACATACCCATGCTTCACAGGATTGAAATGAATGTAATGCAGATGGTTTTCGAAATCTCTATCATCACGAATGACGTGATCCCAAAATCGCTTTTGCCAAAACTTCATGGATTGCGACGATGAAAGCCCAATCAGTTCTTTGTACTCTCTAGTGAAGTTTGTCTTGAGTGAGTGCATGATGTCGCTGAAATTGCCGTCGCCTGTTGGTTGAATAATCATATGGAAATGATCGAAGAGAAAAACGTATCCCAACATAGCAAAAGGATGCAGGTCTCTGACATTGCGCAGGGTTTGGCGTAACAAATCCACATACTTTGTATTACAAAAAACAGGCTCACGGTCTTGCACGACTTGCGTGATAAAAACCGCCGAGCCGGGGATATAATAACGGCGAAAGTTCATGGACAGATTATACATTCACGTAGGTCACGCTTGCAGCGTGACAATTGTGACGGACACCAAGATTGTCACGTCACAGACGTGACCTACAGAGCGTGAGCGTAATATGCGGGTTCGATCCCGATTTCCCTAGGAATTTGTCGAAGACACTGACAGGGGATTGAGCTTATAATCAATCCAAGTATTTAAGCGTCATCTGGGAGACAAGTATGACAACGAGTGAAACTTTTCATGTCCGTAAAACAGTAAGACCTATGCGTTTTTTGTTTCTTGTCCCAAAAGACGACTTGAATACAATAAGACAAGTTATTAGAATCAACACTGCGCTATGGGGTGGGTTCTACAATCCTATAACGACGGCTGACCAAGATAACAATAATATTTTGTCGCTTTTTAGAGCTTCACATTCGGATGTGATTGTAAATTTCAGCAACCACCCCATATTACATTCAGCATTAGGTCTTGCAAATTATCAAGTCATGCAAAAAGAAGGATTTGATGGATTGCTCGACAAAGAAAATGGAAAGTACAAATTTAGGTATGGCTGCGATATGCACCCGTTGATGAGGTTTCATTGGAGAGAGGAAGGTCGCTTCCAAGCTATTACCCAGACGGAGAATAAGGAAGATAAATACTTCTACATTGACGGTAACGAAGACCATTGGATAAATTATTCACTTTTAGAATTCGGGCAATACCCAGCCGATCATATTTATAATTATAAAAGCAACTATCAAAAAGCAACTAATTGCGAGATGCTTCAAATTAATGATGCAAATATTTCTGAAGTCAGGCACCAAATCCTGTTGACGCCGCTGATTTTTACCCTTGCGGAGGCAGAGCATCTTCACTATGGTGCATATTCACTATTTTTTGATGAGTACATAATTTACATTGGAGATATTAACAAAGAAGACTGCTGGATTGAGTTTTGGAATCTTCGGTGTTTTTATTCAAGAGCAACTTTCATACATTGGGAAGATATTGCTTTGTTTGAAAACCATGTTCGCAATATCTCTGACAAACAAAATTCAAGAAAAAACAAAAATGAAATACCAAAATTGATGCTGCAAAAATCTTCCGCAATCTCACCGGAGACATTTTCTCTAGCAACCAAGATAGTGGCGCAGATTATTCCAGATGGATTCGTAATAAGTAATGATTTACGTCCCATTGGTATTAGCTACGATACCAAACAGAATCGACCATATGGTCCTCCTCCAATCGAGGCTCCTATTGCCAAATCCTATGAAGAACAGGATTTAGTGAATTTAATTGAGAACAAAATCGAACTTAAAGTCCCATTACCTGAATTTCTTATACCGTATGTTGGTGATCATAATCGCAGCTGGTGTACAACCATAAATAGTTGGAGAACACGAGAAAATAATTTCTGGCTAAAGATCCCAAATCTTGGAAAGATTGAAGAAAACTTGCGCAAAAGCTACTTCTTTTTTGAGGGATTTAGGATTTCGCCTAGAGAAAATATAGTTCTTTTTCCAAGACCCTTTTCAACAATTCCACTTGATATTGAAACCATTTATCTTCCAAGTCATTTAAATATTCTCAAAAGCATATTTGAGGGATATAAAATTGAGGTGACAGACTACTCAGAAAAAGGACGCTACGCAATCGCAATCGAAGAGGCAGCGGCTCAAGGAATATGGTTCGGTGCTACTATTTTGCTTGACAGAGGTGTGCAAGCAATCCTTTATAAACTATCAAAAACTAACGGGGAAATGTATCTGCCAAGGCAAGCATTGGAGAAAATTGCAGGTGAAAATTCTCTGTCAGTAAAGGACCAAAAAATTTCTCCTGCACAAATAATCAATGTTTTGATTGAACGAAAAATTCTTAGAATCGGACTTGAATTAAAATGTAAAAAGTGCTATAGCCAAGGTTGGTATCACATAAGCCAGTTTAGCGAATCATTTAAGTGTCATTACTGCTTTGCTGAACAAGATCTCCCCATTATTGACAACAAAGAATGGCGATACAAATCCTCAGGGTTGTTCTCATCAACAGCTGTGGGGCATGGGAGCTTACCTGTAATCTGTTTAAATCTCTGTTTGCAAAGAAAATATCATAGGGACTTAAAATCGTTTTTTTCGTTTAATATGAAATTCCCTGACGGTGAGTTAGGCGAAATTGATTCGGCATTTGTCCGTCATGAAATGCAAGATGAACCAGAATTATTAGTTTGCGAATGCAAGTCTGGAGAAGCTCATCAAAAAGATTTTGATAAGCTCAAGAAAATATGTCGCACAATGCCAGGAACGGTCGCTTGCCTAGCAACTTGGAAAGATTCTTTTTCTGAAGATGAAAAGAGATTAGCCAAGAACCTCTGGGATAAAGGCATTGAAATAATCTTGCTTACACGTCTTGATATTGAGTCAAACGAAATTGCATTTGAAGGTGTCGATGATCGATACAAATACATTCATGATTTCGTTGATCTCGCACACGCTACACATGAAAAATATCTGAAATAACAGGAATTGAGGACAAGATAGGGTTAGGAAAGATACTGGGGAGGAATTAGGGACCTCACCCAGATGGTGACGATTTTTCGGTGGGAGGGTTGACCCCTCCGCCCTACGGACACCTCCTCCAAATACGACAACGTAAATTTGGGAGTCCAATTGAGCAGTTGATTCGTCGGATTTGGGGGTGTCTGTGTGCTGAGCTGAACGCAACCATTATTCAACCGCCAGTGTTTTACAAATTGAAGTGTTTCGCTTTAGAGTTAGGAGTCAGCATGTCAAAGCAAGTTGATCTATACAACAGCACCTACGGCAACTTCGAAGAACAGGTATTGGCAGAAATAAGACGGGAAACTTATGGAGAGGACATCGGTCAAAATAGTTGGATCACCACCACTGAATATGACACTTTCTACAACTGGTTGAATCTCTCTGCGGGTGAGCATGTCCTTGAAGTAGCCAGCGGTTCAGGCGGACCCGCGCTCTATCTGGCGAAGAAATTCAAATGCCGCATTACGGGGTTGGATATCAATGCAGAGGGATCAAAACAGCCAGCCAAAGCGCCGTCAACGCCAACGTAACAAATGTAAAATTCCAATTAGCGAATGTAGATGAACGTTTGCCATTTGATGATGAAACCTTTGATGCGGTCATGTGCACGGATTCGATGAATCATTTTAGAGATCGACTCGCATATTTTCAGGAATGGCATCGGGTTCTAAAAACCGGGCGACGTGCATTATTTACCGATCCAGTTGTCATTACAGGTCCAGTCTCAAATGAAGAGCTGGCGGCGCGCAGTAACATTGGTTTCTTCCTTTTTGTCCCGCTGGAGGTCACTGAAAATTTTATCAAGGAAGCAGGCTTCAAACTCATTCGCCGTGAAGATGTGACTGGCAACATCGCGTTGACTTCAGGACGCTGGCATGCCGCCCGCCAAAAACATCGCGAGGACCTGGTCAAGATCGAAGGGGCGGAGCGCTTCGATGGACTACAAAAATTCTTCTCTACAGTTCATCAATTGACCAGCGAACGACGATTATCAAGATTTGTGTTCCTGGTTGAGAAGTAGAATTCCACCTGGAGAAAATTATGCCCACGGAACTAACACCAGAAGAAGAATGGTACAAAATGTTGACCGAGGGCGAGCCAATCCCCCGTCGTCTCTATCATCTTAATGGATTGCTCCCCACCGATCCGCGCTGTAAATTGTGCGGCTCGCCCTTCAAAGGCTGGGGCGGATATATCATGCATCTGCTGGGCAGAGATCAATCGAGATATAACCCTCATTTCTGCGTCAAATGTGAAGTGTGGGAACATCCCGGCGGAGCGGAAGTAAACCTGACGATGTTGTTTGCCGATGTGCGGGGTTCCACGACGTTGGCAGAGAAAATGAGCGCGCGTGAATTCAGTCAGCTTATCAACCGCTTTTACAAGGTGGCGACGCATGTGTTGATACAAACGGACGCACTGGTTGACCGCCTGATCGGGGACGAGGCCATTGGACTTTATATTCCGGGCTTCGCAGGGCCTGAACATCCGCGCAAGGCAATCGAGGCAGCTCAGGAATTGCTTCGTCTTACAGGTCACCGCGATTCAAAGGGGCCATGGCTTCCGGTGGGGATCGGAGTCCATACCGGGCCAGCCTTTGTCGGCGTGGTGGGAGGCGAGGAGAGTCCGGCAGATTTCACAGCCTTGGGGGACAACGTCAATATTACAGCGCGGCTCGCATCAAGCGCGGGAGCAGGTGAAATCCTGATCAGTGATGCTGCATTTTCATCTGCCAACTTGAACTATGAAAATTTGGAACATCGCCAAATGGAGTTGAAAGGCAAAATGGAAGCAGTCGGTGTGCACGTCTTACGTGTCGAGCGTGACTAGGGTGAGGAGGAGGGGCAAGCATAAAAAAGAGCAAGAATCGGGTGGTGTCCAGCATCCTTTGACAATAAACTATAGGTAGCTTTATCAACCGTCAAGGATAATAGTATGTACTGATCCTCCCATTTTCTAATGTAAGAAATAAATAAAACGAATGTTCTAAGAAACACGTCGGTCATCCGTCTGCCAGCCATGTTGATGACCGTCGTTCAATCTACACGTATTTAACCAAAGTCAGGAGTAAACTGTGAAAGCCAAACACTGGTTAGTATTTATCTTACTGGGAGTCATCTGGAGTTCATCCTTCATGTGGATCAAGATCGCCATGCGCGAAGTCGGTCCGCTCACGTTGGTTGCGTTCCGCGCCCTATTCGGGCTGTTGTTCTGTATCGTGGTGATCCTTATCCAACGCGTCACATTGCCACGCACCTTCAGAGAGTGGCTTCCGCTTTTTGTAGTTGGACTCACTAATATAGCGATCCCGTTCTTCCTCATTTCATGGGGCGAATTGCACATTGATTCAGCTGTCGCTTCCATTCTGGATGCCACCGTACCCTTGTTCACGATCCTGATCGCCCACTTCCTGTTACAAGATGACAAAATTACAATGCCAAAGATACTTGGTCTGGTTATTGGTTTCGTGGGCATCGTCATCTTGATGAGCAAGGATATTGGCGGATCATCGAGTTCCCTGCTTGGGCAGCTAGCTGTGATTGTGGCTTCGATATTTTATGCCATCAGCGCCATCTACATCCGCAAGACAACCGTCGATACTCCCGGGATCATACGCAGTGCAGGACCGCTCGTCTCGGCATCTGTAACCATGTGGCTCGGTGCGTTGATCTTTGAAAGCCCATTACAGATTCCGCAATTGGGCATCACCTGGGTGGCGCTGCTCTTTATGGGCGTGTTGGGGTCGGGACTCGCCTTCGTCATGGCTTTTTATTTGATCCATGAGATCGGTCCCACACGCACATCGATGGTCACATACCTGTTCCCATTGGGAGGCGTGATTTTGGGCGTCACCTTCCTGCATGAACAACTTACATGGCAGGTGATCGCAGGTGCCGTCATCATCATCTTCAGCCTCGTAATAGCAAACTGGGAGCCAAAGAAACGGGAGTTAAGCTCAGAACAACAACAGCTGGTTTCAAACTGAATGAATAGTCCATGCGAGGGGCTGAGTCTAGTCCGAGCGAGGGGACTTTCTCAGGATGTTATCCGAAGCCGTATGATTCGCATGAGGCAATCCTTCTAATAAGAACCTTTAGCATTTCCCAATACCAAGAGGAGCAATCATGACCAGCACAGCAGAGATAGAAGCCCACATCGCCGCACTCGATACCGAATATCAAGCCGCGGTAAAAATTAACGACGCGACGACCATGGATCGTATCCTCACCGAGGATTTCATATTGGTCACCGGGCGCGGCAAGGTGTACAACAAAACCGACCTAATCAATGCCGCAAAAAATAAAGACGCCCTCTACGAATACCAGGATGATTCCCAGCAGACGGTCCGCGTGTGGGGTGATACCGCCGTCATCACTGCCCTGCTCTACCAAAAAGGGACCTATAAAGGCGAGCCATTTGAAGATCACCTTTGGTTTAGCGATATGTATGTCCGTACGCCAGATGGCTGGAAATATGCGTTCGGTCAAGCCTCCCTGCGGATGCCTGACTAGAACCGTTCCACAACCATTTTTCTCATAGATACTTAAGAGACGACTGTTTCGAAAGCAGTCGTCTCTTTTTATGCGTGCGCATGAGCCGGCCGAGTGGGACGGATGAGTTTAGTCCGCATGCGAGAAATATCCAACGCTCCTGTATAATTAAGAAATCCTATTATGGAAAAAGAGCGACCATGAAATTACAAGCGTCTTATCCCACTCCTGAACATCAAACTGCGGCAAATGCCATCGTTGATTTCTTTGTTTCCAAATACAAGATCGATGCAGTTCTGCTGGTCAACTCATGCGCCCGTGGCAAGGCGACCCGCAATAGCTGTCTCGATATCATTATGCTTGCGAAACCTGATGAGTCGCGGTCACCATTAAGCGCTTTGGAAGCAGGCTGGCAGGAATTTGAGAAGTCGAATCAGGCGGTCAACGCCTTGTATAAAGTTGGCAGATATTCAGTAGTGCACCCTGACTTTATCCACGGTGTGTTCGATCCCCGGGAACAGGACGAGGCTGACGGACCAGATGACTTTGAAGTGCAAATTGGAAACTTCCTCGCCTACAGTGTTCCATTATGGCAAGGCAGTGATTACTATTCGCAACTCAAAGAACGATGGCTCCCTTACTACCATGAGGAGTTGCGCCTGAAAAGATTGGACAGAGTGAGATGGTACTGCCTCAACAATCTGCACCACATTCCGCTTTATATCGAACGCGGGCTGTACTTCCAATCCTTTGACCGGTTGTACAATGCCTTTCGTGAGTTCCTACAAGCCCTGTTCATCGCGCGTCGGACCTATCCAATTGCCTACAATAAATGGATTCACGAGCAGGTAGTGGAGATCTTGGGGTTGCCTGAGTTATACGAACAATTGTCCCATCTTTTTGAGATCAAGCATTTTGAAAGCGGTGAGATCACGGATAAGGCAAAAGAAGTGGAAGAACTGCTCGAGAAATATGCGCCATCCGCTGGTGCAGGATAATACTAGAATGAGGGTGGGGATGTTGCTTGAAGCGCACCGGAAGAGTAAATCTGGGGTTTTTCACTCATATATAGTGGGTATTTTATGCCCAAGCTTGTGATTGCAGACCTAACAACAAAGGAGATACTATGACACTCGTTCAAAAGCCTATCGGCAACACAGCGTACTACACAGATGGTGTAAATTATTATACTTTTCATGTAGTTAGTTCCAAACCAGAACCTTTATATATCTTCGCCTGTATGGATTTGGGTATCACCAAAAGGTCAGATTTTTCCACGGACGAAGCGGCTAGGATCAATGATCTGGCAGGAACAGGTGTTAAGCAGAAAACAAAGTATCTACTTCTGAAAAATGGTCAGGCTGTGCAGGTTCCATATCATGATACTGGTTCAGCTGATTTACACACAGGCGATATTCTATTGCGACATGTAGCGCCGCCCTCTGTGGGACTGGTCAAATGCCCACATTGCGCATCCAGCGTATTACCTGGACCAGTCTGCTCGGCATGTGGTAAACCGCTTTAATTCCGTAGCAACTGTGCAAAAGTAATTCCACTCATGTAACCATCTGCTGTGCTGTGGGATGGTTTGTACCGTAGCCGCACGGGAAAGAATTGGTAAGTAATTAGCAACAAGATTCGTCTATCCATCAAACCATCAAGGAGACGATTCATGAAGCTTTCACTACGGCACTACGGAATTATCATCACTGGTCTTACCACCGCCCTCTTACATATTTCACTTTATTCAGACTTCGGCTACTTTGATTGGATCGTATTAAATGGCTTTGGGACCATTGCCTTGCTTTTCGCCTATTTCCTACCCATTCCATTTTTTCAAAGCAGACATCTGCTCGTCTCTTTCGCGCTGACAGGCTATATCTGGCTCACGATCGCGCTGTGGTTGATATTTGGCGATAAGACTTTTCACTTCGCAACCACAGCCGCCATTGGTTATTACGCCAAGATCGCGGAATTGACCTTGGTGGCTTTTCTGTGGACCGACCTATCAGAAGCATTTGAGTTTGAGGGCTGACATTGCGCGACACCCGCTTGCGATGCTGTGACTAAGTATAGTATTGATGGCAACAGTGCTGATAAATTGATAAAGAATTGTTGTACTTCAAAAGAGACGACTGCTTACGATGCAGTCGTCTCTTTTTTTCACGGCATAGTTGAGCGGGATTATAATCACTCAGGCGGAGAGCAAATGGAAAGGCAAACATTGATGCAAAACGAACTCACACAACCTGGTCCACTGTTGGATGCAAATGGCAAACTGGCGCAAGTCGGCTGGTCGCGAAAGCCGTTGTTGGATTGCAATCTCGAGAAGGCACGCTTTCCACGTTTCCGTGTCAAACGCTGGGATTACTATGCAGTCTTCACGCCTCAGCGCTTCTTCTCAGCCACCATCGCAGACCTCGGCTATGCTGGCAACATCTTCGTCTACACTCTTGACTTCAAGACCGGCGAACTGCATGAAGAGGGGCTGGTCATTCCATTCGGAAGCGGGATCAAGCTCGAGCGTAATCCTGAAGCGGGCGAAGCATCCTTTGCGAACGACAAGGTCAAGTTGAATTTTCAAGTGGATGGGGACAAACGCCGCCTCAACGTCCATTGGGCTGGCTTCAACAACGGACGCGGTATCCAGGCTGACATCATGTTACGCTCTCTCCCCGTGCACGAATCCATGAACATCATCATTCCCATCGGCGCGAAACGTTTCTACGACAATACCAAGATCAACTGTCTGCCCGCGCGGGGCTTTATTCAATATGGCGATGTGCATGAAGAATTACAACCAGATCGCTGTGTTGGCTCTTTGGATTGGGGACGCGGCGTGTGGGAATATAAAAGTTTTTGGAATTGGGCAAGTGCTTCGGGATTTTTACTCGATGGACGCACCATCGGCTTGAATCTCGGGCAGGGCTTTGGTGACTTGAGCAAAGCTACCGAAAATTGCATTATTCTCGATGGACGTGTTCACAAACTTGGCACCGTGCGCTTCGATTACAAGTCAGGCGACTTCATGCAACCCTGGCGCTTCACTGATGATGACGTCCGGCTAGACCTGACCTTCACGCCTTTCAAGGAGCGCACCGCGCAAACCAATTTGGGGATCATCTTTAGTGAAGTCCACCAGATGTTTGGGCGTTATAACGGACGTGTGCTGCTCGATGATGGCACGGTACTTGAGATCCGTAAACTGATCGGCTTTGCCGAAGAACATCATGCCCGCTGGTAAAAAAAATTAAAAGGAGCCCCACCATGACCACTCCCCTGCCCAGATCCAAAGTCAAAAAGAATCAAACCTGGAATTCCGATAGCGTTTTTGCTTCGCCCGAAGCCTTCGATGCAGAAGTAAAAAGCATTCTGGAAAGTCTGCCTGCGATCAAGAAATATCAAGGGCATCTCGGCGAGAGTCCCTATACGTTTATCGAAGCCATGAGTGTAATCGATGCGTTATCTGAACGTGCCACGAAAGTGCGGGTGTACGCCAGCATGTCTAGTGCAGTAAATACAGCCGATCAAACTGGTGCGGCGTTGAACAGTAAAGCCTCGAGTGCACTGGCACAGGTCGGCGCAGCAACTTCCTTTATTGACCCCGAACTCTTGGCCATTGGTGAAGCTAAATTGCGGCAGTGGATCAAGGATAATCCACGCATGCGGTTATACGAGCACTACTTCAACGACCTCTTCCGCAAGCAGACGCACGTTCGCAATGCAGAGGTGGAAGAATTGCTCGGCATGTTGCGCGATCCCTTCAGCAGCACCAGCAACACCGCCACAATGCTGGCGAACGCCGATTTCAAATTCAAACCCGCCCAGAACAGCAAAAACAAAAAAGTGGAACTGACCCAAAGCACGTTTGATGCCATTCTCAACGGGTCTGACCGCAGGGCGCGCCAAACTGCCTGGGAAAACTACAACGACCAATATATAGAATACAAGAATACGCTGGCGAACAATCTCAACACGTCCATCAAGCAGAACGTGTTCAACATGAAAGTGCGGAATTTCAATTCCTCACTCGAGTCCACGCTTTTCAATGGCAACGTCCCGGTAGAGATGTTCCATAACCTGCTTGATATCTTCAAAAAGAACCTGCCGCTCTGGCACAAATATTGGCGAGTCCGCCGTAAAGCATTGGGAGTCAAGACACTGCATCCCTATGACGTTTGGGCGCCGCTCACCACGAAAAAGCACAAAGTCCCTTTCGAGAAAGCTGTGGATTGGATCTGTGAAGGACTCGCGCCGATGGGGGAAGAATATGTCAGTGTAATGCGCAAGGGCTGTTTGCAAGATCGCTGGGTCGATTGGTCACCGAATGCGGGCAAACGTCAGGGTGCGTTTTCGACGCGCGTACCGAAGGACACGCATCCCTTCATCTTGATGAGCTATACGGATGATATTGGCAGTATGAGCACGCTCTCGCACGAGTTGGGACATTCCATGCACGCTTATTACGCCAGCCGCGCCCAGCCCATGTTCTACTACTTGTATCCGTCCATTATTGCAGAGACCGCTTCGAACTTTAATCAAGCCATGACGCGCGCCCATCTGCTGAACACCAACCCCAATAAATATTTCCAGACCGCTCTGCTCGAGGAAGCCATGGATAATTTCCATCGGTACTTTTTCATCATGCCCACGCTTGCCCGCTTCGAACTAGAAACACATCAACGCGTCGAACAGGGACAGGCGCTCACATCAGACTCAATGATCGAGTTAATGGCAGAGCTGTTCAGCGAAGGCTTTGGCGGAGAGATGAATCTGGATCGTCAACGCGTCGGCATCACCTGGGCGACGTTCACTACACATCTCTACATTGACTATTACTCGTTCCAATATGCGATCGGCATTTCCGCCGCCAACGCCATCGCCAAACGGATTCTCAATGGCACACCACACGCAGCGCAGGATCACATCAATTTCCTCAGAGCTGGCTCGTCCATGCCGCCCATGGAAGTGTACAAGACCGCGGGCGTGGATATGACCTCCACACAGGCCATTGAAGATGCCTTTGCAGTACTGGAAGAGTACATTGATCGTTTGGGAATATTGACAAGCAAATAAGGTGCGACCCATACTTCCGAAGTCTCGTAGACTTCGGAAGTATTTTTCATCTTGACAAATAGACAAACTTCGATATAATCTCACATAGAAAGTTATCGATATGAAATTTGACCCTGTTCTTTTTGCCAAAGCCATCTCAGACGACACCCGTCAGAAAATTATGAGTGAGTGTTGTTGCTGTGAGTTGTCAGTCAACGAGATCGTTGAGAAAATGGAAGTCTCGCAACCCACCGTCTCCCATCATCTTGCGATCCTGCGCGAGGCTGGTTTGGTAACCGTCCGTGAAGAAGGCAAGCAATCTTTTTATACTCTCAACCAGGATCAAGTTGTCTATTGCTGTGGGCAACTGATGGTCAAATTTGCGCCCGAAGAAAAAGCCACCCAGGTTTTTCTTAAGACCGTTTCGTAACCTATATTTTTTTCTTCAATATATAGACAAACTTCAATTTGAAACCGAAAGGAAGTGAAAGCCATGAACGAATTGACAATGCTCAATGACAATTGCAATTGCGACGAATGTGAAAGCGGTTGTTGCGGCGGCGGTGGTTGCTGCTAATGTACGGTCTCTGTTTACCGTTTGGTGAACAGAGAGCATTTATTGGTGCAAAATTTTTTGCTTCAATACATAGATGATCTTCTATATAACCTCGGTAATAAGCAAGCCTCAAATCAAAGTTCGAAGGAATAAAGAGTGGATATCGTATCTCTGCTTCAATACACGTTCAGCAAGGTTGTAGAAACTTTTTCGCACAACTGGTTCCTACTGCTCATCAGTATCGTCACCAGTGTTGCGCTCAAACTTTATGTTGACCAGGATACCATCTCGCGCTTCCTGCGCCGTAATACAAAGAATAGTGTGCTCATGTCAACGGGTGTTGCGGTTGCCACCCCATTCTGTTCATGCGGCACCACAGCCGTTATTCTCGGTATGATGGCATCCACGATCCCATGGGCACCGATCGTTGCTTTCCTCGTCGCATCGCCGCTCACCTCCCCACAGGAACTTTTCTACAGCGCCGGATTGTTCGGTTGGGATTTCGCCATCGCATTTTTTGTCGCATCCATTCTGCTGGGTCTGGCAGGCGGCGCCATCGCCAGTTTTGCTGAAGCGCGCGGCTGGCTTGCAAATCAGGCGCGCATGGCACCACCGCCGCAGGCACCGTCCCTTTCGTTGGGTATCATGGGCGGACCCGCTCCACTCGAACTACCTGTCATTGCCAGACCCATTGAGGTTGTAAAACCATCTGTCACCATTTCCATGTTCATGCAGGAAATGTGGACGACCAGCAAACGTTTGCTCCCGCTATTCCTGGGCTTTACATTTTTTGGATATCTGCTCAATGGGCTGATTCCCGCCGCCTGGATCACGAGTCTATTCGGCACAGGTCACGCCTACGGCATTCCGCTCGCCGCCACACTTGGGCTGCCTTTTTACATCAACACCGAAGCATCCCTGCCTCTCGTACGAGCCATGCTCGATAGCGGTATGAGTCAAGGCGCAGCGCTTGCCTTCCTCATTACTGGCGCGGGCACATCACTTGGCGCAATCGGCGGAGCGCTCACCATTGCCCGCTGGCGCATCATTGCCATCGTCATCGGCACACTTTGGATTGACTCCATTCTGATCGGCTTTGCCTACAATTTTTTGATCTAATGAAATTCAGTTTGATAATCAAATATCACAAGGAGATAAAATGACAACAAACACATCTATTCATGAAGCTGTCCGTGAACATTATGCTGAGCGGATTAAGAACTCCGCCTCCTGTTGCGGACCTTCGGACTGCTGCAGTCCGAATAACTCGCTCTACCCCGAGCAGTTACTCACTACTGTCCCATCTGATGTAGCCAGCACCAGCTACGGCTGCGGCGACCCAATCACACTTGCCTCATTGCAACCAGGACAAACTGTCCTTGATCTTGGCTCGGGGGCAGGACTCGATTGTTTCTTCGCCGCGCAAAAAGTCGGCGAGGGAGGTAAAGTTATCGGCGTGGATATGACTCCTGAGATGATCGAGCGGGCTCAGGGTAGTGCGAAGCGGATGAATATCCAAAACGTGGAATTCCGTCAGGGTTATCTCGAAGCACTGCCCGTCGAATCCAACAGTGTCGATGTGACCATCTCAAACTGCGTCATCAATTTATCACCTGATAAAGAAAAGGTTTTTGCCGAAGCATTTCGCGTGATGAAACCCGGCGGCAAACTGGCTGTATCTGATATTGTCACCGATGGCGAATTACCCGAGCCTATTCGCAAAAGTCTGAGTGCCTGGGCTGGCTGTGTAGCTGGCGCCGTGGATGCCAAAGAATACATTGGCATGATGGAAGCTGTCGGCTTTACCGATATTTCCATCGCGCCAGTCTTCTTCGATAAAGAAACTGTAGATGCCGCGATCGACGATATGAAAGATATGGTCGAACTCAAAACCATCGCACGCGATGATGTTTACAAAGCAGTATATAGTGCCAAGATCACAGCTTATAAACCCTTATAACGCGCGATATTATCTCGTACAACACTGACCAAAAATGAGACGGCAATTGCCGTCTCATTTGATTTAACAATCTTGTGATTTCCGTCATCTTGACGGTGCAATCTTTCGGGAGTAAAAACATACCGACTAGTCGGTTTTTATTTTAGTAGAGGCGAAAATGCAGCAACGCAGTGAAGAGACCCGTTCCAGGATCATTGAATCAGCCATCAAATTATTTTCCACACGTGGGTTTAACGCCGCCAGCGTGGATGATATTTGCAAAGACGCCGGTATCAGCAAGGGCGCGTTCTATCATCACTTTGAAAGCAAGCAGGCGCTCTTCCTGGCTTTACTCGATGGCTGGTTACAAACCATTGATAACGCCATCGAAGCTTCAAAGGACCTCACCGTCCCGGAAACCTTTATGCAAATGACCGCAGCTTTCCCATACATTTTCGAAACTGCCGGTGAAGGCTTGCCGATGTTCCTAGAATTCTGGCTGCAAGCCAGTCGCGATAAAAAGATCTGGGAAGCAAGTATTGCTCCCTATCGTCGTTATCACAAGTATTTCACCACGCTCATCAAAAAAGGTGTGGATGAAGGCTCCTTCGTTGAAGTCGACCCCGAACTTACAGCACGCATGATCGTTTCCACTGCAATGGGTTTGCTATTGCAGAGTCTGCTCGACCCGAAAGGCGCGAAATGGGAAAAGGTCGCGCGCGAGAGCACGAATATGCTGGTCAATAGTCTATTGAAAAAGTGAGGCATTAAAATTATGTGGTTGGTAACAGGCGCCACCGGGCATGTTGGAAACGTGCTGGTGCGCAAACTTTTGGAACGCGGTGAAAAGGTTCGGGCGCTGATTCTGCCTGGCGAAAGCCACGAATCAATTCACGGCTTGGATGTTGAGGCGTTTGAAGGCGATGTCCTGAATTTCGATTCGTTGGTCAAATCCATGCAGGGTGTACGCGGAGTCTTTCATCTGGCTGGAGTCATCTCGATCATGCCGGGACCAAATGCGTTCGTGCACAACGTGAATGTGGAAGGCACGAGAAATGTTCTGCGCGCTGCCAAAGAACTAAGCGTCGGCAAGTTGGTTTACACCTCGTCCATTCATGCGATCGAACGTGTGGAAGAGGGTATGATCGACGAACGCGTGCCATACGACATGAACAACCCTTACGGTGCGTATGACCGTTCGAAAGCTGAAGCAACACTGGATGTATTGAATGCGGCTCATGCTGGACTTGAAGCTGTCGTGGTCTGCCCCACTGGCGTGATCGGTCCCTATGACTTTCGCGGCTCGATGATGGGCGCAGTGATCCACGACGCGGCAATGTCCAAGCCAGCTCTCTACGTGGATGGCGCCTATGATTTCGTAGATGTGCGTGATGTGGCAGATGGATTGATCTCTGCGGCAGAAAATGGCAAACGCGGTGAAAGCTATATATTATCGGGGCAAAAGATCTCAATTCGCTATTTGCTTGAAACCGTGCGCGAGATCACCGGCAAAAACTTCTTTCAAATGAAAGTTCCGTTTGATCTTGCCAGGTTCGCGGCGCTATTCACGCCCATGTATTATGCATTGGCACAAACAACTCCACGTTTCACACCGTATTCATTGGAAGTACTACAGAGCAATTCAAATATCAGCCACGCCAAAGCCACGCGTGAGCTGGATTACAAACCCCGTCCGCTTTACGAAAGCATCAGCGATGCCGTGAGGTGGTTTATGGAAAAGAAAAATAACAGGAGAAAACATGAAAATAGTAACTGACTGCGCAGCAGACATGTCTGCTGAAGAGCTTGAAAAGCTGGGAATTGTGCAAGCCCCGCTCTTCATCCAATTCCCTGAAGGCGAGGTGAATTCCACAGAAATTTCTGCGGATGATTTCTATAACCGTCTGGAAGCCATGCGACCACAAATCCCAACCACGGCTCAACCTTCCAGCGGCATCTTTGCCGAGATCTATCGCAAACTTTCGCAAGTTGAAAAAGATATCTTTTCCATCCATATCTCATCCGGCTTGAGCGGCACCATTAACTCAGCGATCGATGGCGGGGCACAGGTAAAAGGCGAAGCGAATGTCAGTCACTGGGATACACTCACCCTTTCAGGCGGTGAACGTTTTCAAGTGATGGTGGCGGCACTGGCAAGCAAAGCTGGTTGGGCAATGCAAGCCATTCAAGAAAGGTTGACCAAGATCCGCGCGAACACTGAATTGATCTATACACTCGATACTTTGGAATATCTCGCGCGCGGTGGACGTATTGGGCGTGTGAAAGCGATTGCCGGAGCGCTGTTGAATCTTAAGCCGGTCATCCGCGTGGATAAAGATGGTAAATACAGCACCGTTTCAACCGGACGCACCTTGAACAAATCCATCACAGCGATGGCTGACCATGTAGCGGAAAAGTATGGCAAGACACCTGTGTGGGTCACCGTGCTCCACGGTCGCTTTGCTGAAAAAGCAGATATCCTCGCAGAGGAATTCAGGCAGAAACTAAATGTAGCCAAAATGGAAGTCCAGCGTATTTCCCCAGTGCTGGGCGTGCATACTGGACCCGGTATCGTCGGCGCAGCAGTGGTGCCCATGGAACTGATCGAGGACTTGGCAAGTTAAGCTACTACCCCATTTTTATTAATACAAAAAGGCTGAGGTTCAATATAACCTCAGCCTTTTTATAATAGATGTGTTGCCCATATACTTTTCTGCCTACAACCGTTTTTTCTTTCCCTGCTTTGCGTTCGAATGATCACTCGTCTTCTCTATCACAGGGATGGGTTGTGTACGTCTCACCATGCCAACTGGCGGCGGAATTTCATAGTCAGGCAAAGTTTGATCCACGTTGCGAATGGCAGGAGAAAAGTATCCCATAGCTCCAACCAGTGTCCCGCCAATGCCACACAAAAAGATCATCAATCCGTAACCTGCACCGGGACCTGTTCCAACCAGCCAGCCAAAGGTGTTCACCAATGCGCCGCCAGTTTGCATGGCAGGTTCAAATATTTTGTCGCCAAAATAACCAGCTAAAAATGGCGTAACCAGGAACGGCACCTGCGCGATAAAGTCGCTGGCTGAAAAAACGCGTCCCTGAAGATCCGGTGGAACTTTCGTTTGTAAAAACTTATTTATGGCAACATCTACAATGGGATTGAAAACCGAATCAACTACTTTGGCAATCACCCAAACCAACAATACCTGACCAATACCCAACAAGGTCAACCCAAAGAGGCTGGAAATGATCCAGCCAAACAAAATCGCATTGACCGGGCGTTTGATCCCGCCAAAAATACTTAGGAATAATGCTGCTACTACCGCCGCCAGCGCCCCTGCCGATTGCACGGTTCCGGCGATCTCCACGTTGCCGCCCGTTCGCAGGGTGATCATTGTATATAGTGCCGTGACAGACAGGGCAATACCTGAAAAGATATTACCAAAAAAGAAGATCAATTGAATCCCCAGCAAGCCTGGGCGCTTGAGAATATATCTGATCCCGTACATTGCCTCTTTGAATAACCCGGTATGTGACAAATCGCCTTCAGGGCTATGCGGTGTGAGGGGAATATCCACGAATAATAATGCCCCAATTGAAAACATAAACGAGATTATGTTGATTGCAAGAATTCCAGCGAGTCCAAGCGTAAGGAACAATAGACCAGCCAGCACTGGACCAAAGATCTCTGGCATATCATACAACAAGGACAACATCCCGTTCGCGCGCACATATTGTTTACGTGGAACCAGTATGGTGATCACAGAGGAGTAGGTCGGCAGACGAAATGCATAACCCACACCTTGAACAGCCGCGTTTAAATATATATGCCATGTTTCCAGCCTGCCTGATGTCTCCAGTACCAATAAGATCACAGTGGCAGACAGCAACAGGAAATCGTATAATAACATCATGGTCTTGCGCGGGAAACGGTCGATAAAAAACAGGGCAAACAGTACAAAAAAAAGATAAGACGCAAAAAAGAATGATTCCCAATAGGAAAGCGCGCTTCCACTGGCCCCGGTTCTCTGAGTGATCCAAAAGGGCAGTGAATAAAACGTGGTAGTGGTGGCAATACCCGAAATCATCTGGCCCAGCCAAATGATAAAAAGCCCCTTCATGCCATTCGGGCGGTAAGAGTTTGCATCATTGGTCATTTGAATTATCCGCGAGGGTAACACAGCCCATATAAGAAGACAACCCCATGATCGGGGTTGTCTTCTTGTAATCTCATTTCAAAAGGCAGCAATGTTTTCAGGCAGGCTCCGCCTTTGGAAGGGCATCATGATCAGGCAGAATGGACTCTGCATGGTAGATGGCTGGGGCAAAATACCCGGCTAACCCAACAGAAGCAGAAACCAGTCCACAGATAACGATCAACAATCCCATACCAGATCCAGGTCCAGTGCCAACTAACCAGGCAAAAGTAGCGGGTAAACCGATCCCGGCACGCGCTGAAGGTTCGAGAACAAAATCTGCCAGGGTTCCAGCAATAATTGGGGAGATGGGGTTCGTTATCCACGCGATCAGGCGTCGGCTGGCAAAGACGCGGCCCTGTAAGTCCGGCGCGACTTTCGATTGCCAGATCGCTTGATTCGATCCATTTGCCAAAGGGACCACAATGGCTGTGAGCGCCATTCCAGTTATCCAAATGGGAAGACCTCCAGTGAAACCGATGATCGCCGTACCAATCCCACCAATGATCCATCCCAACAGCACGCCATGCACACGACGTTTGAAACCGCCCCAGACACTCATCAGCACACCTCCAACCAAGCCGGCAATTGCTCCTGCTGATTGAACCGACCCATACATCAGGCTGTTATTGTCTGTACGTGAAAGGATCATGGGCGCCAACAAAGTAAACGCCATGCCTGCAAAAAGATTGCCCGCGAAAAAGACTAACTGCAGACCCAAAAGACTCGGGCGCGCAAAAATATATTTAAACCCATACGCTGCTTCCTTCAACATACCGCCGCTGGCTTTTTCACCTTCCTCGGTGCGCACGGGCTGTGGCACATGGACGATCAGCAAGGCACCGATTGCCAGGATAAAAGTGGCAACATCAAAAAACAAAATACCGGTAAGTTTTATAACAGGTAACAAAGCGCCCGCCAGGATCGGCGCAACGACTCCGGGTCCCGCTTCGATCAGGGACATCATGCCGTTCGCACGCCCCAATTGTTCTTTGGGAATCATTGTTGAAATCGCCGCGGAATATGCGGGCCACTGAAACGCAGTACCCAACCCAAATATGACAGCTGCCAGATACATTTGCCAAAACTGCCAAACATCGAAATATAAAACCAGGAGAATGCCAATCGTGGCAAGCCCGGCTGCCAGATCGCTCACCATCATCATCAACTTGCGATTATGGCGGTCCACCATCACACCGGCGATCGGTGAGATCAACAGGAATGGCACAAAATAAAAGACCTGCATCAACCCCAGAGCAGTGGCGCTCTGTGTCTTTTCATACATGAAGATCGTCAGCGCAAACTGACTCATGGAACTGGCAAGCACAGAGATGATCTGCCCAAGCCAGACAACGATAAATGCAAACATCCCGCTTGGGCGATTAGAAGATTTCTCCATTAAGTGTCTCCTGAATACCTATAAAGTTTATTCTACGTAGATCTCAACGTGCTCGCCATCTTCTTCGTCGGTCACATCAATGATCTTGCCAGTCACGCCGGAACGCAGCGCTTCCATCACATTGGACATATCCACGCCATCCACTTCAGGCGCAAAATGGGCGCCAATCTTCAAACCAGCGTCAACCAACGCAATGGGAATCTGCACCGAAGCTTTTGAGCGCCCGGTACGCGTATCAGTCACGCGGATCCGCAGCCATTTGGCGCCACCCGGCATACCCGGCGGGCGCGAGGAAGGAGGTCGTTTCACGTTCAACGCTGCAAGCAACTTTGTCCCCTCCTCTGCGCTGAGTTTGCCTTCTTCGATCATCTTCAAGATCTTCATTCGTTCTTCTACTGATGCCATATCTACCTCCAGATTTTTTACCGCTTGTCTTTTAGTAACTAACTTTTTGAACTGTATGCGGTACTTTGTTGTTGCGTTATGCAACAGCTATTTCAGTTTCACTTGTCGTTATTTCTTCGTTGGATTTAGGAAGTTTGAACTTCAACCAAATCGGAATAATGGAAAGCAATAAAGCGATAGCTGTAATTGTAAATGGGAACTGCGGACTGACCCGATCCCATAACTGGGCACCGATCCACGGTGCTGGCAGGGAGATAATTCCCAGACTCGTGCTGAACAAACCAAATGCCATGCCGCGCAAATTTTGTGGAACCGCCTTGCTTATCAAAGACTGATAAGCGGGCATCATAATGCCAACACCCATGCCAGCCATCGCCCAACCTGCATAATAAAGCCAGATATTGCCCTGCGGAATATTGATCAAAGTGAACAAGGCACCCGCCATCAACACCATGCCTGTCGCAATCCCGACCCGCTCTCCGGCTTTATCTGAAAGCCAGCCGCCCGGGATGGTGATCAACATCATACACAAACCAAAAAGTGAGTTGACCCAACTAATATGTTGGATCGACAAGCCACCGATATCCTGCATGTACACCGGGAAAAGATTGCCGGAAAGTTGGAAGGAAACATCGCGGAAACCATCCGTCACCAAGATCCAGGTGATCAAACCGCCGGAGAACATCAATCCAAACATCGTGCTCAAATTGGATTTGAGATCGGCAAACGAAAGTTTCTTCTTGTTGGAAGCATCGCCTTTTGCCGCTTCGCGCGCCATCCCCAAACGGATAATCGCGCCGATGAAATAAAAGATACCAGCTACCAGCAACATCAACTTGAAGCCATACAATCCTGCCAGCCAGCCCCCCAAGGGCGGACCCACCACAGAAACGACCATAAAGACGGCTTGGGTAATGCCAAACATCTTTCCACGATTCTCTTCCGTGGAATGTTCCGCAATAAACGCATCAAAACTCGGTCCAACCAACGCACGGGCAACTGAGCCGATCGCCACCGAAGCCACCAGCCAGTGCCAGGAATCCGCCAGCACCAACGGGATAAAACCGATCACACCGAAAA
>Ga0180074_1000058_pt1 | contig 22040 bp, 20 predicted proteins | sample EasRiv366_16_10D_FD_121773 | JGI IMG/M metagenome (GOLD analysis project Ga0180074, IMG submission 121773) | Soil microbial communities from meander-bound floodplain in the East River, Colorado, USA - East River metaG ERMLT366_16_10D | ecosystem: Environmental > Terrestrial > Soil > Floodplain ...
CCTGATACAAAGAGAGATACACCTCAAAGGACTTGTCTATCTGCCGGTCTGTGATCTTGGTCATCACATCCACGAAGGGCCTGAAATCATTCGTCCGTGCCTGGTCTACTAGAATATTCCTATCTGCGAGAAATAGGATGCGCTTTTTCTTCTTCGCCTTCCACAACCGCCACATGATCTGAAATGCGGTATAGGTCTTCCCCGTACCGGTCGCCATCGTCAGCAGGATGCGATTCCGCCCTTGTGCTACGGCTTCCACGGCGCGGTTGATCGCCACCCGCTGATAATACCGCGGCGGCTTTTCGCTGATGAAGTAAGGTTGGTTGATAATTTTCTCTTCTTCAGAGTCAATTTGTTTCCACGCCTTGTACCGTTCCCATAATTCCTGTGGGGAAGGAAAATCATTGATTCCCAACGTGCGCTCCAATACCCCATCTGCTCTGGTGCGGTCATGTTCGATAAACCCATCGCCGTTACTGCTGTACGCAAACGGTACGTCGATCATTTCTGCATAACGTAACGCCTGCTGCATGCCGGCGCCCAAATCATGGTTATTATCCTTGGCTTCAATAATTGCAAGTGGATGATCACGGGTATGGAAAAGTATGTAATCCGCCCGATCTTTGGACCCCCGTGCCACTCGCTTCCCTTTAACAAAAATTTTCCCCAGCGTCAATTCTTCCGAGAATTGCATGAGATCCCAGCCTGCCACATCCTTAATGGCAGGCGTGATGAACTTCGTGCAAATATCACGCTCGGAAAGAGATTTTTTGTCTACACCCATACGATTTCCTAATTTTACATCCCATCGTCAATTTTGAGTCCTTGCGATTTGGGAACAATACACAAAAGTTCTAACTTACTATAGTGTACCCCCGTTACGCCACTTTCATTAGTACATCACTCCTCCCCCTCAGACCACCTTCGCTTCCAAATAAAATGATCATCGGATGACCCTTTGAAGTACCTGGGTTTTGTGGATTTTGGTTTACGGTGTTTTGGAGTCTTCTGCTTCGGCTTAGGTGGATATTGTTTTGGGTCAAAGGGAAGTTCGCCACCAGATTTTTCTGCGCGGAGTCGCTGACTCCATTTGAGATCTTCGCGCCATTCTCCAATTTGATACATGGGCAGCTTCCCAAAATCGCGCCAGTCGTGACCGATCACAGCAACGGTACCGGAAATCGGGGGAATGCTCCATCGAAAGGCATCCACCACCCAGGGCGATCCCATGATACAGAAAACAAGCGGTATACGCCATTCAGCCGCATGGGTATACGCCAGTTGCAAACGTCTTCTGTAATTCCTTTCCATTGTTCTCGTGGAACTGTGCCCGCTGTCCACCTCCAACCAGAATAGTGTTTCGCGATCGCCATGCCTCCCCCACGCCAAGGCATCGGGAATCCCATAACGAACTGGGACCTCGGTCCAGCAATCCCAGATCTCTATACCGCTATAAGCCTTTTCCAACCATGCCCGCCACATCCGCGCTATACGGCGGTGACGCTCGCCGGCGTAGCGGTATTCGCCCCGATACGGAGCAAAGCGCACACCCTTCGGAACATTCCACGAACGATGTGCTAAGCGCAGACCCTTGCTTCGTATTGCCCACCCATCATATTTTCCAATGCGCTTCCACTCGATCAAACTCTCCGCCTGAAGCTGTTTCAGGAGATTACGCACATGGGTCTCACTAAAGCCAGCCAGCGACGCGATCTCCGGAGTATGCGCCGTCTTCAAGCGTGCCAGAATGCGCAGGACTCGTAAGGCGCTTTCTATGAGCCCGGAAGAATGAATATCAAACTGGCAACCTATCCGGAGATATTCAGGTTGCTTCTCGCGGTGGACAAAAGCATGTGGCTTGAAGTCCCAGTTGCTAGTGGGAGACTCTCCTGCCGGCAGGATGAGAGTTGGAATGCTGCGCTTTACCAATCTTCGTATTTCACCGATATACCAATTCCCCGGGGCATTCACTGTCACCCACAAGCAAGCATCGGGTCTTGCTTTGATCAATTGGTTGGAGATCAAATCAATGATCCGCGCCTGGGTATAAGGTGGCAATCCATCTGTAGCGAACAAACTGTGCCTGAAGATATCCAGGGTTACATCGGCTCTATTGACCAGAAGGGCTGGTTCCCATGTCAGTGCGAGACGAGATAATCGATCCATAGGATGCTATAGCTCATTGCTCTTCGCTTGGAGAATTTCCACAAACAGATCATAGTAACCTCGAGCTGCATCTACTCTTTGTTGTAGGTGGATAATGCGACTTTCCCATTCTTTGATCATGCCCTCAATGTTCTTTGGATTGGTCTCTAACTTATAGCCGGCTCTGCCCGAAGTGGAAACAATCGGGATGCCGCGATTCCTCAGACTCTCAATCCCCTTGCGGATCTTGCGGTCGCGCATGTCATTCCCTAGGTTGGTCTGCGGTTCTTCACCAAACACAACGCGAATCAAGCCTTTGCGATTCAAACCCTTGGGTGCCTGCAAGAGTGCTTCCAAGATTTTGTATAGGATACTTGGCAAATCAGCCTTGAGTTCTGTTAGCAGTTTTTCATATTCGGGTGTACGTGACATAATGCTCCTTTTCAGAGGTCATGTTACCTGATTGCAATGGGGGGTGGTATACATAGTGGCGCTAAGCCGCTGTTGTAAGGCAATAAAAAAGTGGGGAAATTTAATTAATTCCCATATGTTGTTATTTTTGTAGTTCAGTAGTTCACTCATGGTCACCCACCCCCATATCTGGAAATTTACATCTCATTTCAAGTCATTCCTCCAACATCTGGCGGGTATTTTTCTGCACTGCAAAGTGAACTGGTCAATCTCAATGTAGTTCAGTCCAATCTATGTAGTTCACCAGTAGTTCAGTCGTAGTTCACTGAGTAGTTCACTCAAAACGCCCCATATAAAGGAATAAATAATCAAAAAGAAAAGATTCATACATATATAGGGTCCTTGTTCTTCAGTGAACTACTGAACTACTCAAAAACATCCCCGCTTAATTAAAAATTTCCACAATCCGCCTGCTTCATGAGAATCAAAAAAGCCTGGCTCCATTGATTGGAACGAGGCTTTGTCGGTTCGCTCTCACTGTTCGGATTTGGTCAAGGTGATCCCATATAACTGCTCGAGACGCTGCAGATCCACCATCAGCACCCTTTGATTGGATCCGCCACAGAACTTAGTTACCTCCACCTGCCGCTCCCCTACTTGCGCCAGCAAACCTTCCACCTGCCGCAGCTGCCGGCGCAGGGCATCGGGCATAATATCCAGGTTTTCATCCAACTCGCGCCAGAATTCCTTCGCATGTGCCAGGCTGCTTTCCGTACGCAGGTAGATTGTCTTACGCTCGGTGCCCGGATCGTAATAACCGATCTGGTCCGCATTGAAAGGCGGCTGGAATTCATCCGTTTGGGTACGCGGTGCCAGATACACTTTTCTCTCCACCAACAGACTCCCGATCGCCATGAAGAATTTCCTGACTGGCGATTCCGCCGAAACCTGTTCCGCTTGATTCTGGATGATCGTGAGGAGCGCAGCATTATTCTCCGCAGTTATGCGGTCCGCATCTGTATAGGAGATCAACTGCATTTCCTCAAAACAACGCAGCGCCAATTTCTGGGAAGCTGCCAACACAGCATACGCGTCCGGCAGGCGGTTTTGCAGATTGCCGGCTTGCCGTGCTAACTGAGCAGCCTTATCCACCAACACGGGATACTCAGTGACTATACGCTCCCAATTCTCCGCCAGATATTGCAGGTAGATTGTCATTGCCTGTGTGAGCAAACCTTGTTGTGCCTTTGACTGAAGTTTGGTCAGTTTGTCTTCCGCGTCATTTTGTAAACCTGGTGCCGGCAGGATATCACCCGGTTCCACGCCCACATACAACATGCGCCCCACGATGCTCTGCCCGATCAATGGATTCTCCGCCGTCATGATCACCAGTCCGCGTGGGAAGCGGGTGCTCTGCTGCGATAAGTCCGAGCGCGAACGACCACGCGCCGACCGGTTCCCCACCGAGCGCACGACGTGATGCGCTTTCTTGTGTATACTGCGTGCCTCTGCCAGACTGGAGAACTGTGGCGCGAAGTCATCGATCACCAACGGTATATCTTTAGCGTAGAACATCGCTGCTTCAATCGCTGTCACCGTGGAGGTCCAATCGATTGGCGCGTGGTAATCGCGTCCTTGAATGAAGCCCGCTCCAAAATGGGTCAGTGCCAAATGCGCGAGTGTGGATTTTCCACTTTGCGTGGTGCCATATACAGAAAGCACAGCATTCAAGGGACGCAAGCTGGTCAATGGTGCCGCGTACATCGCAGCCCACAAGGGAGCTGTCACCTTGCGCGGACCGAGCTGCAGAAACTCCAACGTAGCACGTACCGCTTCTTCCGGGTTGATCCCCTCTTTTGGCAGGGCATAATGCCGCAGGTTATTCGAACCCAGATCCACCCGCACCTGGTCGTTCAAACCATCTGCGTTCAACCAACCGGATGCACTGAGAAACCCGCGTTTCCCATCGCATTCATGCCAGCCTGTGAAGGTGTAGAGCTTTTCGCGCTGAACCGATTCGATCGAGACTTCCTGGATGGCACGCGCCACGAGATAGGATTTGCCAGGCGGCAGGTTGATGATCGGGCGCATGCCCCAATTATCCGGAACCCAATCTAGTTTTCCAAAAGAGCGTGCATCAACCTGGACGGGCTGTAACGGTTGTCCATCAGCAAGTCCACCTGCAAGGCTGTACCGCACGGTCGGCGGATTGAGACCATCATCCACCATCAGCTCATGACTGATGCGCGCCCAGAAGTTGCCGAGCGGTTCTCCCATGAAGTGCAGCCGTCGCTCTTTGATCTCGGAATACAATGCATTGATCTGGTTTTCCTGCTGGCTCAATAGCCGTTTGAGATCACGCCGGCTGAGATTGAGTTTCTTTTCGACTTGATTGAGATAACGAGATTGCAGCGCATCTGGTAATTCGCTCAAATAGATCGTGATGGCTCTTATGTTTTCATTCAACTCCATCGGCGAAGCGGATCGACTTTGATCGATCAGGAGTTCCAGCCAGGGTCTGGCCGTGGACAAATGTTTCTCCAGGCTCTGCAGAGTCAAACCGTTCTGCAACCATTCATTGGGATCCTTGAAAGGCAATTCCAATACAACCATTGTCAGGGCGCCAATTGATTCACATAATCTTTTGGTCGTATCTACCTTGCGTTTCCGAATCTTGTCCTGCTCCACTGCTGATCGTTTGGACCTGTGCAGATCGTTATCCAACGCCAGATATACCGCGCGTCTTTTCTGAAAGCGTTCAACCTCATGGGTGGGCAGGTTACCGACACCGCATAAAGCCAACTCACAACGTCCCACCTGTCTCAAGCTTTCGGCATCGGATTGACCTTCCACGATGATGAGATTGGGATCACCCGGGACCAATGCCCAATAGACCTGACGTTCGCCTGGCAGGTTGCGTGACTTATCATCCGGGTCGATTGGTTTCAAGGCACGCGCTGAGAAATATGTGCTCCTGCCATTCCAGATGTGAGGATAAATAATATATCCATCTGGTGAGGCATTCGCACCATTGCCATTGGCGGTGAAGTCGGAGCCATCCGCCCGAACCAACCCAAGTTCCTTTGCCAGGGAAATATCAGCGCCGGATTTTTGCAAATGCTGAAGCAAGCCACGATCCGATTTGCCAAATCCCCAGCCGGCCTCACGCACGGTCTTTTCCGTAAAGCCACGTCCAAGCAGATAGGTCCGTGCTGGCTTCCCTGCCTCATTCCATAACTGAGCTGCAAAATAACGCGCGGCTTCGTCGAATAGATCAGTTTGCCTTCTCCGTTCCATCTCAACTTGAATGGCTTGCGAATCGAAACCGAGATCCCTCAAATCCAATCCAGCGTATTCCGCCAGGTACTTCACTGCACCCATGAAATCCAATCCCTGCCAGCGCTGAACAAAGTCAAACGCATCACCGCCTGCATCACACTTGGTATAACAGCGCCAGCGTTGATGGCCGGATGGATCGGTGTACACACGGAATGCAGTCGTGTTATCCCCTTTATGCAATGGACAGATTCCACGCAGCTCTCCACCACTGTGATGCAGTTTGGTGCCGGCCTGTTGAGCCAGTTCATCAAGCTTTATGCGCGCCAACAGCAGGTCAAGATCGACCCTTGAAATTTTTGTGGTATGATGCGCCTTGGTCTTCAAGGTTTCTTCCTTTGATGATGCCGCCGGTTTCCGCCCGGCGGCGTTCTGTTTTAACTCCATGAGGTTTTCCTTGTGTTGGTGTTAGTGGGTAATGAGGTTTTCGACAGCCAGTTCAAGATCGCGTTCACTGGGGGTGATGTAGATACGGGTGGTATTCAAGCTGGAGTGCCCAAGTAGAGCTGCCACTTTCTCCAAACCAACTTCGTTCTCGACCAGATTTTTCGCGAACGTGTGACGACAGACATGCGGGGTCAATGCATCCAACTCAGCTGCTTTGGCATAGCGCATCAAGACGCGCTGTACGGTTCTGCCGCTCAGGCTTTCGTGCTCCCCTTCCACAGTCATCCAGAGATGGTCACTCTGCGGTCTTACTTCGATCCACTCTTGCAAAGCTTTACGTGCATCTGAGTTCAGCGGAACATTGCGTTGTTTATTACCCTTCCCATTTTGGACCAGGGCATTGCCCTTGCGTTCGGAGAGATGGAGATCATCCATTCGCAGCTCAATCGCTTCACTCAAACGCAAGCCGGTGTGTAGCAGAAACAAGACCAGGGAGGCATCACGCCGGCGCGTCACCCAGCGTTTGGGGTACTTCTGTTTCGACAATTGCAAGTCGTTTTCAATGGCACGCACCAGGCGATGTTGTTCATGCTTATCCAACCATTTCGGACCGCGTGCCACACCCGCCACGCCTTTGATATTCTCTGTAGGGTCGCTCGTGATTTGCCTGGTCTGGCGCGCCCATTTACATAGCGCTGCGATCGAAGCCAGACGACGATTCACCGTGCCAGCTTTTCTACGTTGGGGTCCCAACAGAAAGTGTTTGTATTCTTTGACGTCGGTCGGCGTAATGCGCTGGACCGTGATCACCTCCCCATTCGTTTGTTCGAACCAACGCGCGAAGTGCTGCATGTCAGAGAGATAGCCCTTAACAGTCAAAGGTGACAGGTCTTGATCATCCAGATGTTTCTGAAAATTTATCAGTAGTTTATCCATTGTGGTTGACCTCAATTTGATTTTGGAAAACGAACAGGGAAGCGTTGTAACGAAGGATGTTTTCGACCCATAGCACGAGTCGAATTGGAGTTATTGAGCTTCTCCCAGCCTTTCCTGTTGCAGGAAGGTAAGCGGGACAGTAAACAGGCATGTAAGCAAAGGTAAGCAGGTAGTAAGCAAAGTTGTAAGCAGAACGCTTACAAACCTTTCCTCCTCCAAAATTTGCTTCCACATTTCGCAGAAAATTCCTGGTTCGTTTTTTGAGGAGGTTCATTCCGACCAGCCTTGCACCTGCATTTGCATCACGACCGGTTCGCGTTTGATCTTCAATTTTCCCTCCTGAAAAGCTTGAATGCTGTGACGAAAGAACGCACTCAAGATATCTGCCAATCGCAGGTTGTATGCATCGGCGATGGTCTTCAAGCGGGCATGTCGTTCCGCACCCAACCGATACGCAGCGGTTTGTCCTTTGAGCGAATGAAAAAGTGTGTCGGATTTCTTCACCGCTCTGTGTCGGCGGGTGGATAACTGTATCGGCTGTGTGTCGGCTTCTTCCCATCCCAACGTATGTTTGCGACCTTTGGGATTGAGACGGGGTTTGAACTTGAGCGTCCCACGCGTGTGACACGTCTCGGCATAATCGAAGAGCACACACGCCACAGGATCGACATTTTCCATCAGGGCTTCGGCGAGTGCTGCGACTTCATCGCGCACCTCCACCGGGATCAGATAGCGGCGCGCTGGATTGGACTTTTCCCAATGGCGCGTCTGCTTGCGCTTTTGCGCAACAACCAGATCATGCGCCACTGTAGTATTGGTTGTAGAGTAGGCATTTCGTCCAACCATGATCTCCTCCTATTCCAATTTGGCAAGCCGTCTTGCCAGGTCTTCATACTCAAAAGCAGAACGACTCTTCATATCTTTTTCAAAGATCGTCAGTCCTTCGGCAGAGGCTTCGCGCAACATCGTAGCACGATGAATGGGAGTAAAGACCTGATCGGGAAAAGCCGTTTGCAAGTTCATCATTTGCTCGCGGGTCGTGCGGGTCTGCTCGTCATAAAAAGTGGGCAGGACACCAGCAAGTTTTCCGCGCCATTGTTTTTCTGCATGCAGGATCTTGAGCATGTCTATGAAACCAGAGACACCGTCTGCCGAGAGATAATCCAGACTCGATACAATGACTACCAGGTCTGCCGCCCACGAAGCCATCTCTTGCAAACCACCGGTTGATGGAGGTGTGTCAAAGAGCAGGTAGTCGAAACCCAATCGTCGAATGGCTGGCAATTGATCCTTGATGTAATTAATGGGTTTCTCTTCGATGGTGAGCAAGCGTTGTACCTTGGCGGTCATCTGGTTGCCAGGTAAGACAAAAAGATTTTCACGCCGCGTGGTGCGAATCCATTGGTTCATAATCTCCGGAGTTAGTGATACCGTATTGAAGATTGGATGCATCAACCAGTTCGCCACACAGGATTCCGTGTCTAGATTCAGAGAGACCGCGGCATGTCCCTGTGGGTCGAGATCGGCGATGAGTACACGTTTGCCCATCCGGACGAAGGCATCCCCGACATTGACCACAGTGGTGGTCTTGCCGGTGCCCCCCTTTTGATTTGCGAATACGATGACTTTCATGGTTTTTTCCTCATGGTAATTTTAGGTGACTTATCAGGACGGTCCCCCCTTCGGTATTCTCGGCGAAGGTTGCGTCTTCGATAATCGCCAACGCCACAGGTTTTCCGTCCAGGTCAAGGTTCAAGGTACGAACGCCAGTATGCCGGTTCAGCGCACCCAATGCGCTGATGGTGAGTGCCATCGCCTCGGCGGAATGAGGCAGGCGGGCAGCACTCCGTTTCGCTAGCTGGATTGCCCCGGATGCCACGATCTGGCGTGCCGAATCCAGTAGAACGTTCCAGCCGGCATTCCGGCTCACGTAGGGTTTTCTTCAGGCGGCTTCGAACCATTGCCGTTCTTCCGAGTTTCCACGGGCACAGTTTCCGGTTCCAAGATAGGCAACGGCGGCTTTTTGTTTTTACCGAAGGGCCAGAGAAAAGTTTTGCCGGCTGGTTTTGGATGATTCTCCTTCTCTGACTTGGCTTGATACTGCCCCAAACCCAGTTGGTCTGCAGAACCATATGCTGAGCGGAAGTTGCCACGCCATTGATCGACGATCTCTGGCATCATTTCATCGGCGACGCGTTCCGAATCCTTTTCGATTTGCGCCAATGCTTTGAACAATACGAGATCGCGCGCCGCACCTTCGGCGATTTCCTTGAGCACTTCCATCTTGCCGAGTTCAAACACCAGTGTGGCAAAGATGTTGAGCGCAATGAGTCCCGACATTGCCAGGATGACTGTGCGGATTTCATCCTTGGTCATCTGACCGACCAAACCGTTCTCTCCGGAGCGATATAAGGTATCCATCGTAAAGAGCGCGGCTTCGCCGAGGAAATCGATCAGGGTCATGATCAGGGCTGTGCCACGCTGGAGAATGCCATCCGCGCGATACAGGAAAACCAACAACCAGCCGATCATCCCGCCAGATGTCGCGAGCAGCGCGAAGTATCCAAGCACTTGATCCTCGGTTGGCAGGGTGGATTGCACGAAGTCCAGTGAACGTGATGCGGCGTATATGAGCAGACCTCCACCGATCACGAAAAAGGCGACCACCGCAACGAACTTCAACAAAGCTTTCATGGCAAACCTCCACAGTATTTGGAATGAACCCAACCGGTTTTGCCAGTTGGGGTTGTTACTTTGATCCACTCATGATCTTTTTCATGAACAACCAACTCCTCATCCTTGGCGAGCCAGGCAATCACGGTGCACTGCAAGCCGGCACAATTTCTCAGGTGCAATGTTTGCGCAGTCACCGTACAGGCGGCTGGGATTGTATTGAAGGTAGAAGTGGGGATCAGGGTGGGTGTCGCTAAATAAATCTTATTGACCGACTGCGCCTTTGTATCTTGTACCGATGACGGTGGAGTAGTAAGTGAGCAAGCCAACAGGAAGAAGATGGATAGGAATGGAAAGCACATGATCTTTTTCATTGGGACACCAACACCTGTGCAGGCTCCTGCATTGTCGCCTCCCGTTTGAGAGCTTGAGCCTTCATACGCTTTCCCTCTGATACCTGAGCCCATGCCCAACGTGGTGGAAAACCGCAAACCAATACGAACGCCCCGATTACCTCATTGGTGTGCACCAACCGCTCCAGAAATTCCATACGCACCACCTGCAAATTCTGTTCAGGCGGGATGATGATCAGCCAGGCAACCTTTTCAATCAGGTAGTAATGTCTTTGATTTTCCACCACCTCGATTTTGAGTTTGTCTGCGCGAGCCAGCCGCAGAAATCGATTGGCAAAAGTTCGCAGTTCGATCCCCGACTCTTCGAGCTGAATGGCAGCCCGTAAAGCCGAACGATACAAGATTTCGAAGATCGGTTTCTTAACAGGTCCCAGTAGATTGGAAAGAAACATGGTGTCACTCCTCCTTGTTCAATTGGCCGGTGTGTTCCGCGATAAAGCGTTCCAACTCCGGGACTGCAATCCTGGTCGAACCGCGACCAGTCTGGAAGGCTTTCAAGACGCCCTCTTCCAGCCAACGGTAGATCGTGCGATTCGAAACACGCAGATGATCTGCCGCTTCCTGCACGGTGACGTACTCCGTGCTGCCCTTCAGTGGATTTGTTTTTTCTGACATGCCAAACCTCCTTTGAATTTGGATTAAAATGAAAAAACGCATATGGTTTGCCCATATGCGTTAAGTCAACTCGCGTGGAGAGGTGTTATGTCAGTTAGTCCAGTTCTAGGAGAAATGCCCGCCCTCTCCGCTAAAAACGTCTCACCTTTGTGAGACGTTTTTGTTTTACAGCATTATGCCGTTGCCATACTAAGAGGGATCTACATCTACTTTGATTTGGACCGGGTCAGATAACCTAATCCGCTTTGACCATCCATGATCATTTCCAGATGACAGCCAGAACGTTCCGTTGGAATATGGATAACTTTGATACAGTGGCTGGCTTTGGTTTGCTCAGAAACAAATTTTGGCATCTGGTTTTCAGACTGCTTGATGAAATCCAAATTTAGATGATCCCCCGGTTCATCAGGGTAGACTGCCAGCGGATAGATCTGCGATTCCACTAGATCTTGAAAGAAATGAGTTCCATAGGAAGGTTCCGCAGCAAAGCCGCTCTTGTTGCTCGCTACTTCCACCAGTGCGCGCGAATTGAAGATGTCAGCATACGTGACGGGCACCCCTTGCATGGAATCTGATGAACCCCAGCGCCCAGGTCCCACCAAAATAAACGGATGTCCTTCCAAGGCACTGTTGAGCTGTCCGATACAACGGGCAACTTCCACATGATCCTCAAGGGAATTCAAGTCGTAGTAGGATTGCGCATCGACATAGACGATGTATTCGATCTGGCTTACACGGCCTTGCGGCACCATCCGTGTGCAAAGCAAAATTTTGTCCTGGGTTGCCAGGTCCGTGGGCATGGACTGGGTCTCGCGGCTATCGGAGTTGAACTGGTTCTGAGGACGACACTGCAACAAGTGCAGGTTTAGTTTCGGTGTACCGCTCTCAGGAGTGAGTGAAACGGCAAATTCGATATCCACGGGTTGTTCGTATTGCTGCTGGAGCCGGGACAGGACCGTTTTCAGCAACGGCACAAAACTTCCGCGCTGCAGGAGTCCCTCAAAGGTCAGGATGAGTTGCTTCGGATCGAGACTGCGACCAATTGTCAGCGGCGGATGAATCGTCTCTCCATCATCCACTGAAACCAACCAACGCAGAGGCTGGTAATCTGACCCCAAGACTGCCTCAACTGGCACAGTGGTGAGAATGTTTTGTTCGAGATCCAGTGCATCGACAAAATGCTGGGAATAATATCGAATGGCTTTGGGCGTCACATCCGGGCGCAATTGCGGATGGCTTAGATTGACCATACGAGGATAATCACCAGCGGTGCGATCCACCGCACGGGTACCCAACCCCATCACCAACCGCATAAAGCCATCTTCACGTTTGAAGCGCGGGTTCCACACAATCGGACTGTAACTATAAGCCACACCAGCCAATGCCGGGAAATAGTACTGACGGTGGCGTTCGCCCTGCACCTCTTGCAGAAGGATCGCCATGCGTTCATCGTAATCCAGCAACCCCACGCGGCGACGATACATGAGCGCATCTGGACCGAAGACACTGGCGTAAATTTGCCGGATGGCAAGGGTCAGGTCACGCAGGTTTTCCTTGATGGTCCCCTGATTCGGGCAGAAAATACTCATGTATTTCCCTGCAAACGACATACCAAAATTATCTTCCAGTAAGCTGGAAGAACGAACGATCAAGGGCGTCTTGCCTACCTCGCGCAAGATCTCACGCAATTGATGAGCAACTTCTTCGGGGAAGCGCGCATGGGCATACTGTTCCTGGATCTTTGGGTAATCGGCGCGGATTTGCTCAGCAGTCTTATATTTTTGATTCAGGAATTCCAGATGATTGGTTGCCATGAAATCATAGAAAACATCCGCACCAATAAAGTACGAACTCGGCAGTGAAATTTGCTTGAAGATCTCAGGTGCAGTGTTTTGCAGAATTTTATATGCCAACAGCAGACCGGCAGCTTTGCCTCCAATTTTTCCGGTGCCAATGCGACGTTCAAGGATCATATTGAAGTCTGCGGCAGTGAACCAGCGTCGGGCAATATGGATAAAGGCTAATTGGTCACTGACCAGGCTTTTGAGCAGGACGACTCGCAATTCTTGCAGGTGGTGATCCACGGCGGTACGCTGTTCATCTGGCAAGGCTTCATACTTTTCAGCCTGTCGCAAGACCATTTCCAACGGGGCGAGTTCCGGATTGAAGGGCAGGCTTTGATCAGGCGCGATGCTTCTACCGTCAGCCTGGGGAGCCCGTAATTCGTCCAAAATATGATGGAGGATCTCGACCGGTAAGTTATATGCGAAGTAGAAATCGGTCAGGGTTCTGCGTACACGACTCCAGCGGAGTTCCCACTGTTGGACATCCTCTTCCAGGAGTCCATTGAAAATACCCTCGCGCTGCTGGGATAACACGGCTTTTTCCTTTACCTCCGCGTCGAAACGTTGAGGCGTGATAATGCCTCGGCGGAATAGTTCATCCCGCATCCGACGGCGAATATCTGATGCCAGCATGGGATACTGGGCAATTAGTAGATAGATCTCAAGGATCTTGGAGGATTCAGGTGGAGTATGCGACATTGTAGTGCCCTATGATGTCTCCCTATACTCATACAAAAGGAGACACTATACTAAAAGATATTGCGATTATAGTGTATGCCCAACCGCACAGGCGAAGTGTTTTTTATTGCCAAAGGAATCATCACATGAACAACATTGAAGGATTAGTGATCCTGTTAACCTATCTAGCTGTATCCGCATCTGCGGTCTCAGGCGCACTGGAAGCACGCAAGCATGAGATGGATATTGTCGGTGCGACTACTGTCGCGTTCGTCACTGCTTTCGGAGGTGGTTCTCTACGCGATCTTTTGCTGGGCAGGACTCCCATCTTCTGGCTGATTGATCCGGGGTTGACCATCGTAACGTTCGCCATTGCGATCATCTCGTTCTATTTGATCGACCATATGTCAGAGAAATTGCTTTTTATCCCCGATGCGCTTGGATTGGGATTCTTCAGCATCCTCGGTGCCACGTTCGCACTGCAAATGGATCTTTCCCTATTGGTCGCATCACTCATGGGAGTGGTCACCGGTGCATTTGGCGGAATCCTGCGCGACGTGTTGTGCAACAAGATCCCAAGCATCTTTCGGCGTGACACAGAACTCTACGCCACCTGCTCTTTCATCGGGACTTGGGTCTTCATCCTGCTCATCTCCATGCACGTGGACGCATCCATTGCTTCGTGGATCGGCACGTTCACCGTCTTCGGGTTGAGAATTCTGGCAATCCGTTACCGACTGACACTCCCACTGCCATAAATAAAAAGGCTGGCTCTCTATTAGAACCAGCCTTTTGGTTAATTATGCTGTATTTCTTACGGTGTCGGTGTTGCGGTCGCTTCGTCAACAACTGCCTGCCCGGCAAAAACCACCAATGTAACTGCAGGACTATCGGCTGAATGACCAGTAGAAACCAATCCCTGGTTAACGAGTACATCGTACAGCGCAGATTTATCCATGACACCGCCGCCCAAAATATCAGAACCTTTTGAGGCTGCATCTGCGCGACCCGAGCCCATTGAAATGGCGGCATAGGTGGTGAGGTCCAAACCAGCGCTGCGCTCAGACAAGTCTGCGTTGTGGCATGAAACACAACCGATGGCGTCTTTATACCAAAGGCTGTTCTCTACAAAAAGCGGCTGAATATCAGCAGCATATGTACCTTCGCACGGATTACCGTTCACATCTGAAAAAATAAATGGATCAGCTTCGGGAGATTTTGCAGAGATCCATGCTCCGATCAAATCGGTGGCAGTCACTTCACATTTATTAAACTCAGCTGTGCCCACACCCATTTGAACTTCTGAATGTGAAACGGGGATCAAAGTTGGAATGGGTGTCGTATCAGCTTTGGGAGCAGCCTGTTTACAGGTGAGGGTCAACCCACAGGAGGAAACATAGATAATGCTCAGCCAAAAAACCAGCACCACAAAGAACAAGGTTATTGTTCCATAGATCATTTTACGGACATCATTCATTTTTTCAATCCCTCCCCTATTTGGCCAGTTTGAAAGTACGCAAGAAGTTCACCACATCCCATCTTTCAGAAACGGTGAGATTCTCATTGAGCGCAGGCATACGTCCATCAACACCATTTGAAATGGTCAGGAAAAATGACCCATCGCTCTTGGATTGCACAACTTCGAAAGTGAAGTTTGCAGGGCGATTCGCGAGGAAGGGTGCAATCGTACCGTTCCCTTCGCCTGTTACGCCATGGCACATTTGGCAATTAATCGCGTACAGTTCCGCACCACGCGTAAGCGAACCTTCATCTGCAACAGTGGGATTTTCGGGCGCACCCATGTTGGGAATGGCAATCGCGCCCTCGATCGGAATCGAGCGTTCGGGAGGCAGAAGCGGGTGTTCCATCGGTCGATATGAGGGCTGGATCTCCATAAAACTGGGCCAGTCAATTTTTATCACATCGAATAAGAACAACTCCAGCACACCAAACAGAACGCCAAGCGTCAGGAAGACCCAAAATAGTTGTTTCAATAATCTCATAACTGTTGCGCCTCCACGGGTCTTATGGATTCGGCGCCCATCTTGCCCAGCGCATCCATGAATTTTTTCTGTTCGTCTTGCGCGCATTTGAAGAAGACACCGATCTTGCCATCGCTGACTTCAGCGACATAATCAAGAGGGCGATAGTTTGGAAAGTAACTATCGAGGAAGACACCCAGAAATGTGGCGAGCAGTGCGAAAAGCATGGTCATCTCAAACGTGACAATCAAGCCCGGCGGGACGGGCGTGAAGTACTGTCCACCTACCGGCACGTTATACAGGTTTGGAGTTCCAAAGTTGAGAAACAAGCCAAAGATGAAACCGGCAATTGCGCCGCCCAATGCAAGTCGCGAGACGTTCGTTTCCGGATGTGGACGCCCAAGCATTTTGTGCGTAACTGGAACGCCGGAGATAACATTGATCCGGTCATCAGTGACGCCCATTTCATGCAGTTTCTCGATTGCGTCTGCCGCGGGATCAATATCCTGGAAAAGGGCTAATAGAGTCGTATCAGACATGTTCTGCTCCATTTATTCAAACTCACTGACGGTGGGTACGTGAGTCTTGCCAACTTTGCGTAAGGAATGAACCATTTGCCCCTCTTGCACTTCCCAAACCGGAATCAGCGGGATGAGACGGGAAGCCGCCATATAGAACCAGAGAAACAAAGCGAAAGTTCCAATGGTCAGGAAGACTTCAACGCGCGGGAAGTAAAGTTTCCACGTGAAGGGCATGCGGTTGATCGTCAGCATGACAGGTATGATGAGGTAACGCTCATAATACATGCCCACATTGATGAGGAACCCAATGAGCGCCAATAGCCATGGCGTGGTGCGTATTTTCTTGTTCCACAGGGTAAGGAAAGGAATGGCAATATTGAACAGGATCAACTGGTAGAACATCCAAGCCATGGGACCTTCCTCTAGCCAGTGCAGGAGAATGTCCGTCCATTTATCGCCGCCATACCATTGAACGATGTAATCGTTGAAGAAGAAGTAGGCATACGCAAACGAAACAATCATCATTAACTTACCGAGACCATCAAAATGTTCCTTGCGGAGAAAGTAGTCCATGTGTTTCATAGTTGCGCGCATAATGAACAACACCAGCGCCACAGCCCCCATACCAGAATGCAAAGCACCAACAACAAAGTATGGACCAAAAACTGTGGACGACCAGCCCGGGCGCATCGCCATGGCGAAGTCCCAGGAAACGATGGTATGCACAGAGAACATTACGGGGATGATCGCAAAGGCGAAGATGTTCATCGCGATCGTAAGATGACGCCATTCACCCTCGGTGCCGCGGAAACCCAGCGCCAAAGTCTTGAAAAAGGTTTTGCGCCAGCCTGTGGATCGATCACGCGCCATAGCCAGGTCTGGAATCAGCGGCAGGAATAAATACATCGTACTACCAAGAATATACGTCGTAATCGCGAGCAAATCCCACATCAAAGGCGAATGAAAATTCGGCCACAACTGCCGCGCATTCGGGATCGGGATCATCCAATAGAAAAGCCAGACGCGTCCCATGTGCATGAAGATGCTGGCTCCGGCCTGGATCAAGCCGAAGGTGGTCATCAACTCTGCGGCACGCGTGAACGGACGTCTGAACTCCGCTTTGAACACGCGCAGGATCGCCGAGATGAATGTGCCGGCATGACTGATGCCGATCCAGAACACGGTGTTGACGAGGAAGACGCCCCAATAGGATGGGCGCATAACACCCGCCACATAAAGTCCCTCGGAGATCATGTATCCCCAACCATAGAAGAAGCAGGTGGCAACGAGTATCGAAAGAATTCCAAATACCACCCAAAATTTCCACGAGGTGGTGGTCATGGATTCCATCACCATCTGGTTCATCTCACCGCGCGGTTTGGGATCGTACATCAAAGATTCGCGCGGATCGTGTTCTTCCTCGTGATGAGTTTCGTGCGCTTTTTTGGCACCATATAAATGATCGGATGTAACAGCCATATCTAACCTTTCTCGAGATAAGTCACGCGCGGCAGGGTATTGAGCTCTTCAAGGTGCTTCACGCCACGAGAGACATGACCCAACTGACTCACCAAGCTTTCTTCATGGTCCAATCTGCCAAACGTGATCGCGCTGGCAGGGCAGGCTTGTGCGCAAGCAGTTGTAAATTCACCATCTTCCACTTCACGCCCTTCGGATTTCGCCTTGTCCTGTGCGCTGTGAATGCGTTGGATGCAGAACGTACATTTCTCCATCACACCACGGCGGCGGACTGTCACATCAGGGTTAAACTGATTATGAAGCGGAAAAACAAGTTGCCCAGTAACTAAATTTGCATGGAATGGTTCAATATGATAATCACGCCAATTGAAGGACCGCACCTGGTATGGACAGTTGTTGGCACAATAGCGGGTGCCGATACAGCGGTTATATACCTGCAGATTAAGTTGCTCTGCTTCGCTATGCGGCGTGGCAAACACCGGACATACCGGTTCACAAGGAGCGCTTCCGCATTGCTGGCAGAGCATCGGCTGGAAACCGCCTTCGACTTTCACTCCAGGATATTCACCTTCCCATAAACGTTCGATACGAATCCAATGCTGGGTACGCCCATAACCGGCATCTTCCTCACCGACGAACGAAAGATTATTTTCCATCGCGCATGCTGCAACACACGCCTGACAGCCGGTGCATAGGTCACGATCAATGACCATGCCCCACTTACCCTCCGCTGCCTCCGCGATTGCGCCTTTTGCGCCGACTCGATTAAGGTCAACCATTTGGTTACTCATACGTCACTCCTCTAATGCTCTTCGCCCATTCCCTCACCATAGACGCCAATGCGGCTCTCCAGGCGGGACAAGACTTGTTTTTCGCCAGTCTTTTTCACTTCGACCTTCATACCTGCAAAAGCAAGATCACCGGCTTCATTGAAATGCGCACCTAAAACATCTGCGGGATTCGCGCCACGCGGGAATGCCTTCCCACCATTCACATATTGAGAGGTGGGGACCAAATCCATGAATTTCTCACTTACACCTACCGAAGTGGCATATCTTCCATACGCGGTGTGACCCTGACCAAATGGCATCGCAATCACTCCCGGATGAATGGCTGGATACAAATAAACAGCCGCTTTCACCACGCCAGCCTCACTCGTGATCTCAACAACATCATCGTTGGTGATGCCAAGCTCATGGGCAGTCTCGGGGTTGATCTCGACCCAGGTATTCCACATCACAGTCGTGGTTGGATCGGGTAATTCCTGCAGCCAGGGTTTATTCGCTCCTGCTTCACCTAAAGTTGGTGAAACGAACGGGAGGAAGATGAACTCGCCTTCACCCGCAAATTGCGCCGTTTCAGCGTTCACGCTTTTGCTTAATACGCTTGAAGCAGAGGGCGTCGCAAGTTCAGCAGTCTTCTTCCACCAGCCGCCATGTTGTTGGAAGTAAGCTGTGAATGTATTGATCTCGGGCGCAGAGAAAGAACCATCCGCTTCGCTTATGAGGTTGACTAGTTTGCTTTGAATGAATTCAACTTCATCCTTGAACGGCAGGGCTTCTGCAAATTTACCACCTGCCAACTGTGTGGCGGCGATCAACACATCCGCAGTTCCGCGCGCGTTGTATAACAATTCACTGGTATCTGCGCCTGTATCAGGATCGGTTGTTGTGTAGTACACGCCATTAACAACCGGCTGTAAACCAGAAAGAACGGGTTGCATCGAACCAGTCGCTACACGTTGATAGCCCCAGGATTCGAGCCCATGATGATCGGGGAAGATGTAATCAGATGCAATTGCTGTTTCATCGGGGAAGGTCGCAAATGAGATCACTTGCGGAACAGACCCAAGCGCTTCTTCAAAGCCGAACGACTTGGGTAGTTCGAAGATCGGGTTGACCCCGTGAATAAACAAGGCTTTGATACTGCCGCTCTTCATCTTAGAGATGAATTCAGTTATTTCCAGAGCACTGGCGGGACGATGGTAGGCATCTTCATTGGGTGAAAGCGGAGACACAAAGACACCACCGGGTTTGCCAAAGTTATCGGTCAGCGCATTCAATGCCAAAACAGCTTCAGCAGTTGAAAGTCCATTGCTTTGACCAAGCGCTGCACCGCCAGGAATGGCAAGCGGAGTCTGTGCTTCAACGATCAACTGAGCGATATGCTCCAGTGTTTCCAACTTGACGCCGGAAGTTGAAGCAACCTCAAGTGGGTCAACTGAGGCAAAAGCCTCGGGGGTTGCGCCGCCTTTTGCCTCAGCCACGAGTCGGCCGATCGCAAGCGCAACCAGGCCCTCGGTTCCGGGGAGAAGCGGAATCCATTCATCTGCTTTGGAGGCAGTTTGGGACATCCTTGCTTCAAAGTGAATAAAGTAGCCGCGTTGTTTTGGATTACCACGGCGCATCTTTGCAAAGCCACGTGTATATGCGACAGGTGAAAGCCAGGTCTCAAGGAAGTTGGCACCGAATGACAGCACAATATCTGCATTGGCAAGATCAAAGAATGGCATGGCTGATTGACCAAGCAGATTCTCGGCCGCCTTGCTCAACGTAGCCCGTGACTCGAACATGCTCAACGCGCCGAAACGTGCTGGAGCAGGTGCACCAATTGCATTTGCGAGATCAGATACGAGATCAAAGAGATGGTCTGAACCTGTGCCCATTAGAAAAGCAATTTCGGAAGGGGTATTATTTTTCAAAGCGTCAGCTACGATTTGGATCGCAGAGTCCCAATCCATTGGACTCACACTTGAACCACGCCCTTGTTTAGTTGGGCTCCCAACGCGATCAGGATTATACAAACCCTGCAATGTGGCCTGACCACGCGCGCATGTCTTACCGAGGTTGACAGGGTTGCTGGCATTACCTTCTACTTTGATGGCGCGTCCCTGCATGGTGCGGACAATGAGTCCACACCCCGCCGCGCACTCACGGCATGTTGTGGCGTAATATGTGCTCAAGCCGTTGTAGGTGTATTCCGGCATTTTCGTGTATGGTTCGCGTTCTACATAACGCGAAGCTGGTCCACAACCGGTCAATACCGCAGTGGTCGCCGCACCTGCACTGGCAAGTTTCAGAAAATCACGCCGGGAAATTTTTTCGCTCATAGTCTAGTCCTCTTTACCCGGATTAATAATGACACGTTCCACAATCGGTGAGTTTGGTGAGTTTTTCCTGATCGTCACCGGCTTTTTCTTTATGACAGTTGAGACAAAAACCCATGTTGAAGACTTGCGGGTTTTCATAGATTTCCATTTTGCTTAAGTCACCGTGGCAATCTTCACAGTTCACGCCGGCCGCCACATGCGGACGATGCGTAAAATGTACAAAATCTGGCACCTGCACAACCGGGACCCACTCAAAGCCCATTGTGGGTTGATTCGTGGCCGGATCGATCAAAGCAACCATTTTCTCCAGACGAGGGCTTGTCTTGGTGATCGCAAGTTGCTGATGACATCCCCAACATTTTGTGATGGTCGGCAAACCAGGCGATGGACCACGCAACGCACCCGGGTGACAATATAAACATTGAACACCCTTGGTCACGTGCACATCATGTCGAAATTCAAGCGGTTGTGGAGGTGATGCTTGAGACTGTGAAATACCATAAGTGGCAAGGCTGAATAAAGCCAATACCCCAATGAGGACCGCCACCCGCCCCATTGGACTGATCACCCACTCAAAAAATTTCTTGATCATGCATGCTCCTATGACAAGTTTTATTCGTGAAATAATGCACGAAATTATACTAAATCAAGTCCGGTTTGTAAACTTTACTTCAAAATAACTGGCAACAAGCAAGCACGCGCAAAAGGTCGCCAATTTTTTCCTTTTTCAATTACTTTGTAAAAAATGCTATGGAACAAATACCTGGAGTTAATCATGCGTTACTACACATAAAAACTCGTCCCAATCACACTGCTGTAAAAATTAGGACGAGTCAACACAACGAATCAACAATAATTCTCGGGCTCCCGTTGGTACACATCAAGGATAAATCCTATCCGTGTGGGCGGGATTATACTGCAAAAGAAGAGTCAAGTACATACGCGTACACAGCACGCATGTTATACTTTACAGACCGTATGAAAAGATCTGCCCGCCCATTAATCATCTTGATCATCAGTTTATTTCTGGTGCTGTTCAGTGTTGTATTCAGCCGATCCATCTCAGCCCAATCTGCTACATTTACTGAAAACACTGGCGTAGCTTTGTTCTTTCAAACAACTGCCACACCTGAATCACAGGAAGATCGCTCAGAGATCGGTTCCACAGATGGCATTACTTTGATGAGCTTCGCAATTGCCGCGATCATCATCATCCCAATCCTTCTGCAAAAGAAACACTGGTCACAGCTTAATTAGGCGGTCTTCCAGCGCCTTGCTTTTTCGATTCTTGCGCCCAGCGGGGGATGTGAATAGAACATGAACACCACCCAACTTTCAGGATCGACTTCGCCCAGGTTTTGATTCGCCAACCGCGTAAAAGCGGACGCGAACGCTTCATGCTTACCCGTAGCCTGCAATGCGTAATCGTCAGCCATATTCTCCCTCCAGCGCGAGATGGCATTGTTCAAGGGCATGGTGAAGAAATCATAAATCCCGAAGATCAGACCTAA
>Ga0180074_1000059_pt1 | contig 21946 bp, 12 predicted proteins | sample EasRiv366_16_10D_FD_121773 | JGI IMG/M metagenome (GOLD analysis project Ga0180074, IMG submission 121773) | Soil microbial communities from meander-bound floodplain in the East River, Colorado, USA - East River metaG ERMLT366_16_10D | ecosystem: Environmental > Terrestrial > Soil > Floodplain ...
CGCGCAGGACCGGTGAAATGTTTGACATTATTCGCGGCGGCTTTATGCACTCCGCCTTCTTCTGATAAGTTGCCATGCAAGATCATGAGGCCACCGTGTGACTTGATCGGCTTATCCAGCGGATAGATCACCTGCTGACCAGGGGTCTCCAGGCCTGTTTGCGCGGCTTCAGCGATGGTCTTGCCGGTGACTGTGATGCAATCGCCGTGCAAGTAACCGCCTTCCATGAGGCGCTTCATCAAAAATGGGATGCCGCCCGCGGCGTGCATATCGGCCGCCATATATTTTCCGAACGGCTTGATATCGGTAATGAGCGGCACGCGCGAACAAAGCGTGTCGAAATCATCGATGTGCAGTTCAACGTCCGCTTCGCGCGCCAAAGCCAACAGATGGAGAACGGCATTCGTCGAACCACCCGTTGCGGCGACGGAAGTGATCGCGTTTTCGAACGCTTGACGTGTGTAAATTTGGGAGGGACGTAAATCCGCCTTCAGCATTTCCATCACCAGTTTCCCCGTTTCAAATGCGACGCGGTCTTTGTCTTCAGACATGGCGGGGACGCTGTTGAACCCGACCGGCGAGATGCCGATAAATTCCATGATCGTGGACATGGTGTTGGCAGTGAACTGTCCGCCACATGCGCCCGCGCCGGGGCAGGCTAAATTTTCAACATCCATGAATTCCTGTTCGGTCATCTTCCCCGCTGAATATGCACCCACTGCTTCAAACACATCCTGAACTGTCAACGATTTTTCGCCGAGTTTGCCGGGGTTGATCGAACCACCGTATAAAGCCAAACCAGGGATATCGAGCCGCGCCAGCGCCATCATCACACCAGGATTCGTTTTATCGCAACCGGAGAGACAGACGATGGCGTCGAAGTGATTCCCGCGCGCCACCAGTTCAATCGAATCGGCGATCACTTCACGACTGATGAGCGAGGCTTTCATCCCTTCGGCGCCCATCGTGATCCCATCGGAGATGGACACGGTGTTGAATTCCATCGGCGTCCCGCCTGCGGCGCGGATTCCTTCTTTCACTTTTTGCGATAATCTGCGTAGATGATAATTACATGGACCGATCTCGATCCACGTGCTTGCTACGCCGATAATGGGTTTGCGCAGGTCCTCATCGGTGAAGCCCACCGCTTTGAGCATGGACCGCGCCGGAGCGCGGTTGGGTCCGGTCGTGATGGCATCGCTGTTCTTCTTTAAGTTCGGCATAAGCTCCTCTTGGTAGGTAGACCTGACAGGTCTCATCTGCACCGTTACTTGCAGCGGTCTTCACATGGACAAAAGTCATAAACAATCAGTCTTTCGCGAAGACCTGTCAGGTCTTTGGATTTTGATACAAAAAGAGCCGCCCGTGGTTAGGGCGGCTCTTTGCTTTCACTCAGTGATTTATTTTCTTACTCTCACCGTTGCCATCCTAACCGAAAATTGATCCTTAATAATAAGGACCGCAAGGACGACAATAATAAGGGAGAGTGAATAGATTTGGTTCATGGTGCTGATTTCGCCCGATTATAGGCTTATTAGGAAATAAGTCAAGAGGTTGGTGTCGGATTCGGAGAGCCTTAACCAGTTAATAACATAAAAGACCCCAAAGGAATAAGAGAATGAGTTGGAAAATGCGTACTACTTTTTCCCTAATATTGCCTGCACAGCTGTTCGGATCGCGTTTGCATGTGCGGCGATACCAAGTGGAAGCATAAACTTTGTTTCCTCAATGATTTTGCCAGCTTCATCTGTGACCGTCTCAATTTGTGAAGGAAGTAAGTGATAGCTCATGTTTCCAACTAGCATACCTATTACTCGAAAATTGCTATTGATTAGGACTGGTGCGCCACTCGCACCTCTAAGTGCTGGAAAAGAAACCTCTAAAGCATCAGTAAGCACCCGACCAAGTATTTCAAGTTTTGAAAAAGATCGTGTAACATTCCCGAGGCGAAATGCAGGGTTAAATCGTATCTCATCGCCGCGCGTAAGAGTGGTGCCATATTCTAAGCAAGAGATTTGTGTGTTCAAATAAAGTTCTTCAGGATGAGCTAAAGCAAATCCTTTGAGGGGATGATAGCCATTGACCTCAAGCACAGCGATATCACTTTGTTTATCAATATAAACAACAGAAACTGGAAGAGCATTTAGGCTGTCTTCAACATGTAGGACGCCAAACTGTACGCCAGATAACTCTACATTGTGTGCAGCAGTAATAAAAAACGACTCATCTTCAATGAAAAAGCCAGTTCCAAGAAAACCACCCAATTTTCCCGGTCTACCCAAAATCACAACAGGAAGAATCATTGTGAGTGGTTCCAATTCGTTTCTTTGGATGCTATTATTCATAAGGTCATCAATCCGTATACCAACATTTAATGGTCTATTCCATCTAAGCGCCTAAGTAGAGCCAATGATTACCATACACCAAATAATCATTATACTGTTCATCCTATAATATGCCACATATCAAATCCCTTGACTCATTCTCATCAGCGACAAAAAACATCCTGCGTCTTCGGACACAGGATGTTTTTATTTATCTCGAAATACAGACCTGACATGTCTTACGAGTACCATACCCTTCAATAATACTCGCATGGACAAAGATCATAAACGATTACATCATTTCGAAGACATGTCAGGTCTTAATCAAAACAGGCACGCTCGCCAAAACATACGCCACCATCTTCGCAGGGATATTGACTCCCGTGGTGGCAATGCTGTTGCGAAATTCCATCGTGTGATTAATCTCGTTGACGCTATATCCGCTTTCGGTTTCAAAGAGATCGAGTGCCAGCAATCCGCCGCCCACCGTCTGCGCCGCGCGCCTGCAGATCTCAGACATCTCGGCATTGATCGGGCAATTCGTCGCCACCCCGCCGCGCGCCGTGTTCGTGATCCAATTTTCAGATGAACGATAAATCGCACAGATCAACTCCTCACCGATCACAAACGCGCGGATGTCCCGCCCTGGCTTGTGGATATATTCCTGAATATAAAAAACCTGATGACTGACTCCCAGCGTGGCTTTATGCTCGATCAACGCCTCCGCCATTTCGCGGTTCTCGACTTTCGCCAGCAGACGTCCCCACGACCCGACGACGGGTTTCAGCACACATGGATAACCCAACGCTTCGACCGCCTGTAAAGCTGACTCTTCATCGAAAGCCATCAGCACTCTGGGAGTTGGGATGCCGTTCTGCGCGAGCAGCTGACTCGTAATATATTTGTCGCCGCACCGCTCCGCCACCGCCGACGAATTCACCACGGGGATGCCATGCGCTTCAAAGATGCGCGAGATGTACAGTCCGCGTGAATAGGAAATGGAGCGCTCGAATAACACATCCACATCTGCGGGCAGTTGCTGAATGTCAAAGAACGTATCCCCATCATTAATGCGGACAACTTCCACATCACGGTGTTTTTCAAATTCATCCAGTAAATATTTTTCTTCCACACGCAAACGCGTATATAAAAATCCAACTCGGGTCATGGTTTACTCCTTGTATGTCACTCTGAGGGAGCCGCTAGGCGACCGAAGAGTCTCGGTTGTCGTGGTAGAGATTCTTCGCTTCGCTCAGAATGACATCATTTAAATTCTTTGAATAACTCTCTCCGTCACTTCACTTGTCGTCAAACTTCCACCCAGATCAGGCGTGGACTCACAATTCGCAATACAAACCTGCACTGCCTTCCGCAATCGCTCAGCGGATTCGTTTTCATCCAAATAATCTAGCATCATCGCAGTCGCAAGAAACATCGCAATCGGGTTAGCTTTTCCCGTGCCCACCAAAGGCGGCGCGCTACCGTGGACTGGCTCAAAGACCGCCGTGTCCGCGCCGATGTTGGCAGACGCCGCAACACCAAGTCCGCCGACGAACATGCAGGCTTCGTCACTGAGAATGTCACCGAATAAATTCGTCGTGACGATGACTTCAAACTGCTCCGGCGCGCGAACTAATTCCATCGCGCAAGTGTCCACAAGCATTTCCTGCACTGAAATCTCGGGATATTCTTTTGCAACTTCCAAAGCCACCATACGGAACAATCCACAAGTCTGGCGCAGGACGTTGGCTTTGTGGACGATGTGCACCGTTTTTCGCCCGGTCTGTTGCGCCAGCTCAAACGCCTTGCGGACAATCCTTTCAGAACCTTTGCGCGTGATGACTCTTTCAGTGATGGCGCGGTTACCGTTATCTTCGATTCGTTCGATACCGGAATAAAGTCCTTCGGTATTTTCGCGCACAATCAATAAATCAATATTTGGTTTTGACAACTCATGCGGAATCGATTTGCACGGACGCAGGTTGGCATATAACTCCAGCGTTTGACGCATCCGCACGACGGGGGAAAAATAATTTGGGATGTGGGTCGGAGTTGTGACTGCGCCAAACAAAGTGGCGTCAGCTTGGCGAATTTCCTGGATGGTCGAATCAGGCAAAGGTGAGCCTGAGCGTTGATATTCTCCAAAACCGATTCCGCATTCAACAAAGTCCCATTCAATCGGAAGCACAGTCAACACATCCCGCGCAGATGCAATCACTTCAGGACCTATTCCATCGCCGGGCAAAAGACAGATTTTATATTTCATAAATATCTCATTCCATGTCGTTGCGAGGGCGATGCACTTTCGCCCGAAGCAATCTCCTCGTCAAATTAGAGATTGCTTCGTCGCGAAGAACAAAAGCGCTCCGCGCAACGACATCTAAGACATTAATTCCTGAATATCATGTGTCTTCAAGAAATTGACGATGCCGCCCGCGTCTGCGATCTTCAAAACAAAATCAGGCAGGGCGCTCGCTTGATATTGATGCCCATTGGTACGATTGAAAATTTGACCGGTGGCAAGATCAACATCCACGTCATCGCCTTCGGTGATATCAGCGACGGCTTCAGGACATTCAAGGATCGGCAAGCCGATGTTGATGGCGTTGCGAAAAAAGATGCGCGCAAACGACGGCGCGATAATGCACTTCGCCTGCGAGCCTTTGATGGCGATCGGCGCATGTTCGCGCGAAGAGCCGCAGCCAAAATTTTGTCCGCCGACGATAATATCGCCAGGCTTTACATTGGCTGCATACTCAGGCTTCACTTCACAAAAAACATTCTTTGCCAGTTCAAGAGGATCAATCGTAATGTTATAACGACCAGGAATGATCTCATCTGTGTTCATGTTTTCACCGAACATCCAAGCTTTGCCCATGAGGTTCTCCTTTGTTATCCTAGGCTCTTTCGGGGCTTAGCCCCGAAAGGAGCAGGTAGGTGCGCGGATCCGTGATACGACCCGTCAACGCTGTTGCCGCCGCCGTGGCTGGGCTGGCTAAATACACTTCCGAAAGCGGACTGCCCATACGTCCGATGAAATTGCGATTCATCGTGGTCAATGCGCGCTCGCCCGCCGCAAGGATGCCGCCATGCCGCCCGATACAGGCACCGCAGCCGGAACCCGTCACGGTGCAACCCGCATTCAGCAAAATTTCGATCAAGCCATTCTGCATGGCTTTCTTATAAATGCGGTCACTCGCCGGGGTGACGATCACACGTGTGAATTCATTGACACGTTTGCCTTCCAGCATGCGTGCCACGATCTCGATATCTTCATAGCGCGCATTCGTGCATGTGCCGATATACACCTCATGCACTTCCAACCCTTCCACCTGCTCCAGCGGCTTGGCATTATCCACATCTGGATGACAAGCCACTTGCGGCGAAAGCGTGGCAACATCAATTTCAATCACACGTTCGTATCTTGGATTAACAGGACGGATCTTTTCAAACGGACCCTTGGCAGGAGTCTGGTTTTCAAGATAATCAATCGTCACGTCGTCTGCCGCGATCAAGCCGCATTTAGCCCCAATCTCTGTGGACATGTTCGGGAAAATAATTCGTTCGTGCATCGGCAGGTTATCAATATACTCGCCGCCGAATTCCACCGAACGATACGTGCCGCCGTCCATACCCAGCATGCCCGCAATATAGATCATCACATCCTTGGCATAGACTCCAGGCTGTGACTTGCCCGTCAACTCAATGCGGATCGTCTCAGGAACTTTGAACCAGCATTTGCCCGTCACCCATGCCACACCAATTTCCGTTGACCCAAGTCCCGCTCCGAATGCACCCATCGCGCCGTAGGTGTTCGAGTGCGAGTCCGCGCCGATGACGATAGCGCCAGGTGTAATGAAGCCCTCTTCAAGCATCACTTGATGGCAAACACCTTGATGATAAAAGTGCGGCAATCCTTGCTCGCGCACGAATTCAATGATCTTCTTATGGTTCTCCGCTGCCAACACATTCGGCGCGGGATACGCATGATCGAGATGCAACACAATGCGGTTCTTGTCATGAATCGGCTTGCCAATATCACGAAATGCCTTGATGGCCAGTGGCGTAGTGTTATCGTGACTCATAATGTAATCCACATCCAACAGCAGGATCTCGCCCGCCTGAACGGGTCTGCCTGCTTTACGTGCAAAAATCTCTTCGATGAGTGTGCCCATAAAATCTCCTTTGGTTTTATGAATCCGGTTGTCGAGTAGCCGTGAGCGCTCTTTGCGAACGGTGTATCGAGACCACACGTATTCAAGATATAGTTCGCTTGCATTTAACCTGTTGGTCTCGACACCTGCACTTGCGTGCTGGTGCAAGTGTACGGTCTCGCTGTCGCTCGACCTACTCGACCAACAAATCATTTCTCATTCCCGTTATATTTTTTCAACACCATGCGCGTCTCGGTCCGTTTGACGCCTTGCACAGTGCGGATCTCTTCGATCAAATTATTCAACGCCATCATATTCTCGACATTCACAAACGCATTGATGTCATAATCGCCTGTGATCTCGTAGACATTACTCACATGTTTAATTCCGCGCAAACGGCGGACAACTGCCGTTGTGTACACATGCGACTCAACCTCAAGCATCACCATCGCGCTGATATCGTGTGGGATGACATCGATCACTCTACCCGTAACCTGTTCGGCGATCTCGAGAATATCCGCATCGAAAAGTTGTTTCCGCTCATCGCCGATGTTCTTGATGCGCGTCACGATCACTTCCAATTCCGCCGCGCTCACTTCGATCCCGTATTCATCCAACCGCGAAGCAACCGCGCTTTTCCCTGTGTATTTATCGATGATGATCTTGCGCTCCCGCCCCAAAATAGCCGGGTCGAACGGCTCATACGTGCGCGGGTCCTTGAGAATGCCGTTAGTATGGACTCCGCTTTTATGGCTGAAGGCGTTTTGCCCGGTGATGGGTTTATTCGGCGCGAGAAAGAAGCCAGAGACCTTTTCGAGATAGCTTGAAATATCCATCAACGGCTGGATGTTGTATTTCTGCATTTCCTCCAAATTATGAAAAGCAAGGATGGTCTCAGCCAGGTCTGGAATTCCTACTCTTTCCCCGAGTCCATTCACAGTTGTGTGAATACAATCCGCGCCCGCGCGAATCCCTGCCATGGCATTCGACAGTGCCAGTCCGTAATCGTTGTGACAATGAATATCGATCTTGCAGGGCAGTAAATTTTTCCGCAAAGCCTGCACCTTATCGAACATCACGTGCGGCTGCATGATGCCCAGCGTATCGGCAAAGCTGATGCGGTCTGCGCCTGCTTGGATGGCAGTGTTGCAGACCTCCACCAGAAAATCAAAGTCCGTGCGCGTGGCATCCTCAGGTGTGTAACGGACATTCAAGCCTAAGCTTTTTGCATAACACACATGCTCACGGATGATGTCCAAAGCCTGTTCCTGAGTTTTGTGCAGTTTGGCATCGAGATGAATCTTTGACGTGGCATAGAAGATCGCTACACGGTCCGCGCCGCAGGCTTTGGCACGGTCAATGCTTGTGCGTGAGGCAATGCTATGGGCGACGATCTCAGCTCGAAGGTCGAGCGAGGCGATGCGTTCGATCGCTTTAGCAACATTCGGCGAAACGGACGGGTCACCCGCTTCGATCATGTCCACGCCGACGCGATCCAGCATTTTTGCGATCTCTATTTTTTCATCCACCGTAAAGTTGACATGGGGAGTCTGCTCGCCTTCCCGTAACGTTGTGTCTAAGATTTCAAGCATATGTTTTCCTTAGGCATGTCATTGCGAGGGCGATAGCCCGAAGCAATCCCCAACTCAATGAGGAGATTGCTTCGTCGCAATGACATAAAGTGAAATAAAAAACGCTCTCCGTTGTCGGAGAGCGTTTGGGTATACAGGTAGATAGAAAGAACTATAGCAAGTCTTTGCCTTTTTCCTGATGAACCGAAACATGCCCAAATCCGACAACCGAAGTTGTGAACGTGGGCTTGCGCTTGGATTTGGCTTCCATCAGGATGCTGGCATGATCTCTAAACATGTTGGGCAGTATTCTACCTGCATATGCGAATATGTCAATGAAATAACATAACCCAATTGGGTACTTAATTTTTTCAAGATGTGTACCCGTATGGGTAGTAGTATTTTTTCTTGCAGACTGTATGATTTAAAGAATTTATCAATTCATAGACACATCGTCCTGCAAAGAAATCTGCGAACGTTTTGTTACATTCCCAAATCATTGAGGTGAGCCATGCAAAAGAATCAACAAACAAAATCAACAACAGAGGATGATCAGCGAACCAAAGCTGACTCATTCAATTGGTTAACCGCCGCGGATACAAAAACGTGGCTCGATGAACGCGATGCTTGTGCGCTGGTCGCAGCGATTCGCAAGAATGGTGAAGCAACACATGGCAACCTCAAGCGCGCCCTTGCAGCTTTAAGCATCATGGGGCATCGCAGCGGCGAGGTCAACGGCGAAGGCGATGGCGTTGGCGTACTGACGGACATCCCGCGGCTGTTATGGTCGCAGGCATTGGAACAGGAAGGCAAACCCGGCTGGCTCGCGGAAGATCGGCGTTTCTTCGTTGGGCATTTGATGATCCCCAATACCAACACAGACTTTGGCACCGAAGCCACGGTCACCAACCTGCTCAAAGAAAGCGGTGTAGATCTGCTGCTCGAACGTCCCATGCCGATCCGTCCGCAGGCGTTGGGGAAAATGGCTCGCATGCAGGCGCCTCATCTCTGGCAGATCGCAGGCATGGTGCGGCACGGTCCGCTTGAAAACGTAGAACGAACACTTTTTGATCTGGCGCTCAAGATCGAACAAACTACAAAGATCAGCGTGGCTTCGCTATCAAGCAATGTCGTCGTGTATAAAGTCCGCGGCTCCATCGAAACTCTCTATCAATATTATCCTGAACTCCGCAACCCGGATTTCACTACCGCCATCACGATCGGACATGCACGCTACTCCACCAACACCGCCACGAGTTTCGAGCGCGTTCAGCCGTTCAGCCTGCTTGGGCATAATGGCGAGATCAACACGATTGCCCGCCTACGTGAGCAGGCGCAGATGCTCGGCGTCAACCTTGTGGACGGTGGCAGTGACTCGCAAGATCTCGATCGTCTCCTCGCCACCCTCATTCATCGTTATCATTTCACACTCGTCGAGGCAATGGAGATCGCCTTCCCGCCCATCCTCAGCGAAGTGGAAAAACTCTCACCTGATCTACAAACCGCATACAAATATTATCGCCAGGCGTTTGGTCCGTTTGCGCAGGGTCCCGCCGGAATCATTTCGCGCCAGGGCGATGAATGTGTCTTCAGTGTGGATGCGCTCGGTCTGCGCCCGCTGTGGTTCGGTGATACCGAAAAGGAATATTTCTTCTCCTCCGAAAAAGGTGTCTATCATCTCGACACGATGCGCGTCGATCCCGTCCCCCTCTCGCCCGGCGAGAAGATGCGTATCCGTGTTCGCCGCAATCAAGCCGTAGAAGTGCTGGATTACCCCGCCATTCAACAGCGCATTCTCAAGCTGACTTTACGTCGCTTCGGTTCGCTGGAGACGATGAACAAACGCCTCGCTCTGACTAAGCCGGAGCCTGCTACCGATCAACAAACTGTAGTTTCGCCTCATCCTTCTTTGCAAGTCAACCTCGATAATCGTATGTCCGCGTTTGGTTGGGGCAAAGAAGACCGTGAATGGATTCAGGAACTCGCCAAGAATGGCACTGACCCGCTCAGCTCGCTCGGCTATGACGGTCCGCTTGCACCGCTTTCCAAAGAACGCCAGAATATCTCTGACTACTTCAAAGAAGCCGTCGCAGTAGTGACCAACCCGGCTGTAGACCGTGAACGCGAAGTGGAACATTTCTCCACGCAGACGATTCTCGGTGCACGCCCGCCACTGATTCCCGGGGAACTGGGACAGGAAATTACGTTCACGTTCGATACGCCGATTCTGTTGGATGATTCGAAATATTCCAAACATGTCATCCTGAGCGATAGCGAAGGATCTCTACCACTGAACTCCGAGACTCTTCGCTCCGCTCAGAGTGACATAAATCTTTACGATCATATTGCAGGCGAATCAGGTTTTGCAACTCTCAATCGATTAATTCAACAATATCCAAGCACACAAGTCACCAACATTCAAACAGTAACTTGGGATGGCGAGTCCACGGCGCAGGCGTTGGAACGAATCGCTCAAAGTGCAGTCGAGGCTGTTCGTAACGGAAGCAGGCTCATCGTCCTGAATGATGCGGATGCATTTCTTGAATCGAATGGCTGGGTGGATCCCATCCTGGTGTTGGGCGTCGTTGACCGGGCTTTGCGTCTATCTTTCATCGAAAATACGCCAGCCGACTCCCCTACACCGATTCCATTGAGCGACAACGGCAAAATTGATCTGGGACTCGTCGCATCGAATCCACAAGTCAATTTGCGCAGACAGGCAGGGATTGTTATTCGCAGTGGCGCGATCCGCAACTTGCATGATTTGATCATGTACGTGGGTATGGGCGCAGATGCGATTGTGCCGTATTTGATCTTTGAGGCAACGCTCCATGAGACTGTGACGCTTGAAGAGCAAACGGGTCGAATGAAAAACACGTTGAAGGCGCTACGCTCTGGAATCGAAAAGTGCATCAGCACGATGGGCATTCATGAGGCACGCGGCTATGGACGTTTGTTTGCGAGTATCGGTTTGAGCAACGGGTTGGCGTTGACACTCGGCGCAAGCAATTACGCTGGTTCAGAACAAGATGGCTTGACCTGGGAAAATCTGGATGCCAACATTTGCGCACGCAAAACCGATTATCACAGCGCGGGTCGCGGCGAACTTTCGCGTGTGAATCATTTCTATCCAAAAATTTGGAAGATGGCGGGCAAGCTTGGCAAAGGTGAAGCGGATTGGCGCACGTATGAAGAGCATGTCGAAAATACGGCAAAGACCAACCCGGTGACGATCCGCAATATTCTCGATTTTCGTTACGATATTAACTCAACCGTTGAACCAAGCAAAGTTGATTTGGGAATCACATCGCATCGTTTGCCGTTCCTGATTTCATCCATGTCATTTGGTTCGCAGGGTGAGATCGCGTATCGCGCGTATGCTGAAGCGGCGTTCCGTTTGAACATGCTTTCGCTCAATGGCGAAGGCGGTGAGATTCCCGATTTGCTTGGCAGGTATCCGTTCAATCGCGGTATTCAAATTGCGTCGGGGCGGTTCGGTATCACGGCAGAAACTATCAACTCCACAAACCTCATCGAGATCAAAGTGGGTCAGGGTGCGAAACCCGGTGAAGGCGGTCACCTACCTGCGCGCAAGGTCACGCAAAAAGTGGCGGCAGCTCGTCATGCTCAACCCGGCGTGGATTTAATTTCGCCGTCCAACAATCACGATATTTATTCCATTGAAGATCTGGCGCAGTTCATCGAAGAATTGAAAACAATTAATCCCAAAGCGCGTGTTGCAGTAAAGATACCCGTCGTTCCGGGCATTGGCATTATTGCTGTCGGGGTTGCCAAGGCAGATGCGGACATCGTCTCCCTCACCGGATACGATGGCGGCACCGGCGCAGCACGCGCCCATTCATTGCGATATGTGGGACTCCCAGCCGAAATCGGAGTCGTGGATGCGCATCGCGCTTTGACCGAAGCTGGTCTGCGCGAAAAAGTCGAACTCTGGGCTGATGGCGGAGTCCGCTCCGCGGCAGACGCGGTCAAGTTGATGTGTCTCGGTGCGAACCGCGTCGGGTTCGGGACTCTGCCCATGGTCGCGATCGGTTGTACGATCTGTAGAGATTGTCAGAGCGGCACCTGTCATGTGGGTATCACTACTCAAATTGAAACTGCAGAAGACGCGCATACCAAAGGTATCAAGCATTTTGTTCCACGCGAATTCGAGCAGGCAGTCGGTACGCTCATCAATGTATTCAATGGACTCGGCGAAGCGATGCAGAATATCGTCGCAAAACTTGGTTTTGAAAATGCACAGCAAATTGTGGGGCGATCTGATTTGCTACAACAGATCTCGCACTGCGCGCAGATCGATCTGCGCGATATGCTCATCACTGTGGATGAATATGTCAACTCCAAGCCCATTCCCGTTGAGATTCCTATTCATGAAACCGCGCTGATCGATCGTGGTCCTTTACATCGTCCACGCAATCATCTGACAACGGTCATTTCCAATTTGGTAATGGAAAGTTTTACAAACTATCGGCAGGATAATGTTCTGTTCGAAGATGACAAAGTCACGCCCGTTGACCGTGCGCTTGGCACACACCTCACCGGTGCATTGACGCGCTATCGCAAAAACTGGGACTGGCTGCCCGGTCATGGCGGCGTGGGCGGTCATCGCGAGACGTGGCTCCCTCCGCTCGGTGACGAAAATACGCGCTCCATTCCCACCACTGCCTTGCGTTTCTTCAGCAGTTCCGTGCCCGGCAATGGACTTGGCGCATACAACGCAGAACCTGTCCGCATCGTTGTGGAAGGCGGCGCACAGGATGGCGTGGCGAAAGGCATCTCTGGCGGACGCGTTGTCATTTTGAAAGGCTATAACCACGATGGCTTGTTGATCGACGGCTCAGTCGGCAAGAGTCTTGCTTATGGCGGCACGAATGGAACGGTGATCGTACAAGGCAACGCAGACTCACGCGCCTGCATCCGCCTCTCGGGTGCGGATGTCATCATCGGCGGTGAGATCCACAAGCCGCTGAATGATAGTCTCGGCTTCCTCGGTGTCCGTTCCAATGTGAAGGGTTTCCTGTGTGAATATATGACCGCGGGACGTGTGTTGGTACTCGGTGACCCCGGTCCGTGGACGTGTGCAGGGATGACGGGCGGCGTGTTGTATCTACGCCTCCAGCCACATCTTAACTTTGACGAAGCAGCGATCAAGCGTCGGCTGGCAAAAGGCGCGAAGGTTGTCATCCAGGAAGTAGGCGAGAATGATCTACATAATCTGCGTGAGTTGTTGACAGTGTATGCCGAAGAGTTAAAACAAAATCATCAAGCTGAAGAAGCGCAGAAGGCGCTTGGGTTGTTGATCGATTGGAAGAATACGTTTGTGCGCGTGGTGCCGTTGGGTCAACAGGAAGATCAAAGGTTTGCAACTGAATAAGCCAAAAGGAGTTTGCTCAAAAGAGTGAACTCCTTTTTATTTACAACGCTTTTGCAAAACTAATCCATTTGGGTCATAAAAAATATTACTTATAGGGCACAAGGTCCACTTGTCTGCACAAAATACTCCATTGGGGTAATAGGCATACAGTCTCGATTCCGTACAATGAAGACCATATAAATATTCAAACGAATATTTGGAATCGAGACAACCATGTTTTTCACATTATTTATCTTCGTGCTGGCATACATCGTAATCGCAAGTGAAAAATTTCCACGTCATTGGGTGGCGCTGATTGGCGGAGGGTTACTCATCATTTTTGGAATCTTGAGTCCCTACGAAGCATTTTCCTACATCAATTGGGAGACTCTGGGATTGCTCGCAGGCATGTTCCTGCTCGTTTCCATTTTACAGGAAGCCGGTTTTTTCAAATGGCTTGCCATGCAGGCGCTCAAGAAAGTTAATTATCATCCTGTCGCGCTCTTCGTGATCTTGATCGTCTTTGCGGCAGTCATGGCAATGTTCATGGATAGCATTACAGTCATGTTGTTCCTCTCCGCACTCACACTACAACTCTGTGGTTTGTTGAAACTGGACCCGGTCCCGTTGGTAATCGCAGAGGTCTGCGCAGCGAATACTGGTGGAGCTGCTACATTAGTTGGCGATCCACCTAATGTGATCCTTGGAACCACATTAGGATTTAACTTTGCAGATTTCGCAACCCACACCGGCCCCATCTCTGCGATTGCAGCGCTGCTTTTGCTCGGCATGTTTTACCTGACCAACCGCAAAGCCTTGATGAACGCCCATAGCCTGTTGACGAGCGGGACCATTAGCGACATCGAAGCGCTGCACACTGAACCCCTGGACCCGCAACTGACTAACATTGGGCTGATCGGCTTTCTAGGGGCTGTGATCCTGCTCGTTATCCATCACCCGCTGGGCGAACTCACTGGTATTCACATCAACGCAGCGATGGCAGCGCTGATCCCAGCCAGTCTGGCATTGCTGGCCATGCGTAATGATGACCGCAAAAAGACTGTTCTCAAAGTGGATGGAGAAAGTATTTTGTTTTTTGCCGGGTTGTTCGTATTGATCGGCGGCCTGGAAAAAATCGACCTCTTCAAATCCCTGGCTACGGGCCTGGCAAATTTGACATCGTCACATAGTGGATTAGTAATGGCATTACATTGGATCCCCGGACTCGCCAGCGGCATTGTGGACAATGTCCCATTGGCGCTTGCTATGAGCTATGTGCTCAAAGATCTGGCAGAAATTCCCGGCATGCCCGCATTGAGTTTGATGGTGTGGTCGTTGGCCTTGGGGATTGATATAGGCGGCAACCTCACTCCGATTGGCGCCTCCGCAAATGTCGTCGCCTATTCATTCATGGAACGCAACCACGGTTCTATCGGTTGGAAGCGCTGGTTGATCGTAGCAGTTCCACCGACCATTCTCATTATGATCGTGGCATCACTGATGGTGATGTTGAAAGGTCAGATCGGCTGGCATTGATGCAGCCTAGGAAAGGTTTTCTATGTCGATCCTCTTAATAGTCAGTTATCTCATGATCGCCTTGTTGTTGATGAACATGCTGGCAAAGGCACGTCCAAAAATTAAGGACGCCATGCCCGGAAAGAAATTAAAGACTCTGCCCATGGGTTTTGTCTCGCGTTTCCAGTTGCAACGCTCAAGTTTGCTGGCTCTGCTGACCGGAGTTGTGTTTGGCACAGCCACCGGCTGGCTCCCGGTTTCAACTGCCGGGATTGTTGGAGCAATGGCAATCGTTACCATGCTCCTGCCCATGCAGTACACCTTCACAACCCAGGGTGTGGCGCTTGGCGATGGAATATTTTATCCATGGCCTGATTTTTCAGGTTTTATCGCGAAGGAAAAAAGCCTGGAACTTAATCACCCATCTTTTTTTGGAAGGCTCACGTTGTTTGTCAAACCCGCCGAAATGACCAACGTGCTGCAATATGTTGAACGATATGTGAGAAGGAACAGAGTAGTAAATTCAATTTCTGCAAAGGAGAATGAGAAATGAAAAATATGAGTAAAACAAAAAAATGGCGGATCGTACTCCCATTCGTGATCGTCGCATTGATGATGGTGCTGGCTACGCCCGTATTCGCACAAGATGGCGGACCAGGCGCAGAAATTAGCGACATCAACTTAAGCATCAATATTATGTGGATGATCGTCAGCGGGTTCCTGGTGTTCTTCATGCAGGCTGGCTTTGCCCTTGTTGAGACAGGCTTCACCCGCAACAAGAACGTTGCCCATACGATGTTGATGAACATGATGGTATTTTGTATCGGCGCGATTGGTTATTGGCTCACGGGTTTCGCTTTCCAGTTCGGCGCAGTCAACGCCGCCTATCCGGAAGTGGCGCGCGTCGGAGTAATCGCTGGCGAATGGGCTCACTCCCCCATCACCCTTGGTGATTGGGCTGGTCAGTTGGCAACACCGTTATTACGCTTTGGTCAGTTCGGTGTCCTCGGCGGAAGCGGTTTCCTGCTCGCTGGCTTGGGCACGAATGTGGGCATCCTCGCTTTCTTCCTGTTCCAGATGGTGTTCATGGATACAGCCGCAACCATCCCCACCGGTTCGATGGCAGAACGCATCAAGTTTATTGGCTTTGTGCTCATGAGTCTTTGGGTCAGCATGTTCATTTACCCACTCGTGGCAGGCTGGATCTGGGGCGGCGGCTGGATCCAGAATCTTGGGCGTTCACTGGGGCTTGGCAACGGTGCAGTTGATTTTGCCGGTTCCGGTCCTGTTCACATGATCGGCGGTGCAATCGCTTTGGCTGGCGCACTTGTGATTGGACCACGCATTGGCAAGTTCAATAAGGATGGTTCAGCCAATACAATTCCAGGACACAGTATTTCACTCGGCATTCTTGGGACGATTATCTTGTTCTTCGGTTGGTTTGGATTCAACCCCGGCTCCTCCCTCGGATTTTTGGGCGGCTTGCGCAACCTGGCTGTGATCGCAGCTGTGAATACGCTTCTGGCTGGCGCGGCAGGTGGATGTTCAGCCATGACCTACATGTGGCTGTTCGGTCCTACCAAGAAACCAGATCCCGGCATGTCGGTCAATGGTGTTCTGGCTGGTCTGGTTGCCATCACCGCTCCATGTGCATTCGTGGATGGCTGGGCGGCAGTAGTGATCGGTCTAGTCGGCGGCGTATTGGTTTGCCTGGCTTCTGTCTGGCTTGAAAAGTGGAAGATCGATGATCCAGTCGGTGCGGTTCCCGTGCACTTCTTCAACGGTCTGTGGGGCGTGTTGGCAGTTGGAATTTTCGCCAATGGCAACCCCGATACAGCCGCATGGAATGGCGTTGAGACCGCTGTGACAGGTTTGCTGTATGGTGGTAGTACGCAGATCATCGCCCAGGCCATTGAGGTCACCAGCATTGTTGTCTTTGCTTTTGGACTCTCGTATGTATTCTTCAAAGTCCTGGCTGCGTTCAAACTCCTGCGTGTCTCGCGTGAAGTTGAATTAGAAGGTTTGGATATGCCTGAAATGGGCACACTCGGTTATCCGGTCGATTGGGAACCTTCCGATCTTGAGGATGAAGGGCCAGTATCTGTTCCGGGTACGGCTGTAAAGAAAGCGTTTGGAACTGCTGACTAAAATCGTGTAAGGCTTGTAGGTCGATTTTCAAAAACTGGACGGTTGAGGAACTCTCAACCGTCCAGTAATTTAATGCCGCCTCTTTTCAACAAACGGGCATTGATCTCCTGCACGTCAGCGACGTAACGTGTCAGGTCGTTGCGCAGGTGTTCCGCGTCTGATTCGTAGCGCAGACGGCGGGCAAGAAAAACAAATTCATCACTGCCAAAGGGCGGCATGGTCACGTCTTTGGAGTTGCCGCGTACCACGCGCAACGAATCGATCAGCCAACGCAGAAATGTATGGGCTTTACGCAGGCGGGTGAAATCATCGTCTGAGAGGACCCCGGCGGTATGCAAAGCTGACATCGCAGCGCGCAGATTGGTCAAACGGAGGGATACATTCTGCGCACCATGAGAGATCTGCAAGCCCTGGATCAAATACTCAATATCCACCAACCCGCCGGGACTGAACTTGGCATTGAAAGTTCCGCCTGTCACCGAATGGCGTACCTGTCGTTCACGCATGGCACGCATCGCTATCACATCAAAGGGACCGCTCTCGTAAGCATAGCTGTCACGCAATCGGCAAAGTTCTTTGTTGAGTTCAGTGTCGCCAGTGATGGGACGCAGTTTGATGAGCGCCTGACGCTCATAAGCCCACGCCGCTCCATCCGGCGCATAATAATTTTTAAACGACTCAAAAGAAACCGCCATACTGCCCGCCTTGCCATAAGGACGCAGTTGCAGGTCAATTTGAAAGATCCCTTCCTGACGCGTTTGCCAGGAGCTGACAATGGAACGTACCAATTGCTCAAAATATTCGGCAGTGCTTACGGGTTTGGCTCCATTTGTTTGCCCAGCCCCTGCGTACACGAACATCAACTCGATGTCAGAGGCAAAGCCCAGTTCACGCCCTCCGCATTTGCCCAAGGCGAGAAGTGATAACCTACATGGTTCTCCGTTCTCCAAAAGCGGATCACCGTGCACGGCGCGTAATTCTGATTCGCAACGTTCAAGGGTGACGCATAAAGTCACTTCCGCAAGGTCAGTTAATTCAACGGAAAAATCATCGAACTCTTTGGTCAGCCCGAGGATGTGGCGCATATCTACGCGGAAGAGTTCGCGGTCTTTGAAGGCGTTGAGAGTTGCACGCCAGTCGGGGTATTGGATATCGCCGACTTTATTTTCGGCTAGTGAATGAGCGAGTTCATCTTCCAAGTTGGCTTTGGGTTTGGATGTTTCAAGTGCATCCACATCTGTGATTACCGGGAAGAGGTTCGCATATTGCATACGCAGAAAATCCTCCCAAAGAAAATCGCTGACGCCGAGCAGACGTGCCAATGCATTTAACACATCCGGTTTTTCGATGGAGGCAATTTCATCGAACCAGTTGGGACGTTGAAAAAGTTGGGCAAGAAATTCACGGAAGTGCAACAACGCCGTGGATGGATTCGGCGAGTGCGGCAGAAGATGTGTGAAATGTTTGATCAATAAGACCGCGGCGCGTAATTCACGTTGCTTTTCAGGTGAGGTGATCTTGTTATTGTTCTCATCGGTGACATGCAGAATATCCTGCGCACGCGAGCCAACGGATTGAACAATGGTGCGAGCGATGTAAGTATGGGTAAGGGCTAACGCATTGGTGAATTCATAGAGGAAGCCGATAGTATCGGGTGTGTCAATGCGCAGGATGGTGTAGTGTTCGTCGGCTTCGTTATCAATTTCAATTTCAATCGGCAGCAGCGGAGAGGTTTTACCGGGCACACTTTTGAACATCTGCCCCACGCGGACGGCGAGTTCACCGCGTGCTTCACGGCGTTGACCGGTGCGCATCATCCGCAAAAGATGATGCAAGTCTTCAGTGTAAGATTGCCAGATGGAGTCATCGGGTGGAGCGGACAAAATAGATTTCACCGTGAACACGTCCACGATTTTGCGGCGGGTATCAGGCTCGGATGTAGTGGAAGGTCTGCGGCGGCGAGGCAGGCTTGGATCATGGTTGAAGCGGTTGAACTTCGGACGGGATTCGGTTTGAGTGTCAGATAAGGGTTCGTAGGTGAAGGCGTTTCCGTCCAGGATATTAAATCCAAAAACAAAAAAGAGTCCGCAGATAATGGAAAGCTCGCCGGGATAATCGTAACCAACCACGGTGACACGCCACGCTTGCGCGTCTTTGCTGAGAGGTCGCGCATCAATGATGGCAGGGGTTTGTTCGTTGATGCCGCGCGCGAGATCGGCGTGTTGTTGGATCTCGTCGGTTGAAAATGAATCGACATAATCCGCTCCGAGACGCGCGATGTGTTGAATGACTTGCGGTGGCGGTTCGTTGACTGGCTCGTTGCCAACGCGTCGCAAATAAATGGCGCGGATGGCTTTACGATGTTCATCGTAGCGATGAATGAGGGCATCAGCGTTTTTGAAACCGAGACGACCCGCAAGTAACGCGAGCGCGGTTGGGTCGGAGGGCATGGTATAGGTTTGTTGATAATGCATCACTTGAATGTAATGCTCGATGGTACGCATCAAAGTGTAGCCATCGGTGAGGATGCGCGTTTCTTCGTTGGTAAGGAGATGATGATGCGCAAGCCGCGGCAGGATTTGCAGCGTGGCACGTCCGCGCAGATCGGGATATTGATTGCCATGCGCGAGTTGCAAATATTGAACAACAAATTCCGCATCGCGGATGGAGCCTTCGCCGAGTTTGACTTCGCCCCAATCACGTCCCTTTTGTTGGAGGACTTGTTCGGTGCGTTGCTTCATGGCAAAGACACTGGCACGCACATCTTCGGGTGCGTTGCCAAAGATGTATGGTTCAGCCTGTGACAATAATTTTTCACCGAGCGCAATATCGCCCGCAACGGGACGCGCTTTGAGCAGCGCCTGCTTCTCCCACAGTCGCGCGTGTTGTTGGATGTATTGAAGATAGCCTTCATGCGTGGTGACGAGGAAACCATCCCTGCCCCACGGACGGAGACGCATATCGACACGATAGAGGAAACCTTCAGGCGTGACACCACCGAGGTTATCAATGAGGCGTTCGCCGAGTTTGAGCTTATCAATGGGATCGTGGGCAGCGACGAACAACAGATCGATATCGGAACTGTAGTTGAGTTCTTCGGCACCGTGCTTGCCCATCGCAATGACCACAAAATCATTTGCGCTGATTCCACTTTGAAGGTTGGCAAGGTCGAGGCAGGCGCGGACGAGTCCATCGGCGAGATGGGAGAGTTGCCGCGTGACGGTTTTTAGATCATATAAGGCAAGTAGGTCACTCGCACCAATGCGGAGAATTTCTCCGCGCTGATAGCGACGCAGTGCGTTGAGTTTTTCATCGTCGGCGGCTTCACGAATCACTTGTGCAGCTTCGGTATGGATCTGCTCTGCGTTCTTGCGCTGGGTCAGTGATTTTCGGTGAACTAGTAGATGGACGTTCTTAGGGTGGCGTAGAAGTATTTCAGTGAGGAATTGGCTGCCGGAAAAAATCGTGACCAGACTTTCAAGAACACGTGGGTTTTTTACAAGATCGTGCACCAAGGATTCATCGCGGCTTTCGAGCAAGCGTTCAAGATAGATCAGGGAACGTTCCGGGTCCGCGGCGGAGGTGAGGGCAGTTTGAAGGTGAGGTTCGATGGTGTCGAAGGATTTTCCGAAGATGCTGGCGATATTGTTCAAGGCATGATCCATAAAATTATTATACCTTTGCATAGCTAACCACTGAGTCACGGAGACACTGACGTGTGCCCGAAGGACAGAAATGGCACATCCTACTACCCATTTAGATTTGCTAGCCAATTGGCATGAAAAGGTTGTTGATTTCATGAAAGAATGGGGCTATACTGCAAAGCACGATAGTTGCACAGCATAGTGATTCGTCTTTGTTAGGAGGTTTTTCTAATGAAAAGCAACAAGCCATCAGACGAACCATATCAAATAGTTTATGGCGCTTCTACGATTATTGGGGGGGGGGCGGCTTATTTATATATTCAAATATTGTCTTTATATATCATTGCGTACATATTTTTCTTTGTACCATTAAGTTATCAACAGCCGAATCAAGCGCACGAGATTTGGCAAATAGTAATCTGGGTGTTATGGTTTGTTGCCTTCTTTTCATCCATCTTTCTCATTGCCCTTCGATATAATTTTGATCGTAATCTTAAATGGCTTAGTTGGGTGGCTTATATTAGTTGTTTTGGAATTTGGGGAGCTGTCTTGGCGTTAAATTTCTTGGGCTTATACCCTACCAACGCGTTTGTTCCCACAGTTGTAATTGCTACAGTGATGGCATACTTTCTTCTGAATGACCTATATCTGATCTGCTTGCGATATAAACATTATCTCTCACGAGCAATTACATTTGCTCAAAACGGGTCTGTACTATTAGCACTAATATGTAGTGTCAATCTTGTCTTCATTTTCGGAAGAGTAACTCGTTCGATCATTTCTCCAGACAGACAATTTTCTATCGGCTTTATTGCCTCAATATTTGAGTTGATCGGACTTGGTGTTATTACTTATTTTGCATCTAATATAGATTTAAATAATCCCCGTAGTTCACAATTTAAAACCACTGTAAGTGTCGCTATCTGTTTCGCTCTAGCTGCCGAAAACTATTTCACAGACGGATTCTTAACTTTCTGGTGGTTAGGATTAGGGGCACTTTCATCATCGGTCTTTTACACTGCCCACAGTCCAACCAAACGTAAATCATCAGGAGTTGCAATTGCTCTCTATTGTGGAATCTCCCTCGCAATTTTCTTATAGACAAGGTAAATAGATATCGTACAATAGCGGAATGGCCAAACGGAAATTCAAACTCACAGAAGCGGAACGGAAAGAACTGCTAGGGGCATATCGAGTATGTAAGGATGCGGCGACC
>Ga0180074_1000060_pt1 | contig 21822 bp, 17 predicted proteins | sample EasRiv366_16_10D_FD_121773 | JGI IMG/M metagenome (GOLD analysis project Ga0180074, IMG submission 121773) | Soil microbial communities from meander-bound floodplain in the East River, Colorado, USA - East River metaG ERMLT366_16_10D | ecosystem: Environmental > Terrestrial > Soil > Floodplain ...
CACCCATCAACGCAATGAACTCACCCGCATGAACAACAAGCTCCGCCTCGCGTAATGCCGTGACTACATTGCCGCCCATTGAATACGCACGCGTAAGTTTTTCGGTGCGGATGATTTCAGCGCTCATAGCGCATTGCTCCTTGCGCCGTCCCCGGCGCAAGATTTCTGAATACGCCGCCGAGGACGGCGGCTATAGCATACCTTGCGCTCATCGCGTGACCACCAGTTCACCTTCATTCAAACCCGAAACGATCTCCACATAAGTATCGCCGCGCAAACCAAGCGTGATCTTTCTTTCCGCTTCTTGCACACCATCCCACACTTTCACGATGGTCGTTTCACTACCTGAAGCACGCACCACTGCGCGCGGCAAACACACCACACCGATGCGCTGCGCGATCGTGATGGCTGTGTCAGAGGTCATGCCGTCCGCCAACCCATCCGGGACCTCATTCAACGTGATGTAAATTTCATAACGCGGACTGTCACCTGCGATCCGTTTGGGGATAATACGTTCCACCTTGCCTTGAACGGTCACATCCGGGCGGGCATCAAAATAGATCTCCACACCCTGCCCTACAGAAATGATCGGATAATCTTCCTCGGTCACATTGGCAACCACTTCCAACGCCTTTGGGTCACCGATCGTAAATAATGGTGTTTCAGCCGGGTATGTCTCTCCGATTTGGGCATTGACCGAAAACACCACGCCATCAAAGGGAGCCATGATCTGTAGACTTTCCAACAACGCCTTTGCCGCGTCATATTTTGCCTGGGCAACTTCGAGTTCCGAATCTGCATTAATAAAATCGCCTCCGCTTGGCTTGCCTAAATACCAATTCAAATTGGCTTCCAGCGTCTTCAATTCCTCTTTGGCCATTGTCAGGCTGTCTAATGCCTGCGCTTTGAAGATGGCGTCTTCAGCTTTTTTGTACAACTCTTCAAATTCAGCGATGATCTGTTTCTGCAAGCGGATTTTTTTACGAAGGTCTTTAATATAATCATCCGTGGCGCGTGGGTAATCCAGCGCAGTTCGAGAGCGTTGAGCTTTTTTCAGCGCATCCTGGGCTTCGAGCAAATCCAGACTGGCCTGCGTGGTGGCGACCGCATCCAGTTCCGCCAAGATCTGCCCCGCCTTCACTACATCCCCCACCCGCGCATTCACCATTGCTAACTTCCCCATCACGGGCATCTTCACTTCGACAATGTTCACATTGACGAGATTGCCCGGCGCAGTGACCGTCTGCTCCACATCGCAACTCGTCACAGAAACAGTTTGTGGAATTGTCGGAGTGGGTTCAGGTTCCTGTGTCGTCACAAAACCAAAATAGCCTGCCGCGGAAACTACAACAGTCATAACCAGCACAAAAAAGAGTACAGCGCGTTTGCTCATGAGACTCCAAATAAACAGTCGGGATTTACATCGCCTGTAACTATAATTTGTTCTGATTTCAATCAGATTGTGATGTGATTAAGATTTCGTAATCGCCCCATCCCATCCTTCCCTCAATCTCAAAAATCAGATTTGGGGAAAGGAGAATTTCACTTCGTCATACGATAACCTATGCCGGGCACGGTCAGAATCAGGGACGGTTGGTCCGGTTTCAATTCGACCTTTTCCCGCAACCGACGAATATGCACATTGACCGTCTTCTCACTCTCAATATCGGGCGCAAAGCCCCACACCGCTTCCACGATTTGAGCGCGCGATAAAGCTTGTCCGCGATGCCGCGCCAAATACATCAGGAGACGAAACTCAGTCGGCGTCAACGCGATGACTTCATCGCCGCGTCGCACCTGACCCGTTGCCTGCTCCAGCACAAGATCATTGACCACCACAACAGCCGATTCTGCTGAAGAATAATCCCCATAAGCCCTGCGCAACTGCGCCCGAATTCTGGAAACCAACTCACGCATACTAAACGGCTTGGTCATATAATCATCTGCACCCATTTCCAAGCCAAGGACTTTATCCAACTCATCATGTTGTGCTGTCAACATGATCACAGGCTGGCGCAACCCTAACTGACGCATCTGACGACAAAAGTCAAAGCCTGAGCCATCTGGCAGGCGCACGTCCAGTAGGATCAAATGCGGAGTTTGCTTCTGCATATACTCCACCCCATCAGAGCCTGTCTGGCATAAACTCGGATTAAATCCATGCTGACGCAACCCATCCAACAAGCTTTGTCCGATGGCGGTGTCATCTTCAACAACCAGAATACGATAATTCTCCATGTGTTACGAGATTATAGCATTCAGCATGCTCAATCGATTTGAAAAGATATCACCTATTCTTCAACACATCCAACGCCGCCGCATAGACCAGTTCAAGTGAGTGCAGAATTTCATTCAACCGTTCAGGTACCTGCCAGCGAAACTCAGCCAGGCTATCCATCCCAACCACCACTGAGACAGTTGGTATATTGCGCACCTGTCCCACTGTGAACAGTCCTGCGGATTCCATTTCAACGGTTTTCACACCCTCTGATTGATACTGCCGAATTTCTTCGACCGTTTCGCGGAATGGTGCATCCGTGGTCCAGGTGGTGCCGCGCGAACAGGTACCTCCGCGCGCTTTGATCACCCCAATCAATTGGTCAGCTAATTCAATATTCGCTTCAACATATTTAGCAGGTGGTAAATAATGATAGGAAGTCCCCTCATCGCGAATCGCCCTATCGATCACAATGATATCTCCTGGTTTAAGGTCAGGCTGTAGGAGTCCGCCCCAGGTCATGAGGATCATGGATTTCACGCCCATTGCTGCAAACTCCTCTGCAAGTTCAACTGTCATAGGGGAACCACCACCAAATCCAGTCATGATTCCAATTTTGTCCTTTGGTTTCTTCAGTGCATAAAGATCGCCATTCATTCCACCTGCACGCGTGACTGGGATTCGCCAGCGCAAACGCCATGGCAATCCACGCTCCAGGCAAAACAAAACACCCTCAGGCGCGGATAAGGAAGGCATTCGTCCAATCTGTTTGCGATACCCGACGATCTCGCGTGCGCCATACAGTTCCTGCAGTTTATGTTTATCAGGATAGATCGGAAAGTTCATATGAAACTCCTTTAGAGGATACAGCATCCATTTGGCAGAGGGGACTGTTCAGCCATGCCAACAAAAATAGTAGTGCCTGTGCGATCTCAGCGACAAGCACTGCCCAACTGGCACCTAGTTGTCCAGTGCGTGGAATCAGCCACAGATTCAAACCAAAAAGTATCAGCAGAGAAATCATCAGAATTCGTAGAACGCTCTGCTCTCTTTTCCAAGCCAGGAATAAAAGGGACAGAAACGAATTTATAGTATAAGGAATCAACGTAAAAGCTAGAATTTTCAACACCGGGATCGATAGCTCATACTCTGTTCCAAAGAAAATATCTACGATTGGCTTTGCGAGTAAATAGATAAGCGCAGCACCTACCGCTGAAAGCAGAATGAGCAATAGCCAAGAAGCTTTAAATGTTCTGGAGACTTTGGACTGGTTCACATTCGCCAGGGCAGGATACAAAGCTGTAAATACCACCACATGTCCCATCCGTGCTGCTTCCACGACACGTGCCGCTGCAGAAAATAACCCCACCATGGAGGCAGTGCCCAGAAAAGAGAGCGCAGCAAGGCTCATTTTTTGATAAACGATTCCTACGACGGCGATCAGCGCAATCGGCAAACAGGCAACAAACAGGGAAATCAATTTCTCAAACGAAATGTTTAATTCCTTCAAATTCGAAAAATACGAAGAACATAACATCCCAGCTAATATCGTTCCTGCTGTTTGCACACCTAGCAATAAATACGCAAGCATCACAATATTAGTACCACGTTGAATAAAAATAAATATGGCAACAACTTGAAAAACTGGAATGGCAAAGTTTAGCCAGGCATAGGCACTCATACTTTGTGTCCCGCGTAATACCGATGTGAATACGGTGAAGAACGCCAGGGGAATCAGCGCAAAGCTGTACACTTTCAAAGCCAAGATGCTATCAGGTGTTTGGTTTGGCAAATAAGGTGCGAGCGAGAAAACAAATGTTATAAAGATACAGGACAAGATAAGCTGAAGAACGAGAACCGACGGCAATTCAGAAAAATCAGCTTTCGCCGCGATCTCACGGATGAGATACATATCCGAACCGAAAGTCGTCAACGTATTGCCGACCATAATCGCAGTGGCGATGAAAGCATATTCCCCAAAACCCGCCGTACCCAATCTCCGCGCGAGCAGGTAAGTGACGATCACCATGGAGACTTGCGCTCCTACACGCGCAATTAATAACCATAGGCTATTGCGAGCAAGCTTCATAAGCAGATTCATTTTGGTTGATAGCGCATGGTAATGATGAAGAAATCGCCCCAGCCCCGCCACGGGGAGCGAAAGGCTAATCGGTCATCGAGCCAGCTCAAAGTGCGATAGAGGCGTGTGTAGCGCTTGGCAAAGTTTTTTGATTCAGCAGTCGGCGTGATGACGGCGAGTCCTTCTATCGAAAGACAGTCATATTGATTTCCAAACCATTGCTGGACTTTTTTCGGCGTGAAATAATAGACCGTGAAATGCAATCCTTCGAGATGAGCGCGGGTGCCATTGCGGGCAAAGCGCCGAAAAGCCAAACGCGGATGTCCACGAAAGATCTCAGCCATCTCCCACAAACAGACCGGCGGCATAAGCACCCATGTGACAAGACCACCCGGGCGCAAGACATGTGGGAGTTGCGCAATGACCGGCGAAAGGTCGGGAATGCAATTCAAGCCGCCGAGATCTGAAAAGACCGCATCGAACGGTGCGCCTTGCACTTGCTTCAAATCAGTGAATGAACACTGTTGAACCGTGATCTGTTTTGATAAAGCATGTTGCGAAATTTTATCCTGTAAACGCTGCAACATTCCGGGGGCGATGTCGGTGGCATGAATGTTGTAACCGCGGCGGGCGAGTTCAACCGCATCAGTGCCTGTACCTGCGTTCAGCTCAAGAATACGGGAGCCTGCTGGAATGAATCTTTGAACGTGCGCATATACTTTATTGCGCATGCGTGCCTGATTAGGATGGTCGTTCGCGAACGCATCATATTTTTCGGCGGTGCGCGAGAAGGCTTCGGCAATATCAGAAAAGGAAGAATCAGGCATAGCTAATTATAGATTGTCTTCAATTTATCGATCTCGTTTTTTGGGATAAGCCATATGCGAGTTAGACCAACGGTAAATCGTTGTGTGTTAATCATTCCATCTTCCAAAGCTTTCAGGAGATTCAGTTCTTTCGCAGATAGGCCGTCCCGGTCCCGGTATGATTCGATGATGTAAATCAATTGCGCGTTTGAGAGCCGGTTAGAAATTTGTTGGTCATCAAAGCGGTCGTCGAGGATGGTGTCATAGCCAAGTCCAGTGTAGGTCGCCAGTGCATAGGGTTGAAAGACATCATCGGTGAGAGCTAAAATCGCATCATCAACATTGAGGCGGTCGTTTAGCCAATCGCCAGCATAAGCCGGGTTGGCGAAATCATTCTCTTTTGATGTTGCCGCTACAAAACCAACAGCCGAGGCAGCGGAGTTCAAAGCCATTAAGCTCACAGAAGCGCCTAAGACCCAATTTTCCCAGTTTGCCAAGCTTTTATTTTGAAGGGTGTCATTAACCTTTTGAAAAACAAAGTGGATTAATTGTCCTAATCCATGCGCAGCATAAAGTATCAAGAATACCTCACCGATAAATGCAGTCCTTAAATTTGTAAAATCCCAGGGTTGCCACAGAGCAAGTAGCAGCCAATCCAGAATCACAAACATGAATATCGACCAATGTATGGTGCGACGTTGGGCAGATAATAACGCCAGCAGCCAGCCCAGCCCGCCCAGGAAAATGATCCATGGACCTGCCTGCCAACTCAAGAGATGCCAGTAATTGTTCGCAAAGGCTTTTAGATAATCCCAGTTCAAGTGTGAAAGGAATTGCCCACCAATACTTTCAACATCCGTCATGATCTCAAAGGCAATGATCGCCTTCAACCGATCCAGCAAACTACCTGACGCGGAGATCCCGAACATAAGCCAGCCCAGAGGCACGATACTCGTCAGCAGTGTTGCTTGAATGAATTTCCTCCAGTTTTTTGTTTGGAATGTTTCGCGTGCTGTATTCACGATGAAAATTCCAGCCAACAGCCAGCCTTCATAACGCGTCAGGCAGGCAAGGTTGAGTGCTATGATACCAATGAAAAAATGCCGGTCAGAGGGCGGGTCATACAACAAATAAAAAGCGCTTAGCAGCAAGCCAACAAATACAATCTCAGGGTACGGAACAGTTGCCAGGACGGTAAACATCATATTCGTGGCAAGCAACATCATTGCCACCAAGGCAGTTCCTGAAGAAAATAGGTGCCGTGCAAGAATGAACATACAAAGCAAGGCGCATCCGGCAATGATCGCCAATAGAATTCGCAGAACAAACAGGTCATGAGTGAATTTTGAGACCAAAACGATCAAAAGTTGAATCAGTGGAAGCCAATGTCCAAGCAGAACCTGATCGCGAAGGGCGAGGCGAATATGTGCATCGTACCAATGAACGACCGGGAAAGTCCACGCCAGCAGGGAGTAAAGCACTGCCATGAGACAAGAGACTACAACAGCTAACGTATTCACATTGATCCGCAAGAAGTTTTCTCTGGAAATCATATTTATCTTAATCAAGCCCTGGCAATGGATCGCAAACGATATTCAGCACGCGCGATCGCAAATAAATAATAAGGCGCGCGTGCCAACCGCATCCAGTCTCGTTCCCGCCAAGCCCGACGCATTCTGAACTCATAATGGACACGTCCATGCAAGATACGATAGAACTCCGTGGGATATGGACCGTGATACAACATCGCCAGGTCTTCTGAGTCAGTCCAGTTTTGTTTCTCGCCCAGTTCCAACTTCACACGTTCAAAAAACTTTGTCCCCGGCAGCGGATACGAAACTGAGATCCCAATATCATCAGGCGCACACTCACGCACCATCTTCAGTGTCTTTTGCACATCGTCCCATATCTCGCCTGGGTAACCGAACTGCAAAAAGAATCCGACTTCAATTCCATTTTCACGTAACAACTTCGCCGCGCGATAAATATCTTCTACCTTATCACCTTTATCCATCGCATCGAGAATTTTTTGTGAACCAGACTCTGCGCCAAGCCATACAGTTTTACAGCCTGCTTTCGCCAGCGCACGCGCGGTCCTCTCATTGACCAGATCTGCGCGCTGTAAACATTTGAACGGGATCACCGCATCGGCTTCCTTCAACAACACCGCAAATCGTTCGATCCAATTCGGTTTCAATCCCAAGATATCATCTGCAAACCAAATGTGATCAGGCGCAAAATTTTCCTTCAACCATTTCATCTCCGCGGCCACGTTCTCAGGCGAGCGTGAGTTATAACGTTGTCCCCAGATCGGCTTGGCACACCAATTACAATGATACGGACAACCGCGTGTCGTGACCATGTTCATGGAAAAATAACCGTGCTGCTTCAACCACAATTTTTTATATTTTGAAACATCCACCAGATCCCATGCAGGAAAGGGCAGCTTATCAAGATCAGATATATCAGGGCGACGTGATGGACGCAACGTGTTACGGGACGCTACACCAATGACTTGCCCCGTGTCCTTCCCAGCCGAAAGCTGATTCAACAATTCGATCAACGTCTCCTCCCCCTCCCCAAGCAGACAGTAATCCGCGCCTTTTTCTAAATACTCGGCATAATGATCTGTCGCATCCGCGCCGCACAAGATGACCACGCATCCGCGCGACTTTGCCATCTCGATCATCGCAAATGCCGCCTCACGCATTCTAAGCAAACACATCTTGGAAAGATAATTGAAGTTGTCTTCATAAATAATTGCATAGTGCGGCTTATGGACGTCGAGAGCCTGCGCCCATCCATCTTCTGACTCTGCCAGCATCGCATCGAACAATGCGACCTCATACCCATACTGACGTAGCCAACTCGCAGCGTACATCGTCCCCAACGGCGGATAGGGCTGCATTGCTTCCCAGAGTTTGGGATCGAAACGTAGATAGTAGGATTGCCCGAGGAGAATTTGGGTCATAAGAATTTATGGAATCAGGGAGCTTGCTCCTGTAGTCACCGACAGCAAACTGTCGGATTCCAGATTCAACTTCCTTAATCGATTTTGAAGTGCTTCCTGTGTCCATTTTTTATGATGATTGAAATTCCCCTGACATACATCTGCATTGAAAACTGTCTCTTCGCCGAAACCAACTTGCTTCGCGAAACGTGTGATCTTACGATTCATTTCCCAATGCTCAATGCGATCACCCAGTTTGCCACGCAGAGGCAGTTCCCTTAACTTCCAGATCTCCGAGGTCTTTAAGACCTCGGAGATCTTTGCTAAACCGGCATTCGGCAGAAAATCCTTTGTCCACTCGTTAGCTTTCATCAACTTAAAGTAGATACCCATGCCCATGATCGGAATCATCTGACACAACTCGCGCGCCGAATACAAATCATGCGCAGACCATCTCAGCGCATTTTCAGAGACGATCAGGTTTGGACAAAGCGTATGACCGAACAAACGTGTAAAACGATTCAGCAACAATGCGAACGCGCGCGCTGTCCAGACGCGGTTCGGTGCTGCCACCAACATATAATCGAAGTCAGCTTTCTTGCTACTGTTCAGCACCGCCAGCGACCCGGTCAATGCCACCATGCGGATAAATGGCAAAGCGCCAAGCATGCGTCCGTATTTCAAGGCAAGCAGCATCAAATTTCGTGAATGAACTTCACGCTGCTTGCGAATTTCTATGATCTTTTCTCGTCCAGCCAGAAAATAAAAACCGTCTTGTTCCCCCAACAACTCACCCAACGAATCCAACACCCGCGACACCCGTTCAGTCTCTGCGCGCATGGGCAGATAACGATGTAACTCATTCAAACGTAGAGGATATTCAAAAACATCTGAATATGCCAATGTTTCAAGAATAGCGCGTTCAAGTGTACCAATAAACATGTTGCATAAAACTATAATACCCGCACGGACTTCTGTCAAACTCTCATTTCATGGTATACAGATACATTCATGCAGTTTCACACAAGTTAACATTAATTAGTTCTAAATCCAAAACCATGTTTGCCAACGTAATGTATTAAGGATTACTGTCGTCTCTATTACATTCCCAAGAGATTATTCACTCCATGCATCTTGTCATTGTCAGCCCTTTTCCCCCTGCAATCACTGGTATCGGACAATATGGGTATCATGTTACGCGCGCTCTTGCGACGTCAGGGGTGTTTGCGCGCATCACAGTTCTGGCAGGGTCACATCGCAATGGGACAAGTCCCAACCACCTCGGCTCAACTGAATTGGAATATTGCTGGGCACCCGGTCAATGGCAAGCGCGGACAGCCATTTTGTCACGCGTGAAGCGTTTGAGTCCTGATCTGGTTTGGTTCAATGCTGGGGCAAGCATCTTTGGGAAATCCCCCTGGGTAAATGTATCCGGCTTACTTACGCCCATATTCGTGCAATGGTTGGGATATCCAACGGTAGTTACGTTGCATGAGCTGGTTGAATTAACCGATCTACGCACTCTGAACGCGCCCGGCGGCCCCTTTGCAAAAACAGGCGCTCAGTTATTAACCAAGATCACATCCCAAGCGGACTTGGTCTGCCTGACAATGAAAAATTATGCAGACTGGCTCTCCGCACGAAAAGTAGATTGCACTCACATTCCCATTGGCGCTTATCACGAACCTGAATTGCTTGCTGAATCCGATTCACAGGAACTTTTATTTTTTACAACCCTTGCACCCTTCAAAGGCTTGGAATTGTTACTCAAAGCTTTCGAAGCTTTGCGCAGAGAATACCCAAAGTTGAAATTGACCATTGCAGGTTCAGAACATGTGCGCTTCCCAAATTATGCACGCGAATTGAAATCGCGTTTCAGTAATATGGCTGGCATTCAATGGCTGGGGCAAACTTCGGAAGATGATGTGATGGAACTTTTCCGAAGCGCGCAGATCATTGTGCTTCCGTATACTGCCTCCACCGGATCATCCAGCGTTCTCTATCAAGCTGCAACCTGGGGACGCCCAGTTGTGGCATCGAACTTAAGTGAAATAAAAAAACTGGCACTCGAAAGCGATCTGCAAGTGGAATTCTTTGAGAATGGAAACATTCAAAGTCTATGCACTTCACTTCGCAAATTACTTGATTCAAAAGAAACTCGCTGCAACCAATCAACCCATAACTTCAACACCATTCAACATACCCGCCCGCACGAGACCTGCCGAAAATACATTCAGGCTTTCAACCGCGCCTTGGAAAAACGCCGCAGCTCAAAACGGATCACAACCCCGGTCACGGAGCAGAAGCCTGCATGATGCCGCGCCGCGTTCGCATGGCGGTTTTGATCGCAATCATTTGTCATGGTCTCTTTATCTTGACAGCACGCTATCGCTTGAGCTATGACGCATACACTCACATGCTATTCGCAAATCATTACGCCGAGAATTGGTTCTCGTTGTGGGAAACGCGCTGGTATATGGGCTTTACAGTCGTATCTTATCCACCGCTAACACATCAGCTTATTGCATTATTTATCCCTATTCTTGGCTTTGATAAAGCATTCGCTCTCATGTTATGGATCGTCACTAGTGCATATCCGCTAGCCATTTATGCCTTCGCACGAATCTTCACTGGTAAAACTTCAGCATTCTACGCGGCACTTGCTTCTGCCATTCTTTTGCCTATTTACGTCACAGCCCATATCTTTGGTCAACTTCCTTTTCTCACGAGCACACTTATCGCGCTCTTCGCCGCAGCAAGTCTCAACCGTTATCTTCGTGAAGGCGGCATTCATAACTTCGCTTTGTCTGTTGCTCTCATAACAACTTCCATGGCACTGCATCACGCTACACTGATGATTCAGCCATTTTTGATTTTGTCCGTTTTGATCAATCGCTGGGCAAGTCTTCGCGGAGCAAATCGCCACCTCTCTGTACACGCGTGGTCAAAGCTATTACGGCGCTTCATACCTTTCGTTACACTAGCATCCATCAGCAGCTTCATTGTTATATTTCCATTCTGGCAATGGGGTGCAGACCAAACCATTCAAACACCTATAGACCATCTTTCACGTCACAACTTTTTCACTGATCCGCTCGCGCTCGCCATTTTTTTCTTCCCATTATATGGTCCACTTCTGGCTATTATGCCATTCCTCTTTCGCAAATGGCATCCGCGCTTCATTGGTTTACTCATCTCATTCACCATCCTTTTTCTACTCGGGCTCGGCGGCACAACACCTCTTCCACGCATCGTTTTCGGCAAAGCCTGGGAATGGTTAACGTATGATCGCTTCGCATTTTGGGCAAGCCTGACCCTGACTCCATTCTTCGGCATTCTTTTTATTGGACTAAAGAAAAAGCTGCGCTTCACGACCAAGCCGTTGCCTACGCCACTTCGAAAAAACTTGATCTCGATCCTGACCTTTTCCCTCTTCGCCGCGACTTCCCTCGGAGCCTGGTTCACGCCTATCTGGTTTCCGATCCAACCCAAACCCGTAGACTTGCAACCCATCATTGACTTCCTCAACGCAGACGATAATTCACAATGGCGTTACCTCACCTTCGGCTTCGGCGATCAATTTGCATACCTGAACCTGCTAACCAAAGCTACCACAATCGATGGCAGTTACCACACCGCACGGACTCTCCCCGAGCTGCGCAACAGCGGTGTCGGTCAAGTGGATACTTCCTATTGGGCGCTCAACGGTATGAACGCTATCATTCCTATTCTAAAAAAATCAGGCGAGCACAGCGTCCGCTGGGGATTTGTAGATCCAGACACAGTGGAAGCTGTAAAAATTGATGGCGAGACAATTCATCGCAGTCCTTTCGTTCCAGTTTTGGACGAACTGGGCTGGATAAAAATCAAAACTCTCGCCAACGGGGTTTGGCTGTATGAAAATCCGAATGTAGTTGCGTTTACTCCGGTTCCAATCCCTACTGTTTCACTCATCAATTCTTTTGCATGGGGCATATTCCCGATGCTTGCCTTCGTAACCACTTCCGCTTTAGGAGCACTGCGTATCTATCCTGTTCAAGCCGATTGGGTCATCCGCAAGGTTTATACACTTGTAATTGGATTACTTCCCATCTCTCTATGCTTTTGGCTTTACCGTACGGTTGGCGATTTCTCGCATCCGCGTGTTTATTTCACTTATGACAATGCCTTATTCTTTCTCAGTGACGGGTTGGCAGTTCTTGCAATCATCCTTTGGTTAAGTGTCAAAATATCTCATGCATCTTTCCTCTTTCGTCTTTCCTTTCGACAAGCAACTTCACGCCTAACGCCAAGCAAATTCATCATTCATTATTCATCATTCATTATTTTCCTTTCCGCTTTCTGTCTTCTTACTACTCTCAGTCTCTTTTGGTCTCGTGACTGGCGCACATCACTCTACATCTCTCTGCATTTCTGGCTAGTCTTCTTACTCATCCTTTCTCTGCGTGATTGGCATGAAACATGGACGAACGCCATTTTGGGTCTTTGCGCCGCCCTCAGTATTCAACTCCTTGCCGGTTTTATCGGATACGCCCAGCAATCAACCGCTTTTATTGACTCATTAAATATGGAATGGCCCGGTGTCTTGGGCCCATCCATGCATGGCGCAAGCGTGGTGCAGATGGCTGATGGGTTGCGCATTCTCCGCGCTTATGGAACTTTGCCTCATCCCAACATCTTAGGCGGTTTTGTTTTTCTGACGCTGCTTGGACCGGCCAGTTTATTTCTAGCAAATAAAAAATCGAACTATCCAGCACTCATCCTGCTTTGTTTGGGAATCATTCTGATCGGATTAACTTTTTCCCGTTCTGCATGGCTGGCATCGGTTTCTTTTATAGGTGTTCTGCTTCTGAAATCAAAGTGTTTTGAACGCAAAAAACTTTTTCTCTTACTATCGACGATCGTACTGACGATCACTCTCACACTCTATCCACTAAGGGATCTGGTCTTCACACGTGTTAGTAACTCAGCCACTGCCACTGAGACAATTTCAACAGTTGGACGTTCATGGTTAACTGAGCAAGCCATCAATGTAATTCGTCAACATCCACTCATCGGCATGGGTATAGGCTCGTTCATTATTGAGCTGTCGAACACAGCTGTCTTAGGCGCGCCGATCGAACCTGTCCATGATGTGTTTCTGCTGGTAACTGCTGAGCTTGGCGTGGTTGGTTTGATTGTGATGATGGGTTTATTCATATCCATTGCACTGAATATCTTCAAAGCGAAATCACCACAAGCGATCCTTGCCAGCGCAACACTGACTGGACTTGGCGTCATCAGTCTCTTCGATCACTATTTATGGACATTAGCTCCGGGACGGATATTACTCAGCCTGGCGCTTGGTCTCTGGGCAGGACAGGTTGCACATGACGCGTGACATCGTGATCAACGGGCGGTTTCTCTCACGCCATATCACAGGCGTGGAACGCTATGGAGGAGAAATCGCTTCACTCATTGGAAACAGGTGTCGGGTTGAAAAGAACCGAACAAATGGATTGGCTGGTCACATCTGGGAACAGTTTGTGCTGCCAACGAAGTTACAGTCCGAATCTATTTTATGGTCACCCGCAAACACAGGTCCATTGTTGATTCGTAATCAAGCATTGACCATCCATGATCTGAGTCCACTTGAACATCCTGAGTGGTTCAGAAAAAATTTTGCCTTGTGGTATCGTTTATTTTTGCCAATGTTGGCAAGGCGGGTGCAAGTTGTCTTCACACCGTCAGAATCTGTAAAACAAAAAGTATTGAAACAATTAAATGTCAAACGTGTGATCGTCACACCCAACGGAGTGGATACAACCGTCTTCTACCCCGAAGCATGTCAGCAAACTTATGAATTTCCACAAAAATATATCTTATTCGTTGGGTCATTACAGCCTCGCAAAAATCTAGTAGGGCTCATGCAAGCCTGGCATATGATCAAGGATGATTTCAAAGATACCTGGCTTGTGATCGCAGGCGAAGCTGGACATGTGTTTCGGGTTGTAAAGTTTTTTGGCGATGAGAGAATACGCTTCGTGAATTATGTCAGTGAAATTGATCTGCCTGGTTTATACGCCCACGCTGAAGCCCTGGTACTGCCATCATTCGATGAAGGCTTTGGCTTGCCAGTCATCGAAGCCATGGCATGCGGAACCCCTGTTATCGTTTCTAATGGTGGAGCATTGCCCGAAGTTGTTGGTGACGCCGGTTTGATCTTTGATTTATCAAAGCGCAATGACCTCACCCAGGCAATTCGAGGATGTTTAAGTGACCATAACCTGCGCTTATCTCTAAAAGAAAAAGGACTTACCCGGATCAAAAATTTCTCATGGCAACAAACCGCCGAGTTGATCTGGAAAACATTGAATGAGATCTGAACCACGCATTGCCTTTGTGATCGATGCACTCCCATCACTCGGTGGCGGGGAGAGAGTACTCTTCACCGCGCTGGAAGCATTCCCAAACGCCGAGTTATTTTCACTCGTCTACAAGGCTGCGTTCACAACTTCCCCCATTGCGCATCACAAAGTCAACACATCTTTTATCGATCGCCTCCCACTGGCACACAGGCAGCATCGTATATTCCTGCCGCTGATGCCTTTCGCCATTGAGCAATTCAATTTGCGCGAATATGAGATCGTTGTGTCGTTTAGTTATGCCGTGGCACATGGCGCACAGAACTACAACGGCGCGCGGCACGTTTCCTATACCTACACTCCCATGCGTTATGCATGGACAGAATTAAACATCAACGGGACACGTACGCGCAAGAATCCGATTCTGGATCAATTCATGCAAGCCTTTCGTAAATGGGACACAAAAGCCGCTTCGCACGTCCATCAATTTGCTACGATTTCAAAAGCCGTTTCCCAGCGGATTCAGTCTGCGTACCAACGTGAAGCCTCCATTATTTACCCGCCCGTCGAAGTGGACAGGTTTAAACCCGCTCCAAAACGGGAGGACTTCTATATCACTGTGACAAGGCTGGTCGCACACAAACGCGCTGATATTCTCGTACAGACATTCTCAAAGTTGAATCTGCCTTTACTCATTATTGGCGAAGGATCAGAACTGCCGCGTCTAAAAAACATGGCTGGTTCAAACATTCATTTCCTTGGGTATCAATCGGATGAGAAAGTAGCCGAATATCTTGGCAAAGCCCGCGGTTTCGTCTGCGCCACTGAGGAGGATTTCGGCATTGCCATAGTTGAAGCACAGGCAGCGGGATGCCCTATCATTGCCTACGGACAAGGCGGTGTGTTAGACACAGTGATTGATGGAACAACTGGTATCTTCTTTGCTGAACAATCGCCTGAATGTTTAATAGAAGCGATCCAGCGCCACGAGAGAATATATTCCAACTTCCTTGTGGACGACCTCGTACAGAATTCCCTACGGTTCAACAAGCCTCGTTTCATTGACGAATTCAGGAAATTCATCTGCCTAAAATAACAGTAAAGTTTTATCCCACCGAAAGTTGCATCTAAAATATTTTCATCAACCAATCCCAGCCTTGTTTCAGCTGAAAAGACTTCAAGCGCCATGTCCCTACAATCCCAAACGGAATAAACAACACGAACGCCACATAGATCGCCCCGTTGATAAAGCTCGCGCTTTCACCAATATATCTACGCAGACCGAAATCAAGCAGACGATAGATCGCTGCGCCGACCAGCGCCCCATTGAGTGTCCCAACGCCACCAATGAGGATGATAAGCAATGCTGTGACGGTGAATCCCAACCCGGCAACATTCGGACTGACAATCGGCTGATACAACGCGTGCAAGAATCCCGCCAACGCAGCGGTGAAGGATGAAAGTAGCAATGCAGCCAGCTTGAAATAGAAGGTGTTGTAACCCAACATTTGCGCGCGACCTTCATTTTCACGGATGGCAATGCAGACTCGTCCAGTAGGCGAATCGATAAAACGTTGATAGAGCAAATAGACCAGAATCAATACAGCCAGCGCAACAAAATAAAAACGCAAACGTTCATTGGCTGGACTAATAAATGCTGGCACGATCACGCCTTGTAACCCTACATCCGCGCCTGTGTATTGACCTGCTTCACTCGACATAACGACGATATGGAAAACCGACCCCATGCCAAGTGTGACCAATGCGAAGGTGATGCCTTTTACGCGCGGCAAAACGAGACCAAATAAAACAGCCTGTACAATCGCCGCAATAAAGAGCAAACCAAGCGTGGCAAGGAGTGAAAGTTGAAAGCTCTTCAGCGCGATTCCGGTCAGATAAGCACCTACCGCAAAAAACATGGAGTGACCAAACGAAAGCAAACCCGTTATGCCGAAGATAACGTCATAGCTCAAAGCATACAGCGCAAGGATAAAGATCTCGATCGCGAGACCTTGAATGAATTTCGATATACCGCTCCCATTGGCAAAGACTGTTACTGGCGAAGAGCCTTCAAACAAGCCAACGATAAATGGTAAAAGAATAAGAAACAACAAAGTGATCCATGAACTGCGGTTGTTCGCAAAAAAGGCTGGCACGCGGGGTTTGGAAAGTGTCGGCATAGGTTATTCCTTTTTGCCGAGCAAGCCGTTCGGAAGGATCAGCAGAATGATGACCATCAACAGCACTGTCGAGGCAGGGACCAATGGCGGCGTGGGCTTGAAGAGAATATCCGTGAACGGAATGGGAATACCGATCTGGCCGTATTTGATGATGAACTGTTGAATGAGTCCCACCAATACAGAGCCAAGCGCCGCGCCAGGATAATTCGTAAGTCCACCGATGGCGAGCGCGATTAACGCATTGAGGAAGAGACTCTCACCCATCGCATTGGAGAGTCCCATCGAAGGCGCAGCGAGCGCACCACCAAGCGCGGCTAATCCCACACCCAGTGAGAAAACCATCGTGAAGACACGTCGCACGTTAATACCAAGCGCTTCGACCATTTCACGGTCCTGCACACCCGCGCGGATGATCATACCCAGCCGTGTGCGTTGCAGCAAAATCCAAATTGAGATCAACACGATCACGCCGATCAATGGGATGAAAATCTCGTTATACACCCGCACACGTCCATCCCAAAGCAGTATGATGGAGCAGTTGTTCGCCCACCAATCTGCAAAATTCGTAGCTGGGCAAACGCCGCCTGTACCATTGAAGAAATCAGGCTTGGGCATCACGAATTCAGGTCGCCCCCAAATGGCGCGCACCATTTCAATACCAACGGCACTCAAACCCAGCGTGAGCATCAACTGATAAATTGGGCGGCTATACAACGGGCGGATAAGCGTCGCTTCCATCAAGGCTCCCAGCCCTGCCCCACTGAAGACCGCTACAACGACAGAAATGAGGAATAACCAATTCGAATTGAGTCCAAGCAACATAGCGGTGATTGCGTCGTTGAAAATAAAACTGCCCAGGGCAATAACGAGCAGAATTACAAAACCCAAAAATGTTTTCCCTGACACGTGGGTTTTATATTGGGTCCCATTTCCAAACAAGGAAAGCCCAAATGTTCCGATCCAGCTGGCGAGCAACAATCCAATCAACGCGAGCGGTGCAGAGACCTCTGTGAAAGCCACCACGGGCGCAGGCAGACGAGTTCCCTGGCTTGCCATGAATGCGTAGGTGACAGGACTCTGTCCGTAGTTTTCAACATTCCAGATGGCAATGGGATAACGTGGCAGGATAAAGCCAAAGATGAGGACAGAGACGAGGATCAAAGCCCAGGGGAGAATCCACTTCATGCTTAAGCCGAGCCTGATCCGGGTAGCGAGAAGCGGATACACATCCCGCAACGCGAAGCCGCTCAACGTCAACGCAAACGGAGTCAATAAATCCACGAATGTGTCGGGGCGGACGTATACTGTCCAACCAATATACGCGCCGATCATGAAGAGCGTGCCGTGCGCGAGGTTGAGCACATCGAGCAAGCCGAAGATGAGCGAGAAACCAGATGCGACGAGGAATGTGAGCGAACCAACCGATAGACCGCGCAGTAGTGTGATGACAAAATCCTGATCGTCCATGCCTTGTGCGGCGACGAAAAAGAGCGTAACGATCGCGCTAAGTGTAATGAGGAGCACGAGGTTTTTGCGGGTATAAGTGTTCATTACGCAGCTCCCAAATAACGATGGATGGCGGCTTTGTCGTGCACGAGGTCTTTCATTTTGCCGGATTGCACCGAGTGACCTTCTTCGATAATGACATAATATTCAGCGAGTTGGCTAGCGACCAAAAAGTTTTGTTCGACCAGCACAATGGTCGATTCGCTGGAAAGTTGACGAATGGCAGACATCATGTGTTCGATGATGACAGGCGCGAGTCCTTCACTGGGTTCATCAATTAACAGGAGACGATTATCGGCAACAAGCGCACGTGCGATGGCAAGCATTTGCTGTTGCCCGCCGGAAAGACTCGTGCCCGATAATGTGATGAGACGCTGAAGGTCTGGAAATAAATTGAAAATAAATTCTTTCTTGCGAAGATAATCCCCTTTGGTGCGTTCGGCGAGTTTGAGATTCTCATCCACCGTGAGATCACGGAAGATAGCGCGATGTTCAGGGACGAAGCCGATGCCCATGCTGGCGATCTCGAATGGACGCATGCCCTGCACTTCGTTGCCATCAAAGATCACTTTGCCTTCACGAGGAGTTGTCAACCCGATAATGGATTTGAGCGTCGTAGTCTTGCCAGCGCCATTGCGCCCAAGTAAGGCAGTGATTGAGCCTTTCGGCACGCGCACATCCACGCCCTGCAGGATGTGATATTGACCGATAAAGGTGTGGATATTTTGAACGTCGAGGATGTAATCCATAGAGCCTACACATTCAACTCATACAAGCCGCCGAGGTAGGCGGTTTGTACTTCTTTGTTCGCGGCGATCTGGGCAGGTGTGCCTTCTGCTAGAACTTTACCCTGATGCATAACTGTAATGGCATCCGAAACACTCATCACCACATTCATGTTGTGTTCGACGAGCATGATGGTTTTGTTGCCAGCTTTTTGAATCTCTTGAATGAGAGACATTAATTGGGGAACTTGTTCTGATGCCATTCCTGCGGTGGGCTCGTCAAGGAGTAACACTTCAGGGTCGGGAGCCAAGATCATCCCAAGTTCAAGTTTGCGCTGGTCACCATGCGGTAATGTGCGTGCGGGAGTCTGGGCACGATCTTTTAAACCAACTCTTTCAATGACATCCCAAGTGCGTTCTTCGTATTTCTTGAAATGTGAGGTAGCTTGCCAAAACTTGAAGTTATCGCTCCCCAAGGCTTGTGAAGCTAGACGGATATTTTCAAAAACAGTGAGGTTAGGGAAGATGTTCGTGATCTGGAAGGAACGTCCGATCCCAAAATGGATGGTGCGGTGGACGGGCTGATGCGTGATGTCACGTCCTTTGAAGATGACATGTCCGCTGGTCGGCTCAATATTCCCGCTTAGTAAATTAAAAAAAGTAGTCTTACCCGCGCCATTGGGTCCAATGATCGCGTGCAAGGAATTCTTTTGGACTTTGATGTTGACATCGTCCACGGCAACCAGCGCGCCGAATTTTTTCGTCAGGTTTTGTGTTTCGAAAATGATCTCGATGTCCATTGCACCTTCCAAGGGAATAGTCCCTAAGGGTCTTGAAGACCCTTAGGGACTCATTGTATTACGGAATTACTGTCCGCTCAGGGAACCGTAGGGCAAATCACCACAGCGATCCTTGAGAGCTTCAGGAAGCAAGCAAGGAGGCTGGGGGCGGGAAGTATCTACATATTCGTAGAAGTTGGCATCAGGATCAGTCACGTTGACGAGTTTCAGAATGTACATATCCTGAATGGCAACATGATCTTCCGGACGAATAAAGATGGTGCCCTTGGGACCTTCAAAAGTCATACCTTCCATAACGGTCTTGAGCGCATCACCATTGACGTCACCGTTGGTGGCTTTGATGGCTTCCACTACAAGAATAGCAGCGTTCATGCCATCAGCATCGAACAAGTCAGGCATCACACCATAGCGCGCCTTATCCTGTTCTTTGAGGAAGTCATTGGCTGGATTGTTCGGTGCGCTGTAGTGATACAGGATGCCCGCGGTGGTGCCAACGGCATTCGCAAAGAAGGTCGGCATGAGCACGTTGTCGATGAAAGTTGCACCAAGGGACATCGTCTCAGTCACGCCTTGATCGGTGGCAGCTTGCATAAGGGATACGAAGCCGGAGCCGGCCCATGTCACAATGTAGGCTTCAGCACCAGAATTTGCGATCTGTTCCATATAGGGTGTGAAATCAGTGGTGTCCAATGGGGCAAAGATATCATCGGCAACAAACGTCGCGCCGCTCAAAGAACAAGCGTCACGGAATGCAGCCGCTGAACCACGCCCAAAAGCATAGTCAGGTGCGATCTGCACGAAATTCTTGTATTGCTGGGTAAGCGCAATACATTCGTTCATCGCATCCTGATAGTTGTTGCGGCTGACGCGGAAGGTGTATTCGTTGAAGTTTACACCCGTGATGTCATTTGCCGCAGCAGGCGCCACGATCAACGGGATCTTGCTTTCGAGAGCGATACCCTGCAGAGTGGCGGTCGCACCTGAGGAAACAGTACCCACCAAAATGTTGACCTTCTGAACGTCGATCAATTCACGGGCAACGGTGGCGGTGTTTTCAGCATTGCTGCCATCATCGCGTACAAAGACCTGGATTTCACAGTCATCGATCTTGAATGTGTTCTCCTGAGTCTGGGTAATGTCAAACTTTTCACCGGCAGAGCCAGCAGCACCAGTGCTATATTCCATACCAAGCATGAATGAGCGCAAAATATGTGCGCCATAAATGGCAAGGGCACCGGATGCATCGGAAATGAGGCCGACCTTGACAGGTTCTGCACAGACCAGACCAGTCACAGGTGCTTCGGTGGGTGCGGCAGTGGGCGCTTCCGTTGGAGCTTCGGTGGCAGGTGCTTCAGTAATAACAGGCGCCTCCGTCGGCGCGGGGGTGGCAGCGGGCGCGCAGGCAGCCAGGATCAAAGACATGGTCACCAACGCAAATGCTAACGTACGTAAAGCTTTCATAAGGTTACTCCTCCAAAGAATGTTGAATTTACAATTTGCACATGGAAAGGTCACAGTGAATACTTTTAGACACCACCTCCTTTGGAAAATTCGACAACAGCTTTTGACGCTACTTCAGGAATCTCGATCGGGAAAAAGTGCCCTGCATCTGGAAATATACGAATCTGACTCCCCGTGATCTGCTTCGCCAACAAATCAGCATTCGCAGGCGGGACAACTTTATCGTGCACCCCATACAGGATCAGGGTCGGCACAGAAATATTTGGTAATTTGTTTTCGAACGCCGCGGCTTCGGGAAGTAATCCGAGTCCAATGGCAAGTTGAGCCTGATAATGAACGGGCTCGATCGGATTGGCGACGCGCCATCGAATCCATTCTTCAACCATGGCTGGATTCTTTTCCGCCCAGCCTGGCGCGGTGCTGACGACGAGTCCATTCTTGAAACGAGTCAACGCATCGCTTGTGACATCGGTTAGGATTTTCATAGCATCCGTCGTGACCGGCACATGATGCGGACCTCCAAAGTTGGTCGAACACAAAATGAGTTTTTTCACTCGTTGCGGAAAATCGAATACCAATGCCTGAGCAATGAATCCGCCCATCGAATGTCCCATGATGATCGCTTTTTCAATTCCCAGCGCATCCAGCAAACCAACCGTATCTGCTGCTAACACCTCCGCGGTATAAAGACCCGCTGGTTTGTCGCTTTGACCAACCCCGCGATTGTCGAACGTGATCACCTGAAAATGTTC
>Ga0180074_1000061_pt1 | contig 21281 bp, 22 predicted proteins | sample EasRiv366_16_10D_FD_121773 | JGI IMG/M metagenome (GOLD analysis project Ga0180074, IMG submission 121773) | Soil microbial communities from meander-bound floodplain in the East River, Colorado, USA - East River metaG ERMLT366_16_10D | ecosystem: Environmental > Terrestrial > Soil > Floodplain ...
AAACCACACGCTCCGCTGCTTGTGCGGGCCCCCGTCAATTCCTTTGAGTTTTAACCTTGCGGCCGTAGTCCCCAGGCGGTGAACTTATCGCGTTTGCTTCGGCACCGATGGTGTTTAAGCCACCGACGCCAAGTTCACATCGTTTACGGCTAGGATTACCGGGGTCTCTAATCCCGTTTACTACCCTAGCTGTCGCGTCTGAGCGTCAGAAATAGACCAGAAGATCGCCTTCGCCACTGGTGTTCCTCCCGATATCTACGCATTTCACCACTACACCGGGAATTCCATCTTCCTCTTCTACTCTCTAGTTCGGTAGTATTGAACGACCTCTCCCAGTTGAGCCGGGAGCTTTCACGATCAACTTACCAAACCGCCTGCACGCGCTTTACGCCCAGTGAATCCGGATAACGCTCGCCTCCTACGTGTTACCGCGGCTGCTGGCACGTAGTTAGCCGAGACTTATTCCTGAGATACTGTCCTTTCTCATCTCTCAGAAAAGTGCTTTACGACCCGAAGGCCTTCATCGCACACGCGGCGTTGCTGCATCAGGCTTTCGCCCATTGTGCAATATTCCCTACTGCTGCCACCCGTAGGTGTATGGACCGTGTTTCAGTTCCATTGTGGGGGGTCACCCTCTCAGGTCCCCTACCCGTCGTCGCCTTGGTGAGCCGTTACCTCACCAACTAGCTGATGGGACGCAGGTCCCTCCCAAAGCGAATTGCTCCTTTAGTTATCAGTTTCTAGATCCAATAACCACATGCGGTATTAGCAATCCTTTCGGACTGTTATCCCACACTTTGGGGTAGGTCACCAACGCGTTACTCACCCGTTCGCCACTAGGATACTCTCGTATTGCTACAAAAGCACCTCGTTCGACTTGCATGTATTAGGCACGCCGCCAGCGTTCATCCTGAGCCAGGATCAAACTCTCCGCAAAAAAATTTTCACTCTTACGAGTGTAGATTGTACGGATTTTTTACTGAATCGACAGAGTTGTTGCTTCCTATCACTGTTCAATTGTTAAAGTTCGGGTAACAAAGCGGACGGATTTTACTCGTACCACCTTGGCCTGTCAAGGTTTTTACAGACGAAAATACCGATGTCATTGTCTTTCGACATCGGCTCGTCAGACTTCAAAACCATCAGGTTTGGGTCTCTGACTGGAGACTTGCTACTCAGTTTTCAATGATCTGTCTGGGGGACAAAGATCGTGTAATGGACTAGCGAATGGCAATTATATGCTTTTCGCTGACTCTGTCAATAGATATCAGACAATTGAACCTTAAAAAATCGTGGTGCCAGGTGAGCAAGATTCGATCAATCTAATCGCGTGACGAACTCCATCTTCGCCCCGCACGTTCTGACCGATAGTTTGCGCGCGCTCGCGAATAGTTTTTGATTCAGCTTCAACAATTGCATCTGCCAATTTATCAACAGATAGCTCCTTAACAAGAATAGGTCTTGGACCTGCACCATTTGCGTAAACTCGCTTTCCCCAAAACGGTTGATCAGCCATGAACGGCACAACAATATTTGGAATACCTGCACGTAGACCAGCAGATGTTGTGCCTGCACCTCCATGATGAATGATCACCTTACAACGTGGTAGTAACCAATCATGCGGAACAGCATCAAGATAAAGCAAATCTTTTGACGGCGGGTGTTTCACACTTTCCCACCCTGAAAGAATGATACCACGTTGATTAGTTTGTTTAAACGCATTGCGCACAATATGATCAATCTTATCTGCATCACGATTGACCATGCTTCCAAAGGATACACAAACTGGAGCGTCACCCGCATCTATAAAGTTTTGAAGTTCAACAGGCGGTTGATATAAAGCATTTGAATCAAAAAAGAAATATCCAGTGACATGGACATTCGACGGCCAGTCGCTTGAGGGTGGGAGAAGGCTCGGGCTCCACGCACACAGGATCGGCGTCGGAGGGCGAAGCGGATCTTTGTCAAAAGGAAAATAAAGTTTGCGTTTAGGGAGTCCAGCACGACGGCGGACTTGTTCATATCCAAATATCGATGTCCACCATGTTATTTTTTGTGACGCAAGATGTGTGAAGCGATTGAGCGCTCGCAGTTTTAAATCGGGCAACGCAATGTTGGGATAGTCACCGGTGGGCGTGAACATCGGAAAGGTTTGAATGTGAACGTCAGGAATATTCATCTCGCGTGCAAGCGTATGCGCGCCAACTGCATGAGTAAACGTGTGAACGATAAGGTCAGCGTCTCGACAAGCTTCTTCAGTTTGACGTAGAACATCTTCCCCAATTTTTATGGCGTGATCCATCAACTCATAAACCAATTTTATAAAGTTAAATTCCGCATCATTCAAGCGCCGACTCAGATCTTCAGGTTCGCCAGCCAAAAGGACAAACTGAATCCCGTAACCTTCGACGAGTTCCTTGAATCGCGAAGGGGCCGCCAACTTGATGGAATGCCCTCTTGCCATCAATCCAAGTGACAGCGGAAGAAACGGCTGAACATCACCACGTGAACCATAAGTGAGAATGGTTATATTCATTATGATGAATATTTTACCTTGTGAGAGATGCTATACTGACAAACAACAAGGAGCTACGATGACAAAAATCGGTGTCTTACATCCTGGTGAAATGGGAGTTTCAATCGCTGCATCAGCCATTAACAGCGGGAATCAAGTTTATTGGGCAGCAGAGAATCGCAGTAGCAAAACTCGCTTGCGTGCGGAAAAACATGGACTGGTTGACATTGACTCGCTTTCACAACTAACCCAGAACAGCGACATAATCTTTAGTGTCTGTCCTCCTCACTCTGCGGAAGAGGTTGCCAAAGCTGTGATCAAACAGGGATTCAAAGGTTATTACCTGGATGCAAATGCCATCGCGCCGCAACGCGCCATCAAAATCGGGAATATGATGGAATCAAATGGTATCCGCTTCATTGACGGAGGTATCATCGGCGGACCTGCATGGAATCCAAAAGAAACCTGGTTGTATCTCGCAGGAAAAGATGCAAAAATGATCGCGGACTGCTTTTCGAGTGGTCCACTCGAAACGAAAATCATCGGAGATGAAATTGGGAAGGCATCTGCACTAAAGATGTGTTATGCCGCCTACTCCAAAGGGACCACTGCCCTGCTCGCCGCAATTCTCGCAACAGCCGAGACACTAGGCGTGCGAGAGGAACTCTATCAACAATGGGACATGGATGATCCGGGTTTCTCAGAACAGATCAACCGCAGAACGACTCGCGTCACCGCCAAAGCATGGAGATTCGAAGGTGAGATGCATGAGATCGCATCCACATTTCAAGAAGCAGGACTACCAGATGGATTCCACGAAGCGGCGGCAGATATTTATCATCGCATGGCAGGCTTCAAAGATTCAACCGAAACTCCCAGTCTGGATGATGTGTTGAATACTTTGCGCAAATAAAAAATCGCCCCGTTCGGGGCGATTTTCACATATTCTGTCTTCCGGATAAAGCACGTGACAATGTGTTTTGATCAGCGTATTCCAAGTCACCACCCATCGGCAGACCTCGCGCGAGACGCGTGACTTGAATCCCAAATGGCTTTAGCTGACTATGCAAATATTGAGCAGTTGCGTCTCCTTCCATGCTGGGATTAGTCGCGAGGATCACTTCCTTCACTTCCCCATTCGCGACACGTGCGATCAATTGTTTGATCTTCAAATCATCAGGACCAACACCTTCAATGGGCGATAAGACTCCCTGTAAGACATGATATTTGCCTTGATAGCCACCAGTGCGCTCGAGAGCTAAAACATCGAGCGCTTCTTCCACTACACAGATGACACTGCCATCCCGCCGCAGGGATTCGCACACTTCACAACGCTCACGTCCCGCTTCGGTAATGTTGAAACACTCCTGACAAAAAGCCGTGTTCGCTTTGAGGTTTGCCAAGGCAAGTGCCAAATCTTCTGAGACGTCGTCGGTGGCGCGCAAAAGATAGAACGCCAGCCTTGAAGCGGACTTGGGTCCGATGCCCGGCAAACGCTCAAGCGCATTGATTAATGATTGAATAGATTCAGGGAGTATCATCTTATTTTAGGATGCCATTCACGATTAAGGTTGCGTTTCATCTTGTTTATATAAGCATCATGCAAATCTATCTCTGCATAATTCGCCAGTTTGACAACATAAGCCAGGCAATCTGCAAGTTCTTCGCCGACATGATTTCGAGCATCTGCTGCTTCTGTTTCGTCATTCACTTTCCGAAGTTTTCTCACCGCAGAAACAAACTCACCGATTTCGCCAGAAAGATAAGCGACGTTTCTAAAAATATCCTGATCAAAATGCTTTTCTGCATCCAACTCGCGATGAAAAACTTGTAAATCCTTGAGACCTAGATTGTCTTTCGACAGTATATCTGTCATATCTAGAATGGAAGCCCACCCGCCAGCGGACCCATCAACTTCTCTTGAAGTGCACGTGATTGATCGAGCGCCATATTCACCGCCGACAAGACCAAGTCTTGCAACATTTCAGCATCGGCATCTTTGATGAAATCTGGGGAGATTTCAACGGATTGGCACTTCTGGTCGCCAGTCATTACGACTTTGATCGCACCGCCGCCCGCTGTAGCAGTGACAGTTGCCACGGCAAGTTTTTCCTGGGCTTCAGCCATTTGCTGTTGCATCTTTTGCAACTGTTGCATCATGCCAGCCTGCCCGCCGCCCATTTGTGGTCCTTTGTTAAATCCTTTAGCCATAACTTATCTCCTAATTGAGGTCATCAAATTCTAAGGTGTTGTGAGAGACAAACAAGCCTTATCCTCAAAAACTGTATGATTCCCTTTCAAGTGTAACAGTTTATATTCTGTAGTGAAGCCTTTCCAATCTTGAAAAATTCCTTGATCAAGTGTATTTTTCCAGTATACAGGGTCCTTGAAAGAAATATTCTGAAATTCGATATCAGGTGAAACTTGATATGAGTCATTGCTTCGGGAAAACTGTACACAACACCACTGTTATAAAAATCAATCACAAAGAAATAAGTTGCAACAGGGCTACACCGCCCCATCAGACTAATCTTTGGTTTTCCGAGAATTTTCACGAGTTGTTCAAGCTTTATTGGTTTTGAAAAATTCAACTCAATAGTATCAACTACATTTGGCAGAGTATTTAAATCAATGTAAATCTGCCCATTTATCGTTCCATAATCTTTAGTTGCCCATTCAATAGATATTGATTTACGAGACACCGAAACAAGATTAACTGTTTCATTCTTCTTGATAATAGAGACTGCATCCTCTGGTAATGTAATTCCTGGTGTGATGTCTTCCCAACATGGCGCACTACAAGGCTTATTTTCCACCCAACGCATTCCCCAAGCATCATCAACCGCAGTCGCCTCGTCAGTATGTTTAGGTTCGGACTTTATATCCACACAACTAACTACAAGGAAAATATTGATTAAGAATATTAGTGTTTTTTTCATTGCGTTGAAAGTTATTTAATTAAACAATTCAATCCTGCATATCCACAATCTCGCCGCCGTGTTGGATGGCGGTTGCCACCATGCCATCCTGCGCCACGTTCGCGGGGATCTTGCCTTTCGCATTCGTCACCGTGCAACGGATGTTCACATCCACTCCAAACTCATCCTTGATCAACTTTCGAATCGCTTCGATCTGATCAGGCTTGTCGATCTTTGAAACCAGCACATCACTCGCCAAACCCAAAATCAACGTCTTGCCTTGCACATCGATCATCTTGACCGAGTTCATCAACGCCGAAAGATTCGCCTGCGCTTTTGGCAGAGCCGATGACATATGCTTCCACGCCTTGATGATGTCACCTGCACTAACAATATTCTTCTCAGGTGCATGCGCTTCGACTGCGCCTTCGGCTCCGCTCTGCGCGGAAGTTTGAGGCTGAGTCTCGGTTCTTGAAACGGGAGCAGGCTGAGGCTTGGTCTGACGCGGCGCGGCGGGTTGAGGAGACTCGGCTGGAGAGTCCAACACTTCTGCTAATGCGAGTTCAATACTCAACGATGGCTGCCAGCCGCCGCGCAAATCCGTAGCGGCATTGTTAAAAGCTTTCATCATGCGCAGAACATCGCTTGTCGAAAAGGACTTGGCATGCGCCTGCATCTGCTTCTTGACATCCGTCGTGGCTTCGACTTGATTCGCATTGCCCATTTGAATGAGCATGAGACCGCGCAGATATTCAACGATCTGACGCGCCAACGAACGCGGATCGGCGCCCGCATCAAGCGCCTTGTGAATGGTCTCAAGCCCATGTGCGGGATCGTTATCCATGATGGACGTGAGGGTATCGAGTACGGTTTGACTCGTGGCAGTGCCAAGCACAGTTTGGGCGAGGGCGAGCGTGATCTTATCGCCCGTGGACGAAAGTTGATCGAGCAATGAAATCGCATCACGCATACCACCCGCAGATTGGCGCGCGATTTGAATGAGGGCATCGTCATCGGCTTGAAGGTTCTCGGCTTTGACGATCATCTTGAGATTGGTAACGATCTCCCCCACTGGCACACGTCTGAACTCGTGACGCTGACAGCGTGAGAGAACCGTCGCAGGGATTTTGTGGATTTCAGTGGTAGCTAAAACAAAGATGGCATGTGGCGGCGGCTCTTCAAGCGTCTTGAGAAGAGCATTGAACGCCTGATTAGAAAGCATGTGGACTTCGTCAATGATATAGATCTTGTATTTGCCCTGTGAAGGCGAGAAGTTAATCTTATCGCGCAAGTCGCGGACATCATCAACAGATGTGTTGGAAGCCGCATCGATCTCGATCAGGTCCATAAAACGATTGTCGTTGACGGCTTTGCAATGGTCACATTCATTGCAAGGTCGCTTTGTGGGGTCGGGATTCGTGCAATTGACGGCTTTCGCCAGGAGACGCGCGAGCGTGGTCTTGCCCGTTCCACGCGAACCCGCGAAGAGATAGGCATGCCCAACGCGATCAGCCGCGATGGCATTCTTGAGGGTCGTGACGATGTGATCCTGCCCCATCACTTCTGCCCATTCTTTTGGTCGGTATTTTCGGTAGAGTGCTTGTGTCATTAGCGGTTAGCCATTAGCTTTCAGCGATTCGCTCTGGTGGTTGAGTAGTTCCGAGCGATAGCGAGGAACATATCGAGACCACACATTTCAGGCTTATTTTTAATTTCTGTTTACTTGTTATGAGTGGTCTCGATACGCCCTTCGGGCTACTCGACCACCAAATTACTTTTGTTATGGCACTTTATAAATCGCTCTTACATTACCATTCGGGTCAGACAATTGCGCTTCTTCGCCAGATTCCCAAACGGGTTCGGTTTCGCCCCAGTATAAGTCAATGACAGTGTTCGTTCCGGAAATCGTATGGATCTGCACCGCGCCGCCGCCGTTGAGAGTCAAATTTGGGAAGACAAAAACATTTCGATCGGTATCTTTCAACTGCCAGCCCGAAAGATTTAACGACTCTGTGCCGGCATTGCGCACCACCACCCACTCCGCATTCAACGTCCCAGCGCCGATCACACTGACAATCTCTACCGGAATATCGATATTCGGGTTAAGCGTCACAACGGGAACACCGTCTTGCGCGTTCACTGGCACATTTGCCTGGACAGAAGAAACACTCACCGAACGATAGTTCCTGTCATACCAGAACAGGATCGAACCCGTTACGCAGGCAGAGATGAACACGTTGAGAAGCAAGTAAAGGATGAGTCTGCGACGATCCATGGCGCTCGAATCATAGCACAGAATGTCTGTGTGTGAAGTAATAAACCCTGTATCAGGGCAGATCGGTCAACAAATAATCGTCAAACGAGACGTTCGTGTTAGTGGCTTCCTCGCCACTCCACGCGATCAGCCCTACGCCACCAGATGTATAAGTTGTATCCACGACCGAATCGATTTCCTCGCCATCCACATACAGAGTTAATGTGCCATCTGCGCCGCAATCCGCGCCAATACGGTAGGACGAGGCTTCTTCAGGGATCAGGTCTGAAAATTCCCAGGCATTATCGTTGGTCAGGAAGAAATCATCCTCGCTTGGGGTTACGCGCGCGATCACATACTGCCCGGCGGGAGTGATGGCAAAGTAATAGGACGAGTCGCCATCGGATTGCTGATGGCACATCAAGCCAAACGCCGTGGTGACATCCGTATCATTGTTGATCGCGGTCACCTCCATGTGGATATCCTCATAGACATCGCCATTAGGTGTGCTCCACACAAACCAGTTTTTGGCGTAGATGATCATATTCAAAGCTTCGTCTTTATATTCAATGGAGTTGTCTGAATCGGTCAGTGTGCCCCAATTCTCATCAGAAAAATCATCCTCCAAAAGGATATCGCCATCTGAGGGGAGGTCGGTTGCAGTAGGTGGAGATACATCCGTGGGCGGCAGAGGTGTCTGCGTTGCGGCTGGAGGCTGGGTAGGAGGTTCGGAGGTTGGCTGGCTTAACCAACCTGATGCAAAAACAAATCCACCGCCTACTACAAGCGCCAAACACACCAAGACAACACAGCCGATCGCAAGCCCCGTTGTAGTTTTTCCAGGTTTAGATATGGTCTGGGTGTTTGAAGCAGGCTGAACTCGAGGAGGAAGCGGGGCACTTGCGGGCTGGGAAACATATGTTGGGAGACTGTCCACTTCACTGCGGACAGTCTCAACAATCTGCAAGGCGCGCTTCCAGGCAGTTATAAATTCCCCTGTGGTCCCAAAACGATCTTCCGGATTTTTGGCAAGCGCTTTTAATATGACCTGCTCAATAGCATCCGGGATATCAGGCTTAATGACGGATGGCAATGGCAGAGGATCGCTAAGGTGTTTTAGAATGACTGCCAGCGGTGTATCAGCCACATAAGGCACACGCCCTGTGACAAGTTCGTAAAGAATAATTCCGAGGGAATAAATATCGGAGCGTTGATTCACAGGTTGGGCTTGCGCCTGCTCAGGGCTGATATAAGCGGGCGTACCCATGATGGCATCGGTCTGCGTGAGGCGGGGAGAGGCGCTCTCCAATAATTTGGCGATACCGAAATCGGTCAGGAAGAGGTTGCCATCTGAATCAATTAATGCATTGGCAGGTTTCAGATCACGATGGATAATCCCACGCCCATGAGCATAACCCAACGCATCAGCAAGTTGCGTGAAGATACGGTCGATCTCTGTCAGTGAAAGCGGACCAGCCGCCATTCTATCCTTCAACGAACCCGCATCAAGATACCGCATCACAAAATAAGTGATGCCATTGTCTTCACCGTAATCAAAGACCGGCAGAATGTGCGGATGTTCAAGCCTGGCGATGAAGCGTGCTTCCTGTTGAAAACGGGCAGCAAACTCCGGGCTTTCAGCCAATTGCCCCGGCAAAACTTTGATCGCTACATTGCGATCCATGGACGGCTGGTAGGCCTTGTAAACGGTCGCCATACCGCCCTGCCCGACCTTACTAATAATGCGATAAACACCAAGCATTTGTCCTGGTTGAAGATTATCCATGTTCTGCTCCGGTTACCTAGGGAAACCTCACGATAGAGGGTGCAATGTCCAATTCTACAACTGTTCCTTATGAAATTCAATTGCGATTTCAGCACGATTATCTGGCTGTATATGTAAAAATCCTGCGCCTTGCGACGCAGGATCTGAAACCAAACGCTCGAACTTTACTTGGCAAGTTTTGTCATCACAAAATCATCGAACGTGACGTCTGCCACCTCTTCAGCGCTCCAGGCTAACAAAGCCACGCCGCCAACAGTGTACGTAGTATCGGTTACGGATGCGATCTGCTGACCATCGACGTACAGGGTCAATGTGCCGTTCCCACAATCTGCACCGACGCGATATGAGTCAGCGTTCTCTGCGATCAGGTCAGAATCGCCCCATTCATCATTATTCGTGAGGAACACATCGGTCTGCGCTAATGCGGCTTTGGCGATCGCGTATTCGCCAGCCGGCGTCACTGCAAAATAATAGAACGAATCATCGATCACTTGCTGGTTGCAGATGATCCCAAAAGCCGTGGTGGAATCAGTGTCGTTGTTAAGTACCGTTACTTCGATATGCACGTTCTCATAATCCACATCATCGGGCTGGCTCCATACAAAGAAAAAGTCAGTAAATACCTTCATGCGCAAGCCGCCATCTGAATATTCAACGGAACTATCTGCATCGGTGCCCACGCCCCAGTTGCCTTCCCCACTATTGAAATCATCCTCGATCAATGCCCCTCCGCCCAACAGCGAGGCGGCGCTGCAAGCAAATGAAGCCATGGCAAGTAAGGCAGTTCCGAATAAACCCTTGGACAATTTTTTGTTCATTTTTGCATTCTCCTTTTAAAATATTGGATGATTTTATCCGTCTTAAAAGAATCAACAATCAGACATACGGGGGATTAATTGGACTCACTTGCTCATCGTCAGCGCGACCCAATCGCTGATCTGCCTCCGTTCGTTCATTCGTAGACCTTTTGCCTGCCCAGCTTCGATGACACTTCGCTCCTGCTCGAACAGAATCCCGCTTAAGACGATCGCGCCGTGCTCTTCTATCAAGTCCGCGAGACCCGCATCAAAGAGCCGGATGATCACTGGCGCAAGGATATTCGCAACCACCAGCGGCGCTTGTTTGAACGCAAACTTACCTGCAAGGATTTCATTCACCGAACCCACACCCAACATCAACTCATCCCCCACTCCATTCGTATCCGCATTCTCGCGTGAGTTTTTTACTGACTCTTCGTCAATATCAACACCAAGTACATTGGTAGCGCCAAGTTTTAGCGCAGCAATAGAAAGGATTCCCGAACCACAACCCACATCAATGACGTCCAAACCTCCGAGGTCTTTAAGACCTCGGAGGTTTACGGCTTTCTCCATCAACTCCAAACACAACTGCGTCGTCGGGTGTGTCCCCGTACCAAACGCCATGCCAGGGTCGATCTTGATCGCGATGCGCTCCGGGTTGGGTGATACCATCCATGCGGGCAGGATGAGGAGTCGCTGTCCGATGAGGATCGGCTTATAGTATTGTTTCCAGGCTTCCATCCAGTTTTGATCCGCGATCTGTTTGTAAGCAGGTGCAGGCAAAGGACGGATCATCCCCAAATAGAAAAGGGACTCCTCCAGCTTTTGGCGCGTCTCTTCCAATTGATCATTCACTTCCAAATACGCGCGGACGGTGATCGGGCCTGTTGGCGTACCGGCATCTTCAGCATCGTTATATTTCACACCCTGCTCGGTCATCACACCATTGGGCGCAAAACGCGCAAACACATCCGCTATAGATTCGGCGAGTTCGCCGTCTACAGTCATTGAAACTTCAAGCCAATTCATATTTTACATCATCCCATCATTTGAAAAATTTTATCTAAAAGCCCGACATCGAACGGTCGGACGTCCGGCAGATCTGCCATCGAAAAATAACCATACTCTGAAACTTCATCACTGGGTTGAAAAGTGCCTGCTTTGACTGTACACAAATAATATAAACCAACTTTATCAGGAGTCCAGGTTTTGACCAATAACAATTTTTCAACCTCAACTTCCAAGCCGGTCTCTTCGTGAACTTCGCGGACCACGCCAACTTCGGGCGTTTCACTGTATTCCAAACTTCCACCCGGCAAACCCCAGGGGTGAATTTGTTGATAGGTCATTTTGACAAGCAGGATTTTATTTTCTGCATTGAAAATGACCGCCGCCGCAAATACCTGAAACAATGGTCGAATAGCGCGTGACAAAATGATCTGGAGCCATAACGGAAGAATACGCCAAACTTGTAGCAGGAAACTTCTCATGGTTCAAACCGATAGAACTTGACTTGCGCTTTTTCTAAGGTGATCAAGCCTGCTACGATATGCGGCTCGATCAGCTCAAGAAATTTGTCCAGTTTATCCTGTGTATCCACGATCTCAATAATAATCGGCAGATCTTCGGAGAGGGTATCGAAACGAAACGTATGGATTTTCCGCGTGTTGGCACCAAACCCCATCATGCCGCGTAAAACAGTTGCGCCAGCCAAGCCTTGTTCACGTGCTTGCAAGACAATCCATTCATACAATGGCTTGTGCTGATATTTATCCGCTTCGCCGATGAAAATGCGGAGCAATGTCCCATCTTGCGGAAGTTGCATGGTTACCTTCTTCTGGAATGCGGAAAGCTCGTGTGCCCGTTAGGGTATGCTCCCGCACGCCAGCTAGCTGTCATATTCCAAATTTATTTCCAAATCCAAAACGCGACAGTACGTCCCAGCCAAACCAATAACAATCCCAATATCACATTCGCGCCGACATTTGCAAGCGCATTGAACGTTTCACCGTCACGGAGTAAGTTTATCGTATCATTGCCAAAGGATGAGAAAGTGGTAAAGCCGCCAAGCACGCCCACAAAAACCAGCGCTCTCGATTCAGATGTAAACACACCGCGCGTCTCGGCAAGCTGGGAGAGAAACCCGATCACAAAACAACCGATGAGATTGACCGTCAACGTCCCGTAAGGGAAATCAATACTCTTGCTCGCGGACTGAACCCACGTGCCAAGCAAATAACGTGAGACCGAACCGAACGCACCGCCAAGGGCAACAAGCAGAATGTTCAAAACAGATCCTTATGCACCGCGCGGATCAGATCCTTCTCGTCGAACAACATCGGCGGCAAATTATCCACATCAAAATATTGGATCTCAGAGATCTCATGGCTTTCCCTGAATTCACCTGCAATGACCTCGCATAGATATACCAAACTGACGTGATGAAAATGTAGAGAACTGTCTGCCAGTAACAAATTCAGCGGCTCGATAGTCATCCCCGTTTCTTCAAAAAACTCGCGGACGATGGCGTCCTTGGGTTGTTCTTTGAATTCCAGTCCGCCCGCCGGAATGCCCCAGGCTAATTTACGGTAGGTATGCTTGAACAAAAGAATGCGACCGTGTTCGTCAAACACCAACGCAGCAACCGCCATGCGGAAGCGCGGACGCACAACGCGTGAGACAAGCGTTTGAAACCAATTCGGGAATATTCGCCAAATACGTAATAAGATCTTTATCATTTATATTTTTCTATCTTCCAATTCTTTATAGCCAAGGTCAATGTGATTTGGGTCAACAAAATATGCGTGATACGTAACTTCACCTGAAAACTCGAGCATGTTTTTTAACCGTCCATGAATTGAGGGATGTTTCACTCGTGATAATGCTTCATCTTTGACAACCCACTCTACTGACAAACTTTCCGCACTGGTTTTTGGCTCTCCAGAGACATATTCACAAGCAAAATCCAGCATCAATATGGATGGTTGCTTTGTATTCGAATAAACACCAATTAAGGATTTCGGAACTACAAGTATCCCGGTCTCTTCGAAAACTTCTCTTTCCAGCGCATGTGTCAATGTCTCGCCTTCTTCCACCTGCCCGCCTGGGAATTCCCAATCACCACGGCGTGGACTTTTCAGCATCAACACTTTCCCTTCGGCATTAGTCACGAAAGCCGCAACCGCAACAATATGCATCGGAGGTTTGTTTTCTGACATTCGCAGTTTATATCACATAAAACAAAGCCATCAGACATTTTCGTTTGCAAGTGCTAAAATATCAAAATGACAAACAACTCATTTAAAAACAACCTGATCGAGGCCTATAACAAACATGCCCAAGAACGGGACACATATAAAAAAGAAGCTTGGAAAGTTGAAGAACGTGTCAACTTTCTGACACTCCTTCAATCGAAAAACAAACGCTCATTACTTGAAATCGGAGCTGGTACTGGTCAGGACAGTAAATTCTTTCAAGACATAGGCATGACCGTCACCTGCATTGACCTCTCGCCGGAGATGATCAAACTTTGCCAGCAAAAGGGACTGTCCGCTCAAGTGATGGATATGACGAATCTGGATTTTCCTCCCGACTCATTCGATGCTGTCTATGCACTCAATAGTCTATTGCACATCCCGAAAGCTGATTTTCGAACTGTGTTGGAAAATGTCAGGAAAGTTCTCAAACCATCCGGGCTTTTTTATTTGGGTGTGTATGGCAGTGATGATGAATTTGAAGGTATCTGGGAACAAGATGCGTATGATCCCCAGCGTTTTTTCTCATTTCATACCGATGATGGAATTCAGAAAACAACCTCTGAGGTGTTCAAATTGTTATACTTCAAACACATTCCAGTTGAAGGGAGTCGCACACACTTTCAATCCCTGATTCTTGAAAAGTCAAAATGATAAATAAAAACAGTGAGCGGATTACATCCACTCACTGTCAACTGTTTACTGATCACTCGCAACTATCCTCCCAGCCTCTCATTCAACCAATCCAAAAATCCTTTTTCCTGCGGCTTGACCGTCGTCCCCAAACTCTCAGCCAGTTTCTCGAAGAGTTCTTTTTGTTCCTTCGACAACTTGGTGGGAATTTCGACATTGATCAGCACCAACTGGTCGCCACGCGTAGTCCTGCGTAAATGTGGCACGCCTTTGTGTTTAATGTGAAAGACTTTGCCCGGCTGAGTGCCCGCGGGGATCTTCAACTTCTCATCGCCATCCAACGTTGGTACATGTACCTCAGCGCCAAGCACAGCCTGTGCAATGTTGATATCCAGGTTCAACAAAATATCGTTCTCACGGCGTTTGAAGAACTGATGCGGTTGGACATCCAACACCAAAAACAAACTCCCACTTGGACCGCCGAAGACACCCGGTCCACCTTCCCCGTTCAGACGGATCTGCGTACCCACATCCACGCCTGCGGGAATTTGCACTTTCTTCTTGATATTCTTGCGTTCCAAGCCGCCACCACGACAAGTCTTACAAGGCGACGAAATAATTTCACCGCGACCGTTACATGTCGGGCATGTCCCCGTCTGCACCATCTGCCCCAAAAAGGTCTGACGGATCTGTCGCACTTCGCCCTGTCCATTACAAGTGGAACATTTCGTCGGCGACGTGCCGGGCTCGGCACCGTTCCCATTACAACGTGAACAAGTCTCTTCGCGCGGGAACTCGATCTCTTTCTCCACACCAAAGACAGCTTCTTCAAACGTCAAGGTAACTTGCATTTGCAAGTCGCGTCCACGGCGCGGTGATTTGCGCGAACGGCGTCCCGTTGAAAAACCAAAACCGCTCAACAGATCTTCGAAGATATCGCCAAAGTCCGCACTGTAATCATGGAAACCGCCGCCCATGTTCCCCAACCCCTCCTTGCCAAAGCGGTCATAGCGGGCACGTTTCTCCGCGTCCGAAAGCACGCCATAGGCTTCGTTCACTTCCTTGAACTTTTCCTCGGCGTCCGGCTCCTTGCTCACATCAGGATGATACTGACGCGCAAGTTTACGGAACGCGCCTTTGATCTCATCATCGTTCGCGCTCCGTCCAACACCCAGGGTCTCGTAGTAGTCTCTATTGCTCATAATATTTGGCAAGCGGAAAGTAGAAAGTGACTACCAACCACTTTCCACTTTCTATTCTTTGACTTCCCCATCTACAACATCAGGACCAGCATCATTGGATGAACCTTCGGTCGCTTCGCCCTCAGCCGGAGCTGGATTCTGCTCATAGACGCTGGCGCCAATCTTTTGAATGGACTGCCCCAAAGACTCCGTCGCAGCTTTGATCGCAGCGACATCATCACTTTCGGCAGTTTTCTTTACCTCTGCCACTTTCGTCTCGACCTCAGTCTTGATATCAGCCGGAACCTTGTCGCCGAACTCTCTCAGAGCCTTCTCAGCCGCGTACGCTGTGTTATCGGCATTATTCCGCGCTTCGATCAATTCCTTGCGTTTGCGGTCATCCTCGGCGTGCGCTTCGGCATCCTTGCGCATCTTCTCCACTTCAGCATCCGAAAGACCTGAGGAGGCAGTGATCGTAATGTGTTGTGAACGACCTGTGGCCTTATCCTGTGCGCTGACTTTCAAGATGCCATTGGCATCTACATCAAAAGTTACTTCAATTTGCGGCACGCCGCGCGGAGCGGGAGGAATTCCATCTAGAATAAATTTACCCAACGATTTGTTATCTGTCGCCATCGGGCGTTCGCCTTGCAACACATGGATTTCAACCTGGGTCTGGCTATCAGACGCAGTCGAGAACACCTGGCTCTTGCGAGTCGGGATGGTGGTATTACGTTCAATCTGTTGCGTGGCGACACCACCCAAAGTCTCAATCGAAAGTGACAGCGGAGTCACATCGAGCAGAAGAATATCCTTCACTTCCCCACCGAGCACACCCGCCTGAATCGCCGCACCGATCGCAACGACTTCATCGGGGTTCACACCCTTATGCGGTTCCTTGCCAAAGAAGGCGCGCACACGGTCCTGCACAGCGGGCATACGTGTCATACCACCCACCATCACCACTTCGTTGATCTCGCCGGCAGTTAATCCAGCGTCGGTCAAGGCTTGTTTGAGAGGCGCAATCGTTCGGTCGACAAGATCCGCTGTGATCTGTTCCAGTTTGGCGCGGGTCATGGTCATCACCAAATGTTTTGGTCCGGTTGCATCTGCCGTTAAATAAGGCAGGTTGATCTCGGTCTGCATCGTGGTCGAAAGTTCGATCTTGGCTTTTTCAGAAGCCTCTTTCAAACGCTGCAAAGCCTGACGGTCGTTATGCAGGTCAATGCCATTATCTTTTTTGAATTGCTCGATAAGGTGATCCATGATGCGCAGATCGAAATCATCGCCACCAAGGAAGGTATCACCACTTGTAGCACGCACTTGAAAGACACCATCGCCCACTTCGAGCACCGAAATATCGAACGTGCCGCCGCCCAGGTCATAGACTGCGATGACTTCATTTTTCTTTTTATCGAGTCCGTATGCCAGTGATGAAGCGGTAGGCTCATTGATAATACGCAGAACTTCAAGCCCCGCGATCTTGCCAGCATCCTTGGTGGCATTGCGTTGGGCATCGTTGAAATAGGCCGGCACCGTGATCACAGCCTGTGTCACCGGTTCGCCCAGATACGCTTCAGCATCGGCCTTGATCTTTGCAAGGATCATCGCTGAAACTTCGGGCGGGGAATATTCCTTATCATCAATTCTCACACGTACATCACCATTGTCCGCAGCGTTGACGGCGTAAGGCACACGTTTGCGCGTGCGCTCCACCTCAACATCATCAGCCTTGCGTCCCATGAAACGCTTCACGGAAAATATCGTGTTCTGCGGGTTGGTGATCGCCTGATTGCGAGCCACACGCCCAACCAGACGTTCGTGGTTTTTATTGACCGCCACCACCGAAGGAACTAACCGCTCACCCTCTGCCGATGGAATCACAACCGGTTCGCCGCCGCTCATCACCGCCGCAACCGAGTTGGTCGTACCAAGATCAATACCAATGATTTTTGCCATAATTTCCTCGTTTTAAAGTTTCAGGTTGGCAGGTTTGAAGGTTTTGGGTTCAACATGCAAACCTGCCAACCTTCCAACTTGCAGACTTATTGTGCCACCCTCACAAGGGCAGGTCGTATCACTCTTTCACCCAACATATATCCATTTTGCACCACCGCGATCACATGACCACTTGCCACACCATTGGCAGGTTCGTGCGAGATTGCTTCATGAAAGTTCGGATTGAATTCCGTGCCTTCGGCTTCGATCCTTTTTATGCCTTCAGCATCCAAAATGTTTTGGAGTTTGCGTGCGATGAGTTCGATACCATTCGCCCAGGCATTATCTGCCGGGCGGTTTTGCAAGGCACGTTCCAGGTCATCCAGTGCAGGCAACACTTTTTTGATGATATCGCCCTTCATCGAGACGTACATCATTTCGTTATCACGTTCAACGCGTTTGCGATAATTCTGGAAGTCAGCGATAGATCTCTGCCAGCCTTCCACGCTTTCCGCCAGTTTGGTCTCGGCATCTTCAAGTTGACGTTTCAACGTGTCAAGCTCGGTAAACGCGACCTCGGTAACTGGAGGCGTTACATCCTGCACGGGTGCTTCCACAGCTTCGATCTTTGATTCTTTAACTTCTTCCACTTCGTGTTTATGTTTCTTTTTATCACTCATATTTCATATCTTTCATTATTCATGATTTCATTCCGCAGCACGATATTAATGTCGCGCTACTCCCCAACAATCGTATCATTCACCAGATCACTTAATAACCCGGCAACAAACCTTACGGTTGGAATGGTCCTGGCATACGACATGCGCATGGGACCTAACACACCTAACGTGCCGGTCGCCATGCCCGGGACTCCATAACGTGCAATGACCATCGAGCACTGGCGCAGTTCTTCCCAGCCACCTTCACCGCCGATGAGCACTTGTAACCCACCGATGTGACTGTTCGTGGTTGTACGTGCCAACAGATCCTGCAAGGTGGAACGTTCTTCAAATATTTTCAGGGCGCGGCGGGCGTCGTCTGATCCAGAAAATTCAGGCTCGGATAAAACGTTGGTCAAGCCGTCGGTATAAATTTCACCTGAACTGCTCTCTGCAGCGCGACGCATGTCCTGTGTGATCAGGATCAAAATATCCTGATCGAGCGCATCAGGGCGAGTCGGGAGGGCGGTAATGCCGTCCACGGCCAGACCAGCTAAAAGTCCGTTGAGACGCGTGGCAGTTTGGCTGAGTCGCTCCTGCGTCACGGGTTCGGCTAAAGTCAGGATCTGCTGACTGACCTCCCCGCCTGCCATCACCAAAACCATTAAGACTTGTCGTCCCTGGGTCGAGATCAATTCAACATGTTTATAACGTGCCTGTTCAGTATGCGGCGCGGTGATGACAGAAACGCCCTGCGATTGATGCGCGAGAATGGATGCCGCGAGCGTCATCCACTGGTCCATATCCGCACGGGATTGATGGAATTGATGTGCGATGGTATGTTGCACGGCTTGTGGCAACTCTGCATTTTGCATCATCTGGCTTACAAAGTAACGGTAGCCGTCTTCACTGGGAGTGCGCCCAGCCGAGGTATGCGGTTGGCGCAGATAACCCATTTCGGTGAGTGCCACCATCTCATTACGAATGGTAGCTGGGGATAATTCAAGATGGTAATGTTCGACCAGCCGCTTCGAGCCAACCGGCTGAGCAGTATCAATATAATCACGAATGATTAAAAGAAGCAGGGTCTTCTGGCGTTCGGTAAGTTCTTGCATAGGCTTCACACAGTTAGCACTCTCGCGCAGAGAGTGCTATACAGTCTGGAATAATGATAAACGAGGCAAAAAGGGAAGTCAATAAGAGGAGTGTAAGAAAATGCCCATCACTGTTGTAAGTGATGGGCATTAACAACCAAATTTCTATTTTAGCGGACGCCAAACTGCGTCAAATTCATCAGCTGGATCGCTTGTCAGGCGGGTGCGGTCTCCGCCTGTGATGGTCATGAAATAGATATCTCTGTTGAAGCCATTATCCAGGCTTTCATAGACCAGCCATAAACCATCTGGAGAGAACTTCACATCTTCAATGGGCTTGGGGAAATCCACCAACTGAGTGGGTTTTTTGGATTCGCGGTCTTCATAACGAATGGTCATCAACCATGGTCGGGTTGGACCCAAGTCCCGTTGATTGAAGAGCAGCGTTTCCCCATCAGTACCCCAGACCGGGAAATAATCCCAAAATTGCTGACCGCTCCGGGCAATTTGAACGTTGCTTTGACCCGTATCAGACATCACCCAAATTTGATAGGCACCAAAACGCTTTACTGTGTAGGCGATCTGATTACTAAAAGGGGACCAGGATGGTTGGATGTTTTCAATATCACCCGTTGTGTTTGTCAGCCGGGTCACATTGCCAGACTCAATCGTTAATACATAGATCTCTTTGCGTCCATCACGCATGGATGTAAAGGCGATCCGCTTTCCATCCGGTGCCCAGGCGGGATCATAATCTGAACCGGGGATGGTCGTCAGTTGTTTTAACCCGGTGCCATCTACATTGATCATATATAGACTGGCATCGCTATAATAATCATCATGATGAAACTCAATGCGTTCACGACATGGTGAAATGAAGACAAGTTGTAACCCGTCTGGTGACCACGAGGGCTGACAAGCGCCATTTTCCATGGCAGTGACAAGCTGTAAGCCAGTGCCGTCAGTATTGATAAAGTAGATCTGAGGAACACCAGAACGCGCAGATGCAAATGCAATCTGTCCGTAACCGCCACCCAACTGGGTAGGTCCAGGAATGGGTGTGCCATCAGGTGCGATAGTAGCATCCACTACAGGTGGTAATGTCTTTGTGGGCGCAATTGTAGCTGTAAGCGTGGGAGGGACTACAGTGTTCGTGAGTGCAGACACTTCAGTCGTTAATGCTGTATCAATTGAGGTGACAGTGGCTTCTGCAACTGTCACTGTCGGAACCACAATTGGCGCTTCCGTCGGTAAAAGTAAAACCACCGGCACATATTTCATTAATTCCGGCGGGACAAGGTACGGCGCAAATCGCACCACACCCACAACACCTGCGGCAAGCAGGAACAATATCCATAAAAGAATTGGGATGATACGGATCTTCCGGCGTTTTTTGCGCGGCTTAAATTCCTGCTCTTGTTGTTGAGGCTCGGCTGGCTTGCCAAAGGAAGAAAGCGGCTGGGAAGCTTTTTCGATCGCGGACGGTTGTTGTGACTCGCCAGCTTCCTGCGGTGGGGGCTGGATCACATATTCACCAGGCAATTTTTGGGTCTTGGATTTGGAACCCAGCAACGAGCGCTTGAACTCGTCAGCATTTTGGAAACGGTCGGCGGGATCAATGCCCATCGCCTTTTCGATGGCAGCGGCAAGGCGACGCGAGATCTTGCTGTTGCGTTTGCGTAATGGGGTCAGTTGGGTATTATCCATGGCGCGCGCCAGACCATCTTCGGGGATAATACCAGTCAATGAAGCATACAATGTCGCGCCGAGTGAATACACATCGGTACGCGGATCGGTGCGGGCAGTGCCATATTGTTCGGGAGGTGAATAGCCAGGTGTCATGGCACGTGCGCCGGTCGTTGTCGCCTGATTGCCATGCAACACTTTGGCAAGACCAAAGTCCACTAAAAAGATATGACCATCGGGTGTGATCTTGACGTTGCCGGGTTTAATGTCACGATGCAAAATGGGAGGTTTGCGGGTATGCAGGTACATGAGTGCATCACACATTGCCGCGCCGAGCAGGATCGCTTCGTCTTCAGTAATGTTCCCCACACGCTCCATGCGCTGACGCAGGTCTTCCCCTTCTATATAATCCATAACCAGATACTGCCCCTCATCGCCGATCACAAAATGGTCGGTGACACGAGGCAGGTTCGGATGCCGAAGATTCGCAAGGATGACTGCTTCAAGCCGAAACTGGCGGGCATATTCGTCTGTTGTGAAAAGGTTTTCCTTGACAGCACAAT